>Ga0209375_1000074_pt1 | contig 82029 bp, 79 predicted proteins | sample GraSoiAngelo_131_FD_185888 | JGI IMG/M metagenome (GOLD analysis project Ga0209375, IMG submission 185888) | Grasslands soil microbial communities from the Angelo Coastal Reserve, California, USA - 14_0929_02_30cm (SPAdes) (version 2) | ecosystem: Environmental > Terrestrial > Soil > Grasslands ...
CACCGGGCGCGCATGGGGCCGGTTGTATCTGGCGCGACCTATTCTGCGAGTCATCGAAAAGGCGGAAGGCAAGCGAGCGCAGCGTGGCGACAAGGAGACGCTATGAGTCGCCACGCCGGCCCGCCGCGCGGCGCCGACGCGCCGACCGTCCCCGAGCCGACCTTCGCCGAGCGCGCGCGCACGCTCGCATACCTCGGCCGCACGGGGACGCTGGCGACGCTGTCGCGGCGGCATCCCGGCCATCCGTTCGCCTCGGTGATGCCGTACGCGCTCGACGACGCGGGCCGGCCGCTCTTCCTGATCAGCAACATGGCGATGCACACGCAGAATCTGGAGGCGGATCCGCGCGCGAGCCTGCTCGTCACGCAGCCCGACTGGACCGGCGATCCGCTGGCCGCCGGCCGCCTCACGCTGATGGGCGAGGCGCGGCGCGTACCCGACGCCGATGCGGCGTCAGCGCGCGATCGCTACCTGGCGCGCCACGAGCGCGCCCGCTACTGGGCAGACTTCGAGGACTTCGGGCTCTGGCGGCTGGAGATCGCCGACCTCTACTTCGTCGGCGGGTTCGCGGCGATGGACTGGGTGACCGCCGCCGACTACGCCGCGGCACCGCCCGATCCGCTGGCCGACGCTGCGGCGGGCATCGTCGAGCACATGAACCGCGATCATGCCGACGCGCTCGTCGCGTACGCGCGGCACTTCGGGGGGGAGCCGGCCGACGAGGCCACGATGGTCGCGGTGGACCGGCTCGGCTTCAAGCTGCGTCTGCGCAGCGGCCAGCGGCTGTCGAGCGCGCGCATCGCCTTTCCGCGCGAGGTCACGACGGCCGCGCAGGGCCGCGAGGTCCTGATCGCGATGCTGCAGCAGGCGCGCGCGGGGCGCTGACTCAGCGCTCCCAGCGCGGTCCGGTCAGCTCGATGCGCCAGGGCGGGCCGTTGAGAAACAGCGGCCCCTCGAACTTCACGAACGCGGGCGCAGCGCCGGAGATCCAGTAGCGCACCTGGGGCGGGTCCTTGCCGAGGATCGACGCCACGACGCCGGTCAGCCCGCGCAGCTCCATCTTCACGAGATAGCGTGTGGCTGTGCGTGCGACGTCGCCGACGAAGAACTTGTCCTCGCCCTCCGAGCGCAGCGTGGTCTCCAGACGGTACGGCTTTGGCGTGAACGCGAGCATGTGGCCCGTGGCCGACGCGCCCGCCGGCAGATTCTTCAAGAGCGCCCCCGTGATCCCGTTGTGGAGGTCCTCCGGCAGCTCGATGGCGTCCTCGCTCGTCTTGCCGTCGCCGACGCGGGCGCGATAGCGGCCCGTGTCGCGATCGAAGGCGACGTCGGTCGCCGCGGAGAACGCCGGACCGCTCTGGACGTGGTGGTAGGTCATCAGCCGGAACACGCGCTCCTGGGTGAACGTCACCGTCTCGTCCCACAGCGAGCCGTCCTTGAAGCGGAACACGAGGCGGCTCTCGATCCGCTGTCCCTTGGGCGCCTGCACGAATTCCCCGTGCGCGAGGACATCGCCGTTGGCGCCGCGCAGGACGAGGAAGCCGTGGGTGGCGGACTCGGGAAAGCGGACGACGACGGGTGCGGCGGCTGCGGGACGCGTCAGCGCCAGAGCGAGCAGGAGGGCGAGCCACCACACGCGCACGCGACCCGATTCAGCAAGATCGGTGCCCGCCGACCGCATCAGTCAGGCGGCGGGAGCGCTGGCGCGCGGGCGTCGCGCGAGCTGCACGAGGGAGCCCGCGTGGAGCCAGAACGCGAACGGCACGAGGAATCCGACCAGCCAGATGTACGGAAACGTCGCGAGAAGCGCCGTCGACGGCTCGGTCACGAACGCGCGGAAGGGGGTGGGCAGCGCGAGCTGGGCGTGCACGACGACGTTGGCCAGGATGAGGATGCCCGCCACGTTCCAGGCGCTCCCCACCCACGCGGGCCACGCGCGCCGCTCGATGACCATCCACCCGACCGGGATCGCCGTGAGGCCGATCAGGATGTCGATGTTGCGCCCTTCGAAGGTGACGAGCTTCGGCGCGCGGCCCTGGACGGCGAGCGCCCAGAGGATGATCTCCATGAGGATGCGAAAGGACTGCAGATAGATGAGCCGCTCGGGCGGCGTCACCGCGAGGAAGTGCCGGGTGCCGTGTGTCGGCAGCATCAGCAGCCCGACCACGAGCGGCAGCAGCCCCGCCAGCGCCAGCCGCGGCGGCATGCTCTCGAAGTCCAGGAAGTAGCCCTGGCCCGCCAGGACGGCCAGCACGCCGAGCCAGATCGCGAGACCGACGCCGACCTGCGCCCGCCGCCAGACCAGGATTGCCGCCAGCACGAGCACCTGGGCGATGAAGACCAGATCGACGGCGAGCGTCACGCGGGCGATCGTACCACGCGCCTCGCGTTGCCCCGGATGGCATCATGGCCGCATGCCGGCCATCCCGCCGGGCGTCGCCGACGCGCCGCGCGCGCCGTTCGTCACGCTCTCCGCGCTCTGGCTCGTGCTGACGGGGACGCTCTGCAACCTGCGCTGCACGCACTGTCTGAACGCCAGCGGCCCCGACGAGCCGTGGCTGGCGCCGCTGGACGGCGCCGTCGCGCGCCGCGCGCTGACCGAGGCCGAGGCGCTCGGCGTGCGCGAGGTCTATTTCACGGGCGGCGAGCCGTTCCTGCACCGCGAGATCCTGCCGCTGCTCGAGACGAGCCTGGCCATGGCCGCGACCACCGTGCTGACGAACGGCACCGTGATGACGGACGCGCTGGCCGGCGCGCTGGCCGCCCTCGCGGGCGCCTCGCGCTACTCGCTGGAGATCCGCGTCAGCCTCGACGCCGCGGAGGCCGAGGCGAACGATCGCGTCCGCGGGCGTGGCACGTGGGAGCGCGCGCTCCGGACGCTCCGCACGCTCGACGCGCGGGGATTGCTGCCGATCGTCACCGCCACCGAGATCGCCGACGGTGCCGGGGCGTACGATCGATTCCGCGCGCTGCTGCGCGGTCTCGGGATCGCGAAACCGCGCGTGAAGATCCTGCCGGTCTTCCCCGTGGGCCGCGCCGCCGGCGCGCCAGGCGTGCGTCTCACCGACGCTGATCTGGAGGGCTTCGATCGGACGACGCTGCAATGCGCCGAGACGCGGGTCGTCGCCGCCGATGGCGTCTACGCGTGTCCGATCCTGGCCGGCCTCCCCGGCGCGCGGCTCTCCGACGGCGCGCTGGCTGCCGCGCTCGGTCCCGCGGTGCTCTATCACGAGGCGTGCGCGACGTGTCATCGCACGGGGGCGACGTGCCGGAACGCGTGAGCGAGCACCGGCGCATCGCCGTCCTCGGCGGTGTGTATTCGAACGCCGAGGCGCTGGCCGCCGTGCTGGCCGACACGCGCCGGCGTGACGCCGAGGCCGTCTTCTGCCTCGGTGACCTCGGCGGATTCGGGGCCCATCCCGACCGCGTCTTTCCGTTGCTGCGCGAGCACGACGTCCGCGTCGTGCGCGGCAACTACGACGAGGCGGTGGCGGCGGGCGCCGCCGACTGCAACTGCGGCTACACCGACCCGCGCGACAACCACTATGCGCGGCTCAGCTACGCCTACACGGTCGCGCACACGTCGGCGACCAATCGCGCGTGGCTGGCGACGCTGCCGGGGCACCGGCGCGCGCGGCTCGGGCCGCATCGCGTCTTCATGTGTCACGGCTCGCCGCGCCGGATCAACGAGTTCCTCTGGGAGTCGACGACGCCGGACGGCCTGTTGCGCCGCCTGCTCGCCGACCACGCCGCCGACGTGCTGCTCTGCACGCACACGGGGCTCAAGTGGCGCCGCGCGCTGGACGGCGGGGCCGCGCACGCCGTCAACGTCGGCGCCGTCGGCCGCCCCGAGAACGACGGCACCCCGGACGTCTGGTACGCGCTGCTGACCGGCGGACCCGAGCTCGAGGTCGAGTTCGTGTCCGTCGCGTACGATCACGAGGCGGCCGCGCGGGCGCTCGAAGCCGAAGGCCTGCCGCGGGAGTTCGCGGAGACGCTACGCACCGGCTGGTGGACGACGTGCCTCGAGAACCTCCCCGCGCGCGAGCGCGCTCGCGGCCGCTTCTGAGCCGCTGGCTTGACAGTCGCGACGGCGGCCCGTACGGTACGCTCCACACTCCCGTAAGGAGGCCCGCCATGATCCGTGTTTCCGTGATGTACCCGACGAGCGAGGGCAAGAAGTTCGACTACGACTACTACGCGAGCAAGCACATGAACGGGCTCGTGCGCGAGCGCTGGGGCAGCATGGGCCTCGTGAAGGTCGAGGTCGATCGCGGCGTGGGCGGTGGGGCGCCCGGCGCGCCCGCACCCTACGCGGCCGTCGGACACGTCTACTTCCGATCGCTCGAGGATTTCCAGAAGGCCTCGAAGGCCCACGGCAAGGAGCTCTTCGCCGACGTGCCGAACTTCACCACCATCGCGCCCCAGGTGCAGATCAGCGAGATCATTCTGTCGTGACCGCGTCCGCATCCGACGTCATCGTCGTGGGCGGCGGCAACGCCGCCATGTGCGCGGCGCTCTCGGCGCGCGAGCAGGGCGCGCGCGTCCTCGTGCTGGAGAAGGCGCCGGAGGCGTGGCGCGGCGGCAACGGCTTCTTCACGGCCGGCGGCTTCCGCTTCGCCTTCAAGAGCTTCGACGAGGTGTGCGAGCTGGTCGGCGACCTCTCCGACGAGGAGAAGGCGTCGATGGACGTGCCGCTCTACTCCGAGGACAACTACTACGACGACCTGATGCGCGTGACCGAGGACCTCGCCGACGCCGACCTCGCGCTCACGCTCGTGCGCGAGTCGCAGCCGACGATGCGCTGGATGAAGGCGCAGGGGATCCGCTGGATCCCGATGTTCGGGCGCCAGGCCTTCAAGGTGGGCGGCAAGTTCACGTTCTTCGGCAACCTCGTGCTGGAGGCGGTCGGCGGCGGGCCCGGGCTCATCGACATGCACTACGAGTCGGCGAAGAAGAAGGGCATCGACGTCCGCTTCGAGGCCAAGGCGCACCGCCTGCTCACCGACGCGCGCGGCGCCGTCACGGGCGTGGAGATCCGCACCCCCGACGGGGGCAGCGAGAGCCTCGCCGCGAAGGCCGTGGTGCTCGCCGCCGGCGGCTTCGAGGCCAACGTGGAGATGCGCACGCGTTACCTCGGCCCCAACTGGGACCTCGCGCGCGTGCGCGGCACCCCGTACAACACGGGCGACGGCATCCGCATGGCGCTCGACATCGGCGCGCAGGCGTGGGGCCACTGGAGCGGCTGTCACGCCGTGCAGTGGGACTACAACGCCCCCTGGCACGGCGACCGCAAGGTCGGCGACAATTTCCAGAAGCATTCGTATCCCGTCGGCATCATCGTCAACGTCGAGGGTCAGCGCTTCGTCGACGAGGGCGCCGACATGCGCAACTACACGTACGTGAAGTACGGCCGCGAGGTCATCAAGCAGCCGCGCCGCGCGGCGTTCCAGATCTTCGATCAGAAGGTCGTGGACCTGCTCCGAGAGGAGTACCGGATCCGCGAGGTCACGAAGGCCGAAGACGCGACGCTCGAGGGCCTCGCGCGCAAGCTCGAGATCGACGTCGAGGGCTTCGTGCGCACCGTGCGTGAGTTCAACACCGCCGTGCAGCCGGGCACGTTCAACCCGGCCATCAAGGACGGCAAGGGGACGCGCGGCATCAAGCCGCCCAAGTCGAACTGGGCGCAGCCGCTCGACACGCCGCCCTACGTCGGCTACGCGGTGACCACGGGCATCACGTTCACGTTCGGCGGCCTGCACATCACCACCGAGGGCCGCGTGCTGAACGGCGAAGCCCGGCCGATCGGCGGACTCTACGCGGCCGGCGAGCTGGTGGGCGGGCTCTTCTACAACAACTACCCCGGCGGCGCCGGCCTCATGGCGGGCGCCGTGTTCGGCCGCATCGCCGGCCGCTCCGCCGCGCGCGCTTCGAAGTCCTGACAGGTTGAAGGCCGTTGGTGTTTGCGCTACCCTCTCTCGCGTGAACGCGATGCGACCTATTGTGGCGATGGTCCTCATCACCATCGCGCTCCTGCTCACTGCGCTGGCCTATGCAAGCCCGCCCGATCCGACCTGGGTGGGCGGGTTCTGGGATGACGGCGATTTCGACGACGTCGTCATCGCTGTCACCTCTGTCCTGGCGATTCCGACTCTGCACCGGATCGATGCGCCGCCGACGCGGATCGTTCTCGGCCTCCTCCTCGAGGCGCCGACGCCCACGATCGCCTACGACGGCTCGGTCCACCACGCGCCCCGCTCGCCGCCCGCGCCCGCTCGCTAGACTCGCTCGCCGCACGGTCGCCTGACATTCTCTCGGAATCGTTCCGCGGGACACGACAGCGTCCGAGGCGCCGGCGAGCGACGAAATCCACACATCGGCGATTGTCCAGCTTCATGCGTGTGAGGGGCTGTCAGCGATGGACGAGGCGACGGAGAAGCTCCTACGCGAGCTGCGGGGAAGCCCGACAGACTTGGCGAAGATGGTGGCGAGGATCCATCAGCGACGTCGTGGTGTCGTGGCCGTCTCAGCGAATGCGATCGCGCGCTGGAACAAAGACGATCCTCACGCATGGGCACGAGTGCGCGACTGGCTCACGAAACGGGCCGTGCGCCTGCTCATCGACTGAGCTCGCGTTTCGCCCGAGTCGGGGGCTGTTCGAGGGAGGCCGTCATGGGTATGAGACTGAACGGCTACTGGAGACACGAAGTCTGGCCGCCACAGCTTGCGAAGAGCTTGGAACCGGCGATATCATCGGTCATGCGCTCGCTGCGACTTCTGAAGCTCGCGCCGTTCATCCTGTTCGCGGTGACCGTGGCTGCCTGTGCAACGCCCCAGACGACCCCGTCGGCCGCCCTCACGACGCTCGAGCCCGCCGCCGGCCGGTGGTTCAAACTGGACTGGGCTGCCCAGCCGGACGGGACCGACACTCGGCGCGTCGATGGCTACATCCTGAACACGTACGGCCAGGCGGCCCAGGTACAGCTGCTCGCGCAGGCCCTGGACGCCTCGGGGCAGGTCATCGACCAGAAGATCGAGTACACGCTCGCTCCGGTGCCCGGCTTCAGCCGCTCCTACTTCAACATCGGGCACCTCGCCGCCGCCGACCACTATCAAGTGACGGTGTGGAGCGCCTACTTCTACCAGGGTCGGCGACTGCCGTAACCGCTGCGCTTCGCGCGGGACGCCGGAGGGCGGCGCCCGCGAATCGAACGGCTTTTTTAGAAGGTGATCTCGAATCGCACCGTCGGCCAGCCGACCGCACGCTCGTCCGGGCGGACCCTCTGGAGGCTGCCGTCGTCCAGCAGGTAGTAGGCCTGAGTACGGCGGGCGGACGGGTCTGTGCGTGAGACCTTCTCGCCCCTCTCGCCCCGGTGCGTCAGCACGTCGCCCTTCGCGCTGCCCTTCGCGCTGCGCGTGAACGGCTGCCTGAACACCGCCTGGAACGGGAAGCTGCCGGACATGCCGTAGATCGTGAACGTCCCCTCGCTCACGAAGCCGAGCGGCAGCGGGGGCTGGAAGTTGATGACGCCGCTGAACGTCCCGGTCTGGACCGGGAGCTCCGGGCTGTCGGTCGGATTGTCCAGCTGCACGACGACCGCGTAGGTCCCGAACACCTTCCCGCTCGTCGGGATCACCTGGCCGGTCTTTGGATCGATCATCAGCTGGACATCGTCGGTGCCGGTGGCGATCACGGTGCATTCGTTACCGCGGACGGTCACGAGCTGCGGAACCGAGCAGAGGATCGAACCCAACGCCGCCACGCCCTGCAGCTGCGAGGTCGCGTGACGGACCGCGGGAATTCCAACAGCGCCGTTGGTGGCGTCGACGAGGCCCGTCGGACTCTTGCCGCTGGGGTCGGGGACCAATACCTGGCCGGCGCTGTTGAGCAGGACAGCGTCCTCGTCCATTTCATACAGGAACGCCTGGTTGGCGCCAGGAGCGGGGCTTCCCTGCGCGGCCGCGATGGCGGCACCCGCCATGAAAACGGCCCAGACGGTCAACAGCGTGCAGAACAGGCGTCCCTTCGATCTCATGTACAGGGCCCGTCTCCTCCCGGGAGCAACCCGGCTCAACAGAGCGACGGGGCGCGACCATCGCTACGGCGGTGTTACGCAAACGGCGCACCAAAGTTGGGCATGCCGCCTATGTACTTGAATTCGCTCGCCTACCTACTCGAGGCGCCGCAGGCAACGAGAGCACCGGGTGATTTCTGGCCGGCTAAATGGCACCCCCTGGACGGCAGTGTGATCGGGTGCGGGTCAGACGAGTCGATCCCAATCCACGGGACACCCTTGTCGCGGACAGCGAGGTGAGCCGCCATACTCCTCGACGAGAGCGCGCAACGAGCAAGCGGGGCAGCGATAGATGCCGGGAATCCAGCCATCGCTTTCGCGTTCCATGTCGTCAGGACCCAATGCCGGCTCATCCCGGCTCACCGCGGGTCTCCCACGCCCTCGCCGGCTGCGCTCCGGGTCTGTGTGGCCTCCCTGTGCTCGGACCTCTCGGCGATGAGCGCGTAGACCACCGGCAGCACGAGCAGCGTGAGGATCGAGGACGAAATCAGGCCACCGACGACCACGCGCGCGAGCGGCCGCTGGATCTCCGAGCCGATGCCGTGGGAGAGCGCGGCCGGGATGAAGCCGATGACGGCCACGATCCCGGAGACGACGATCGGGCGGAATCGCAGCGTGCAGCCCCGCACCACCGCGTCGAGCACGCCCACGCCATCACCCCGCGCCTGGCGGATCGACGACACCAGCACCACGCCGTTCAATACGCTCACGCCGAAGACCGCGACATAGCCGACGGCGGCGGAGATGTTGAAGTGGGTTCCAGAGAGGAAGAGCGCCAGTGTGCCGCCGATGAGTGCAAACGGCAGGTTCAGCATGATGAGCAACGCGTCCCCGATCGACTGGAACGTGCCGAAGAGCAGGATGAAGATGATGAAGATCACGAGCGGCACGATGACGTAGAGCCGCGCGAGGGCGCGCTGCTGGTCCTCGAACCGCCCCGACCACACGATGTGATAGTCCTCGGGCAGCTTCACGGCGGCGTCGACCTCCTTCATCGCCTCCGCGACCATGCCGCCCATGTCGCGCTCGCGCACGCTCCATTTGATGGCAATACGGCGCTGGCTGCCTTCGCGCTGGACCTGACTCAAACCCTCCGTCTTGGTGAACTCCGCGAGCTGCGCCACCGGAATGCGTTCGCCGCTCGGCGCGCTCACCGTCAAGTGCTGCAGCATCATCAAGGATTCGCCGCTCCCGGCGAGCCGCACCGCGAGGTCGAAGCGGCGCTCGCCCTCGAAGACCTGGCTGACGACGCGCCCGCGCGTGGCCGCTTCGAGCGCACCCTGAATGTCCTGGATGTTGATGCCGTAGCGGGCGGCGGCTTTACGGTCGACCACGATCTGTAGCTGCGGCTGGCCGACGAGATGGTCGTAGTCGAGGTCGGTCACGCCGCGGATGTCGCGAAGCACGTCGGTGATCTGTCGGCCGATGCGCTCCAGCTCGAAGACGTCCCGCCCGTAGAGCTTGATGGCCATCTCGCCCTTCACGCCGGCGAGCGCCTCGTCCACGTTGTCCTTGATCGGCTGCGAGAAGTTCGTGGTGATGCCGGGGATGTCCGAGAAGCGAGCGCCCATCCCCTCGATCAGTCGCTCCTTGTCGCGGACTCGCCACTCGCCGCGCGGCTTGAGCCCGATGTAGAACTCGGCGGTGTCGGGGCCATTGATGTCGGTGCCGTCGTCCGGCGCCCCGAGCTGGGAGACCACCACGCGCACCTCGGGGAAGGTCAGCAGCCGCTCGCGGATGTCGTGGACGTACGGGTTGGCGTCTTCGAGCGAAATGCCGATGGGGAACTTCACCCGTAGCCAGATATCACCCTCGTCCAGCTCGGGGAGAAACTCCTTGCCGAGGAACGTGAACGCGAGCAGCGCGAGCGCGAACATCCCGGCCGTGACGGCGATTGGTACGACCGGCCGTCGCAGGCAGAAGCGCAGCGCGGGCACGTACGGTCGGCGCAGCCACCGTAGCAGCGGGCTCTCACGCTCCGAGGGCGGGTGACGGAAGAAAAAAGTCGTGAGCACCGGCAGCAGCGTGAGCGTCAAGAGGAGCGAGCCGATGACGGCGAGCGAGATCGTCACCGCCATCGGCTGGAACAGCCGGCCCTCGATGCGCTGGAACGTCAGGATTGGCACGTAGACGGTCATGATGATCATGGCGGCAAACGTCAGCGGGCGGGCGACCTCGAGGGCGGCGTGCTGCACCTCGTGCAGGACGCGAGGGCCGGTGACCTTGCGCTCGCTCAGGTGGCGCAAGATGTTCTCGGTCATGATGACCGCGCCGTCCACGATGATGCCGAAGTCGATGGCGCCGAGGGAGAGGAGATTGGCCGGGACCCCGCGCAGGTCCATGAAGACGAAGGCGAAGAGCAGCGAGAGCGGAATGGTCAGCGCCACGATGAGCGCCGCGCGCAGGTTGTAGAAAAACAGCGAGAGCAGCACGATCACGAGCCCCGCGCCCTCGACGAGGTTGCGCATGACCGTGGTCACCGTCGTGCGGACAAGCCGGTCGCGGCTGTAGTAGGGGCGCATGACGACGCCCGCCGGCAGCGTCTTCCGCAGCTCGTGGACCTTCGCGCGGACTCCGGCGATGACGGCGTCGGGATTCTCGCCCTTGCGCATCAGCACGATGCCCTGCACGAGGTCGTCGTCATGGTCGCGGCCGAGGATGCCGAAGCGGATGGCGTGGCCGATGCCGGCGTGGCCGATGTCCCGTACGCGCACGGGCGTGCCCTTGAGCGACGTGACCACGACGTTCTCGAGGTCCTCTGTCGACTGCACGAGGCCGATGCCGCGCACCATGAGCGCGTACTGCCCCTCGCGGATGTAGGAGCCGCCCGCGTTGGCGTTGTTGGCGGCGACCGCCTCGAACACCTGCTTGAGCGTCACGTTGTAGTCGCGCAGCCGCTCGGGATCGACGGTGACCTGGTACTGCTTGATGCCGCCGCCCCACGAGACGACGTCGGCCACGCCGGGCACCTTGCGGAACTCGCGCTCGAGGACCCAGTCCTGGTAGGCCTTGAGGTCGACGAGCGGCATCGTCCTGGACTCGAGGGTGTAGCGGTAGACTTCGCCGATCGGCGAGGCGAGCGGCCCCAGCTGGGGCTTGGCGTCGGCGGGGATGTCGGCCTGCGTGATGCGCTCGAGCACCTGCTGCCGCGACCAGTAGTTGTCGGTGCCGTCGGCGAAGAGGACGCGGATGTTCGAGAGGCCGAAGTTCGAGAACGAGCGCAGGAAGGTCACGTTGGCGATGCCGTTCAGCTCCTTCTCGAGCTGGATCGTGATGTAGCGCTCGACCTCTTCGGCGGCATGGCCCGGCCAGAGGGTGATCACGTCGACCTCGACGTCGGCGACGTCGGGATAGGCCTCGATGGGCAGGCGGTGGAACGACACGATGCCGCCGGCCGTGAGGAGCAGGGCCAGCGCGAGCGTGATGAACCGCTGGTGCAGCGCGAACGCGACGACGCGCGCGATCATGACAGTCGCCTTCCTCGGGCTGACGCGCACGACGCACGCGTAGCCCGGGTGGAGTCCAGGGAGCCGCCGGCGGCGCCGGCGGCGGATCAGGACGGCGGTGTCAGACGCGCGGCGGCGCGCGGGAGAGGGCGGAGGCGACGGCGGCGAGCGGGGGCTTGGCCGGCTCGCTGGGATCGATCGTCGCGACGACCTCGCGCGTCGCGCGGGGCGGCGCGGGCGGCTCGGGGAGCGCGGCGGCCGTCCCGCAGATCAGCAGGACGATGTCGTCGTAATCGCCGTCGTCCCAGAACCCGGCGAACCACGTCGGGTCGGGCGGGCTCAGCCTGGCGAGCGGTGTCAGGCCCGCCAGGGCGAGCGCAAGCAACAGCGCGACGAGCGCGCGCTGCCTCACGCCTCGGCCTCCGGCGAGCCCGAAAAGCGATCCTCGAAGGCAACGTGCCGTTCAGGGTCGCCCATCGTCGTCGACGTAGGATACAACAGCGGAACGTTGGGACGTCGACTTTGATGGCGCGAGGCATTCCTACGGCGACCCTACCCCAGCGTGTCGACGTCGCTACGACGAGGCTTGAAATGCGCGTCCGAGTCCCACCCTGCCTGCGCTGCTACAAGGGTCGCCTTGATGCGAGAAGTGGGCGCGGCGAAACCCGCTACCGCAGGGCGCCCGCCACTGCCGCGATGAGATAGTCAAGGTGCGCGATGTAGTCGTCGGTCCCCTTCACGGCGCCCGGTGTCTGAGGCACCACAAGCACAGTGGCGCCGGTTCGCTGCGCAACCAAGTCGCTGAGTTCACGGGGGTACCACGACTCGTGCAGGATCACCTTGACGCGCTCGGCGGACATTTTGCGAATGAGCGCCGCGACATGTTGGGGCGACGGGGCGATGCCAGGCCGGTCTTCGATAATGCCCGCCTCGACGAGACCGAATGCGCGGTAGAAGTACGGCCAGCTGTCGTGGTAGCTCACGACGCCGGCGCCCCGGAATGGCGCCAGTGTCTCATTCCAGCGCGCCGTCGCCGCGTCGACGCGGGCCAGGAAGGCCACGCGGTTGCTCTCGATGGCCGCCGTCTGCTCGGGTGCGATGCGAGCGAGTCCGCGCGCGATGTTGCCCGTGACTATCGGCATGTTGCCCGGGTCCAGCGTGAAGTGCGGACTGCCAAGGGGATGCACGTCGCCAAGGCCGCGATCGACCCGCCCGCTCGGCACCTTCAGCAAAGCAATCCCCGGCGACGCCTCGATGACGCTTAGCGCGCCGCGAACCATCTTCGGGTTGTTGCTGCCGAGTGCGATCACGTCGATCCACGCGTCCTCCTCGAGCCCATTGCGAACGAGGACATCAGCCCGTCGTAGCAGCAGCATGTGGCTAGGCCGGACCTCCATGTCGTGCGGGTTCTGACCGAACCGTGCCACCACGTCGACGCCGGCGGCGTTGCCGACCAGCGTTTTCGTGATCACGAAAAGATCAGGCAGTGTGGCCACCACGCGCAGTCCGGATGGCGAGCCGCCGGCTCCGGGGCGCGCAACAAGCAGCAACAACGCCGCGACGATGACGCCGAGAGTTGGTTGCTTCATCTCAGCCGCCGTAGCCCCAATTCCAGCACGGCCGGCGCTCGAGCCAAAACCAGCGATCACAAAGATCGTGCTCGCAGCGCCGACGGCACTCGGGTTCCGTGAGCTCTCCCGAACAGCGCAGTTCCCTCGCCGCCTCGCAGTAGCAAGCCCCGACGAGCGCGAAGCGCGGCTCTTGCGCGGCCGGGCCACCACCGCCGAGCAGGAGGCCACCGAGCAGCGTTAGTCCCATGGCGAACCGTCTCATTGTCATGCCGGCTCCGGCGGCGATAATCTCACGCCATGCGTGCGCCGACGGCCGTTGCAGTCGTGGCCTTCCTGGCAGGGATCCCGGCCGCCATCTCCGGCGTCAGCGCCCAATCAACCGTTCGCGCCGTGGCGCTCGCCGGCGATCCCGCCCCCGGCGGCGGCTCTTTCGAGCACTTCGGCGTCGAATCGCTGCCGATCGTCGCGCCGGCGAATACGAAAGGGCAAGTCGCCTTCTTCGCCACCATGCTGCGCTCAACGGCCAGCGAGGCGTTCTTCCTCGCATCGCAAGGCCGCGCGGTGCGCGTTGTGGCCGAAGGTGATCCCGTCCCGGGCGGCGGCGTCTTTTCCGGCTTCGGTCGTCACCCGATTCCCGCCCTGAACGAGCGCGGCGACGTGGCCTTCGCGGCGGCGGTCGTCGGCGGGCGCACCGTCGAAGGGATCTTCCTGCGGAACGCACGCGGTCTGCGGCCGGTCGTTGTCACGGGTGGCGGCGCGCCCGGCCTGCCGTCTGGAACGATCGCGGCGGTCGATGCCCCTGCCCTCAACGATCGCGACGACGTCGCATTTCTCGCTTCGGTGCGGCGCGGCCGCGACGTCGTCGAGGCCGTCTATGCCGTCGTCGGCGGCCGGCTGACGAAGGTCGTCGCTCAAGGCGATCCGGCACCGGCCGGCGGAACGTTCGCCGGCTTCGGTCCCCCCGTGATCAACAACCGACGTCGTGTCGCGTTCGCCGCCGTGGTCGAAGGCCGCGCCGTGCCGGGCGGGATCTTCGTGGCCGAGGGCCCCGCGATCCGGATGGTGACCGGCGCCGGGAGCGAGACACCAATCGGGGGGATTTTCGTGAAGTTCTCCGAGCGCGTCACCCAGAACGACGCCGGCGCCGTAGCGTTTACCGCGGTGCTCAAGAGCGCCGAGGCGGAGCAGGGTATCTTCGTGGTCGACGACGATCGCCTGCGGAAGGTGACAGCGCTCGGCGAAACCGCGCCCGGCGGCGGCACATTCGCGCACTTCTCGCTGTGGCCGGCCCTCGCTGCCGACGGCAGCGTGGCCTTCGCGGCCGCCGTGGACGGCAGCGCTGTGCAGGTTGCGCTCTTCGTCGCATCCGCGCGCGGCACGGCGCGCGTGGTGGCGCTCGGCGACGTCCTCGGTCCGAATCGCCGGCTGGCTTCGTTCGGCCTTTATCCCGTCGTGGCGCTGAGCCCTGCCGGCGGCCTCACGTTCGCGACGACGCCCGGCGCGGCGGTCGGTATCGAAGGACTGTTCTTCGTCGCGCCGCCTCCTCGTTGAGATCACTGCAGATCGTAGGGCGGATATTCCCTGAAGACGTTCGCCGCCGTGATCAGCTTGTGGGTGGTGGTCGTCCGCGCCGCGACCGCCTCGCCGCGGAGCATGCGAAGCGCGAGCGGCAGCACATCGTAACCGTAACGGTCGAGATAGAAGGCGACAGAGCCGAGGACGATGCTTCCGCGGTTGCTGGGATCGATCTCCTTGCGGTCGCTTGCGCCGCCGTGGATCGACCGGTCGCATCCGAAGGAGACGATGGCGCCATCGGCGACGCGGCCGGCTCCTTCCAGCGCGCTCTTTGCCGCCAGCGCCGTCACGTCGTCCAGCGCGGCGATGAGGAATTTGGCGTTTGGTTGGGCTGCGACGACCCTGCCGACGAGCGTCGCCACCGTGGCGTGGTTGCCCTGGGTATCGAGATTGACGATCCGGATCGACCGCTGCCGGCCCCGGAGCCCTTCGATCACACCCTGCACGCGCTCGGGCAGCCGATCCTGCCGCGAGTTGACCGCTCCCACGATCAGGCCGAAGACGGTGCGGCCCTGCCACGAACGGGCGGCGAAGTCAGCGAGGGCCTCGCCGCCGATGCGGCCCGCCGCCGCGTTGTCGGCGGTGTAAAGCGGCGCATCGCCGACCGCATAGTTGACGGCCAGGACCGGAATGCGCGCTTCGCGCAACGTCCGCGCGACGCCATCGTTCGCGGTGGGCTCGTGGAAATACTCGACGAAGAGATCGACCTGGCGACGGGCCGCGTCGGCGGCGTTGTCGAGCGCGGTCCGGACGTCGCGGCGGTTGTCGTAGAACACCAGGTCGACCGGCAGGCGACGGGCGGCGAGAACGAAGCTGTCTCGAACCTCGCGGCCCATGAAGCCGGTGGCCTCGAGGGTCACGCCCGGCTCCTCGGTCAGATTGGCGAACGCGATCGTGTAGCGGCGGTCCTCGGCGCCAGCGTGCAGGGCGGCGAGGACCGCCGCGGCGAGAAGGACGACGAGGACGGCGTTCGGCCGGCGCCCGCTCGCGGGCGCCGGCCACAGCGGTGATGACACAACGAGGCCTGTCTACCGGATGCCGTCGATCCCGACGAAGTTGCCGGTCATGCCGACCGCGCGCGGCACCGTCATGTTGAAGAAGAACGTGGCGCGATTCGTCCGCGCGGCCTCGGCTGCCATGAGGTCGGTGCGCACGTTCTCGATGATGTGGATGCCGCTGTCGGTGATGAGGAGGTTGTGGACGATGAATGCTTCCTTGGGATCCTCGCCGGGAATGACCTCGACTGCCCACGTATCCGCGCCGACGGCCACGACCTTCTGGCCAATCAGCCACTTCGCCGCGTCCTTGCCGATGCCGGGCTCGCCGGAGTTGTAGGCGGCGTTCTGGGCCGGGAACTGTTCGAAGAGGTCGCCCCAGCCGGTATGGATGACGACGATATCCCCTTCACGCAGGGTGACGTTGTACATCTTGAGGCCAGCCTGCAAGTCCGCTGCGCTGATGACCGTCCCCTTCTCAAGGCACGGCTTCTTGCAGGCGGAGTTGGTCTTGAACTTCCCGCTCTGCTGGAAGACCTTCACGGCGTCGATGATGACGCCGCGCGTCGCGAAGGACTTCAGGTGCTCAAGACCGAGCTTCGTCATTGCGTTCTGGTTGATGAACTTGCCCATCGCGATCTGGTTGAAATAGCAGTCCTTGCGGCCGATGTGCCCGAGGCCGTCGAGGTGCGTGCCCACGTGGCTCTGGCTCAGCCACGTGTCCTCCATGTAGGTCAGCTCGTTCTCGCCGAACGAGGCGCCGGGCGCGAGCGAGGTGGCCGTGAGGATTGTCTTCGTAAAGCGCGTGCCGAACAGCGGCACGCCGTCCACGAGCGGGTAGGACATCGGTACGACCTTGCCCTCCTGGATCTCAGCAGCCGCGGCTTTCGTCACGGCTGGCGTCACCCGATTCGTGGCCCCAGTCTGGTCGTTCGGACCCCAGGGCGACGGCGGAACCAGCTTGGTGCAATCGGTCTGGGCGAGAGCGACCGATGCGGATGCAAAGAAGAGGAACGTAGCCACGAGAGTCGACGCGAATTTCATGGCGACCCACTCCTTTCGACGGTGAACGGCACGCGGCCGACGAGAGTCGCATGCTAAGCCCGAAGCGGGCCCGTCTTCAAGTCTCACTGTGCTGCGATCCGGCCGACTTCATCAGGTCCCCACATGAAGGAACGCCATCAGTCGCAACAGGTATGCCCGCGAACGGCTTCCCAACCTTCCCAGCCGATAAGCGGGACCATCAGGAGCCCCGCGAAAGGGTCGGCCCACCACCAGCCAAGCCATGCGTTGAGGCCGAGACCTATGAGGAGAATCGCGGATAAGTACGCGCAGATTCGCGTCTGATGAGCCTCGGCCTCGAGCGCGCCGCTGCCCAGACGGCTTGCGATCCGGCGTTTGAAATGGATGGAAGGCAGCGCCGTGGCCATGAACTTCCCGAGCGCCTCGTTTGATGTCATCGTGTGTCAGCAAGGTCTTCAGTTCTTTCCTGACCGACCTGGAGCGCTCCGCGAAATGCGGCGAGTACTCGTTCCGAGTGGCCGCGTGCTGCTCAGCGTCTGGAGAATCATGGGTCCATATCACGGTGCTGTAGTCGATGCGCTCAGACAGCATGTCGGCGCTGAGGCGGCAGCTACCTTTTCCGCTTCCAGAGTCGGGGTACCCGATGCTGAAGAGCTCTACCGTCTTGGCGTCGAAGCAGGGTTCCGTGAGGTGGCTATTCACCCGTGCGTTATGAACATACGGCTGCCCGCATGTGAGGGTTTTGTGCTCTCGCATCTTGCCGCCACGCCCGTGGCGAGAGCGGTTGCGGCCGTCAGCTCCGAAGCACGTGCTGCCCTGGCCGATCAGGTCAGCCTCGCGTTGCGAGCTTACCTGGATGGTGATGGGCTGGCGATTGCCGATGAAACAAACGTTGTGACGGCGCTCGCGTAGAGAGTCTCCTTGATTCCGATTTATCCAGCACTGCGCGGAATTGACCCCGGGACACGCTGCCCGGCGACGCGAGATAGCGCGGCGTGCTCACGGTGGGCTGACGAGCTCCAGATTCAATGAACGTCGCAGAGACGTTGATAACAGTGCCGCAAGCCAATGAGCTCGAGCCGATACTCGCGACGTTCGCTGCCGCCGGCTATCGACCACGGAGTTTACTTCTGGGGAGGCTCGAGTGCCATCTCTTCGACGAGCTTCGCATGCTCTTCGCGGTGGGTGGACACGGCAAGACACAGCACGCGGTACAGACTCAGCACCTGATCGAACAGCGGGCGACGGTTCAGGCGGTGATCTGCACAGGAGCGGCGGGCAGTCTCGGTGTGGAGCTAGCGCTCGGCGACGTCGTGGTCGGCGTGTCGACCGTCGAGCATGACTACAAGCTTCGCTTCGTCCGACGGCCCCTGCCGCGCTATGACGCTGATGTGCAGCTTGTAGACGAATTCCGCCTTGCTGCCAGCCAAATCGGTTCGCAGTTCAGGGTACTTTTCGGGGCAATTGCCAGTGGCGATGAGGACATCATCGACCCGGCGCGCGCGGCTGAACTGCAGGAGGCGACTGGGGCGCTGTGCGTCGCCTGGGAAGGCGCAGGTGCGGCACGAGCGGCACGTTTTAGTGGGCTCCACTTCTTGGAGGTGCGAGCAATCACCGATGGCGCCAACCACACGGCCGCGGTCGACTTTCAGACGAACCTCAGGCATTCGATGCCGAATCTTGCTCAGATCCTCTTGAAGTGGTCTCTCCTTCGGGGAGGATGAGCCCGACGCTCCGCGACCACCATGACGAACAGGGCGCGCTTCATGATGTCCTCCTTGCCGGAAGGGCCTCCGCGACGCCGTTCTTGGCGGGCGTGCACCGGCAATAGGTTTGCCAAAATCGAAAAGGGCGGCCAGGACGAGATTCCCACGCATCTGGAGTCGGGCACGCGGAGCGAAGCCCGGGCAGAAGGCCGGCGCTGTCGGGCGAAAGCCCGGCGTCAGCGCGGGAGCGGGAAGTGGCAGGCGACGCTGTGGCCGTCGCCGAGGTCGCGCAGGGGCGGCTCGCTGGCGGGGTCGGTGCACACCGCGGGGCGGCCCGTCGCCTCGTAGACCGGACATCGGGGCGCGAACCGACAGCCCTGCCCGGGTCGCTCGAAGTCGAACACGCCCCAAGCGGCGGCGCCGTCGCCGCGGGTGCGAGGAACCTCCTGGCTGCGCTTCTCGACCAGCGACGACCACAGGATCGAGGTGTAGGGATGGCGCGCCGCCCGCGCGACGCGGTCGGCCGGCCCGATCTCCACGATCTTCCCCAGGTACATCACGGCAACCCGGTGACTCACCAGCTCCACCACCTCGAGGTCGTGCGAAATGAAGAGATAGGAGAGTCCGAGCCGCACCTGGAGGTCCCGCAGCAGGTTGACGATTTGAGCCTGGATGGAGACGTCGAGGGCGCTGGTGGGCTCGTCGGCCACGATGAACCGCGCGCCGACCGCGAGGACCCGCGCAATCCCTACCCGGCGCTTCTCTCCGCCCGAGAGCTCGTGCGGGAAGCTGGCGAGCTTGCCCGACTGCAGATTCACCTGGTCCAGCAGCTCGGCGGTCCGCCGCGTCACCTCGGGGTGGTCGAGCCGCTCGTGCAGTGTGATGGCCTCTCGAAGGATGTCCCGGACGCGCATCCGTGGATTGAGGGCGGCGTCGAGGTCCTGGAAGATCATCTGCATCTGCTTGCGCAGCGGCCGCAGCGCCCGCATCGGCAGCGCGGTGATGTCGTGGCCGTCGAACACGACACGGCCCGACGTCGCCCTGGTGACCCCGAGGATGATGCGTCCGATGGTCGTCTTTCCGCAGCCCGACTCCCCCACGAGCCCGAGGGTCTCGTGCTCGGTGAGCGCGAAGCTCACCCCGTCCACGGCCGGGACGGAGCGCGTCTGGCCGTGCAGGGCGGCGAGCAGGCCCGCGCGCGCGCGATAATGCTTGCGGAGGTCGGAGACCTCGAGGAGCCGCCTAGCCAGCGCGCGCCCCGTCGCGCGGCTCGTCGCCATAGAGGTAGCAGCGGATCTGGTGGCCCGCGGTCACCGCGGCCAGAGCGGGCTCCTGGCTCATGCAGCGAGCACGGATCGTGTCGGTGACGCGGTCGCAGCGGGCATAGAACCGGCAGCCGCGGGGGACATCCATCGTATCCACCACCTCACCCCGGATGACGGAAAGGCGACCGTCGATGGCGTGCGGTCCGCCGTTCTTCTGGGCGCTCGGCAACGAGGCCAGGAGCGCCGAGGTGTAGGGGTGCTTGGGCTCGACGCTCGGCGCCAGGACGTCGCGCGCCGGACCATGCTCCATCACCGTCCCGCCGTACATCACGGCCACCGTGTCGGCCAGCCGCGAGACGACACGGATGTCGTGGGTGATGAGCAGCGTCGTCACGCCGAGCCCGGACTTCAGCTCTGCGAGGAGCGCCACGATGCGCGACTGGATCGTCGCGTCGAGGCCCGTGGTCGGCTCGTCGGCGATCAGCAGCGAGGGCTCGGAGGCGAGCGCCATCGCGATCATCGCCCGCTGACACATGCCGCCGGAGAGGCCATCCGGGTACTGATCGAAGCGCAGGCGCGGCGAATCCATGTGCACGCGCTCGAGCCACGCGATCGCGCGCTCCTTCGCCTCTCTCGAGTCCTTCACCGGCGTGTGCAGGCGGATGGCCTCGCTGATCTGCTGCCCGACCGTGAGGAACGGGTTGAGCGACGATTTCGGGTTCTGGAAGATCATGGCGATCTCTTTGCCGCGCACGCCCCTCATCGATCGTTCCACCTGTGCTTGCCAGCCGGGCTCATCCTTGGCCACGGCGACGATCCGGCCGTCCCGCTCGGTCACGGTGACGTGGCGGGCGAGGTCCTGGAGCAGGTTGCGCCGACCGTTGCCGCCCGCGCGCGCGCCGTCGCCGCCGGCGAACTCGACGGCGCCCGTGATCACGCCCGGGCTTCCGCCGATGAGGCCCAGGGCCGACAGCGCGGTCACGCTCTTACCGCTGCCGCTCTCGCCCACCACGCCGAGGGTCTCGCCGCGCGCGATGGAGAGGCTGACGCCGTCCACCGAGCGGATGAACGCCTGCTTGGCGCGGGAATAGAAGTAGGTCCGGAGGTCGGAGATTTCGAGGACTGGCGAGCGCGTCACGGGGCGCTCTTGCTCTCGAGGATGTTGTTGAGACCGTCGCCCAGCAGGTGGAAGCCGAGGATGGTGCCGAGGATCGCCAGCGCCGGCGCCGTCGACGGCCAGAACTTTCCGTGGAAGAAGTAGTTCGCCCCCGCCTGCACCATGTTGCCCCACGAGGGCGTGGGCTCCTGGACCCCGAAGCCGAGGTAGCTCAGGCTCGTCTCGACGAGGATCGCCTCGCCCATGCCGAGCGTGGCCTGGATGATCAGGAGCGGCGCGCAGTTGTACCAGAGGATGTGCTTGACGACGATGACGCGCGTGGACAGGCCGAGGACGTGGGCCGCCTCGATGAAGCTCTTCGTCCTTAGAAATTGGATCTTGCCCGCGATGAGGGAGGCGATCGCGGGCGCGCCCGTGATCCCCACCACGAGCATCACGTAGTAGATGTCCGCCCTGAACGCGGCGATGACGAGCAGGATCAGGACCAGGCGCGGAAACGAATCGACCAGGTTGCTCAGGTAGGTGACGAGCGCCTCGGCGCGGCCGTCGCGGTAACCGGCGACCACCCCGAGGGTCGCCCCGAGCGCGAGCGAGGTCGCGACGGCGAGCAAACCGGGGAGAAAGTACGCCTGGATGCCGACGATGAGCCGCGAGAGCATGTCGCGGCCGAGGAAGTCCGTGCCGAGCGCGTGGCCTGGTCCGGGCGGCGCGTTGAGGCGCGCCATGTCCATGCGCGCAGGGTCGTCGGGCAGCCACCCGACGGCACCGAGGGTGTAGGAGATCACGACGAGTGCCACGACCAGCAGGCCATAGCCCACCGCGGCCAGGTCGGCCGTCGTCGCCGCTCGCCAGCGCGACCGTTCCCGGCGCTCTCCGACCTCGCCCGCAGCCTGGCGGTAGCGTCGCACGCCGCCCCGCTACTCGGTGGCCGTCCGCGGATTGACGCCGGCGTAGATCACGCCGCGCAGCAGGCTCGCCAGCCGGACGAAGGCCGCGGCCACGATCGTGATTCCCATGATCACCGGAAAATCGCGGTCCTGGGCGGCTTGCCACGCCATCCGGCCGAGGCCCGGCCAGTTGAACACCTGCTCCACGATGACGGCGCCGCCGAGGACGAACGGCATCTTGGCGGCGATCATCTCGGTCATCGGGAGAAGAAACCCTTCCTTGAACGCGTGCCGCCACACCGGCGCGCCCTTGGCGCGGGCGGTGCGGATATAGTCCTCCGCCATGACCCGGCCGAGCTCCTCGCGCAGATGGCGCGTCACTTCGCTCACCGTACCGTTGGCGACGCCCAGCACGATGATCGGCAGCAGGATGTAGAGCCAGCCGTGACGCTGCGGCTCGGCGGTCGCCGACAGGAGCGGGAAGAGACCGAAGCGGTGGATGCAGAGGTAGATGACGACGTACCCCAGCCAGAACACCGGCACCGCCGATATCAGGTAGACGGCGAGCGTGAGCGCCCGCGCGAGCGCGCCGCTCCGGCGCCACGCCGAGTAGAGCGCGAGGGGCACGGCTAGGAGCAGGGTGACGAGCAGGGAGCCGAGGGTGAGATAGAGCGTGTTCGGTCCCGCCCGCACGATCTCGCCGGCCACGGGCACGCCGGTGCGGATCGACGTGCCGAGGTTGCCGTGGGCCATGTTGCCGAGCCACGCCAGGTACCGGCCGTACCAGGTGGTGGGCACGCCGAGGGCCTCGCGCACGGAGGCGCGGGCGGCCTGGCCCGGCGCCTGCCCCTCCAGCAGCACGCTGAAGGGGTCACCGGGCGACAGATGCAGGATGACGAAGACGACGAGGCTGACGCCCAGGAGCAGCAGCGCGGTGAGCGCCAGCTCCCGGACCACCATCACGCCGACGCGCCGGAACGCCGCGAGCTTCGTCGTTACTTTTGCTCCGCGGCCGGGATGAACCATTCATCCGCGAACGAGAAGAACTTGTAGGGATGAATCGCGACCCGGCGCAGCTTCTTGTGATAGCCGCTGTAGTTCGTCAGCGTCCAGAGGAACGTGTACGGCGCCTCCTCGGCGAGGAGCGCGTGCAGCTTCCGGTTGATGGTGCGCCGTTTCTCGTGATCGAGCGTCAGCTTGCTCTCCACGATGAGGCCGTCGACCTCGGGATTCGAGTATCCGCCGAAGTTGTTCTTCCACGGACCGATCTCGGCGGAATGGAACAGCGAGGAGATGTCCGCGGAGTCATCGAAGACCCACGAGGCCAGGATGACGTCGAAGTCGTGCTCGGCGAAGACGGCGTCCTTCCAGGCCTGCCATTCCTTGAACTCGACCTTCACGCTCACGCCGATGGCCTTGAGGTAATTCTGGAACGCGAGCACCACCCGCTTGACCGCCTCGCTCTCCTTCTCGATCGGCACCTTGAGCGAGAGCGCCAGGGGCTTGCCGCCCTTCTGCATGACGCCGTCGGGACCCGGGGTGAAGCCGGCCTCGTTCAGGAGCGCGACCGCCTTCGCGGGGTCGTACGGCAGCGGCTGCACGTCGAGGTTGTAGGCCCAGCTGCCGGGGGCGAAGGGGCCCGAGATGATCGTGCCCTGGCCGTTGAAGAAGGCGTCGAGCATCTCCTTGCGGTTCACCGCGTGCGTGAAGGCGCGGCGCACCCGCTTGTCGGCGAGCAGCGGGCTTCTCAGGTTGTAGCCGAAGAACGCATACGAGAGCGCGTTGTACGGCTGCAGGACGAAGCGCCTGTCGCCCTGCAGCTCCGGCAGATCACGCGGGTTGACGAGCACGAGCATGTCGATGGCGTTGAACATCATCGCCTGCGTCATGATGTTCTGGTCCGCAAACGGCTTGGAGAGGAACTTGTTGATGTGCGGTCGGCCCTTGAAATAATCCTCGTTGGCCATCAGCACGATCTCGCGGTCGGCGCTGATGCTCTTGACGATGTAGGGACCGGTCCCGATGGGGTTCCGCACGAAGGGATCCTCGCGGGTGAGGTACTGGGGGTTCGCCGGTCCGTGCGCGGGGATCACCTTGAAGCTGAACTTCGCGAGCGCGTTGAGGATCGGCCGCTTGAGGGTGAAGCGCACCGTGGAGTCGTCCAGCTTCTCGACCTTCTCGATGAACTCGTAGCGCACCTTGAGCGGCGTGATCGTCTTCGGGTGCATCATGATGTTGTGCGTGAAGAGCACGTCGTCGGCCGTGAAGAGCCTCGGCGCCTCGCCATCGCGCGGATGCCAGCGCACGCCCTTGCGCAGGAAGAAGGTGTAGGTGCGCCCGTCCTGCGACACCTCCCAGCGCTCGGCCAGCTCGGGGACGATCGCCTGCTTCTCGTCGATCCCGACCAGCCCGTTGAACACCAGCTCCGTGATGCGCAGCGAGATCATCTCGTTGCTGGTGATCGGATCGAGGGTGGCCGGCCGGCCGTACTCGCCGTAGGCCAGGGTGCCGCCGTCCGGCCGGCCGTCGTTCTTCGACGCCGCCGGGGAGGCGGCCGGTATCGTCGTCAGCACGGTCAGGGTCAGGATGAGCGGCACGATCCTGGGTAGTGTTTTCATGGCACCTCGCCAGCACCTCATCAGAAGATTTTCACGTCGCCCGCACTCTTGTGCGTCATCGAGTACACGCCCTGGAGCGGCTCCTGGAGGCGGCGGACCACCGGGAACTGCTGGCTCATCTCGAAGTAAATTTCCAGGCTCTCCGAGAACTGCGTGGTCCGGTAGTACGCTTCTGCCAGGTTCACGAGCAGCACTGGATCGTTCGCCTCGATCCGGTTCTTCTGGGCCTTGTCCCGCGCCGATTCCAGGTACGCCACGGCGCGTGGCAGGTCGCCCTTGCGCAGGTGGTAGGTGCCGAGCGCGAAGTTGAGGGCGGCCGTCTTCCGCCGCTCCCCCGCCTCGGCGGCGCGCACCGCGCGCGGCTCGATCTCCGCGCACTCGAGCCGATGCCGCACACAGGCCGCCACCATGTCCGCCAAGAGATCCGGGTCGGAGGCCGTGTCGCGGGCCAGTGCCGCCCACGCCGACCCGCCATCGGCGCGCCGGGCCAGCAGCGACCGCGCGGTGGCCTCGCGGACGAGCGCGCGATTGCGATAGGCCGGCGGAGCCCCGGGGAGCGCCAGGAAGGCGCGCGTGGCCTGAAGCGCGCGCTCGACGTCGCCCGCTTCCAGGAAGGCGGCGCCGAGGTAATACTCCGCCGTGCCCCTCACGCGCGCGTCGGCGGCCGCCCGCTCGAGCGCCAGGCGGCTCGCGTGCCGGTAGAGCACGGCGAGCTCACCGAGCAGCGCCGGGTCGTAGAAGTTGATGGTCTTGGCAGGCCCCAGCACTTCGGTCGAGCTCGGCGCCTTGAGGTCCGTCTGATCGACGAGCGCGAGCGCTCTGGCCGTCAGGCCCGCTCGCGCGTACACGCCGATGAGCTTCTGCCGCACGAGCGCCGCCGGCCGCTCGCCGATTTCCTTCAAGACCGCGTCGGCGAGCGCCACCGGAGCCGGCTCCGTGATCCCGGCCCGGCTGTAGACTGCCGCCAGCGTGGCCCTTGTCTGAGGGTCCCTCGCCTCGAGGGAGTTCCAGAGCGCCCGCGCCGTCGTGACATCCTTGCGGACGAAATGCGCGAGGCCGAGGTGAGCCCTGGCCTGCGCCCTGAAGCCGGGCTCGACGCCGGGCTCGGCGGCGAATCGCTCGAGGACCTTGATGGCCTCCGCGGGCCGTCCGCTCTCCAGCAGGGTTTGACCGAGGTAGAAGCTCGCGAGGCGGCTGGCGCCAGGCCCGCGAATGGCGGCGAGCGCTTTCAAGTACTCCAGCTGCATCGGTGTGGCCGATTGCGAGAGCTCTCGATGGAGCTCGGCGGTACCGAGATAGACGATACCGAGGGTGAGCGAGGCGGTCGCTTGCCGGGCCGGGTCGAGCGAGGGCAGCGCCGTCTCCAGCGTGCGGGCGGCGTCCCGATAGTGACGCTTCTCGTAGAGTTGCGTCGCGCGCGCGACGGCGTCGTCCGCCGCCCACGCCGCCGTCGCCGCGAGCATCGCGAGGGTCACCAGCAGCGCGGTACTCCGGCCGGCCGCCATCAATCCTTCAGCTTCGCGACGAAGATCTGGTCCCACTGGTCGACCTGAGCCCGGAACGCGATCACGCCGTCCGCCGAGCAGGTGACGTCGTGGTTCATCTTCGTCTCGGTCTTGACGAGGAGGTTGGTGCCCCGCACGAGGTCGACGAGGTACAGAGGGCTGTACTCCGATCGATCGTCCTTGACGTAGACGATGCCGGCGCTGTTCGGCATCCAGGCCGGGCCGCGCTCCATGTCGGGCACGACACTGGTGGCGACCACCTTGGCGGCCAGTCCGGCGCCGTCGGTGGGGTCTGACCCGTCGGCGGCGACGACCACGATGGCCCACGTCCTGGAATCACCGGCCGGATTGTAATTGGAATAGAAGGCGATCTTCTTGCCGTCCGGCGACCACACCGGTCGCAGGTCGTCGTGGACCCAGGTCGTGAGCGCGCGCAGCGTCTCGGCGGGCCGCCGCACGTCGTCGATCACGTAGACGTCGTGGTTGTCGTTGTTGCCGTGGAGCATCGTCACCTTCGTGCCGTCGGGCGACCACACTGGATAGAGAAACGGACTCGTGCCCCACGTCAGCCGCGTCACGCCGCGGGACGCGACGTCCAGGAGGTAGAGGTCGCCCTTGCCGGTCCGCCCCGAGACGAACACGAGCTGATCGGCCACCGGCGACCAGTCGGCCTGGCCGTCTTTTTCCTTGTGGTTCGTGAGCCGCGTCGTCTTGCCGCCCAGCTCGTGCACGTACAGATCGTAGTTGCCGATGCCGCCGTTGCTGGTGAAGGCGAGCCGATCGCCCCCGGGGGACCACGCGATGCCGGCGTTGTAGCTGACCTCTTCGGTAAGGCCGGGGAAGAAGAACTTGGGCTCCTTGCCGCCCTCGGACGCCTGGTAGTAGACCGTGTGCACGATCGTGCCGTCCGCTCGGGCGACCACGATCTCCTTCTTGTCCCCGCGGCTGCGCTCGAACGCGATCAGCTTTCCGGACCGGGCCCACGCCGGGTTGGCGTCGTTGCGGCCGGACTCGATGCTGGTGAGCGGGCGCACGTAGAGCGGCACGATCGCCGCCGGGGCCGCCTGCTCGTCCGGCGCCGTGGCCGGGGCCATCGCGCCGGGCGCGGCGGCCAGCACCACGCAGGCGAGGGCACGAGCGCGACGCGCGACGTTCATGGGCGCTATGACGGCTGGTCTTTGATCTGGTCCCAGTACTTCCGCGCTCCCGCGCGGCTCTGCTCGAAGGTCGGATTGCCTTCCAGCCGCTTGGGGAAGAAATCGAAGTACTCGCGCCAGGCGAGGTCGGCGGCGTTCACGAGCGAGGCCTTGCGAGTGACGAGGTAGAGCTTGTGGTACGCGAGGGCCAGATAGTAGTACGTGTCGTGCAGCGCCTCGTCGTGGTGCGCGGTCGGGAAGAATCGCGTGTTCTGCTTGGCGATCTGGAGGTTCTGCACCGCCTTCGCCAGCGCCTGGGTGGCGCCCTCGCGGTCGCGATCCACCAGGCGGTTGCCCTTCTCGTAATACGCGTGGCCGAGGTTGGTGAACGCCACCGCGAACTGCTTGTAGATGAGGTCCTTGTTCTGGGGCAGCATCAGCACGCTCTCGAACTCGCGGACGGCGGCCTCGTAGTCGTTCTTGTCGTCGAGGTAGATCTGGCCCAGACGCGCGTGCGCCTCGGAGTAATCCGGGTGCGTCTTGTCCGTGCTGGCATAGGCCTGCATGGCGGCGTTGGTGTCGCCCTGCTGGGCCGCGCGCTCGGCGATCTTCAGGTAATCCTTGTGGAGGACGATCCGCCGCTCGCCTGTGCGGTCCTCCACCTTCTTGTCGAACTCCACGACCTCTTCCCAGTCGCGGTAGTCCTCCCCGACCGTGAGCTTGACGGTGTGGAACCCGAGGCTGACCGGCTTGCCCTCGAGCAGCGGGGTCTTGCCGAACGCATCACCGTCCACGAGGACCGTGGCGCGAGACGGCTCGGAGTCGACCCTGAATACGGCGTTGTTGACCGGGAGGACGAACTCCCTGACGCCCTCACCCTTGTCCATGCGGAGCCGGTCGGTCACCTGCTGGTAGCCGTGGCGGTAGAGGAGGATGTCGTAGTTCTTGCCCGGACGCAGCCGCACTTCGGCCCGCCCGTCGGTGCCGGTCGTGCCCGCCCAGTCGCCGTTGAGGTAGATGTTCACGCCCGGCAGCGGAGCCACGTCGGGCGCCAACCCACCCTTGGCCGAGAGAGTGACCGAGGTGCCGGAATCCTCGCCGTCGCCCGCCAGGTGCCCGCGCCGCACGACCCGGTCGCCGGGAGTCACCGTCCGCCTCGCGTTGATGGTTTCGAGCTCGGCCCAGGAGCCGCCTTCCTCCGCGCGGTTGACTCGCAGGAGACCGAATTGTCGAGATCGCGCCGGGGTCGAGTCGCCCGTGACCGCTTCTGCCGCAAGCAGCGCGAACTCCGTGCCCCGTCCGACGCGGTAGGGTTTGCCGAGGTTGAGCTGGTAGCGCTCGCCGTCCACGGCGACGACCGTGCCCTCGAAGGGGAACCGCTCCATCACGTTGGCGACGACCTCGCGGACGGCGCCGTTGATCGCCCCCTCGTCGCGTGCGCGCGCGATCTGGCTGAGGACGAGACTTCCGCTGGCCATGTAGAACTTGGTCTCGATGATGAGGCCCTTGTCGTCGCGGGCGACGCTGCCGAGCACGACCATGTCGACCGTGCGGCGCAGCGGCGTGCCGTGCCAGCCCTTGGTCGCGATCTTGTCGATGCCGACCTTCAGCCGTTTGACCTCGCGCTCGAGGTCGGTGGCCGGCACCTCGCGGAACACGGAGGCCTTGAAGAGCTGGGCGGCGACGGCCGTCTCCGCCTGGGAGGCGACGTCCTTGAGATCCACGCCGGGGGTGTTGCCCACGAACCGGTGCACCCCGACCCGGATCGGCCGGGGAGTGGCCGGGGCGAAGGCGCGCTGGACACTGACCTGGCCCTCGAGGGCGACGGCCGTCTTCCAGTCGGTGGGGAGGTACCCTGGCGCCGACAGCGCGACCTGCGCTTTGCGGCCCGGCGCACCCTCGTACGTGTAGGTGTAGACGCCCCGCTCGTCGGTCTTGCCCAGCGGCCGGCCGTCAACGCTCACCGCGACGCCGGGCACGCCGGCTCGGACGCCGTACTCGTCGCTGATGGCGGTCACGGTCAGGATGGCCCGCCGGGCCAGCGCAATCTCCAGCCGTTCCCCCGGCTGCACCGACGCGCTCTTCTGCGAGGCCGCATAGCCGGGCTTGCTGACCGTGAGCGTGACGCCCTTCGGAGGCAGCGTCGTGTATTCATGAACGAGCTCGCCCTTGGCGTCCGTCTGGCCCAGCTCCTTGTCGTTCAGCTTGACGGTGGCGTCGGTGACCGGCGTCCCCTGCTCGTTCACGGCCACGGTGAAGTAGCGGGTCACGGCGAGATCGGCCTCCAGGGAATACCGGTCGACGATCTTGCCGTCCTTGCCGAGCTTGATCAGGAGTGTCGTCTTCCAGGGCTTGATGCGGTGCCCGGGCAGCTCCTTGCTCACGAGCACGTCGACCTCGGCGCCGGCGCTCCGCGTGAGCGGCCTGGCGAGCAGGCCCGTGCCGTCCGTCACGCCGAGCTCCTTGCCGTCGACCATGACGGTGGCGCCGGCCGCCGGTTGTCCGTCCATCCGGGCTTTGATTTCGAGCTGCACCTGCTGACCGCTGCAGGCGGCCAGAAGCAGGGCCGCCGCCGCGGCGATCCCGTACCGGACTCCGTGGCTGATCATGGTCCCCCTACATCGTGGGCGGCTGGATGTTCACTTCACCGGGATTGATGATCTTGTCTTCGTCGGAGCGCGAACCCTGGATGGTCTTGCGCCTGGCCTCGTGGATCTTCTTGAGCTTGAAGTCGAGCTTCTTGCTCGTGTGCTTGCCGATCTCGACCGTCTGCGTCTCCGTCTCGTACCCGATCCGGTTCGCTTCCACCTTATAGGTCCCGGGACGCAACCGATCCTTGGCCGATTCGAACTTGCCCTGCGCGTCGACCGTCACCGCGTGCGAGGCCTGCTCGACAGCCGCCGTCGTGTTGATCATGTTGACGACGGTGCCCTGCGCGCTCTCGTTCGCCACCGGCTGCAGGCCGGCGTCGACGAGCTGGACGGTGCCCTGGATCTTGGCCGCACAACCCGGCAACGACGCCATCAGCACCAGCGCTGCGATCGCGTACCAGCTCCGATTTCTCATACCCGTGTCGTCTCCGTGCGAAGAGGGGTCGGCGGGAATTCGGCTCCGTTCACTTCTGCATTCTAGGAGAGAGGCGGGCACGGAACCAAGCACTGCATTGCGTACCGGGCGCGGATGCCTCACCGATGATCGAAGAGCGTGGCCTGGCACGCCGGAACGGCACTCGTTCGGACCACGATGGCACGGCGAGAGTCGGACTGGCACCGCCAGGGAAGAACTGGATTGGACCGGGGCCTTGTGGCGCCCACGAGTCGCGGCCACGTCCGTATCGGGGGCCCATTCGGGGCCCCTCATGTCACGAGTCGAACGGCGAGACGCGGAGCGCCGCGTGCGCGGCGTCGAGAAACCACTCCGGCAGCAGCGGACGGTTGTGCTGCAGGAACCGCTCGAACTGCGCGTCGAGGACATAGGTGACGCCGTAGTCCGCGGCGTGGCGGCACGAGCGGCCGTAGGCCTGCACGAGCGCCTTCGCCGTCTCCACCGCGTACCAGCGCGGATCGCGCGCGCGGCGCGCGGCCGTCCACGGATCGCCGAGGTCGGGGTACGGCATTTTCGTGACGATCTGGAAGCGCAGGAAGTCGTCGGGCAGGTCGACGCCCTCGCGCAGCGACGGCGACACCAGCACCGTCGGGGCCGCCGACGCGCGATGACGCTCGAGCGCGGCAGCCTTCGCGTCGGAGGACTCCGCGAAGATCAGCCGGCGCGCCTCGGCCGGCGCGCGCCGCGCGAGGTCGGCCATCAGCCGCCGCGCCACCGCGTAGGAGGCGACGTGGATCAGCCCCTTGTCGCGCGGGTGCGCGCCCAGGATGCCCACGATCTCGGCGAAGAGCGCAGGCTCCAGCGCGGGCAGGCTCGCGCGCGACAGGGCGCCGACGGGCCGGTAGACGATGGGCCGCTGCTCGAGGGGGAACGGCGAGGGCGTGGCGAAGGCGCGCACGTCATCGGCCTCGAAGCCCAGCGTCTCGGCGACCGCCGTGGCCGGACCGAGATAGGCCGAGAGCAGGACGGTGACCTCCGCGCACTCGGTGAGCAGCGCCCGCGCCTCGCCGGCGACGCCGAGCGGCGTCAGCTCCAGCGTCGCGCCGGGCTCGGGCGGGTACCGCACGACCCACTCCGTCGCCTCGCCCTCCACGAAGGCGCGCAGCCGCGCGAGCGCGCTGTCGAGCGCGTCGCGCCGCTCGAGCAGGACCACTTCCTCGCGCGAGGGCGGCATCTGCAAGAAGACGTCGGGCTCGAGGTCGGGCGGCCGCACCGCCTCCAGCGCACGGCCGACCGCCTCGAGCTCGGCGTCGAGCCGCTCGACGTGCGGCGCCAGCAGCGGCCGGTACTCGTCGGCCGTGTCGAGGCGTGGCAGCGTGCCGCCGAACCACTCCTTCATCTCAGCGGCGGTGAAGCGCACGGCGTAGACGCTGACGAGCTGGCCCTCGAGGTTGTGCGCCTCGTCGACGATCAGCAGGCGGCGGCGGGGCAGCTGCTCGGCGTGCCAGTGACGGAGCGTCGCGAAGTACCAGGTGTTCGCGCAGAACACCGGGCCCGCCAGCGCGGCGGCCTTCGCGCGCGCGTAGGGGCACTGGCAGATCGGCCCGCGCGGACGGCGGCACAGACCGAGCGACGTCGGCACCCGCGCGTCGGGGTAGCGCTCGCAGGCGTAGTTGTCGCGACCCTTGACGACCTGCACGACGTCGCCGAACTCGCGGTCGTACTGGTCTTGCAGCAGCTTCTGCGAGGTCAGCAGGTAGGCGTTGTCGCTCCAGCGCGCCAGCGTCACCGCGAGGTGGCTCTTGCCGACGCCCGGTGGCGCCTCGACGACGAAGAGGCGCGGTGCCTTCGCGTCCGCGTCGGCCTCCGCCAGCGCGTCCTCGAGCGCGTCGAGCAGCCGTGCCTGCTCGGGTCGCGGCGTGAATCCCGCGGGGAAGTGCTCGCGCAGCGCGCCGCTCACTCCTTCGTCAGGTCCTTGAGCTCCTCGCGGGCGCGCGCCCGCTGCTCGAGGAGCCCGTTGATCTGCTCGATCGCGCCGCGGTACTCCTCGAGCGCCTTCCGGTCGCGCTCGTCGAGGAAGTCGAGGAAGGCCAGCGCGTCGGCCGCGTACTTCCTCCGCGCCGCACGCATCTGCGGCAGCGAGACGGCGCGCAGCTCAGGGCCGGCGGCGCGGTAGCGGTCCTGCGCACGCATCAGATCGGCGAGGCTCGCGTCGCGCGCCTCGCGCAGGCGCACGTAGCGCGCGTGCGCGTCGGGATCGGTCCGACGGAGCGCTTCCCCGTACGCGTCCGCCGCGTCGTCCTGCCTGGGGGTGGGGCGACGGTCGGCGGCCGGTTGCGCGACGGCGCCCGCCGCGACGAGCGCGGCGGCGACGACGACGGCGGCGGTGGTCGGGCGCAGCATGGGACGTGGTTCGCGTGAGGGTATCATGAGGTCATGAGCCGGGCGTCGCGGCCGCACCCGCTGCTGCAGTTCTCCGCCGGCGGTCTCGTCGTCGACGAGCGGGGCAGCGTGCTGCTCATCCGCGCGCGCGATCTCCGCAACCAGCCCGTGTGGACGCTGCCCAAGGGCGCGCTCAATCCCGGCGAGTCGGCGGCCGACGCCGCCCTGCGCGAGGTGCGCGAAGAAACCGGCTGGGAGTGCGAGGTCGTGCGCGAGCTGGAGTCGGTGACCTACTGGTTTCAGCGCAACGGCCAGCGCATCCGAAAATCGGTACGCTGGTATCTCATGCGGCCGCTCCAGAAGGTCGGCGAGCACGACCACGAGGTGGACGAGGTGCTGTGGACCGATCCGGCCGACGCGCGGGCGCGGCTGCGCTACGATTCCGACCTCAAGCTGATCTCGACTCTCTGAGCGCCGCCTCAGGGCGGAGGAAAGAGGCGCTCGCCGTTCTTCCAGGCGATCTGCTCGGCGACGTCGCGCGGCAGCTGCAGCAGCCAGCGCTGCACGGCCGCCGTGGCCGGGCGCACGGACTCCCAGCGCGAGGTCGTCCACGTGTCGGTGCCCACCATGAAGCGGTCGGGATGGCGGACGAAGAGCGCGCGCCACTCCGGGTCGAGCGTGCCGTCGGGCGCGACGTCGGTGCGGAGCGCCAGCTCGACCCAGAGCATCGGAGACCGATCGAGCAGCCGCCCGACCGTCGCCGCCGCCGACGACATGCCGGCGTGCGCCCAGAGGATCCGCACGCCAGGATACGCGACGAGCATCTTCTCGACCGTCGTCTCGTCGACATGGCACTGCAAGAACAGGTTGCGCGATTTCGCCAGCTCGGCGATGCGCCGCACCGTGGGCGCCTCGACGTCGTCGGCGCCGAAGTGCGACTCGCCGATGCCGCGGTAGACGTTGCGGCGGTTGAGACGCTCCTCGACATACGCCACCACCGCCGGGTCGCGCGTCCACGATCCCATGTCGTCGCGCGTGCGATACGGGCGCAGGAACGGCACGATGCCGGCCGGTGCGCGGTCGTAGAGCATCAGCGTGCCATCGTCTGGTGTGCTGGACACGATGGCGCGGCGCACGCCCGCCTGCGCCAGGATCGACAGCGCGCGCTCGGGCGTGTAGGCCGTCCAGTCCGGCCGGCTGTAGTGGATGTGCGCGTCGAAGATCGGGAACTGGGCGGCCGCCGGTGACACGCCGAGCAGGACGGCGGCCGTCGCCACGAGGATTCTGAGCGACATGGCGGCGATGGTAGCATCCACGCCATAGGTCCGTATTCCCGACGGCAGGTCCTCCGAGCCCTGGGTGGAGGCGCCGCCCTCGTGGCGAGCCGCCACGTGCCGGCGTGGGCGCAATCGAGCGATCCCAACCTGGCCGGACGTCCGCTCGTCCGCTATCCCCAGAAGACCGACCTGATCCTCCTGACCTCGCGCCCGCCGCAGCTCGAGACGCCGATGAAGTGGTTCGAGCGCGCGATCACGCCGAACGAGGCGTTCTTCGTCCGGTATCACGTGTTCCCGATCCCGACGCAGGTGGACCTCGCGACGTGGCGGCTGCGCGTCGGCGGGCACGTGGACCGCCCGCTCGAGCTGTCGATGGACGAGCTGAAGACGAGGTTCCCCGCGGCGGCGGTGACCGCGGTGAACCAGTGCTCGGGCAACAGCCGGGGCCGCTTCTCGCCCCGCGTGCTCGGCGGGCAGTGGGGCGACGGCGCCATGGGCAACGCGGAGTGGGTCGGCTGCCGCTTGAAGGACGTGCTGGCGGCGGCGGGCGTGCGCCAGGGCGCGGTCGAGGTGACCTTCGACGGGCTCGACAAGCCGGCGTTTCCCAGCGTGCCGGACTTGGTGAAGTCGCTCGCGCTCGCGCGCGTGCTCGACGACCCGAACGTCATCGTCGCTTACCAGATGAACGGTGCGCCGCTGCCGATGCTCAACGGGTTTCCGGCGCGGCTCGTGGTGCCAGGCTGGTACGCGACGTACTGGGTGAAGAACCTCTCCGATATCACCGTCGCGGACAAGCCCTTCGAGCGATTCTGGATGAAGCCGGCCTATCGGATTCCCGACAACCCGTGCGGCTGCGTGGAGCCCGGGACGGCGCCCAAGGCCACCGTGCCGATCCACCGCATGAACGTGCGCTCTTTCCTCGTGTCGCCGGAGCCGGGCGCGCGGCTGGCGGCGGGCCGCCCGGTCACGCTCAAAGGCATCGCGTTCGACGGCGGCTACGGCATCCGCGAGGTCGAGGTCTCCGACGACGGCGGCAGCACGTGGCGGCGCGTGTCGCTCGGTCGTGACCTCGGCCCGTACGCGTTTCGCGAGTGGTCGGCCGCGTGGACGCCGCCGCGCGCGGGCGCGGCGCGGGTGATGGTGCGCGCCTTCAACCGCATCGGCGAGTCGCAGGGGACGGAGCCGCTGTGGAACCCCGCCGGCTACTTGCGCAACGTGATCGAGTCCGTCGAATATCCGGTGGGCTGAGGCGGTGACGCGCCTCCTGCTGCTCGCCCTCGTCCTCGCTGCGGCGGGCGCCGCCGGCGCCGAGGAGATCACGCTGCCGCCGGATCACCCCTACGGCACGCTGAAGCCGGGGCCGGGCAGCGAGGTCGCGCAACGCAGCTGCGTGCTCTGCCACTCCACCGACTACATCGTTACGCAGCCGCCCGGCGACGCCAAGCAGTGGGACGGCGTCGTGACGAAGATGATCAAGGTCTTCGGCGCGCCCCTGAGCGACGCCGACGCGAAGACGATCACCGAATACCTGGCGCGGCAGTACGGTAATTAGCCGTCAGCGGCGGCGCAGCGCCTCCCAGACACGGCCGGGCAGGAGGGGCACGCGCGTGATCTCCACGCCGCGATCGGCCAGCGCGTCCTCGACGGCGTTGGCGATGGCCGCGCTCGGCGAGATGATGCCGCTCTCGCCGACGCCCTTGACGCCCAGCTCATTGATCGTCGATGGATAGTCGAGCGCCTCGACGACGAGCGGCGGCACGTCGGCCGCTAGCGGTAGGCCGTAGTCCATCAGCGTGCCCGTGAGGAGCTGGCCGTCGGCGTCGTGCACGACCTCCTCGCGCAGCGCGGTGCCGAGGCCCTGCACGATGCCGCCGTGCAGCTGGCCCTCGACGACGGTCGGGTTGATCGGCCGCCCGCAGTCGTGCACGGCGGCGTAGCGCAGGAGGCGCACCACGCCCGTCTCCACGTCGACCTCCACCGCGCACGCGTGGGCGCCGAAGGCCCACGTCACCGTCTCGGGGTGGAAGAACAGGCACGCGTGCAGACCGGGCGCGCCCTCGGCGGCCAGCCCGCGGCTGCGCGGCGCGCGGCCGGCGAGCGTGCCGAGGGCGACGCCGCGATCCGGTGAGCCGGCGACGTGCGCGCGCCCGTTCGCGAGCACCACGTCGCCCGGCGCGCACTCGAGCATCTCGCCGGCCACGATGCGTGCGCGTCGCGCCACCTCGCGCGCCGAGCGCGCGATGGCGGGGCCCGCGTTGGCGGCGACGCGGCTGGCGATGGCGCCGTGGCCGAAGCCGATGAGCGCGGTGTCGCCGCCCAGCACGACCACGCGCTCGAGCGGCACGCCCAGCTCGCCCGCGCAGACCTGCGCCAGCGTCGTCTCGTGCGCCTGGCCCTGCGACGACACGCCGACGGCGACGAAGACGGTGCCGCCGGGATCGATGCGCACGTCGGCGCCCTCGAAGGGCCCGATGCCCGTGCCCTCGAGGTACGCGGACAGCCCGACGCCGACGGGCCGCGCCGTCCCGCGCCGCCGGTCGCGCTCGGCGCGCCAGCGCTCGTAATCCGCCAGCGCGAGCGCGCGGTCGAAGGCCGCGACGTAGTCGGCGGGGTCGTACGTGATGGGGACGCCGTCGCGATACGCGTGACCGGGCCGGTAGGGCATCGCCTCCTTGCGGATGAGGTTGCGGCGCCGGAGGTCCGCGGGGTCGAGGCCGAGCCGCCGCGCCGCGCGGTCGAGGAGACGGTCGAGCACGAAGGCGGCCTCGGGGCGGCCGGCGCCGCGGTACGCGCCCATGAACGTCTTGTGCGTGACGACGTTGACGCACTCGCCGGCGAAGTGCGGCACGCGGTACGGCCCGGCCAGATGATTGATCGTGTTCAGGCCGATCACGTCGCCCAGCGTCGGGTAGGCGCCGTGATCGCGCGTGAAGCGCGTCTCGATCGCGGTGAGCGTGCCGTCGCGACGGGCGCCGAGCCGCGCGCGGTGCCGCTGGTCGCGGTCGGGCGCCGCCGTGAGGAAGTGCTCGCGCCGCGTCTCGATCCACTTCACCGGCCGGCCGAGCCGGCGCGCGACCACCGCGATCAGCACCTCCTCGGCGTACGGGTGGCCCTTGATGCCGAAGCCGCCGCCGACGTCGGGCGCCAGCACGCGCACGCGCGACTCGCCGAGCCCGAGCGCGGCGGCGACGGCGCCGCGCACGGAGTAGGGGACCTGCGTCGAGGACCACACGGTGAAGAGGCCGTCCGGCGTCGCCGGATGCGCGACGACGCCGCGCGGCTCGATCGGCACGCCGGCCACGCGCGGGAAGTCGAGGGCCGCCTCCACCACGACGTCGGCCTCGGCGAACCCGCGCGCGACGTCGCCGACGGCGCTCCTCGCGACGCCCGCCACGTTGTCGGGCCAGTCATCGAAGACCCGCGGCGCTCCGGGCGCGAGCGCGCGCTCGACGCTGGCGGCGGCCGGCCGCGGCTCCCACGTGACGCGCACGGCGTCGGCGCCGTCGGCCGCGTGGTACGCGTCGTCGGCGATCACCACGGCCACCGCCTCGCCCGCGTGGCGCGCGACCGCATCGGCGATGGCCGCGTGATGGTACGCGCGCATCGCCGCGGACGGTACCAGCGGCGGCACGCCGGCCGCACACTCGGGCAGGTCGCGCGCGGTCAGCACGGCGACGACGCCGGGCAGCCGCCGCGCCGCGCGCGCGTCGATCGCGCGGATGCGCGCGTGGGCGTGGGGACTGCGCACGATGGCCGCGTGCAGCAGGCCCTCGACGTGCACGTCGTCGACGTAGCGGCCGCGGCCGGTGAGGAGACGACGGTCTTCGGTGCGACGGACGCGGGCGCCGATGGTGGTGGTCACGGGCGTGTGGCAGTATAAGGCCTCGTTTCGAGCGCGCGGGTCGCGAGAGGAGGCCACGGATGGGTTACAAGCCGGTGGTGGGCTGGGGCACGCTTCCCGACGGATGGAGCTTCGTGGAGGCGACGGCCGTAGCCGTGGACGCCGACGACGACGTCTGGGTCTTCAACCGCGGCGCGCATCCCGTGATCGTGTTCGACCGTGGCGGGGCCTTCAAGCGCTCCTGGGGCGAGGGTCTCATCCGTCGCGCGCACGGCATCACCATCGGTCCCGACGGCACGATCTGGCTCACCGACGACTTGCATCACACGGCGAGACAGTTCACGGCGGCGGGAAAGCTGCTGCGGACGCTCGGCGATCCCGACACGCCATCGTCGGCGCACGGCGGCAAGCCGTTCAACCGGCCCACCCACGTGGCGATCTCGCCCCGCACCGGCGAGATCTACGTCTCCGACGGCTACGGCAACTCGCGCGTGCACAAGTACGACCCGACGGGACGGCTGCTGAAGTCGTGGGGCGCGCCGGGCACCGACCCGGGCTGCTTCAATATCCCGCACAACATTGCCACCGACGCCGGCGGCCGCGTGTACGTCGCCGATCGCGAGAACTCCCGCGTGCAGATCTTCGACGAGGATGGCAGGTACCTGGATCAGTGGAAGAATCTTCACCGCCCGTGCGGGCTCGCCGCCGCCGCGCGGCTCGGCGACCTGTTCTTCGTCGGCGAGCTGCCCTCGCACCTGCCGGTGAACCAGGCCGTGCCGAACATCGGCGCGCGCGTGAGCGTGCTGTCGATCAAGGGGGACCTCGTCGAGCGCATCGGCGGGCCGTTCGCCGGCGAGAAGCCAGGCGAGTTCGTGGCGCCGCACGGCTGCGCGGTGGACTCGCGTGGAGATCTCTACGTGGCGGAGGTGTCCTGGACGGCGGCAGGCAAGAACGAAAATCCGCCGCGCGAGATCCGGTCGCTGCAGAAGTTCATGAGGACGTGACGCAGGACGCGCGGACGCTGGACGAGACCGCGCTCGGCGCCGCGTTGACGCGCCTGCCGGGCTGGCGCCGGGCGGGCCGCGCGCTCGAGAAGACGTACCGCTTCGCCGATTTCCGCGCGGCGCTCGCCTTCGTCAATCGCGTGGGCGAGCTGGCCGAGCGCCAGCAGCACCACCCCGACATCGCGATCCACTACTCGGAGGTGACGCTGACGCTCTGGAGCCACGACGCCGGCGGCGTCACCGCGCGCGACGTGAAGCTGGCGGAGGCGATCGACGCCTACTGCCAGCCGACGACCTCGTAACCGCGCTCGCGCAGGCAGCGGTTGACAAAGCCCTTGTAGACGGGAGTCGGCCCCACGTCCTTCGCGGCGCCGTGCACCGCGCCCGCCGTGGCGCCCGTCGCCGCCCCCACCGCCGCCCCGCGCCCCGCGCCATGGCCGGTCACCGCGCCGGCGACGGCGCCGACGGCGGCGCCGCCGACGCCGCCGATCGCCCCGCCCTTGGCCGCGTCCTTCGCCATCGGGTTGCTCACGTACTCGCTGGCCATCTGCCGGCAGGCCTCGACGTCGCGATCGGCCTGCTCCTTGCCAACCTGCTGCAGCTTCGCGTTGGGATAGAGGACCGGGCTCTGGCTGTGCGCGCAGCCGGCCAGGGCGCCGAGCGCCGCGAGCGCGACCGTGACGAGCAGGCGGGAGTGCATGGGAGCCTCCTCCGAACGGACTGTCTGAAGTAGGACGGCGCCAGTCGCCGCAGTGTGTACCTTATCCGATGCTACACTCCGGCGCGTGTACGAGGGCCGGCGGGCGCCGCGCACGGCGGCATCGTCGCGGCCTACCTCGACGAGATCCTCGGCGCCGCCGTCGTGCGCGCCACCGGCAGGATCTCGGTGACGGGGGAGCTCACCGTGCGCGACGTGCGGCCGGCGCCGACGGAGACGCCGCTGCTGGGACGCGGCCGTCTCGTGGCCGACCACGGCCGCTACGTCGACGTGGAGGGAAGCCTGGAGGAGTTCGACGCCGCGCGCGTCGTGGCGACCGCGCGCGGGCGCTTCTTTCCGTTTGCGACGGCGGGGGTTACGCCCGGGTCAGCAGCGTCGTGAGCACGGGCGACGGCTTGGGCGTCTCGCGGAACCGGCAGCGCAGCTCGGACCGCTCCAGGATCTCCACGTACGTGCCCATCACCATCCGGTAGTAGTGCGGGTGGCGGCCGGCGGGTCCGCCGTTGTACTCGGTGAGGGCGTCGCGCACGTTCGACCTGCGCGTCATGATGTCCCGCAGATAGGCCATCGCGAACTTCGTGCTGACGACGGGGTCGGCGAGATCGCCGAGATCACGCGCGCTCTTCGCATCGCTCTTCGCATCGCTCTTCGCGTCGCGTACGGCCTTGACGCCCACCGGCCGCTTGAACGGGCCGACGACGGGCTCCATGATCGCCGCCGTGCTCGGCAGGATCTGGAAGAGCCCGATCTCGCCGGCCGCACCGACCGCGTCCTGATGGAACTCCGACTCCACCTCGGCCTGCGCGAGCACGAGGCAGTGGTCGAGGTTCGACTTCTGCGCCTCTGCCACGAGCGCCTCCGGGAAGCGCTGGAACGCGCGGATGGGGGCCTGCGGGTTCTTCTGGGCGATGTAGTCCAGGATCGAGCGATTCAGGCGCTCGGCGTCCGCTTCGCCGGCGACCGCGATCACGTGGCGGGTGAGGACCAGGCCACCGGCGGCGACCGCGATGCTCAGCATCAGGATCGCCATAGCCTTGCTGTGACGGCTCAACATGCATTCCTCCTTCGGTGTTACTGCCAGCCTTTTTGGCCCTACTGAGGAATACCGAATGACAGAATGGATAAGGTCGAAGTAGCGAGAGCCTAGCATCTCGCGGTGCGCTACGCAACCCCTCGTCGGTCTTTAGGCAAACTTCTACCACCGGCTGTGTCAAATGGCTGACGCGCAAATTGGCCAATCTCGCAAAAACCGACGCTTACACGTGTAGCGAAACGGCACGACAACGACCGCTGGCATCGGCCGTGCACATCTTTTTTTCGGACCGCGCAGTTTTTTTCGACGATTCGCGGTCCGGAACGGGAGGGCGCATGAATCGCGACGAGATCCGTGGCAAGGCCGAGAAGGCATCAAGGAAGAGGCCGGCGAGCTCATGAACGATCCGGAGCTCGAGGCGGAGGGGCGCGCCGAGCGCGCGACCGGCAAGCTGCGCGGGCAATTCGGCAAGGCCAAGCGGAAGGTCGGTGAAGCCGTCATCGCAGCAGCGTCCGCAGCTCTTTCCTCAGGATCTTCCCGACCGGATTCTTCGGCAGCGAGGGCAGGAAGCGCACCTCCCGCGGACACTTGTACTTCGCGAGCCGCGACTGGCAGAAGCCGATGATCGCCGCGGCATCAGCGGCGGCGCCGCCCTTCAGCGCCACGAATGCGCACACCTCTTCGCCCATCAGCGGATCGTGCATCCCCACCACGGCCGCCTCCGCGACGGCGGGGTGGGCGTAGAGCACCTCCTCCACCTCGCGCGGATAGATGTTGAAGCCGCCGCGGATGATGAGGTCCTTCTTCCGCTCGACCACGTAGAGGAAGCCGTCGGCATCCAGCCGGCCGACGTCGCCCGTGTGCAGCCAGCCGTTGCGCAGCGCGCGTGCCGTCTCCTCGGGCAGCCCGTAGTAGCCGACCATCACGTTCGGGCCCCGCACGCCGATCTCGCCCGTCTCGCCCACGGGCAGCGCGCGATCCTCGTCGTCGAGGATCGTGACCTCGACGCCGGGAATCGGCTGGCCCACCGAGCCGAGCTTGCGCACCCCCGACAGGCGGGTCGTGCTCACCACCGGCGAGGCCTCGGTGAGGCCGTAGCCCTCGAGCAGCCGCCCGCCGAACTTCTTCTCGAACGGCTCCACGATCTCCGAGGGCAGGGCGGCGGCGCCCGAGCCCCACGAGCGCATCGACGAGGTGTCGAAGCGATCCGCGTCGGGATAGTTGAGGAGGTAGACGTACATCGTGGGCACGCCGGCCATGCTCTGGACGCGGAAGCGCGCGATCGCGTCCAGCACCGCCTCGGGATTGAACCAGCGCAGCAGCACCGACTTCGTGCCGAGGATGTTGCCGGCGTTCAGCGTCACGAGTCCGTACGAGTGCGAGAGCGGCAGGACGCCGAGGCTCCACCGCTCGCGGTCGAGCTCGTAGAGGCTGGCGGCCGCGCGGGCGTTGCTGGCGAGGTTCGCGTGGGAGAGAGCGACGCCCTTCGGCCGTCCCGTGGTGCCCGAGGTGTAGAGGATCACCGCGAGATCGCCGTCCGCGCGCTCGACGGTGGCGAACGCGTCCGGCTCGCGCGCGAGCCACTCCTCCCACGCCCGCGCGGCCTTCATCGTCGACACCGGGGCCTCGCCGCCCACCAGGATCACGTCTCCGGGCCAGCCCTCGACCTTGTCCGCCAGCCCGGGCGCCGTGATCACCACCTTCGCCGCGGAGTCCGCGAGGATGTGGCGCACCTCGTCCGGTGAGAGGAGAAACACGATCGGCACGATCACGGCGCCGGCCTTGAGGATGCCGGTGTAGGCCGCGAGCACCTCGGGACAGTTCGGCAGCAGCACGACCACGCGGTCGCCGGGGCTGACGCCCATGCGCGCGAGCGCCCTCGCCACGCGCGCGGCGGTTCGCTGCTGCTCCACGTTGGTGAGGTCGCGCCCCTCGAAGTGCAGAGCCGTGTACTCGCCGAAGCGCTCGACGCTCTCTTCTCCGAGCCGAGCCAGGTTCACGCGCCAGATGCTACCATCGCCGCGATGCGCTGGACGGTGCTCGGGCTCGCGTGGCTGGCGATGGCGCCGGTGGCGCACGCCGTCGACGACCCGCCGTTGCGCGTGCCCGACGGGGGCGCCGTCAGCGCCCAGGCGCGCTTCAACGAGGGACGCGCGCTCGCCGAGCGCCGCGACTGGGCGGCCGCGGAGCGCAAGTACCGCGAGGCGATCCAGCTCGATCCCGAGCTGCCCGAGCCCTGGAACGGGCTCGGCTACGCGCTGCGCCAGCAGCGCCACTGGGACGAGTCGGTGAAGGCGTATCTCGAGGCGCTCCGGCTGCGGCCGAACTATCCGCAGGCGCTCGAGTACCTGGGTCACGCGTACGTCGAGATGGGCCGTCTCGACGACGCGCGTGCGGTGCACGCGCGCCTGCTGCCGCTCGATCCGCGCGAGGCCGACGAGCTGGCGCAGGCCATCGCCAAGGCCGCGCGCCGCTGAGGCGACCGCCGTGTTCCGCTCGCCGCTCGCGCTGAAGATCGGGCTCCTGATCGTCGTCGTGCTCATCGTGGGCTTCGGCGTGTCCACGATCCTCACCATCCAGCGCGAGGCCGCGCTGCTGATCGAGCAGAACAAGATCGCGGCGCGGCGGCTCACCGCCACCCTCGTGGCCTCCATCGAGGGCGCCATGCTCCAGGAGCGCCCCGACGTCACGCGCACGGTGATCCAGGAGCTGCGGCAGAACTCGCCGGTGGACGCCTTCGACGTCTATCGGCGCACGGGCATGGAAGCCTTCACCGACCTCAGCACGGCCATGGAGGTCGACAAGAACGCCGGGCTGGCCCCCGACGTCATGCGCAACATCAAGAAGATGGCACGGCCGCCCGGCAAGAAGATCGACGATCCGCTCTTCGCCAGAGCCATCGAGACGGTGGCCACGCAGGAGGCGCTGGAGGCGCGCGGGGGCGTCCGCTACTTCACGCTGCTCACGCCGATCCGCAACCAGGAGAAGTGCCAGGGCTGCCACGGCAGCGATCACCGGGTGCGCGCGGTCGTGCGCGTCGCCAACTCGATGGAGCCCGTGTTCGCGGAGGTGGCGCGGCACCGGAACCGCCAGCTCGCCATCGGCTTTCTCACCATCGTGGCCGCCGGCGCCGTGCTCACCGTTGCCATGCGGCGCATCGTCCTGCGCCCCGTGGAGCAGCTCGCGTCCGTCGCCCGCCGGGTGGGGGCGGGCGACTTCAGCGCCCGGGCGCCGATGGCGGCGCGCGACGAGCTCGGCCAGCTCGGGATCGCCTTCAACGACATGACGGGGCGCCTCGCCCAGGCCTACACGGAGCTCGAGTCCAAGAACACGGAGCTGGTCACCGCGCTGCAGAGCCTCCAGGAGTCGCGCCAGCGTCTCGAGCTGCTGGAGCAGCTCAAGGGCGAGCTGTCGAAGTTCGTCCCCGAGTCCGTCAAGCGCTTGCTCGAACAGAACCCGAACGCCACCGAGCTCGAGAAGAAGAACGTCGAGGTCTCGGTCCTTTTCCTCGACATCGCCGGCTACACCAAGCTCTCCGAGCAGCTCGAGCCCAAACGGCTGAACCACCTCGTGCAGACGTACTTTTCGTCCTTCCTCGAGATCATCCAGCTGCACCACGGCGACATCAGCGAGACGGCCGGCGACGGCCTGATGGTGATCTTCCAGTCCGATCGCGGCGCTGCCGACCACGCGCTCAGCGCGACGCGCGCGGCCTTCGCCATCCGGCAGCGCACGGCGGCGCTGAACGAGGAGTACGGCGGCGTCTTCCCGTCCGTGGCGCTGCACATGGGCATCAACACTGGCGAGGCGTTCGTGGGCGCCACCAAGCTCGGCGGCGGCGCCGGCCAGCGGTGGACCTTCACCGCGAGCGGCTCGACGACGAACGTCGCGGCGCGCTTCGCCGCGTTCGCGCAGGGCGGCGACATCGTGGTCGGCCCGGCCACCGCCGAGCGGATCCGGCAGCACTTCGTGCTCGAGAGCCTCGGCGAGCAGACGTTCAAGAACGTCTCGCAGCCGATCCGCATCTATCGCGTCATCCCGCCCGGGGTGTACGAGAAGATCGTCTGACCGCGCCCGTTCGCGTCGGCATCTGCGCGTGGGCGGATCCCGCCCTCATCGAGTCGCGCGGCTTCTATCCGAAGAAGTCCATGTCCGCGGAGGCGCGGCTGCGCTTCTACGCCTCGGTCTTCGACGTGGTCGAGGTCAACGCGTCGTACTACGCGATCCCCGACGTCCTCAGCGTGCGGCGCTGGGCGGAGCGCACGCCCCCGGGCTTCGTCTTCCACGTCAAGGCGTGGGCGCTGATGACCGGCCACCACCCGCGCGCGCAGTCGCTGCCCGCCGACGTCGCGCGCCTCGTCTCGCCCCGCGCGCGCCGGACGCACCGCGGCGAGATCGAGGCCGGCGAGTTTCCGCCCGAGGCGGTCGATGAGGCGTTCCGGCTGTTCCGCGCGGCGCTGGCCCCGCTGGCCGAGGCGGGCAAGCTCGGCTACGTGCTCTTCCAGCTTGCGCCGTGGGTGCGCTATGACGACGCGCGGCTGGCATACCTCGCCTCGCTCCCCGCGCGGCTGCCCGGCTGGACGGTGGCCGTGGAGTTCCGGCACCGCTCGTGGCTGCCCGACCACGCGCACGAGGCGCTCGGCACGCTGCGCCGCGCCGGCGCCGCGCACGTCGTCGTCGACGCGCCCGTGGTGGCGGGGGCGGTGCCGCGCGTGGCGGAAGTGACGGCGCCCGTCGCCGTCTTCCGCCTGCACGGCCGCAACGCCGAGGGCTGGATGCGCCAGCTGCGGGGCGAGGAGCCCGCCGTGCGCGAGAAGTACGACTACCTCTACAGCGAGCCGGAGCTGCGCGAGCTGATGCCGGAGATCGACGAGGCCGCCGGCGAGGCTGAGCAGGTCTACGTCTCGTTCAACAACAACAACCGCGATTACCCGGTGCGCAACGCCCTGATGATGAAGAAGCTGCTCGGGCAGCCGGTGCCCGGCGGCCATGCCTTGCCAGGCGACCTCTTCGCCTGAGATAGTGGTTTTAATGGCCACGTCGGCCCCGCCGATTCCCCGCGTCGAGCTGGCATACGCGCCCACGCCGCTCCTGAAGCTCGAGCGGCTCTCCGCCGAGCTGGGTGTCGAGCTGTGGGTCAAGCGGGACGACCTCACCGGGCTGCTGGAGACCGGCAACAAGATTCGCAAGCTGGAGTTCCTCGTCGGCGAGGCGCTCGCCCAGCGCGCCGACACCCTGATCACGTGCGGCACGCTGCAATCCAACTGCTGCCGGTGCGTGGCCGCGGTGTGCGCGCGGCTCGGCCTGCGCGCGGTGCTGGCGCTCAAGGGCGCGCAGCCCGCCGAGTACGACGGGAATCTATTGTTGGACCGGCTGCTCGGCGCCGACATCCGCTACTGCACCGATGCGGAGTGGGCGAAGATCGACGAGACGCTGCACGATATCGCTGCGCGCGAGCGGGCCCAGGGACGGACCCCGTACATCATCCCGGAGAGCGGCGCCACCGTCGTGGGCGCGCTCGGGTACCTCGCGTGCGGCCAGGAGGTCGCGCAGCAAGTGCGTCACGGCGCGCCCGAGTTCGACACGATCGCCATCACCGACTTCAGTGGCGGCAGCCAGGCCGGCCTCCTGATGGCCAAGCAGCTCACGGGCCTGCGCGCCGAGATCGTCGGCGTGCCCATCGCCTGGGAGGCCGCGCGCGTGCGCGCGTACGTCACCGATGTGATCGAGCGCGCGCGCAGCCGCTTCGGCCTCGCCGTGCGGCCGCCGGCGGAGGTGCGGCTGCTCGACGGCTACCAGGGCGTCGGGCGCGCGGCCGTGCGGAAGGACGAGCTCGACACCATGCTGAAATTGGCGCGGGTCGAGGGCATCGTGCTCGACCCCGTGTACACCGCCAAGGCCTTCACCGGACTCCTCGACACGCTCCGGCGCGACCCGCGCGCGCTGGGGCGTCGCGTCTGCTTCGTGCATACCGGCGGCGTGTTCAGCGTCTTCCCGTATCGCGCGGCGCTCAGCCGCCTCGTCGACGGAGACGGTCTGGTAGAATCCTAGCCCCATGCCGGAACTGAGGCTCCGGAGCGGCGAGGTCGACGGCCTTGCGCTGAACTACCTTGTCGAAGGCCGCGGTCCGGCGGTCGTCCTCGTGCACGGCCTCGGCGGCTTCGCAGAGTCCTGGCGCCACAACGTTCCCTCGCTCGCCGCGCGGGCCACCGTCTACGCGGTGGACCTGCCGGGCTTCGGACGCTCCGGCAAGCCGTCCGCCGGGTACTCGCTGGCGTACTTCACGCGCGCGCTCTACGCGTTCCTCGACGCCGTCGGCGTCACCCAGGTCTCGCTCGTCGGCCACTCGCTCGGCGCGGCGGTGGCGGTGACCTACGCGCTCACGCACCCCGCGCGCGTCGAGCGGCTGGCGCTGCTCTCGGGTTGCGTGCCCGGCTTCGGCTGGCGGCCGGGCTGGCGCGCGCGGCTGATGACGACGCCGGGCGTCGGCGAGGCGCTGGCCCTCTGCGGCTGCGCGCGGCTCTACCGCGCGGCCATCGCCAAGTGTTTCCACGCGCCGCTCGCCGACGAGGTGGCGTTCCTCGTCGGCTGGGAGTACGCGACGCGCACGACGGCGGCGGCGCGCGCCGCGTGGCTGGCCACCGTGCGCTCGCTCTCCACCGACTTCGTCGAGCGAAGCGCCGACTACCGGCGCGCCATCGCCACCCTCGACCTGCCCGTCCTCCTCGTCCACGGCCGCCAGGATCCCGCCGTCCCCGCCGCGCACTGCGCGGAGACGGCCGAGGGCTTCGCGCGCGCCACCGTGCGCTGGCTCGACGCGTGCGGCCATTTCCCCCACATCGAGCACGCGCAGGTCGTGAACGGCTGGCTCGCCGACTTCCTCGTCGGCCGGCCCGCGCCGCGCTGATGGGCGGGAGCCTCATACCCACGGGGCACACGTGAGCGAGATCACGCCGACGGAGCTGAAGGCGCGCCTCGACCGGAACGACCGGCCGCTGCTGCTCGACGTGCGGCAGGACTGGGAGACGAAGCTGTGCCGCCTCGAGAACGCCGTCCACATCCCGATCGAGGAGATCGAGCTGCGGACCGAGGAGCTGAACCCGGGCGACGAGATCGTCGTCTACTGCCATCAGGGCGTGCGCAGCGCGGCCGTCGCGCAGTACCTGCGCGAGCAGCACGGGTTCAAGAACGTGAAGAACCTTGCCGGCGGGCTGGATGCCTGGGCGCGCACCGTCGATCCGACGATGCGCAGATACTGATGGCCGATTCCTCACTCGCCGTCGAGCGGCGCGGCGACGTCGTCTGGTGTGCGCTCGACCGGCCGCCCCTGAATCTCTTCGAGCCCGGTCTCATCGCCGCCCTGCGCACGACCTTCGAGACGCTCGCGCGCGACGCCTCGATCCGCGCCGCGGTGGTGACGGGGCGGGGGCGCGCGTTCACCGCCGGCATGGACGTCAACGTGCTGCGCGCCATGGACACGACCTCGGCGCGGTCACTGATCGCCGACCTCTGCGCCGCCATCGACGCCGTCCATCGTGCGCCGTTCCCCGTGCTGGCCGCCGTGCACGGCGCCTGCCTCGGCGCCGGCTTCGAGCTGGCGCTCGCATGCGACCTGCGCGTGGCCGCGGCCGACGCGTCGTTCGGCCTGCCGGAGGTCCGCGTGGGCGTGCCGTCGGTGATCCAGGCGGCCCTGCTGCCGCCGCTGATCGGCCCCGGCCGCGCGGCGGAGATGCTGCTGCTCGGCACGCCGGTGGATGCCCCGCGCGCGCTCGCGTGGGGACTGGTCAACCGCGTGGTGGACGCGGCCGCCCTCGCGACGGTGGTGGACGAGACGCTCGCCGCGCTGCTCGCGTGCGCGCCGGGCGCCGTCCGCGCGCAGAAGGCGCTCATGATCCGCTGGCGCGAGACCGATCTGCCGTCGGCGGTGCGCGCGGGGATCGACGCCTTCGCCGCGTGCTACACCGGCGACGAGCCGCGCGAGGGGGCCGCCGCGTTCCTGGAAAAGCGCGCCCCGCGCTTCGGAGGCCGGGTCCGGTGACCGTTCGCGCGATCACCATCGACTTCTGGGGCACGCTGCTCTTCGACCCGCCCTCCAGCGACAACCGCTACAAGACGCGGCGCATGAAGGACTTCGAGACGATCCTCGCCGGCGCGGGCGTGCGCACCTCGGCGACGGCGCTCGATCGCGCGTACGATGAATCCGCATCGCACCTCGGCCGCATCTGGGCCAAGCACCGCGACGTGCCGGTCGAGGACCACGTGCGCGCGATCGTGGGCGGCATCGACCGCGCGCTCGCAATACGGCTGCCCGGCGACGTCCTGGCGGCGCTCGTGGACGCCTACGCGCGGCCGATTCTGATGGTGCCGCCGGCGGTCGACGACGGCGCGCTCAAAGCGCTGCGGACGCTCCGCGACCTCGGCTACACCCTCGCGGTGGTCTCGAACACGATGCGCACGCCCGGCGTAACGCTGCGTCGTGTGCTCGAGCGCTACGGCCTGCTCGGCTGCTTCGCCCACACGGCGTTCTCCGACGAGACGCGCGTGCGCAAGCCCGACCCCGCGATCTTCCTCGGCGCGCTGCGCGCGCTGGGCGCCGAGCCCGCCCGCGCCATCCACGTGGGCGACGACGCCATCCTGGACGTCGAGGGCGCGCGCGCGGCGGGCATGCGCGTGGTGCAGGTGACCGACGCCTCGCTCAAGGCGCTCGGCGCGCGGCGCCCCGACGCCGTGGTCTCGAGCCTGGCCGCGCTGCCGGCCGCGATCGCGCGCCTCGATCCCGTGCCCTGATCACCCCCACGTCGTCGAACCCGGCCGCATAGGAAAATCTTTTCCCACCCTGCGCGATTCCTTGACGATGGGCATCGGTATCCAGTACGAATAGACTGTAGGCCTCGCCGAATGAGCACCAACGCCCAACGAGCGTCGAAACTGGTCGATCTCCGGGGGTTCACGATCCTCGTCCTCGAGAACGATCCTGACACCCTCGAGCTGCTGCGCGCGATCCTCGACGCGTGCGGCGCGCGGGTGCTCCTGGCCGACACGGTCCAGCACGCCCGGGGCTACCTGCACACCCTCCGGCCCGACCTCATCGTCTCGGACCTGGCGCTGCCGACGGAAGACGGTCTCGCCTTCGTGCGCTGGCTGCGCGGGCGGCGGGACCTCGACGTCGCGCGCATTCCCGTCGTCGCCGTCACCGCGTTCTACGAGGACTATCCGGCGACCCGCGCGACCGACTTCGCCGCGTACTTCCGCAAGCCGATCCCCATCGACGAGTTCTGCCGGACGGTGGCCGAGCTGCTCGGTCCCGCGCGCTCGAGCGTATAGGCCGTAAGCACGAACGCCGCCGGACGAGCCGACGACGCGCGTGGGGAGCGAACGGGTCTTAGCGCCGGCGCAGGTAACGCGCGCCGAGCAGCCCGAGACCGACAGCGAACAGAGCGAGCGGCTCCGAGGTGACCGCGACCGAGCCGGTCGAGTCGCTCGTAGCCGAGCCACCGCTGGTCGAGCTGCCGCTGGAGGCGGCAGCTGCGTCGTGGCCGCCGCCGAGTACCGGGATCATCCTGAAACGCGTGGGGGTTCGAAACCTCCTTTCCATGCCCGCAGTGATACTCAAGGCACATGCCGAACCTCTAACTGACTGGAAAGACTTGCGATCGCTTCCGGAACCCCGTCGCAGACACCTGCAGCGCGGACCGGAGAGGCTGCCGCGCGGTGCAAACATCACGGCTCCCCGCTGCGTTCTGAGGGAGGGGTTCTTGCGGGGTGTGAGGAGCCTCTATTACCATGGGCGCCGGCATGAACGTCGCCGAGCTCCGCGCCAAGATTCGCGACATCAAGGACTTCCCGACCGAGGGGATCCTCTTCAAGGACATCACCACCCTCCTGAAGGACGGCCCCGCCTTCCGGGCGGTTGTTGACATGCTGGCCGAGCGCTACGCGAAGGAGCGGGTGGACGTCGTCGTCGGTATCGAGTCGCGGGGATTCATCTTCGCCGGCGCGGTCGCGCATCAGCTCGGAGCCGGCTTCGTTCCTGTCCGCAAGCTCGGCAAGCTCCCCGGCAAGACCATCGAGGTGGAGTACGAGCTCGAGTACGGGCGCGACGCGCTGGCCGTCCACGAGGACGCCGTCAAGCCGGGGCAGCGGGTGCTGGCGGTGGACGACCTGCTGGCCACCGGCGGGACGATGGCGGCGACGCTGCGTCTGGTCCAGCAGCTCGGCGGCAAGGTCGTGGGCGTGGCGTTCATGATCGAGCTGGCCTTCCTGAAGGGCCGCGAGAAATTGAAGGACTACCCCCTCCACTCGCTGATCGTGTATGAATAGACGCATGAGGCCGACCACCGTGCTCGCCGCCGCCCTGCTGGGCGCCCTCGCCGCCACCGGCGTCGCCGCCGCCGACGAGGTGAAGACGCCGATCCGCGCGTCGATGCTCCTCGACCTCACGGCGCCGCGGGCGCAGAGCCGCGACACCGCCTACCAGGAGTCGCTGCGCGCCGAAGGGCCCGCGCCGGTGCGCCGCGGACTCGGCGAGGTGCAGGAGGACGGCAGCGTCCGCTATGGCGACGTCTCGGTCACCGTCCGCAATCCCTGCCCGCCCGGCACGCACTACGAGCCGGCGCCGCTGCCCGGCCGCCGCTCGAAGTAGCGCCGCTCGAACTCGAACGTCACAGGAAGGATTCATGGCCATCAAGAACGTCGGCGTGATCGGCTGCGGTCTCATGGGCTCCGGCATCGTGCAGGTCGCGGCGCAGGCCGGCTTCGACGTGCTGTTCGTCGAGGCCGACGACGCGCTCGTCACGCGCGGCCTCGAGCGGCTGCGCCAGACGCTCGAGGGCCTCGTGGCCAAGGGCAAGCTCGAGGCGAAGGCGAAGGACGAGACGCTGGGCCGCATCGCGGGCACGACGCGGCTGGAGGAGCTCAAGGCCTCCGATCTCGTCGTGGAGGCGATGACCGAGAACCAGGTCCTCAAGAACGAGACGTTCGCCAAGCTCGACCGGATCTGTCCGCCGCACGCGATCCTCGCCTCCAACACGTCGTCGTGCAACGTGACGGCGATGGCGGCGGCCACCAGGCGGCCGGGGCAGGTGCTCGGCGTGCACTTCTTCAACCCGGTGCCGCTGATGAAGCTGGTCGAGGTCGTGCGCACGATCCTCACCGACGAGGCCGCCGTGAAGACGGTCACCGAGTGGGCGCGCGCCGTCGGCAAGACGCCGGTGCAGGCGAAGGACTCGACGGCCTTCATCGTGAACCGGCTGCTCGTGCCCTATCTGCTCGACGCGATCCGCGTCTACGAGGGCGGGCTGGCCACGCTCGAGGACATCGACGCCGCGATGAAGCTCGGCTGCGGCCACCCGATGGGGCCCTTCACGCTGCTCGATCTCGTCGGCCTCGACACGACCATGTACGTCGCCGAGGTGATGTTCGAGGAGTTCCGCGAGCCGCGCTACGCGCCGCCGCCGCTGCTCAAGCGCATGGTCCTGGCCGGCCACCTCGGCCGCAAGACCGGGCGCGGCTTCTACCGGTACGAGGGCACGTAGCCGTCAGCAGCACCTGCTTCGTGACGAAGATGTTCTTCGGGATCATGCAGTGCCCACCCTTGCGGATGTCCACCACCTGGGTGACGCGGCAGTCGCCGACCATCGACGTGAGCGCGTAGGCCTCGTCGCGGCTCAGCGGGACCATCTTCTGCCCGGCGAGCAGTTTCGAGCCGCGGCATCCTGACCTCCTCGATCGCAGCGGGCGTTTCGCGCGCGGCGGAGGCGCCCTGATGGGCCACGGTTTGAAGGACCGTCACGAGGGGAGATAATCGCGGCATGCGCGACGCGTTCTGGCTCGGTGAAGACGAGCGGCAGACCCGCGAGCTGGCGCGCGCGGTGGCCCGCGAGCGCATCGCGCCGCTCGCCGCGCAGGTGGACGAAACGGAGTCGTACCCCGCCGAGCAATTGCGCCTCCTCGGCGATCAGGGGTTGATGGGCCTCTACGTGCCTGAGGCGTACGGCGGTGCCGGGCTCGGCGCGCTGGCGTTCTGCCTCGCCGTGGAGGAGATCGCGTGGGCGTGCGCGTCGACCGCCGTCATCTATCTCGTGCAGTACGCGGCCGGCTATCCGCTCGTCTCGCATGGGACCGAGGCGCAGAAGCGCCGCTACCTGCCGCGGCTGGCCTCGGGCGAGGTCACGTGCGCGCTGTCGATCTCGGAGCCGGGCGCGGGCTCCGACGCCGGCAGCATGACGACGACGGCCGTGCGCCACGGTGACCGCTACGTGCTCAACGGCACCAAGATGTGGGTGACCAACGGCTCGCACGCCTCGGTGCTCACGCTCTTCGCCACCGTGGACCGGGGGAGCGGCCACAAGGGCGTGACGGCGTTTCTCGTGGAGCCGGCGTTCCCCGGCTTCGCCCTCGGCAAGCTCGAGCGCAAGCTGGGGATCCGCGGCTCGCCGACCGTCGCCATCCACCTCGCGGACTGCGAGGTCCCCGTGGAGAACCGGCTCGGCGGCGAGGGCGAGGGCTTCCGCGTCGCGCTGGGCGCACTCGACCACTCGCGGCCGGCCGTGGGCGCGCAGGCGGTGGGCATCGCCCAGGCCGCGCTCGACGCGGCCGTCGCCTACGCGAAGGAGCGGAGCCAGTTCGGCCAGCCGATCGCCGCCTTCCAGGGGATCCAGTTCATGCTCGCGGACATGGCGATGGCCGTCCACGCGTCGCGACTCATGGTCCATCACGCGGCCGCGCTCGTCGACCGCGGCGCCACCGCGACCTCGATGGAGTCGTCGATGGCGAAGTGCTTCGCGAGCGACGCGGCGATGAGGGTCACCACCGACGCCGTGCAGGTCTTCGGCGGCTACGGCTACACGCGCGAGTATCCCGTCGAGCGCTTCATGCGTGACGCGAAGATCACGCAGATCTACGAAGGCACCAACCAGATCCAGCGCACGGTGATCGCGCGCGAGCTCGGCGCGCCGCGCCCGTTGTAGACCCTCCATGCATTCCGCACGCGCGCAGGTGGCACCACGCCTGCAACCGCCCGGTGCGGGGTGATCACTCGCCCGCAACCAACACACAGGGGGTTCTGGAATGAAGCAGCGGTACGCTTCGATCGCGGCGGCTTCGCTGGCGGCGCTCGTCGTGGGGGTCGGCCCGCCATCGCGCAGAACACGACCATCAATCCGAACGTGAGCCCGAACATCGGCGTCGGGGTGAGCCCGAGCGTCGGCGTGGACACGAACACGAACGCGAGTGGCCAGTCCAACGCCCCGGACACGCAGAGCCCGGGCGCGAGCCCGAGTGGCAGCGCGACCGGCTCCGGCAGCGTGAGCACGGACACCAACACGCAGACGCCGTCGGCCAGCCCGCGGCTGGGTGACGACAAGGTGAAGCCGGACGACAAGGACCGCGAGCGGATGAAGGACCAGGAGAGATCGACAGGAAGACCGGTCGGTAGTCCGTAAAATCGGGGCGGAGGACGGCACGGAGCTTCGGCTCCGTGCCGTTGTCCTGTTAGCATGGCCGGGTGGAGGCCGAGCGCGCGCTCGAGGAGTTCCTCACCGCCCTCAGCGCCGAGCGCAATGCGTCCCGCCACACCCTCGACGCCTACCGCCGCGACGTCCGCGACTTCCTCCGCGTGCTCGGGCCGCGCCGCCGGGCGCTCGACGCCGCGCGCCGCGACGACGTGCTCGCGTGGATGGAGCGCCAGCGCCGCGCGGGCCGCAAGCCGGCCACGATCGCGCGCCGACTGGCCGCGCTGCGGGGACTCTACGCGCACCTCGTGCGCGAGGGCGCCATCGCCGAGAACCCGACCGAATACGTCGAGCAGCCCCGCCGGTCGCGGCCGTTGCCGCGCACGCTCTCGCGCGAGGCGGTGACCGCGCTCGTCGAGGCGCCGGACATCGCCACGGCGCGCGGGGTGCGCGACCGCGCGCTGCTCGAGCTGCTCTACGCCAGCGGCCTGCGCGCGACGGAAGCGCTCACGCTGCGCGTGGCGGACGTCAACCGCAGCGCCGGCTACGTGCAGTGCACCGGCAAGGGACGCAAGGAGCGTCTGGTGCCGGTCGGCGGCGAGGCGCTGGCGTGGGTCGACCGCTACCTCACCGAGGCGCGTCCCCGCCTCGCGGCCGCGCGCCGCGCGTCGCCGCTGCTCTTCGTCGGGCCGCGGGGCCGCCCGCTCACCCGGCAGTCGCTCTGGCAAATCGTGCTGCGCGCGGCGCGCCGGGCGGGGCTGCGCCAGCGCGTGTCGCCGCACACGCTGCGCCACTGTTTCGCGAGCCACCTGCTGGAGGGCGGGGCGGACCTGCGCGCCGTGCAGATGATGCTGGGTCACGCCGACATCTCGACGACCCAGATCTATACGCACCTGCCCTCGGGGGCCATCCGCCGGATGTACGACCGATTTCATCCGCGCGCTTGACCGGCCCCGGGCCCGGTGCTATCTGTCTAGACAACTTTTGACCTTCCAGGAGGGCGGGGTGAACTACCGTCCGGGTATTCCGCGGTATCTCCAGATCGCCGACGCCATCCGACGAGACCTGCGCGGCGAGGGCGAGCGCATCGCATCCGAGCACAGCCTCTGCGCCCGCTTCAAAGTCAGCCGGCCCACCGTGCGCCAGGCCCTCGACGTCCTGGTGCAGGAGGGACGGCTCTATCGCCACGCCGGGCGCGGCACCTTCAGCACGGCGGCCGCCGGCAGCGACCCGCGGCTGCGGGTGATCGGCTCGATCGACGACCTGATGGCGCTGGGCGACGAGACGTGGCTGAAGCTGATCTCGCACGAGACGACGGCCGTCCCCGCCAACATCGCGCAGGCGCTGCGGCTGCCGCCGGGCTCCAAGGGCACGCGCATCGTGGGCGTCCGCCACGCGGAGAGCGGGCCGTTCCAGCACGTCACCGTGTGGGTGCCCACGCCCATCGCGCTCGCGCTGTCCGACGAGGACCTGTCCAAGACGTCGCTGATCGCGGCCATCGAGCGGCAATCGGATCTGCGCATCAAGACGCTCGAGCAGGTGGCCGACGCCGTCCTGGCGCCGCGCCAGGTCGCCGAGCTGCTGCAGGTGCGCCCGCGCTCGCCGCTGCTGATGTTCGAGCGCACGTACTACGCGACCAATGGCGAGCCGGTGGAGCACGCCGTCAGCTACCAGACGGGACAGCGCTACCCGTACCGCGTCCTGCTCGCGCGCGCGGAGCGGCGGAGCTGATTTCGTGTCGTACCGGATCGGCTTCGACGTGGGCGGTACGTTCACGGACTTCGTGCTGCAGTCGCCCGCGGGCGAGCTGACCACCGCCAAGCGCCTCACCACCTATCCCGATCCGTCCGAGGCGTGCCTGGCGGGCCTCGACGCGCTGCTCGCGGCCGCCGGCGTGGCCTGGAGCGACGTCGCGCAGGCCGTGCACGGCACGACGCTCGGCAGCAACGTCGTCATCGAGCGCAAGGCGCGCGGCGTCGGCCTGCTCACCACGCGCGGCTTCCGCGACGTGCTGCTCATCGGGCGCGAGAAGCGCTACCAGGTCTACGACCTCCAGATCGAGAAGCCGCGCCCGCTCGTGCCGCGGCGCCTGATCGGCGAGGTCACCGAGCGCGTGCTCGCCGACGGCTCGGTGCGGACGCCGCTGGACGAAGCCGACGCGCGCCGCGCGATCCGCGCGCTGGTCGAGAGCGGCGTCACCACCCTCGCGATCTGCCTGCTGCACGCGTACCTGAACCCGCAACACGAGAAGCGGCTGGCCGCGCTGGCGGCGGAGGAGGCGCCGCACCTCACGGTCACCCTCTCGCACGAGGTCTCGCCGACGTTCCGCGAGTACGAGCGCACCTCCACCACGGTCGTGAACGCGTACGTGATGACGGCGGTGCGCGACTATCTGCGCGGCCTCGGCGCGGCGCTGGGCGGCCGCGGCTACCGCGGCCGGCTCTTCGTCATGCAGTCCTCCGGCGGCGTGGCCACGGCCGACGCGATGGAGCGCTACCCGGTGCGCATGATCGAGTCGGGACCCGCGGCCGGCGCGCTGATGGCGGCCGCCTACGGCGAGCTCACCGGCCATCGCGACCTCATCGCCTTCGACATGGGGGGCACCACGGCCAAGCTCGCGCTCGTCGAGAACGGCCGGCCCTACACGACGACCGCCTTCGAGCTGCACCGCGTGCACGGGGCGGCGGGCAGCGGGCTGCCGATGAACATCCAGGCGATCGACCTCGTCGAGATCGGCGCCGGCGGCGGCTCGATCGCGCGCGCGCATCTCGGGGTCATCGCCGTCGGCCCGGAGAGCGCGTCATCCGTGCCGGGCCCGGTCTGCTACGGCCGCGGCGGCATCGAGCCCACCGTCACCGACGCCGATCTCGTGCTCGGCTACCTGAATGCCGACTACTTCGCGGGCGGCAGCCTGCGGCTCGACCGGGACGGCGCGCGTCGGGCGATCGCGACGCGCGTGGCGCAGCCGCTGGGCCTGGCGGTCGAGGACGCGGCGTGGGGCGTCCACGCCATCGTGAACACGAACATGGAGCTGGCCACGCGCGTCGTGTCGATCGAGCGCGGGCGCGACCCGCGCGACCTCACGTTCGTCGCCTTCGGCGGCTCGGGCCCGGTCCACGGCTGCCGGCTCGCCCAGGCGCTCGGCATTCCGCGCGTGATCCTGCCGGCCGCCGCCGGCGTCACCGCGGCCATCGGGCTGCTGGCGGCGGAGGTGAAGTTCGACGTCGCGCGCACCTGGGTGCGTCGGCTCGACGCGCTCGATCCCGCCGCGCTCACGACGATGTACGACGAGATGGCCGCCCAGGCCGCGGCGGTCGTGCGCGGCGCGGCGGTGGCCGGGAACGTGACGTTGGCACGATCACTGGACGCCCGGTACGTCGGGCAGGGCTACGAGCTGACCGTGCCGGTGCCGGCGGGCCGGCTGGATGCCGCGGCGCTCGCGCGGATCCGCGCCGCCTTCGACGAGATCTACGCGGCACGATACGGCTATGCGAACCCGATGGAGCCCGTGGAGACGGTCACGTGGAAGCTCGCGGCCGTCGGCGGCGCGCCACGCGTGGCGCTCGCGAAGGCCGCCAGTGACGGCCGCGACGGCGGGCTCAAGGGCCGGCGGCGCGCCTGGTTTCCGGAGACGCGCGGCTGGACCGAGTGCGCCGTCTACGACCGCTACGCGCTGGCGCCGGGCGCGCGACTCGACGGGCCCGCGATCGTCGAGGAGCGCGAGTCGACGTCGGTGCTGCCGCCGGGGACATCGGCGACCGTCGACGAGTACGCGAACCTGATCGTCGAGGTCGCGCGGTGAACGCGCGCGTCGATCCGATCACGCTCGGCGTCGTGTGGGGCGCGCTGCAGTCGATCGCGGTGGAGATCGGCACCACCGTGCACAAGACCGCGTACTCCGAGCAGGCGCGCGAGGGCCAGGACTTCTCGGTCGCCGTGTTCGACGCGCAGGGACGCATGGTGGCTCAGGGGCCGTACTCTCCCGGCCATATGGGCGCGATGTCGTTCGCGGTGAGAAACGCCCTGGCCGCGCACCCCGTCGAGACGCTCAAGCCGGGCGACGCCATCCTCCTGAACGATCCGCTGCTCGGCTCCGGTCATCTTCCCGACTTCTTCATCACGCAGCCGGCGTTCCATCGCGGCGCGCTGATCGGCTTTGCCGTCAACATCCTGCACCACACCGACGTCGGCGGCGCCCGGCCTGGGAGCCAGGCCGTCGAGGGAATCTTCGACTACTACCAGGAAGGCCTGCGCATCCCGCCAACGAAGGTGTGGCAGGAGTACCGCGAGCACGAGGGCATCGTCGGCATCATCGCGGCCAATACCCGGACGCCGGACAAGGTTCTCGGCGACCTGCGAGCTCAGCGGAGCGCGCTGCACGTCGGGGAGCTGCGGCTGACGGAGCTGGCCGAGCGGTACGGACGCGACACGCTGTTCGCGGCGATGGACGCGATCGTGGCGCGCACCGAGGCCAACATGCGCGCGGCCATCCGCGCGGTGCCCGATGGCGTCTATCGCTTCGAGGACTTCCTCGACGACTGCGGCCCCGGCACCGAGCCGCTGCGCGTCGCGGTGACGGTGACGGTGGACGGCGAGCAGATGACCATCGACTACGAGGGCTCGAGCCCCCAGACCGCGTCGGGCATGAACTCCTACATCAACTACACGCGCTCGTACTCCTACGCCGCGGTGAAGTGCCTGACGGATCCCTACGGGCCGATGAACGAGGGCGCGCTGCGCCCGATCACCGTGAAGGCGCCGGAGGGCTCGTTCCTCAATCCGCGCCCGCCGGCGGGCGGCGGTCCGCGCGCGATCATCTGCTACCGTACGTTCGAGGCGGTCATCGGCGCGCTCGCGCCCGCGCTGCCCGATCGGGTGGCCGCCGCCGCATCGCACTTCGCCAACCCGACGTTCGGCGGCTGGGACCGCGCGCGCACGCGCCGCTTCGTGGCGTACGAGCTCGTGCTGTCGGGCACGGGCGCGCGCGCCACGAAGGACGGCTGCGAGGCGATGTCGTACGCGTTCAACGCGTCCAACATCCCGGTCGAGGCGCAGGAGGCGAACCAGCCGCTCGTCGTCGAGCGCTTCGAGTTCATCCGCGACTCGGCCGGGCCCGGCCGGTTCCGCGGCGGCTGCGGCATCCGGCGCGACCTGCGCTTCCTGGCCGACGAGGGCAAGCTGACGAATCTCTCCGAGCGCCAGCGGTTGGCGCCGTACGGGCTCTTCGGCGGCAAGCCCGGCGCCCTCGCGCGCACGATCATCAACCCGGGGGCGGGCGAGCAGGTCGTGCACGGCAAGCAGTCGCGCGAGTTCGCGTACGCCGATGTCATCTCGTTCCAGCAATCGGGCGCCGGCGGCTACGGCGATCCGTTCGAGCGCAATCCGGAAGCGGTGCTGGAGGACGTGCTCGACGACTACGTCTCGATCGAGGCCGCGCGCGAGCAGTACGGCGTCGTGCTCGTGGGCACGGGTGGCGATCTCCAGATCGACGCCGCGGCCACCGCGGCGCTGCGCGGACGGAGGCGCTGATGCTGCCGACGCTCGAGGGGATCATCGCGCGCCGCGTGCTGGTGAACTTCCGCGTCGATCCCGACGTGGCGCGCCGGCTCGTGCCCGCGCCGCTCGAGCCCGTCGTCGAGCGCGGCGCGTGCGTGGCCGGCATCTGCCTCATCCGCCTCGAGCGGTTGCGTCCCAAGGGGCTGCCGGCTGCGGTCGGACTCGCGTCGGAGAACATGGCCCACCGGATCGCCATCCGCTACCCGACGCCGGACGGCCCGAGCGACGGCGTGTTCATCTGGCGGCGCGACACCGACCAGGCCCTGGTCAGCCTGCTCGGCGGCCGTCTGTTTCCCGGGGTGCACGGCAAGGCCGCCTTCGACGTCGCGGAGAGCGACGCGAGCCTGACCATGGCCGTGAGCACCGAGCGGGGGGCGGCCGACGTCGCGCTGCGCGTCCGCGCGGCGGGCCAGTGGCGGCCGACGCCGCTGTTCCCGACGTTCGACGCCGTCTGCGAGTTTTTTCGCCGCGGCGATTGCGGCTTCTCGTGCTCGCTCCATCACGACCGGCTGGAAGGCATGCGGCTCAAGACGCTGGTCTGGAAGATGGAGCCGCTCGCCGTCGACGACGTGCGCGCGGCGTTCTACGCGGACACGGCGCGATTTCCCGCGGGCAGCGCCGTGCTCGACGGGGCCGTGCTGATGCGCGGCATCCCCCACGAGTGGCACGAGCTCGCCGACGTGCCCGAGCTGGCGACGACCGGATGATCACCTTCACGCCCGAGCAGGAGGAATTCCGCAAGAGCGTCGCGCGCTTCGTCGACACGGAGGTCGCCCCGGCCGCGCAGGCGCTCGACGAGCGCGGCGAGTTTCCCGCCGCGCTGATGCGGCGCATCGGCGAGCTGGGCTGGCTCGGGCTGCGCTATCCGGAGAAATACGGCGGCGCCGACGCCGACATGACGACCTATTGCCTGCTCGCCGAGGAGCTGGCGCGCGGGTCGCTGTCGGTGGCGGCGGCGGCCGGGATGCAGTCGCTCATGGGCACGCACTTCATCTACACGTACGGCGACGACGCGCTCCGCGAGCGCTATCTCGTGCCCGCGCTGCGCGGGGAGCTGGTGGCGACGTTCGCGATGACCGAGCCCAACGCCGGCTCCGACGTCGCCAACCTCGCCACGCGCGCGGAGCGGCGCGGCGATCGCTGGGTGCTGCGCGGCACCAAGACGTGGGTGACCAACGCGCCGGTGGCCGACGTGCTCACGGTGGCGGCGAAGACGTCGGGCGAGCGCGGGATGAAGAACATCGCGCTCTTCCTGCTCGACCGGCGCACGATGCGCGGCATCACGCTGGGCAAGCCGATCGACAAGATGGCGGTGCGCGCCTCGGCCACCGGCGAGATCCTCCTCGACGACGTCGAGGTGCCGCACGCATATCTGCTGGGAGGCGAGCAGGGCGGCGCCGAGAAGATCGGCGGCATCCTGGCCGAGATCCGGATCATGACGGCGGCGCTCTCGGTCGGCCTCGCGCGCGCGGCGTACGAGGCGGCGCTGGCGTACTCGCGCGAGCGCGTCGCCTTCGGCAAGCCGATCGGCGAGCACCAGGCGATCGGCTTCAAGCTGGCCGACATGCTGGCCGGAATCCACGCCGCCGCGCTGATGACCTACCAGGCGGCGGGGCGGCTCGACGCCGGGCGCCCGGTGGCGCGCGAGGCGGCGATGGCGAAGCTCGTCGCCTCCGAGACGGCGGTGAAGGTGACCGACGAGGCCGCGCGCATCTTCGCGTCGTACGGGCTCGCCATGGAGTATCCGGTGCAGCGCTACTTCCGCGACGCGCGCTTCCTGCTGCCCGGCGGCGGCACCTCGGAGATCCTGCGCCTCGTGATCGGACGCGAGCTGGATTGGGACCGGGGGACCGCATTTTGCTGACGGCACGTCCGGCCGACCGTCGAGCGCCGGAGGCTCTGCGCAGGCGCTCCGACGGGAAATATGAAGGATCGGGGGACCGCATTTTGCTGACGGGACGTCCGGCCGACCGTCGAGCGCCGGAGGCTCTGCGCAGGCGCTCCGACGGGAAATATGAAGGATCGGGGGACCGCATTTTGCTGACGGGACGTCCGGCCGACCGTCGAGCGCCGGAGGCTCTGCGCAGGCGCTCCGACGGGAAATATGAAGGACCGGGGGACCGCATTTTGCTGACGGGACGTCCGGCCGACCGTCGAGCGCCGGAGGCTCTGCGAAGGGGGACGGCATTCGGATGAGACGCTACGACGTCCTGACGTTCGACTGCTACGGGACGCTCATCGACTGGGAGCGCGGCATCGGCGACGCCTTCGAGGCCGCCGCGCGCGCCGACGGCGTCAGCCTGGACCGCACGGCCGTGCTGCGCACCTATCACGAGATCGAGCCCGCCATCGAGACCGACCGCTATCGGCCGTACCGCGAGGTCCTGACGCTGAGCGCGCAGCGCGTCGCGGAGCGGCTGGGCTGGCCGCTCGCCGCCGGGCGCGCGGCGTTCCTGGCCGAGAGCCTGCCGTCGTGGCCGCCGTTCGCGGACACGAACGCCGCGCTGCAGCGGCTCGCGGGTGCCGGCTACCGGCTGGCCATCCTCTCCAACGTGGATGATGATCTCCTCGCCGGCACGCGCAAGCACCTCGGCGTGAGCTTCGAGTTCGTCGTGACGGCGGAGCAGGTCGGCTCGTACAAACCGGCGCCCGTCCACTTCACGACGGCGCGGCAGCGCATCGCCGGCGCGCGCTGGCTGCACGTGGCGCAGAGCTGGTTCCACGACGTCCAGCCGGCGCAGGCCCTCGGCATTCCGATCGCGTGGATCAACCGCCGGCAGCAACGGCGGACGGACGGCGTCCGCCCGGACTTCGAGTTCCCGACGCTCGGCGAAGCCGCGGCGTGGTTGACGAGCGCGTAGGGGAGGGCGCATGGGACGATTCTGGGAGGAGTTCTCGGTAGGCGAGGTGCTGATCACGGGGCGGCGCACGATCGACGGCGGCGACGTCTCGCGCTTCGCGGGGCTCACGGGCGACTTCAACCCGCTGCACGTCGACGCCGAGTTTGCGAAGACGACGCCGTTCGGCGAGCGCGTGGCCCACGGCATCCTCACCCTGGCCGTCTCCCACGGGCAGCAGAACCTCGGCGGCTGGTTCGAGGGCACGACGCTCGCGCTGCTGGGACTCGATCTCCTGGACTTCACGACGCCGGTGAGGTTCGGTGACACCATCCGCACGGAGCTGACGGTGAAGGAGACGCGGCCGTCGTCCAAGCCCGACCGCGGCGTGGTGGTCTTCGACGTCGTCGTGAAGAACCAGCGCGGCGAGGCGGTGTGCACGTACCAGGAGACCGTGCTGATGCGGAGGAAGAGTGGATGAGCGCGCTGGATGAGCTGCACGACGCTATCACGCGCAAGGACGCCGCCGCGGCGACGCGCGCGCTCGACGCCGACCCCGGTCTCGCCACCGCGCGCACGGCGAGCGGCCAGACGCCGGCCCTCGTGGCGATCTACGGGCGCGCGCCGCAGATCCTCGCGCTGCTGCGCTCACGCGGCGCGCGGTTCGACGTGTTCGAGGCGGCCGCGGCCGGCGACGTGGACCGGGTCCGCGCGCTGCTCGATACCGATCCGTCGCTGCGCGACGCTCACGCCCGGGACGGCTGGACGCCGCTGCACCTGGCGGGCCACTTCCGGCAGACGGCGACGATCGAGCTGCTGCTCGCGCGCGGCGCGGATGTCAACGCGGTCTCGCTCAACGCCGACGCCAACGCGCCGCTGCACGCGGCGGCGGCGGGCGGCGCCGACGCGATGCTGATGGGCAGGCTGATCGCCGCGGGCGCGCGCGTGAATCATCGCCAGAGCAGTGCCTACACGGCGCTGCACGAAGCGGCGGCCATCGGCAACGCCGACGTCGTGCGCCTGCTGCTGGACTCCGGCGCGCAGCCGGACGTGCGCAACACCGAGGGCCAGACGCCGGCCGATCTGGCGCGCGAGGCGGGGCACGCGGCGCTGGCCGATGGGCTCGAGGCCGCCGCACGTGGGAGGACGCCATGAGGAAGGTCGCCCTCGTCGGCGCGGGCGTGTCGAAGTTCGGCGTGCGCAAGGCCTCGTACCGCGACCTGGTCTGGGAAGCGGGCAAGGCGTGCTTCGATTCGATCCCGGGGGTGAAGCCAAAGGACATCGAAGGACTCGTGGTCGGATCCGTGATGCCTGAGCGAACGGCCTTCCAGAGCCATATTTCGTCGATGGCGGCGGAGGCGCTCGGCATCCGGCCGACGGCGCTGAGCGCGCGCACCGAGCACATGTGCGCCTCCGGCACGGTCGGCATCCGCTACGCCTACGCCTTCATCGCGGCCGGGCTCGCCGACCTCGTCATGGTCCTCGGCGTCGAGAAGCTGAACCAGCCGAGCGGCGACGAGGCCATCCTCAACATGGGCACCGGCGTAGACCGCGAGTGGGAGGCGGCCTTCGGCCTCACGGCGCCACCGTGCTTCGCGCTGGCCGCGCAGCGCCACATGGCCGCCTACGGCACGACCGAAGAGCAGCTCGCGCTCGTCGGTGTGAAGAACCACACCCACGCGTCGAAGAACCCGAACGCTCACTTCAACAAGGGCGCCACCCTCGACCAGGTGCTCGGCTCGCGCATGATCGCGAGCCCGCTGCGCCTGTTCATGTGCTCGCCGATCACCGACGGCGCGGCCGCCGTGATCGTCGCCAGTGAAGACCGGGCGCGCGCGCTGACCGACACGCCCGTGTGGATCCGGGGCAGCGGTCAAGCCCTCGACGGCTTCCAGCTGACCTCGCTGCACGAGGACTACGCGCACTGGCCGGCCATGCAGCGCGCGTCGGCGTCGGCGTACAAGGCGGCCGGCGTCGGCGCCAGGGACATCGACGTCGCCGAGGTCCACGACTGCTTCGCCATCGCCGAGCTGATCGCCTACGAGGAGCTGGGCTTCTGCGCCAAGGGGGAGGCCGGGCCGTTCGTCGCCGCCGGCCGGAGCGACTACGGCGGTGACGTCGTCGTCAACCCGCGCGGCGGACTGATCGGCTGCGGCCATCCGCTCGGCGCCACCGGCGTGGCGCAGGCGGCGGAGGTCTTCGCCCAGCTACGCGGCGAGGCCGGCGCCCGGCAGGTCCCCGACGCCGAGATCGGCCTCACCCACAACAACAGCGGCATGGGCGAGCACATCGTGATGATTTACGGGCGGGAGTGGGCGTGACAGGGGAGCGAATCGTCGTCTCGAGGATCTTGGAGTGCGCGCTGGTTTCGAGCGCGGGCTTTGCCCGCGCCAGCCGTGTTGGGGGAGGTTTCGGAGGGGGCCGTCTGGGCCCCCTCCGACGAAGCGGCGTGGGCGAGCACATCGTGATGATTTACGGGAAGGATCCGGCCTGAGCATGAGCGAGACGGTCGCCGTCCTCGGGCCCGGCCGCATCGGACGCCAGATCGCGCTCACGTTCGCGCTGGCCGGCCACCACGTGGTGCTGGTGGATCTCAAGGACCGCTCGGTCGCGGACAGCGAGCTGGCGCTGGCCGATGCGCGGCGCGAGATCGCGCGCGACGTCGCGCTGATGGTCGAGGAGCAGGTGGTCCCCGAGGACGAGGCGGCGCGGGGGCTCGAGCGGATCGAGGAGCGGATCGGGCTGGGCGATCTCGGCGCGTGCGCGTTCGTGCAGGAGGCGCTGCCGGAGTCGGTGGAGCTCAAGCGCGCCACCTTCACGCGGCTCTCTGAGGTGATCTCGGCCGACGCCATCGTGGCGTCGGCCTCGTCGACGATCTCCCCGTCGCATCTGGCCGACGCCGTGGCGCGGCCGGAGCGCTTCCTCGTCGCGCACTGGCTCAACCCGGCGCACATCATCCCGCTCGTGGAAGTGGTGCCCGGGCCTCGCACCACGACGGCGACGGTCGAGCGGACGCTGCGGTGGCTCGAGCGGCTCGGCAAGACGCCGGTGCGGTGCGCCGACTCGCCGGGGTTCATCGGCCCCCGCATCCAGGTGTTGCTCATGAACGAAGCCGTGCGCCTGGTCGAGGAAGGCGTGGCCACGCCCGAGGACGTCGACCGTGCGTTCCGCGCCGGGATGGGCTTCCGCTACGCGTCGATCGGCATCTTCGAGTTCATCGACTGGGGCGGCGTGGACATCCTCTACCGCGCGAGCCGCTACATGAGCGAGGCGCTCGGCGACGAGCGCTTCAAGCCCGCGCGCCTGGTCGAGCGGAAGATGGCGTACAACGAGCTCGGCCCCAAGACGGGACGCGGCTTCTTCGACTACACGGGCGAGCGGCGTGACACGTTCGAGACGGCGAAGATCCGGGCGCTCCTCCGGCAGCTCAAGCGCGATCGGGAGTCGCCGCCGTGATCGTGGCCGCGTACCTGTACTGGCCGGTGATCTACCTCGCGGTGTACCTGCCGTTCATCGTGCCGCGCCTGCCCGCGTGGGATCACGTGCCGGCGGTGGTCGTGGCGACGATCCTCGGCGGCTACGTCGTGGTGCTGCTCGCGGCCGGGCGCTCGCTCGACCATCGGCGCATCGCGTTGCACGCCATCGGCATCGCCCTGAGCGTCGACGCCTTCTCGCTCGCGATGTCGGCGCTCCGCACGCCCGCGTTCGCGAAAACCTTCGACGGGGTCGACCCGTGGGACGCGCTGGCGACGGCGGTGCATGCCCTCATGGTGCTGGCGTGCTTCGAAGCCGGCCGCGCGCTCGGACGGGCCACGCGCGCGCGGCGGAGCGTCGCGTGACGTACTTCCGCGCCACCGACCCGTTCCCGCTCGAGAGCGCGGACCATACCAAGCTGCACGAGTTCTACACGCGGCTCGGCGAAGGCCGGCTGGTGACCACGCGCTGCGGCGCCTGCGGCGCTACGGCGTGGCCGCCGCGCGGCTTCTGCGGCGAGTGCGCGTCGGACACGTTCTCGTGGGTGGACCTGGCGCGCGAGGGCACCATCCACGCCTTCACCGTGCAGGACACGGGGCTGCCGGCCGGCTTCGACGGCCCGCGCGTCTTTGCCATCGTGAAGGTGGACGGCCACCGCGTGTTCGCGCTGGTGACGGGCGCCGATCCCGCGACGGTTCAGGTCGGCCAGCGCGTGCGGCTCGCTCCCGTGCGCGTGAGCGACGATCCGAAAGGGCAGCCGCGCTGGCTGACCGCGTTCACCCCGGCATGAAAGTCCTCATCGCCAAGCCCGGCCTCGACGGCCACGACCGCGGCGCCAAGGTCGTGGTCCAGGCGCTGCGCGACGCGGGCCTCGAGGTCGTCTACACCGGGCTCAAGCGCACGCCCGAGGAGATCGTCGCCGAGGCGGTGCAGGAGGACGTGGACGTGGTCGGGCTGTCGATTCTTTCCGGCGCGCATGTGCCGCTCGCCCGGCGCGTGCTGGAGGGCCTGCGCGCCCAGGGCGCCGCCGACGTGCGCGTCGTCGTGGGCGGGATCGTCCCGCCGCGCGACGTCGAGGCGCTCCGCGCGCTCGGCGTGAGCCGCGTGTTCCCCATGGGAACACCGCTGCCCGAGATCGTGAAGGCCTTCCAGGGAGACCTCGCGTGACGCCCGGCTGGCTCGACGCGCGCGCGTACCCGTTCCAGTCGCGCGGGGTCGAGATCGAGGGCGCGCGCGTGCACTACGTCGACGAGGGCCAGGGCCCGACGGTGCTGATGGTCCACGGCACCCCGACGTGGTCGTTCCTCTGGCGCCATCTCATCGCCGGTCTGCGCGACCATCATCGCTGCGTCGCCCTGGACCTGCCGGGCTTCGGCCTGTCGGACAAGCCGCCCGGCGATGCCTACCGCCCCGAAGACCAGGCGCGACGGCTCGCGGCATTCGTCGACGCGCTGCGGCTCAAGGACTGGACACTCGTCGTCCACGACTTCGGCGGTCCCATCGGCCTGTCGCTCGCGATCGAGCGGCCCGACGCCATCCGGCGGCTCGTCCTCTTCAACACGTGGATGTGGTCGCTCGCGGGCGACCGCCAGTATCGGCGCGTCGATCGGCTCTTCTCGGGACGCCTCGGCCGCGCGCTCTACGAGCGCTTCGGCTTCTCGGTGAACGTGGTGTGGCGTCACGCCGTGCGCGACGCGCGCTACACGCGCGCGGTGCACCGCCAGTACGCGGCGCCGCTCGCCGATTCCGCGGCGCGCCACGCGACGTGGATCTACATGCGCTCGCTGCTCGGCTCGAGCGCGTGGTACGAGGCGCTGTGGGCGCGACGCGAGCGGCTCGCGCGCATCCCGGCGCTGCTCGTGTGGGGGGCCAAGGACCCGGTCTTCGCGAAGTTCCTGCCGCGCTGGCGCTCGCTCTTCTATCGCGCCGAGGTGATGGAATTGCCCGACGCCGGCCACGCGCCGCAGGAGACGCGCGGAGCCGAGGTCGCGCCCGTCGTCGCCCGGTTCCTGGGCGCAGGGAGGACACCATGAAGGACGTGAGACTCCACGCGGGCATTCCGGTCAAGCCCGTCTACGGTCCGGAGGATCTGGCCGGGCGCGACGTCGACCGCGACGTCGGCCGGCCGGGTGAGTACCCGTTCACGCGCGGGATCCACAAGCACATGTACCGCGAGCGGCTGTGGACGATGCGCCAGTACATCGGCTTCGGCACGCCGCACGAGACGAATGCGCGATTCAAACACCTGATGGCTCATGGACAGGATGCACTGAACGTGGCCTTCGATTTACCGACGCAGCTCGGCCTCGACTCCGATGACCAACGCGCCGACGGCGAGGTGGGGCGCGTGGGCATGGCCATCGACACGCTGGCCGACATGGAGGAGGCGTTCGCCGGCATCCCACTCGACCGCGTCAGCGTCTCGCTGACGATCAACGGCATGGCGGCGCCGATCACCGCCATGTACTTCGCCGTCGCCGACAAGCAGGGCGCCGCGCGCGAGCGCGTGGTGACCACGCCGCAGAACGACATCCTGAAGGAGTTCGTCGCGCGCGGGACCTGGGTCTATCCCGTGGAGCCTTCGCTGCGCCTCGTCGGCGACCTCATCGAGTACTCGGCACGCCACTATCCGCGCTCCAATCCCGTGTCGGTCTGCGGCTACCACATCCGCGAGGCGGGCTGCACGACGGCGCAGGAGATGGCGTACGGCCTCGCCATCGCCGCCGCCTACGTGGAGATGATGCTCCGGCGCGGCATGGACGTGGACGAGTTCGCGCCGCGGATCTCCTTCAACTTCACGGCGTGGGGCAAGATCTTCGAGGAGGTTGCGAAGTTCCGGGCGGGACGGCGGCTCTACGCGCGCATGCTGCGCGAGCGCTTCGGCGCGAAGAATCCGAAGTCGTGGATGTTCCGCACGCTCATCGGCGGCGGGGGGTCGGCGTTCGTCGTGCAGGAGCCCGAGAACAACATCGTGCGCGGCGCCTACATCGCGCTGGCGGCCGCGCTCTCCGGCGCGCAGACGATGGCGCTGCCGACCTACGACGAGGCGTACACGATCCCGTCGGCCAAGGCGCAGCTCATCGCGCTGCGCACGATGCAGATCTGCGCGGAGGAAGCGGGCGCGGCCGACACGGTCGATCCGCTCGCGGGCTCGTACTTCGTGGAGGCCCTGACCAACGAGATGGAGGCGAAGATTCTCGAGGAGCTGGCGGCGGTGGACCGCATGGGCGGCATCGTGGACGCCATCAAGTCGGGCGCCCTGCAGGCCGAGGTGGCGCGGCAGGCCTACCGGTTCGAGCAGGGGCTGGCCTCCGGCGAGGTGCCCAAGGTCGGCGTCAACTGCCACGTGGCCGAGGGCGCGGCCGAGGCCGATCCCGAGGTCGAGCTGTACGCCTTCGATCCGACCGTCGCGCAGACGCAGGTGACGAAGCTGGCGCGCGTGCGCCGCGAGCGCGACGACCGCGCCGCGCGCGCGGCGCTGAGGCGCCTGTCCGACGAGGCGCGCGGCCCCGCGAACCTCATGGAGGCCATCGTGGAGGCGGTGAAGGCGTACGCGACGCTGGGCGAGGTCAACCGAGCGATGAAAGACGTCTTCGGCGAGCACAAGGAGCCTGTCCAATGGTGAGCAAGGAGCGTTTCGCGCAGGGGATGACGTTCGACGAGTACGTGAAGTTCGTGGGCACGCCCGACAACCTCAAGCGCGAGGGCTCGTTCGGCATGCCGCGGCGGGACTACGGCGAGTTCCTCCGCAAGGCCTTCGAGTCGGCGCAGCTCTCCGACGCCCAGCGCGAGGCCTGGCAATGGATCGTCTCGCAGCCGAACGGCCCCGCGAAGATGCTGGTAATCTCCGAGGAATGGTCGTCGGATTGCCGCCGCGACGTGCCGGTCCTGGCGCGGCTCGCGCAGGTCGGCGGACTCGAGATGCGAATCTTCCCGCGCGACGGCCACAAGATCAGCTCGCTGCCGGCGCCGGATCCGAAGGAGTCGCCCAACGCCGACGTGATGGCACCGTTCGTCCGCAAGCGCGACGGCCAGACGTTCCAGTCGATTCCCATCGCGGCGTTCTACACGAAGAGTTTGGAGCACCTTTACACGTACATGGAGTTCCCGCAGATCTATCGCAAGGACCGCGTGGTGGCCGCCATCCGCTCGCCCAAGCCCGGTGAGGCGAAGGAGGATACGGCCAAGCGCGGCCTGACCGACTTCTTCGCGTTCCAGCAGACGCCGTTCTTCCGGCTCTACGCGAACGCCGCGGTCGACGAGATCATCGCCATGCTCCACGAGCGTCTGCGGGTGGGCTCGCTGGCGTGACCGAGCTGTCCGTCGTCGGCAAGCCGACGCCGAAGAAAGACGGCGCCGAGAAGGTGACGGGACGCACGCGCTACCTGCACGACCTCGTCCTGCCGCGCCTCGCCCACGGCAAGATCTTGCGCGCGCGCCACCCGCACGCGCGCCTCGTGCGCATCGACACGCGGCGCGCGGCCGCCCTGCCCGGCGTGCTCGCGGTGCTGACCGCGGCCGACGTCGAGCAGGAGCCCTTCGGCTTCGCCCGGGACCAGACCGCGCTCAAGGCTGGCAAGGTGCGCTGCGTCCGCGACGAGGTCGCCGCCGTCGCCGCCGAGACCGCCGCCATCGCGGAGGAGGCGGTCGCCCTCATCGACGTGGACTACGACGAGCTGCCCGCGGTGTTCGCTCCCCAGGCGGCGGTGCGGCCGGACGCGCCGCGCGTGCACGACGAGCGTCCGGACAACCTCACGGACCTGCGCTACCAGTTCAGCCACGGCGACGTCGACCGCGCGTTCGCCGAGGCGGCGGCGGTGGTGGAGGGCGTCTATCGTCTGCACTTCGTCACCACGTGCTGTCTCGAGACCATGGTCGCCGTGGCGGAGTGGGACGCGCAGGGCGGTCTCACCATGTGGTCCACCACCCAGGTGCCCTTCCTCTACCAGCGTGAGCTGGCGCGGGCGCTCGGCATCAGCGGCGACCGCGTGCGCGTGATTCAGCCGCCCGTGGGTGGCAACTTCGGGCGCGGCCTCGACCTCTACCCGATCGACGTGATCGCGGCGCTGCTCGCGCGCCGCGTGGGCCGCCCCGTCAAAGTGGAGTTCGAGCGTCTCGAGGAATTCGTCGCCAGCCCCACGCGCGAGCCGTGCGAGATCCGGCTGCGCACGGCCGCCGACGTCTCCGGCCGCCTGCTCGCGCGCGAGGCGCACGTGACCGTCGACAACGGCGCGTACGTGTCGTGGGGCTCGACGACGCCGTACGTGATGCTCGCGACGGTGGCGGGGCTCTACCGCGTGCCCAACGTCCGCTTCGACACCACGATCGCCTACACGAACAATCCCTACTCCGGCTCGATGCGCGGCTACGGCAACCTCGAATCGACGTTCGCCGTCGAGTCCCAGATGGACGAGCTGGCCGACCGCCTCGGTCTCGACCGCCTCGAGATCCGCCGGCGCAATACGACGAAGTCCGGCGACGTCAATCCGCAGGGCTTCGTCGTCACCTCGTGCGCCATGCGCGAATGTCTCGAGGCCGTCGCGGACGCCGTCGACCGGCCGGCGCCGCCGCCCGAGGCGGGCTGGCGCCGTGGCGTCGGCTACGCCGGCATGTTCCACGTGGCCGGCGGCGCGCGGATCTATCGCTCGGACGGCTGCGGCGCCATCGTGAAAATGGACGACTTCGGCAAGGTCGCGCTGATCACCGGCGCCACCGAGATCGGCCAGGGCAGCGAGACGGTGCTGGCGATGATCGTCGCGGAGACGCTCGGCGTGCCGCTGGAGCGCGTGGAGGTCGTGAACTCCGACACGGCGGTGAAGCCCTGGGACGTCGGCGCGCACGCCAGCCGCACGACGTTCATCGCCGGCAACGCGGCGCGGATGGCCGCCGAGAAGCTGCGCGGCGATCTGCTGGCCATGGCCGCCGAGCAGCTCGAGGAGCCCGCGGAGCGCCTCGCCATGAACGACGGCGCGATCTTCGTCGCGGCGGAGCCGCAGCGGCGGCTGCCCTACGAGCGCGTGGCGCGGGCCGGCCACTACGCGCCCGGCGGCCGCACGCTCGTGGCCGAGGCCTTCTACGATCCGCCGACGACCATGCTCGACAAGGACCTGCGCGGCAACGTCTCGGCAACGTACGGCTTCGCCGCCCAGGCCGTCGTGCTCGACGTCGAGGAGGCCACGGGCGCGATCCGCGTGCGCCGCGTCGTCTCGGCCCACGACGTCGGCCGCGCGCTGAACCCCCTGGCCGCCGAGGGGCAGATCCACGGCGGGATCCACATGGGCCTCGGCTACGCGCTGGCCGAGCGGCTCGTCGTCGAGAACGGGCAGGTGCTCACCGCGTCGTTCATGGACTACGCGATCTTGAGGGCCGAGGACATGCCCGAGCTGGTGGTGCGGCTCATCGAGTCGCACGAGGCCGAGGGCCCGTTCGGCGCCAAGGGCCTCGGTGAGTCCGGCGTGATCCCGGTCTCCGCCGCCGTCGCCAACGCCGTGCACGACGCCGTCGGCGTCCGTTTCACCGAGCTGCCGATCACGCCGGCGCGGGTGCGCGCCGCACTGGAGGCCGCCCGCCGGTGAGGCTCTTCGAGGGCGTGCGCGTGCTCGACCTCTCGCGGATGCTCGCGGGGCCGTACGGCTCGATGCTGCTCGCCGACATGGGCGCCGAGGTCCTCAAGATCGAGGCGCCCGACGGCGGCGACCCGATGCGCGCGATGGGGCCGCCATTCCTGCCCGACGGCGAGAGTGCGTACTTCCTCGCGATCAATCGCAACAAGAAGTCGCTCGTGCTCGACCTGGCGAAGCCCGCGGGGCGCGACGTGTTCCTGGATCTCGTCGCGCAGGCCGATGTCGTCTGGGAGAACTTCCGGCCGGGCGTGATGGAGCGCCTGGGTCTCGGCTACGCCACGCTCTCGCCGGTGAATCCGGCGCTCGTGATGTGCTCGCTCTCCGCGTACGGGCAGGAGGGGCCGTACCGCGACTGGCCCGCGTTCGACCTCGCGCTGCAGGCGATGGGCGGCGCGATGTCGATCACCGGGGAGGCCGGCGGCCACCCGGTGCGCATGGGCCTGCCGATGGGCGATCTCTCGGGCGGCATGTTCGGCGCCTTCGCGGTCGCCGGCGCGCTGCTGCGGCGCGCGCGGACGGGGCAGGGCGCGCACCTCGACCTCTCACTGCTGGACTGCCAGGTCTCGCTGCTCTCGTACCTCGCGCAGTATTTCTGGACCGACGGCGTCGTGCCGCGGCCGATGGGCGCCGCCCACGCGTCGGTCGTGCCGTACGGCACGCTCGCCACGCGCGACGGCCACCTGATCGTCGCCGTCTTCGAGCGGTTCTGGCCGGCGTTCTGCCAGGCCGCCGCGCATCCCGAGTGGACGGCGGATCCGCGCTTCGCCGCCAACGCCGACCGCGTCGCGAACCGCGCGGCGCTGATGGCGCTGGTCGAGCGCGCCTTCGTCAGGCGGACGACGGCCGAGTGGCTCGAGCGGCTGCACGCCGAGGGCGTGCCGGCGACGCCGATCCAGACGGTCGACCGCGTGCTGAGCGATCCGCAGGTGCGCCACCGTCAGATGGTGGTGGACCTCGAGCATCCGCGGCACGGCCGGCTGCCGACGCTCGGCACGCCGATCAAGGTGGACGGCGCGATGCGCTTCACGCCGGCGCCGCCGCCGCGACTCGGCCAGCACACCGACGAGGTGCTGACGACGCTGCTCAAATATCCGGGCGAGCGACTCGAGGCGCTCCGCCGCGAGGGAGTGATCGCGTGATCATCGCCGTCCTCGGAGGCAGCCACGGCGCCTTCGCCACCGCCGCCGACCTCTCGCTGGCCGGCCATCGCGTGCGGCTCTGGCGTCGCCGCCCCGAAGATCTCGCCGCGCTGTCGAAGGGCATCACGCTGAAGGCCGAGCAGCGCCAGGGCGCCGCGCGCCTGGACAAGGCGACGGCCGATCTCGGCGAGGCCGTGCGGGACGCCGACGTCGTCATCGCGCCGCTGCCCGCGTCGACCCACGAGGATCTCGGCCGGCGCCTCGCGGGCGTCCTCACCGAGCGGCAGGTGGTCTTGCTCGGCGCGGCGACGCTGGGCTCGTTCGTCATCGCGCGCGAGATCGCGCGCGCGGGCAAGACGCTGCCGCTCGCGCTGGCCGAGACGGGCACCCTGCCGTACCTCGCGCGCAAGACGGGACCGGCGGCGGTCGCGGCGCCGGTGCGCGCCGCGCACCTGCCCGTCGGCGTCTTCCCCGCGGCCCGGGCGAAGGACGCTCTCGCGCGGGTCCGCGAGTTGTATCCCGCAACCCGTCCCTGCGTGGACGCCGTCGACGTCGCGCTCACGAACGCGGGGCCGGTGCTCCACCCGCCGCTCGTGCTGGCCAACGCCGGCGCCATCGACCGCGGGAAGTTCGACGTTCACGCGGCGGGCACCACGGAGAGCGCGCGCCGACTCATCGACGCCGTCGACGCCGAGCGCGTGGCCAGCCGCAAGGGCTGGGGCTTTCCCGCGCCGCACTACGAGATGGCGACGTACTACGACGAGGCGCGCGCCGCCGAGGGCCTCTACGGCGCCGGCGCCAAGGGCAAGCTGGTGGCGAGCGGGCTCTGGAACGAGGTGCTGACGTTCGAGCACCGCTACGTGACCGAGGACGTGGAGCTGGGCCTGCCGTTCTTCGAGTCGGCGGCCCGCTCGGTCTCCGTCGCCTCGCCGGCGACCTCCGGCCTGCTCGGCGTCTTCGGCGCCCTGCTCGGTCGCCCGCTGGCCGGGCGCGGCCGCGACCTCGACCACCTCGGCCTCGGCGAGCTGACGCTGCGCGAGGTGCGCGAGCTGTTCCACGAGGGCTGGCAGTCCGCGCTGTGGCGGCGGGTCGCGCGATGAGCGTGCGCGTCGGCGTCACGCTGATGGCCACGGAGCCGCCCGACCGGTTCCGCGAGCTGGTGGCGCTGGTCGACGACGCGGGGTTCGACGAGCTCTGGGTGTGTGACTCGTCGCTCCACGCGCGCGACGTCTACGCGTACCTGGCGCTGGTGGCGACGACGTCGCGCCGGCTGGCGTTCGGTCCCAACTGCACGCACCCGTACACGCGCCATCCGGCGATCACCGTGAACGCCATCGCCACCCTGCACGAATTGTCGGGCGGCCGTGCCCGCCTGGCCCTCGGCGCCGGTGATCGTCCCGTGACCGAGCTCGGCCACCGCGCGGCGCCGGTGGCGACGGTGCGCGAGACGATCGCCGTCGCGCGCGCGCTCACCGCCGGCGGCGACGTGACGCGTGAGGGGCCGATCCGGCTCGCGCGCGCGCGCCTCACGCTGAGGCTGCCGTCGCCCCTGCCCATCTACGTCGCCGCGTCCGGCGCGCGGATGCTCGAGCTCGGAGGCGAGGTGGCCGACGGTGTCCTCTTCTTCAGCGGCGTGCACCCGCCGTGCGTCGAGTGGGCGCTGGCGCGTATCGCCACCGGCGCGCGTCGCGCCGGCCGCGATCCCGCGTCGCTGGACGTCGCGTGCACGGTGGCCGGCTCGCTCCGCGAGGACGCGCAGGCGGCGCGCCGCGAGTGCGTGCCGATGGCCGCCTGGTTTCCGCAGACGGCGCCCGTCCCCGCCGAGCTGGCCGGCGTGCCCGCCGACGTCGCGGCGCGGATCCGCGCGGCGTACGCGGGCGGGCACTTCGACGGCGCGCACGGCGCGTTCGCCCACGTGACCGACGAGATGGTCGATCGCTTCACGGTCGCCGGCGGCGCCGAGCTGTGGCGGCGGCGCTTCAAAGATTTGGTGGCGCTCGGCCTCCGTCACCTGAACGTGTTCGTGCTGTCCCGCGACGCGCGCGGGATGCTCGAAGCGCTCGCGCGCGACGTGTTGCCGGCCGTGCGGGGGCTCGCGTGACGCCGCCGCCCGGCTACGTCCTCATCCGACCCGAGACGCTCGTCGCGCTGCAGAAGGCCGTGGAGGCGGCGCTGGGCGCGCGCGCCGCCGACTGCCTCGTGGCCGGCGGGCTCGCCGGGGGCGCGAAAGCCACCGCGTCCCTCGACCTACCCAAGGACGAGCGCGTGCGACGACTGCTGGAGGCCGGGCGCGAGATCGGCTGGGGCGACTTCGCGCTCGAGCGGCTCACGCCGACGGAGCTGATCGTCAGCGTCGGCGACTCGCCGTTCGCGCGCGTGTACGGCCGCGCCGGGGCGCCGGTCTGCCACCTCACGCGGGGCGTGCTGCAGGCGCTCGCCTCGACGGTGCTCGAGGCGCCCGTCGCCGTGGAGGAGACGGCGTGCGCGGCGGTCGGCGCCGAGCGCTGCCGCTTCGAGACGCGCGCAGATCGGCGCGCCGACGCCGCGCTGCTCCGCGGCGTCCTCCACATCGGCATCGTGGTCGACGACCTCGAGCAGAGCCTGCGCGAGTGGCAGCGGGTGTTCGGCGTGAGCGTGGGCGACCGCTGGCAGAGCGACGTCGGCGTGAAGGTCGCGTTCCTCGACGTGGCGGGCACCCGGCTCGAGCTGGTGGAGTACACCGGGCCCATCGTGGAGCGCTTCGGCCCCGTGCTCGCCCGCCGCGAGGGCGTCCACCACGTCTGCTTCGCCGTGGACGATCTCGACGCCGCGCTCGGGGCGGTGCGCGCCCGCGGGTTGCGCGTCGTGCCGGGCTTCCCGCTGGAGGGCGCGCACGGCCGGATCGCGTTTCTCGAGCCCGAGCCGACGACCGGCCTCGTCACCGAGCTCTGCCAGCCGCGCGGGCCGGCGTGATGGGCTACCGCATCGGCGTCGACGTCGGCGGCACGTTCACCGACCTGCTGCTCGCGCGCGACGGCGCCCCGCCGCGCGCGGCGAAGACGCCATCCACGCCCGCCGATTCGTCGGAAGGCTTCCTCACGGGCCTGGCCGAGCTGGCGGCGGGCGAGGGCCGCACGCTCGACGCGTTCCTCGCCGACGTGGAGGTCATCGTCCACGGCACCACCGTCACGACCAACGCCGTCCTCACCGGCGAGGTCGCGCGCGTGGGCCTGCTCACCACGCGTGGCTTCCGCGACGCGCTCGCGATGCGGCGTGGCATCCGCGAGGCGCAGTACGACAACCGCTACACGGCGCCGCCGCCGCTCGTCGAGCGCTGGCTCCGCCTGCCCGTCACCGAGCGGGTCGACGCCACCGGCGCCGTCCTCACGCCGCTGGACCCCGCCGACCTCGACGCCGCGCTGGACACGCTGCGCGGCGCCGGCGTGGAGGCCGTGGCGATCTGCTTCATGCACGCGTGGGCGAACGCCGCGCACGAGCAGGCGGCCGAAGCGCGCGCGCGGGCCGCGCTGCCGGCGGCGTACCTGTCGCGCTCGTCGGCGCTGCTGCCGCAGGTACGGTTCACCGAGCGCGTGAGCACCACGGTCCTCAACGCCGCCGTCGGGCCCGTGCTCTCGCGCTATCTCGATCGCCTCATCACGCGCCTGGGCGCCGCGGGCTTCCGCGGCGTGCTGCTCGTCATGCAGTCCAACGGCGGCGTGGCGGCGCCGGCCGTGGCGCGCACCGCCGCGGCGACGACGCTGCTGTCCGGCCCGGCCGCCGCGCCGACGGCGGCGCTCGCGTACCTGGCGCCGCACGGCGCCCGCGACTTCCTCACCGTGGACATGGGCGGCACGTCGTTCGACGTGTGCCTGGTCAAGGACGGCGCGCCGGCCGTGACGTCGGAGGGCCGCATCGCGCGCTATCCCTTCGGCCTGCCCGCGCTGGCGATCCACACGATCGGCGCCGGCGGCGGCTCCATCGGCTGGCTCGACGACGGCGGGTTGCTGCGGATGGGACCGAAGAGCGCGGGCGCCGCCCCCGGTCCCGCGTGCTACGGCCGCGGCGGCACGCGGCCCACGTGCACCGACGCCGACCTCGTGCTCGGGTATCTCTCACCCGCGGGCTTCCTCGGCGGCCGCTTTCCCCTCGACGAAGCCGCCGCGCGCGCCGCCGTCGCCACGCTGGCCGCGCCGCTCGGCCGCGGCGTGGAGGCGACCGCCGCCGGCATGGTGGAGGTGATCGACGCCAACATGGCGGCGGGCATCCGGCACGTGAGCGTGGAGCGCGGCCACGACCCGCGGGAGTTCCTGCTCGTGGTGGGCGGCGGCGCCGGTCCCGTCCACGCCGCCGGCATCGCGCGCGAGCTGGGTCTCACGCGCCTGCTGGTGCCCCGCGACTCCTCGATCCTCTGCGCGGCCGGGCTGGTGCGCTCGGATCTGCGCCACGACTTCGTCCTCAGCCACCCCTGCGCCTTCGAGCGTCTCGACCGCGCCGCGCTCCGCCGCGTGGCCGGAGCGCTCGAGGCCGATGCGCGCGCGACGCTGGCCGCCGAGGGCGTGCCGCGCGAGCGCGCGGTGGTCCGACTCGCGTGCGACGTCCGTTACGTCGGGCAGTACCACGAGCTCACGGTCGAGTGGCTGGGCGAGGAGGCGGACGGCGCCGACCTCTCCGGCGTGAGCAAGCGCTTCCACGAGGCGCATGACCGGCACTACGGGTATGCGCTGCCGGAGACGCCGCTGGAGCTGGTCAATGTGCGCGCCGTCGCGCTGGGCCTCACCCCGGCGTCGCCGCCGCCGGAGATCCCGCGCGGGGAGGCCTCCGCCGCGCGCCGTGGCCGCCGTCGCGCCTGGGTGGCCGAGGAGGCCGCCTTCGCCGACACCGACGTCTTCGACGGCGAGGCGCTCGGCGCCGGCGCGCGGCTCGCGGGGCCCGCGATCGTCGCGCTGCCGACCACGACGGTCGTGGTGGCGCCGGGCTTCACCCTCGAGGTCGATCGGCACGGCTCGTTCGTGGTGGAGAGACGATGAGACATCCTGTGTCAAGCCCGAGGCGCGCCACGGCTGCGCCGGGGCGCGTCCGAGCGATGGGGGGTGTGGGGGGCCATATCGGGGCCCCCCACGACGAATGACACGTCCCATCGATCCCGTCTTCGCCTCCGTCCTCGAGCGCCGGCTGAAGGCGATCACCGAGGAGATGGGACTCACGCTGCTGCGCACGACGCGCTCGCCGATCCTGAGCGAGGCGCGCGACTTCGTCACCGGGCTCTACGGCCCGCGCGGCGAGATCTGGGCGCAGAGCGAATACATCCCGATCCTCGCCTTCGCGCTCCAGCCCGCGTGTCGCGCGATCATCGCCGCCTTCGAGGGCGACGTCCACCCCGGCGACGTGTTCCTGCACAACGACGTCTTCTCCGGCGGCAACCAGAACAACGACGTGGCGGTCTTCCGCCCGATCTTCGTCGACGGCCGGCTCGTCGCGTGGGCCGCCACCAAGGGTCACCAGGCCGACATCGGCGGCGCGCAGGCCGGCGGCTACAACCCGCGCGCCACCGAGGTCTGGCAGGAGGCGCTGCGCATCCCCCCGCTGCGCGTCGTCGATCGCGGGACGCTGCGCCGCGACGTGTGGCGGATGCTCTTCGCCAACGTGCGGCTGCCGATCGTGGAAGAGGACATCCGGGCGCAGATCGGCGGCACCGTGATGGGCGAGCGCGGGGTGGTGGAGCTCTACCGGCGCTCCGGCGCCGAGCGCGTCGAGTCGCACCTGGCGCACCTGTTCGACGCCGCCGAGCGCCGCATGCGCGCCGAGCTCGCGCGCATCCCCGACGGCGTCTACACGGGCGAGTCCATGGTGTTCGACGACGGTCACCACGAGGGCAGCCGGCATCCGATTCGCGTGACCATCACCGCGCGCGGCGGCGAGCTGAGCCTCGACTACACGGGCACGGCGCCGCAGACCGTCGGCTTCGTCAACGCGCCGCTCGCGTCGTCGTACTCGGCGGTCCTGCTCACCGTGCTGATGCTGGTGGACCCCGAGATCCCGCACAACGAGGGGATCCTGCGAGCGCTCCGGGTGGACATCCCGCGCGGCACGCTGCTGAACGCCGACTTCCCGGCGGCCACGACGTTCGGCAACACGCTGGCGGGCCCGCACTCCGATGCGATCTTCCGCGCGCTCGCCGACGCCGTGCCCGACCGCGTGTCCGCCGGCTGGAACCGCATGCTCGGCATGACGGTCGCCGGCATGGATCCGCGCCGGCGCCGGCGCTACGTGGACATCCTCTTCCTCGCGCTCAAGGGCGGCTCCGGCGCCGTTCGCGGCTGCGACGGGTACGACCACATCGGCCTCATCAACACGGCGGGCGGCATCCTCGCGCAGGACTACGAGATGCTCGAGATCCAGACGCCCCACCGGCTCCTCCGCCACGAATATCTTCCGGACTCGGCCGGCGCCGGTCGCTGGCGGGGAGGCCTCGGCGTGGTGACGGAGTTCGTCGTCGAGGGGGACGACGTCACCGGCGTCACGTTCGGCGACGGCGTCGAGGACGAGGCGCGCGCGTTCGGGCTGTTTGGCGGCCGGCCGGGGAGCGCCAATCGCCTCGAGCTGGCCACGCCCGACGGGCGCACGCTCGTCCCACGCGCCAAGGACGTCGTGGCGATCCCCCGCGGCACGATCTTCCGGCAGTGGGCGGGAGGCGGCGGTGGGTACGGCGAGCCGCGCGAGCGGCCCCGCGAGGTCGTCGCCGCCGAGCTGCGCGACGGCCTGATCTCCCGGGACACCGCGCGGGCGGTGTACGGGCTCGAGCGGTGAGCGCGGCGACCATCGTTCATGTCGTCGTGTCGGGTCTGGCGACCGGCGCGATCTACGCGCTGATGGCGCTCTCGCTCGTCATCATCTACAACGCCACGCGCACGCTGAACTTCGCGCAGGGGGAGATGCTGATGATGTCCACGTTCGTCGCGTGGTCGGCGCAGCGGGCGCTCGGGCTGCCCCTCGTGCTCACGCTCGTGGTGGCCATCCTCGCCGGCGGCGCCCTGGCGTGGCTCGTGGAGCGCGCGATCATCCGGCGGGCGATCGCCGGCACCCACTGGGACGTGCTCATCATCACGGTGGGGCTCTCGCTGATCCTGCGCGCCGCCGCGGGGCTCGCGTGGACCCACGACGAATTCCCGTTCCCGTCGTTCTTCCCGTCGGCGCCCCTCGTCGTCGGGCCCGCGCGCGTGGCGCCCGTCTCGCTCGGGATCCTCGGCGGCTCGCTCGCCCTGATGGCGGCCCTCTGGGCGCTGTTCCGGTTCACGCGGCTGGGCCGCGCGATGCGCGCGGTGGCGCAGAACCAGCGCGCGGCGCGGCTGATGGGGATCAGCGTGGAGCGCGTGTACTCGACGTCGTGGGTGCTGGCGGGTGTGGTGGGCGCCGTGGCCGGCGTGCTGGTCGCGCCCGTCGTGTTCCTGTCCTCCACGATGGGGCTCATCGTCATCAACGGCTTCACGGCGGCGGTGATCGGCGGCTTCGGCTCGATGCCGGGCGCCGTGGTGGGCGGCATGTTCCTCGGCGTGCTCGAGAACCTGGCGCCGCTCTATCTGCCGTCGGGCATCCGGTATTCCGTGCCGTTCGTGGTGCTCGTCGCCGTCCTCGTCGTGCGCCCCGCGGGCCTCGTGGGGCGCGTCGAACGGCGAAAGGTGTGAGCGCCCGCCGCGCCTGGCCGGTGCTCGTGCTCGCCGCCCTCGCTGCGTGGCCCTGGGTGGCGTCGCGCTACTTCGTGTTCCTCGCCAGCCTCGTGCTCGTCAACGTCGTCGTCGCCATCGGCCTCAATCTGCTCTCCGGCTACACGAACCAGCTCTCCTTCGGGCACGCCGGCTTCCTGGCCCTCGGCGCCTACGCGGCGGCCCTGGTCGCGATCCACGCGCCGGCCGTGCCCGTCGTCGTCACCCTGCTGCTCGCGGGTGCGTTCACCGCCGCCGTCGGCCTCGCGTTCGGGGTGCCCTGCCTGCGCCTGGGTGGGCTCTACCTGAGCATGGCCACGCTGGCCTTCGGCTTCGTGATCACGGAGGCGATCCTCAACCTCGACACGCTGACGAAGGGCGCCGACGGGCTGCGCGTGCCGGTGCTGCGCCTCGGCGGTTTTGGCGCGCTCGGCGATACGGGCCGCTACTATCTGACGGCGGTGACGGCAGCGCTCATGGTCGCGGCCGCCGTCAACCTCGTGCGCACGCGGACGGGCCGCGCGTTCCTGGCGATCCGCGAGAGCGAGATCGCCGCGCAGGCGAGCGGCGTCCCGGTGGCCGCGTACAAGACCGCGGCGTTCGGGCTGTCGGCGTTCTACACGGGCGTGGCCGGCGGCCTCTTCGCCTTCGTGGTCGGCTTCCTCTCGCCGGACGCGTTCGACGTGTTCCTGTCTGTGGACTTCGTGGTGATGATCGTCGTGGGCGGCCTCGGCTCGGTGCCGGGCTCCATCATCGGCGCCGCCGTGGTGACCGTGCTCTACGACTGGCTCGCCGCGTTCCAGAACTATCGGCCGCTGATCTTCGGCGCCATCCTGATCGCCTGCATGCTCTTCATGCCCGGTGGCATCGTGCGCGCGCTCGCGCGCTCAGTTACGTGGGGGGCCCCGACATGGCCCCCCACACCCCCCAACGCTCGTCGCGTCCCGGGAAACCCGTGACGCGCCTCGAAAGCGGTGGCACCCCTCGATACCCAAGGAGGACGTGATGCGCCTCGTCGCTTCGCTCGTGATCGCGCTGCTCATGCTCGCGG
>Ga0209375_1000075_pt1 | contig 81973 bp, 73 predicted proteins | sample GraSoiAngelo_131_FD_185888 | JGI IMG/M metagenome (GOLD analysis project Ga0209375, IMG submission 185888) | Grasslands soil microbial communities from the Angelo Coastal Reserve, California, USA - 14_0929_02_30cm (SPAdes) (version 2) | ecosystem: Environmental > Terrestrial > Soil > Grasslands ...
CGGAGGCCAAGCCCCACGTCGCCGCGATCCAGATCACCACGGACAACACCGTCTACGGCGGCCTGGGCGGCGCCGCGCTCGCCACCGAGTGCATCTCGTGGGGCAAGGAGGCGAAGGGCGGCCCGAATGTCATGTGCTTCGCGGACGTGACGATCGCGCTACCGCTGATCTGCCAGGGGCTCCTCGAGCACTTCGGTCCGACTCACCGGCGCCGGGAACCGCGGCCGCTCAACCTCGCGGAGGTCTTCTAGCGCGCCAGGGACCCATGGATCGTCTGACGCTGTTCGGTCTCTGCGCGGTGACCGCCATGCTCATTTGCTATGCGCTCGAGGATCGTAGCCGCTGGTTTGTCCTGGCCTTCGCGGCCGCGTGCGCCCTGGGCTCGGCGTACGGCTTCCTTCAGGGCGCTTGGCCTTTCGGCGTGATCGAGGCGATCTGGTCCGGTGTCGCCGTCCGCCGCTGGTCCACCCGGGTCGAACCGAGACCCGAGCAGGGCCCGGCTCGTTGACTTACGAGACGTCGATCGATAGGATTCTCGTAAGACGATGGAGACCGTAACCCTCTCGAGCAAGTATCAGCTCGTCCTTCCCCGTCGGGCGCGCGAGCGACTGCGCCTGCGGCCCGGCATGAAGTTCACGGTCCTCGACAAGGGGGACGTCATCGTCCTCGTCCGGGAGCGGCCCATGCGCGCCTACCGCGGCGTCGCCCGGGGCGTCAACCCTCGTGGCTTGCGCGAGAAGAAGGACCGCGTCTGATCCTCGTCGACTCGAGCGGTTGGATCGAGTATCTCGCGAACCGCCCGCTCGCCAAGCGCTTCGCACCGTATCTCGAAGGCCAGGAACCGTTGCTCGTCTCGGCGATCGAGGTCTACGAAGTCTACAAGGTGATCCGGCGGGACATCTCGGAGGAGCGTGCGCTCGAAGCCGTCTCGGCGCTGCGCCGCGCCGCGATCGCGCCTGTCGACGAATCCCTGGCGCTCGAAGCGGCGGACGTTTCGCTTGCCCACGGGCTGGCGATGGCGGACTCGCTCGTGTATGCGACGGCGCGACGACACGGCGCCAGGCTCATCACGGCAGGCGAGGACTTTGAGGGTCTGCCGGAGACGCTCGTCGTCCGATAGGCTTGGAGAGCGATGCGAAGCCCCCTGCGCCCCCTGCCCGCCGTCGTCGCGCGCTGGATGGCGACGGCGCGCCTCCTGCGCTGGCTCGACGCCCTCGTCGCCTGGCTCGTCGTGTGGGGCGGCGCCGTGACGGTCCTCCCGCGCGCGTCCAGCGAATCGCTCGCCGCCCTGTCGGCGCTCGTCGTCACGCTTGGAGCGCTCGTGATGCCGCTGCGGGTGCGCTGCCGGCCCGTGAGCGGCGTGATCGGGCTCGCCGTGAGCGCGCGGCTCGCCCCCGGCGCCGAGGCGTGGTACGTACGTCCGGGCGACGCCGAGCGCGTCGTGGTGACCGCCCGTCATCGGACGCGCGTGGTGATCGCGCGCCTCGACGGGGCGGGCGCCGAAGGGCTCAGCGTCCGCCGCACGCGCGTCCTGCTCGTGCCGGCCGACGCCGTCTGATCAGCCACGCGCCCAGGCTGCGAGACACGCCGCGGCGTCGGCGGCTCCCAGTTCGAGCAGGCGCGCGATCGTGTCTCCATCGAACTCGAGCGGCCGCACGCGCAGCGGCGCCGACGGCGTGAGGAGCTGTACGTCGACCGCCGGGTACTTGAGTCGGGCCAGCTCCGTGTCACGGCGGATCTGATGAATCATCGCCAGCTCGAACGCCTCTTCGAGCGCGCGTCGGAGCCTCGAGGGCCGGGCGCCCTGCTCGTCCGGCGCGTAGCTCATGAGGACCAGCGCACGCCTCACTGACGGGTCGGCCTCGAGCGCCTCGAGCACGGGCGCCCGGCTGGCGAGCCCACCGTCGACGAGGAGCGTGCCCTCGACGTCGACCGGTGGGAACGCGCCGGGGACCGCGGTGGCCGCCATGAGGGCGTCGACGCTGACCGTCCGATTGTCGAACAGCCGCGTCTGCCGCCGGGCGAGATCGGATGTGATGACGAGCAGACGGGTGGACGAGGCGCGGATGCGGTCGAGGTCGATCGACGCCGCGACCAGCTCTCGCAGGGGCCGAGGGTCGAAGACGGAGCCGGCGGCGTCGAGGGCGGGGAGCGTGAGCCAACCGGGGAGGAGCCCGGCGAAGAAGACGGACGGCCGAAGGGTGTAGACCTGCTCGCGTCTCAGTGTACGCCACAGCGCGTCGAGTCGGTCGACCCGCCCTTCGGCGAGCAACACCGCGTTCAGCGCGCCGGCCGAAGAGCCGGCGACAAGCCTCGGGGCGAGCCCGCGCCGGACCAGCGTCGCGGCCACACCCGCCTCCCAGGCGCCCTTGACGCCGCCGCCCGACAGGACGAGGGTCGTCGGGGCGTCGAGGGCGGCCGACCGCGTGCAGGTCGCCGCGGCGAGGGACGGGCGCGCGAGGGCGCCCAGCGCGATCAGGACGAGCACCACGTTTGTGCCGGCGGGGCGTGGGTGTCTCACCGGTGCCTCCTTCGATCGACCGACGGGCGTCGCGCCCGGGCGATCGCGCATCACGCGGCGCGCGCGAAGTCGATGAAACCCCGCTCGACGTCCGTACGCACCAGCTCGACGCGTACCCGATCGCCGACGTCGAGCCCTTCGACACCGCGCACGACCTTGCCTTCGACATGCGGCCGGAGCACGCGCACCCACGTGCCCTTGACGCCGGCCCCCGTGACGATCGCGTCGAACCGCTCGCCGATGCGCGACGCGAGGAAGAGCGCCGCCGCGGACTTCCGCACCTGGCGCTCGACCTTCGCGGCGTTGTCCTCCGCCTCGGTGCAGTGGCGCGCCAGCGCGGCGAGTTCCGCGTCGCTGTACGGCGCCGGCCCGCCAGTGAGCGCCGCCTTGAGGAGGCGCTGCGTGATGAGGTCGGGGAATCGCCGGTTGGGTGCGGTCGAGTGCGTGTAGTCCCGCACGGCGAGCCCGAAGTGTCCGTCGGCCGTGCCGCCCGGGGGATCGAGGACGTACTCGCCCGAGCCGAGGAGCTTCACCACCGAGAGCGAGAGGTCGGGGAAGCGCCCGGGGTCCGCCCGGCGTTGCGCCTCGAGGAATGCTTCGAGGGCGCGCGCGTCCGGCGCCGGCGGAAGCCGCTCGCCCAGATCCACGGCGAGCGCGACGATGCGCTCCCAACGCTCGGGGGATCGGAGGACCCGCCGCAGCGCGGGGAAGCCGCGCGCCTCCAGGAACTTGGCGGTGACGCTGTTGGCGGTGATCATGAAGTCCTCGATCAGCTCCCGCGCGCGGTTCTGCTCGTCGGGGAGGAGGTCGGTGAGCACGTCGCCGTCGAACACCGCCCGGGGCTCGAGCGTCGCGAGGCTGAGCGCGCCGCGGTGGTGGCGCAGCTCCTTCATCGCCTGCGCCACCCGATCTTGAAGACGGAGCTGCGCGTCGAGCCCGGGGACCGCGGCGACGCGCGGCGGCACGGGTGCCCTCCCGGCGAGCCACGCGGCGACAGCGTCGTAGGCGAGCTTGGCGTGGTTGACGACGCGCGCGCGATAGACGTCGCCGTCCGTCACGGCGCCGTCCGGGCCGATCGTCGTCGCGACGACCAGCGCGAGCCGCTCCTCGCCCTCGCCGAGCGACGTGAGGTCGGTCGACAGCTTCTCGGGGAGCATCGGAAAGACTTCGGCCGCCGTGTACACCGAGGTCGTGTTCATCTGCGCGTGGCCGTCGATCGCCGAGCCTTTGCGGACCACCGCGTCCACGTCGGCGACCGCGACGAGGATCGTCACGGCGTCCCCGCCCGCCGGCGCGGCGACCGAGAGCTGGTCGAGGTCTCGCGAGTCGTCGTTGTCGATGGAAGCCCAGGGGAGGTGGCGGAGGTCGCGGATGGCGGAATCGCGCTCCTCGGCGGGCCCGGAGATCGCGCCCGTCTCGGTGAGGACCGCCGGGGAGAAGTCCGGCTCGAGCCCGCGCTCGCGCATCGCCCTCCGGGCGATCGCCTGGAGCTCGCTCCGGTGGTGGCGCGTCCCGGCGCTCATGGGCACCGGGCGACCCCCGCCTCCTTCACCCGCGCGTAACACCAGCAGTCGCGCGGCGTGTCGCCGGCGTTCGGGTGGAGCGACCAGCCGCGCAACAGGCCCTCACGCTGCATCCCCGCCTTCTCGAGCACGCGTGCCGAGGCGCGGTTGGCGACGTCGCACACCGCCCAGACGCGATAGACGTCGGGCTGCGCCAGCGCCCAGCGGGTCACGGCGCACGCCGCTTCGGTCATGAGGCCCCGACCCCAGTACCCGCGCCCCAGCACGTAGCCGAGCTCGACCCGGTGTCCCTGGGGCCGGAGCTCGATCGCGCCCACCAGATGCCCGCTCTCGCGCAGGGTGATCACCCAGTTGAACGGGCCATTCTTCGCCCATCCCTCGGCGCAGTACCTGAGGAACTCCAACGTGTCAGCGGTCCTCGTGTGAGGACGCCAGGTCACGTACCGGGTCACCTCCGGATCCCGCGCGTAGGTCGCGAAGATCGCCGCCGCGTCCTCCGTGACGGGAGGTCGCAGCTGGAGTCGCTCGGTCTCGAAGCGCTCGGGCGGTGTCGTCACGCGGGGAGGTTCCCCTTCGCGTGAATGCTTGTCAAGCGTCCCCGAAATTGGGAGGATGCGGTGCGTGAACGTGGAGCTGCCGTACGGCGAGACGACGCTGACCGCGACGCTGCCGGCGCGCACCCGCGCGCTCTCCAACGTCGAAGTGACGACGCTGGCACCCCTCGCGGATCTCAAGGCGGCCGTGAGCGCGGCGCTGGCCGCGCCGCGGGAGCTGCCGCCGATTCCGGAATTGGTGAGGCCGGGCGCCGGAGTGACGATCGCGTTCGACGACGCGACCGTCGCCTCTTACGGTCCGATCCGCGCGGTCGCGATCGAGGCCGTCCTCGAGCAGCTCGCGGCGGCGGGCGTGGGACGGGAGCGCGTGACCCTGATCTGCGCGAACGCGCTCCACCGGAAGCTCCGTCCGGCGGAGCTCGAGCGGATCCTCGGCGCGGACCTCGTCCGTGAGTTCGGGCCGCGCCTCGTGTGTCACGACGCCGAGGACCGGGAGGCGATCGTGGACCTCGGGCGGACGCCGGAGCACGGCTATCCCGTCGAGGTCCACCGCCTCGTCGCCGAGTCGGACCTCACCGTGTACGTCAACGCGCGCTACAACCGTGGCTTCAACGGGGGCTGGAAGTCGGTCTGCGTCGGGCTCTCCACCTATCACTCCATCAAGGTCACGCACACGCCGGACGGCATGTCCATGTCGGTGCACAACAACCGGATGCACGAGGTCCTCGACGAGATGGGCCGCCATCTCGAGCGCCGCGTGGGCCGGCGCGTCTTCAAGGTCGACACGCTCCTCGCGGATCCGTGGCGCCCGGCGAGGGTCGTCGCCGGCAGCGTGGACGCGACGCGGCGGGAGCTGCTCGGCGACGTCGCGCGCATGTTCCCCGCGCGCCGCGAGCAGGGAGGAGAGCGGTTCGACGTGCTGGTCTACGGCGTGCCGGATGCGAGCCCGTACGCGGTCTTCTCCCACGTGAACCCGATTCTCACCCTGATCTCCTCCGGGCTCGGCTACCTCGGCGGGCTCGCCGAAGCGGCGGGCGTGCCGGGCTGCACCGTGATCATGGCGACGCCGGTCCCCGACCGCTGGGACCGCGTGACCCATCCCTCGTACCCGGAGGTCTGGGAGCGCGTCCTGCCGCTGACGCGCGACCCCTACGAGATCATGCGCCGCTTTGCCGACGACTACGCGCGGCGCCCGGAGTACGTCGAAGCGTACCGCACGCGCTTCGGCTTCCACCCCGTCCACGGGATTCTCGCCGTCTACCCGCTCAAGCGCCTCGACCACGTGGGGCGGGTCATCGTCGCCGGCCCGCACGATCCGGAGGTCCCGCGCCACGTCGGCTTCGACGCGGCGCCGAGCGTCGAGGAGGCCGTCGCCCGAGCGGAGGCCCGTCACGGCCGCGACTGCGCGATCGCCTACGTCAGGCAACCGGTGCTCCCACGTCCGTCATGACCCTACAAAGGAGCCGCACGCGATGAGTGAGCTCAGGATCTGGATGAACGGCGCGCTCGTGGATCAGGCCGCGGCGGTGCTGCCCGTCAACAGCGCCGCCGTGTTCTACGGGACGAACGTCTTCGAGGGGCTGCGGGCCTATTGGAACGAGGCCGACGAGGAGCTCTACGCCTTCCGGCTGCAGGAGCACTTCACCCGGCTGCGCGAGTCGATGAAGATGATGCGGTTCACGGTCCCGTACACCGACGTCGACCTCGACGAGGCCGTGCGTGAGGTCCTCCGGGGGAACGCGATCCGCGAGGACGTCCACATGCACCTGGTCGCCTACGTCGTCGGCGTGGGGATGGACGCGACGGCGCCGACGGGCCTCTACATCAATCCCCGCCGGCGGGGACGGATCTCGGCGGCGGGCCTCTCCTGCTGCGTCAGCTCGTGGACGCGCACCTCCGACAACGCGATCCCGATCCGGCTCAAGTGCGGCCCGAACTACCAGAACGGCCGCCTCGCGCTCCTGCAGGCGAAGGCCGACGGCTACGACGCGCCAATACTAATGAACGCGCAGGGCCACGTCGCCGAGGGCACCGGCGCGACGTTCTTCATGGTCCGCAAGGGCCGGCTCGTCACGCCGCCGGTGACCGCCGACGTCCTCGAGTCCATCACGCGCGCGACCCTCATCGAGGAGGTCTGCCCGAACGTCCTCGGGCTGGAGGTCGTCGAGCGGGAGATCGACCGCACCGAGCTCTACGTCGCCGACGAGGCGTTCTTCTGCGGGAGCGGCTACGAGATCACGCCGATCGTCTCGATCGACCGGTTTCCGCTCGGCGACGGCCAGGTCGGCCCGCTCACCCGGCGCGTGCTCCGGGTCTACATGGACGTTGTCCGCGGCGTCGACAAACGCTACGCGGAGTGGCGCACGCCGACCTATCGTGGCGTGACGGTCTGAGCGCCGGATGAGCGCGGGAAGCGGGAGGCCAGCCCTATGAGACCCGGCGCCGTCCGGCTCACGGTCCTCGGCGTGATCGTTGTCACCGCGATCGCCGCGCAGGCCGCGGCGCAGGCGCTGTACCGGTGGGTCGACGAGGACGGGGTCGTCCACTACTCGCAGTTCCCGCCGCCGGCCCCCGTCACGCCCCTTCCCCCTCCACCCGGGGTGAAGCCCCCATCGCCGCCCGAGGCGAAACCGCCGTCACCGCCCGGAGGAAAGGCGTCGCCGCCACCCGTGACAAAGCCGGCGCCCGCTCCCGAGGCGAAGCCGTCGCCGCCACCCGCGACGAAACCCTCGCCGGCTCCCGAGGCGAAGCCCTCCGAACCGCGCGAGGCGAAGCCGTCGCCCGCGGCGACGCTCAGTCCCGCGCACGAGCGCGCGATCCGCGAGCTGGTGCACGTGGCTGCGGGCGCCGGAGTCACTGACGCCGTGTTCCAGCAGATCGCCCAGGCCCTGGTCCCTGATCTCAAGCCGGCGCTCGCGCGCCAGTTACAGCGACCCGTCTCGGCCGCGGAGGAGCGGAAGCTGGTCGACGTGATCCGCCGGACGTTCGCCGGCGTCTTCCCCACCGCGCTGCTCGAGGATGAGCTGGTCTCCGTCTACGCGAAGCACTTCAGCGAGGGCGAGGCCGACGCCAAGGAGCTGCTGCGCTTCTCCCAGACGCCGATCGGCGCGAAGGCGATTCGGGTGGCCGCGGTCCTCACCGGGGAGGGCGCGGGGATCGGCCAGCGCCTCGCGCAATCCCGCCAGGCCGAGTTCGCCCAGCGGCTCCGCGACGATCTCGCCCGCGAGTTTTCGCCCTGACGCTGACCGGTCGCCCTCGAGGGCCACGAGGCCGCCCTTCGCCAGGAGCTCTCGTTCATCCACCAGACCTATACGCGGAAGAGCCCCCACGTCATGGAGTCGCTGATGTACCGGGAGCATTTCCTCGGCGCCGAGTTCATCGGCCTCGTCGTGTACGCCGAGGCGGGGCTCGAGACCAGGGAGCGTCGGCAGGCGCTGGCCCGCCTGGACGAGGTCGCCGCGGCGCACGCGAGGTTCAGCACGCCGGCGCTCCGTGTCGAGCGGATCGCCGAGTTCGTCAAGGGCACGCAGGTGACTCCGTACGGCATCGCGGGACTGTTGACGAGTCAGCCCGCGTTCGCGGCCGAGTTCGCCGGGCGCCTGAAAGAGCTCACCGGAGACCTCGTCGAGCGGCTGCGCCCGGCGCGGATGCTCGTGGGCGAGGTGGTCGACACGCCCGGGCTGTTCTTCGTCCTCGGCGACTCGAGCTACCCCGTCGACCTCGACCGGTATCTACAATCCACGCTCCACCGGCAGCACCGGGCTGCGGTCGAGTCGCTGCTCGTCGCGCCCACCCGGTGGTTCTCCCTCGATCCGGTGTGGCGCTACGTCAAGGCCGGGGACCGCGGAGCGCGAGATGAATGAGATAGTCTGAGGCGACGACCGATGGACCATGACGCCCTCGCCCGAATCGGCGACGCGCTCGCGGCCGAGCCCGATCGTCAGCGCGCGCTCGAGCTGCTCCTCACCGAGGCGCGCCGGCTGACGCGAGCCCAGGCCGGGACGGTCTACCTCCGTGAGGGCGACCGGTTGCGCTTCGCCGCGGTGCAGAACGACCTCCTGGCGCGGCGCTTCGGCGCGGACGAGGCGCGCCGCCGTCTCGCGGCGGAGCCGCTCGCGCTCGTGGAGCCAAGCGTCGCCAGCTACGTCGCGCTCACCCGTGCCGTGGTGAACATTCCCGACGTGTACGAGCTACCGCTCGAGCGGCCGTACGAGTTCGACCGCCACTGGGACGCCGTGCACGGCTACCGCACCCAGTCGATGCTCGCGATGCCGCTCCGCGACGGCCGGGGCGAGGTGTTCGGCGTCGTCCAGCTCATCAACGCCGTCGGCGACACCGGGACCGTGGTCGCGTTTGATCAGGAACAGGAGGAGATCCTCGGGGCGCTCCTGACGCAGTTCATGCGCGCCCGCGCCGCGTGGTGAGACGCCGAGGCCTCCTCGCGGTCGTCCTCGGGCCGCTCGGTCACTCGGTCGCGAGACGGTAGCCCACCCCCGGTTCGGTCAGGAGATACCGGGGGCGCGCCGGCTCGGCCTCGAGCTTGTGGCGGAGATGCGCCAGGTAGACGCGCACGTAGTGGGCCTGGTCGGTGTGCGTCGGTCCCCAGACGTCACGAAGCAGCTGCGCGTGGGTGACGACCTTGCCCGCGTGCCGAACGAGCGTCGCCAGGAGCTTGTACTCGATCGGCGTCAGGCGCACCTCCCGGTCGCCCACGAACACCTGCCGACGCAGGAGATCCAGCCGGAGCTCCCCGACCTGGAACGCCGCGTCGTCGCCCTCGTGCGAGGCGCCCGCGGTGTGGCGGAGCGCGACCCGGATCCGTGCGAGGAGCTCGCCCGCGCCGAAGGGCTTGCTGACGTAGTCGTCGGCGCCCACGTCGAGGGCCGTCACCTTGTCGCGCTCCTGACCGCGCGCGGACAGGACGATGATCGGGACGTCAGTCCACTCGCGCAGCCGGCGGATCACGTCGATGCCGTCGATGTCGGGCAACCCGAGATCGACGATGACGACGTCCGGCTGGCGCGAGCCGACCTCCACCAGGCCGTCGGCGCCCGTCGTCGCCTCGAACAGCCGGTACCCCTGCCCCGTCAGGGTGGCGCGTAGAAAGCGCCGGATCTGGGGCTCGTCCTCGATGAGGACGACGACGGGGTCAGGCATCGGCGGGCACCGAGGCCGGCGGCTTCTCGCCGAGGGGCAGCGTGAAGAGGAAGGACACGCCCCCCTCGGGCAGGTTCTGGGCCCAGATGCGCCCGCCGTGCGCCCGGACGATCCCCTGGCAGATCGCGAGGCCGAGGCCGGCGCCACGGCCGCCGGCTGGGTGCCCACGGTAGAACTTCTCGAAGACCTTGTCCTCCTCGCCAGGCCGGAGCCCCGGGCCGTGGTCGGCGACCTCGACGGTCACGGCGCGGTCCGTCGCGCTCGCGATGATCCGGATCGGGCTGTCGGGCGGCGTGTACTTGACGGCGTTGTCGAGCAGGTTCACGAGAACCTGCTCGATGAGCACGTCGTCCATGGCGACCAACGGTAGCTCCGCCGGGACGTTGACGGCGACACGCCGGCTCGCAAGGCCCCTGGCGAGCCGCGCGAGCGCGGCCCCGACGACCTCCTCGAGCGGGTGCCAGTCACGGCTGAGCCCGAGGGCGCCCGACTCGAGCCGCGTCATCTCCAGCAGGTTCTGGACGAGCCGGTTGAGGCGCTCGGCTTCGTCGCGGACGGACTCTAGCAGCTCCTGCTGGACCCGCGCATCCAGCCGCGCGCCGGACTCGAGGATCGTCGTCGCCGCGCCCGTGATGGCCGCGAGCGGTGTGCGGAGGTCGTGTGAGACCGAGGTCAAGAGCGCGCTGCGGAGCCGCTCGGTCTCGGCGCGCACGCGCGCGTCCTGGGCTTCGTTGGCGAGGCGCGTCCGTTCCAGCGCGAGCGCCGTCTGGTTCACGAAGGTCTCGAGCTGCCGGAGCGGCTCGGGCGCCGTCAGGGCGTCGCGCCCGGGCGGCCGGACGCTCACCACACCGATCGGCCCGCGAGGACCGAGGAGGGGCACGTGCACGGCTCGAGCGCCGTTCGACCGCGCCGCGCCCAGCCCGGCCGTTTGGCCGTGCTCGAAGGCCCAGCGGCTCAGCGTGAGCTCGTTTTCCTCGAGCGCAGGGCGCCCCTCGGTCCGGCGGACCTCGAGCGTCCCCTCGGCGTCGGGCAGGAGCACCGCCACCTCGGCCCCGAAGACCTCCGTGAGGTGGCGCGCCGCGATCGCGATGAGCGCGTCGACGTCTCCCGTCGCCGCGAGCTCACGGCTCATGGCGTAGAGCGCCGCAGTTCGCTGCTCGCGTTGGCGAGCCGCCTCCGCTTGCCGGCGGATGCGGGCCGTCAGCCCGCTGATGACGAGCCCCACGACCAGCATCACCGTGAAGGTCAGCAGGTACTGCGTGTCCGCGACGACGAACGTGAAGTAGGGCGGGACGAAGAAGAAGTCGAAGGCCGCGACGCTCACGACGGAGGCGACGACGGAGGGCCCCCGCCCATACCGGGCGGCGATGGCCACGATGGCGAGCAGGTACGTCATGATCAGGTTGGCCGGCTCGAAGAACGGGAACATCAGCCAGGAGAGGCCGGTCGCGAACGCGACGGCGGCGACCGCCTGCGCATAGCCGGCGACGATCCACCCGCGCGTCGAACGACGCGCTAACGGGCCGGGCAGGGCGTAGCTCACACGAGGAGTGTAGCTCCGTCATCGGCGAACGTGTCGATCACGCGCACGGTGAGGCCTCGTCGCCCACACTCGCACCACTCGTCCAGATCGCGAGCGACGCGGTTCGCCCGCCCCCACATGGCGGCCACGCACCAGACCCCCGCCACGATCCCGGCCTCGAGACCGATTTTGAATGGCGACGCTGCCACGCGGAGCTCGACGACCGCGAACGTGACGAGACCCAGCAGCACGCTGGTGTAGAGACGACCCCACCCAGGCAGAGGGGTCGAGGTCGGTGAGCGTCTTCCGTCACACACGAGTCAGCCGCCGCATGACCCCAGCGTAGACAGGTCTCCGGTAAAGCCTGTCTCAAGAAGCGGACACGAGCCGTAAAAATCTCGTAAAAATCCGCGACCGGAGTTCCGGCGCAGCCCAGCACGGGTAGAGTGGTCAGTCGGATGCGAATCACTCTACTCAAGCGCCTGCTGGTCGGTCCGCCCATGCCGCTCGCCCAGGCGCGCCACGAGCGGCTCGGCAAGGCCGTCGCGCTCGCGGTGTTCGCCTCCGACCCGTTGTCGTCGGTGGCGTACGCGACCGAAGAAATTCTCCTGGTGCTCATCCTCGCCGGCAGCGCCGCCCTGAGCTACTCGCTGCCGATCGCCCTGGGCATCGCCGCCCTCCTCGCGATCGTCGTCATCTCGTACCGCCAGACGGTGGTGGCCTACCCGCAGGGCGGGGGCGCCTATCTGGTCGCGAAGGACAACCTCGGCATCTTCCCTGCTCTGGCGGCAGCCGCGGCGCTGCTCGTCGACTACGTGCTGACGGTGTCGGTGTCCGTCGTCGCCGGGGTCGCGGCCTTGACGTCGGCCGTGCCCCAGCTCTATCCCTACCGCGTCGTCTTGAGCGTCCTCGCGGTCGCCGGGATCGCCATGGGGAACCTCCGGGGCGTCCGCGAATCGGCCAGGATGTTCGCCGCGCCGACCTACTTCTTCGTGGTGAGCGTCCTGGGGATGGTCGGGTACGGGCTGGTCGCCACAGCGCTCAATCTGCTGCCCGAGGCCCCCTACGAGCCTCATCCGCCGGGTATCGAGGGCCTCGGACTCTTCCTCCTGTTGAGAAGCTACGCCGCCGGCTGCACCGCGCTGACGGGCGTCGAGGCCGTCTCCAACGGCGTCCAGGCGCTCAAGCCGCCCGAGGGGCGCAACGCGCAGATCGTCATGACCTGGCTCGGGGTGCTCTCGATCGCGATGTTCCTCGGGATCACCTATCTCGCCTTCGACTTCGGCATTGTCCCGGGGGGCGACGAGACGGTCGTGTCGAAGATCGCCCGCCGGGTGTTTGGCACCGGCGTGCCGTACTACTGCGTCCAGGCCGCCACCCTGCTCATCCTGGTCCTCGCCGCCAACACGTCGTATGCGGACTTCCCGCGCCTGTCCTCGATCCTGGCGCGCGACCGCTTTGTGCCGCGGCAGTTCGCGAACCAGGGCGACCGGCTCGTGTTCTCGAACGGGATCCTGATCCTGAGCGGGTTCGCCGTCCTCCTGATCGTGGTGTTCGCAGGCGATACCCACGCGCTGCTGCCCCTCTACGCCATCGGCGTGTTCATTTCGTTCACGCTCTCGCAGAGCGGCATGGTGTGCCGATGGCTCCGGCTCCGGGAGAAGGGCTGGCGCTGGCGTGTGTGGGTCAACGGGGTGGGCGCGGTCGTGACCGGCGTCGTCCTCCTGACCCTCGCTTTCACGAAGTTCAGCGAGGGGGCCTGGATCGTCGTCGTCGTGATTCCGTTCCTGGTGGGCGTGTTCGGGGTCATGCGCAGCCACTACGAGGAGGTCGCGGAGGAGCTCTCGCTCGAAGGCTTCGAGGGGCCGCCCCAGTTCCAGCACACCGTGCTCGTCCTCATCGGCGACGTCCACCGGGGGGTCGTCCGAGCCGTCCAGTACGCGAAGACGCTCGCGCCGACGGCCGCGGTGCGCTCCGTCTACGTGGAGACGGACCCGGCGCGCACGCCCAAGCTCGAGGAGAAGTGGGCCAGGTGGGGGCTCGGCGTCCCCCTGATCGTGTTGACGTCGCCGTACCGGTCGCTCTTGCGGCCATTCCTCGACTACATCGACCAGATCCAGGCGCGCGGCGACGAGCAGATGGTCACGATCGTCCTACCCGAATTCCTCCCGCGCCGGTGGTGGCAGCACGTTCTCCACAACCAGACGGCTCTGCTCATCAAGGGCGCGCTCCTCTTTCGCAAGAACACGGTCGTCGCTGACGTTCCATACCTCCTCAAGCGCTAAGCGGACTTAGCCCTATACAGCAGGAAGGGGTGACACTGTCAGCGTGCAAGACTGTCAAAATGTGGACACGAGGGCCCCTGGACGAGCTTTGACCGCTAGCTCCTAAGTACCTGCCTGAACGGGCATTTCCCCCACCATTCGGTCATCAAGCGACCGACTTGGTACAGCGCCTGCTGTAACGAATTAAGGAAGTGGGTAAATACCTGAAAGACTTGATGAAGGCGGGGAGTAAGCTCAGATGAGAGGAGACGATCTATGAGGAGGGTCATGATCGGGGCGATTCTCACCCTCGTCCTGATGTCGGTCGGCGCATGGGCGCAGACCAGCGGGACGGAGGCGTTCGCCCAACTCCCGCCCGTCGAGCAGAAGATCGCCCGTGCCCTGTTCGAGGCGCAGACCGGCCCGACGCGGCTGACGCCCGACCAGATCGTGGACATGAAGAAGGGCGGCGAGGGCTGGGGGAAGGTCTTCAAGCAGATGAAGGAGCAGCGCCTCCTCACAGAGAAGAACCTGGGGCAGGTCGTGAGCAACTTCGAGCGCCAGCACAGCGCGGCGCGCGGCGCCACCACGGGCCGCGGGCGCGACGAGAGCGCCGCCTCCGGCGCATCGGCCGGCGGGAACGGCATGGGCCGGGGCGCCAGCCACGGCGGCGGAAAGCGCTAGAGACAGTACGCGTGTAATGCGGCGGGAGAGGCGCATGCCTCTCCCGCCAGCCCCTCGGGTCACCGGGGCCCGGCACGGAGCACCCTCGCGGGAGGACCTCAAGATAGGCGCGCTCGCTTCGCTCGTGCCGTCGTGCCTCCTCGTGCTCACCGGCGTCTACTTCCTCGCGGGGAAGTTCGGGCTGGCGCTCGCCTTGGTCCATGCGAGCGCGTCGCCGGTGTGGCCGCCGACGGGCATCGCCCTGGCGGCCGCGCTCCTGCTCGGGTACCGTGTCTGGCCGGCGCTGTTCCTGGGCGCGTTTCTGGTGAACGTCACGACGGCCGGATCCGTCTGGACGTCGCTCGGGATCGCCGGCGGCAACACGCTCGAAGGGCTCCTCGGCGCCTTCCTCGTCCAGCGCTTCGCGAACGGTCGGCGAGTCTTCGATCGGGCGCGAGACATCCTCACGTTCGCGGCGCTCGCCGGCCTCGGCAGCACGGCCGTGTGCGCGACGATCGGGGTGACGAGTCTGTCGCTCGGGGGCTACGCGAGCTGGGAGCGGTTCGGGGCGATCTGGCTCACGTGGTGGCTCGGGGACGCGGCGGGCGCGCTGGTGGTGGCCCCGGTGCTGATCCTCTGGGGAATGGACCGCGCGCTGCGTCTGTCGCAGGCACGCCTCCTGGAGCTCCTGCTCCTGCTCGGCTCCACGCTCCTGGTCGGCGAGGCTGTGTTCGGCGGCCTCGGGTCACCGTGGGCGCGGTCATATCCCCTCGAGTTCCTCTGCGTCCCGCTGCTCGTCGTGGCCGCGTTCCGGTTCGGCGCGCGCGAGGCGGCGACGTGCGTCGCCCTCCTTTCGGTGCTCGCGAACTGGGGCACGCTGCACGGCTCGGGGCCCTTCGTCCGGTACACGCAGAACGAGTCGCTGCTGCTGCTCCAGACGTTTATGGGGACGATGGCCATGATGACGCTGCTCCTGGCGGCGATCGTCAAGACGCACAGGGAGACCGAGGCGGCGCTGGCCCGCGTTGCCGCGATCGTGGAGTCGTCGGAAGACGCGATCATCGGCAAGACACTGGACGGGATCATCACGACCTGGAACGGGGGCGCCCAGCGGCTCTACGGGTACTCGTCCCGCGAGGTGATCGGATGGCCGATCGCGCTCGTCATCCCCCGAGACCTCGATGGCGAGCTGGCGATGATCCTCGCGCGGCTCGCCCGAGGCGAGCGGATGGATCACTACGAGACGGTCCGGGTGACGCGGGACGGGCGCCGGATCGACGTGTCCATCACGGTGTCCCCGACCCTGGACGCGGCGGGGCGGATCGTCGGCGCCTCGTCGATCGCCCGGGACATCACCCACAAGAAGCAGGCCGAGGCGGCCGTGCGGGAGCGGGACGCCCTCCGGTACGTCGCGGGCCTCGCGGCGGCGGCGGCGCACGAGATCAACAATCCGCTGGCGGTGGTCATGGGCCAGGCGCAGCTGCTCGAGGAAATGGTCGACGCCGCGGGGCGCAGGCGCATCGAGGAGATCCTCGAAGCCACGCGGCGGATCCAGGGGATCATCGACCAGCTGAAGCGCATCAACCGGCTCGAGCTGGCCGACGGGTCCGAGCCGGTGCCGGAGATGCTCGACCTCGGGAAGTCGAGCTCGCAGGGCTCGGGGCTCACGTAAGCCGAGGCGCGACGCGCTCGGCGAAGAGACGCATCGACGCCAGCACACGCTCGTGGGGGATCTGGCCGCCCGGGTTCATCCACGCCGACAGGCTCGAGAAGCCGAGCGCCTCGCGCAATTCGAGCAGCCGGTCGACCACCGCCTCGGGCGTGCCGAACACCGCTTGCTCGCTGAGGACGTCCGCGTAGGTCAGCTCGGCCAGCCGCCCGGCGCGCGCGCTGCGCGCCTCGTCCGTTTGAGCGGCGGTGCCGTCCGATTTTTTCAGGGCCTCGCTGATCGCGCGGAAGAAGTGCATCGTGCTCGCTTCGGGCTCCTCGCGCGCCTGTCGCTCCGTGGCGGCGACGTAGACGGGCATGCTGAGGCCGATGTCGCCGCGTCCGGTGTGTCCGGCCGCCGTCCAGCCCTCGTGATACCCGCGGACGAAGCGCTCGAGGTCAGAGATCGAGATGGTCCGCGGGGCGACGAACAGGGGCAGGCCCATGCGTCCGACGAGGGGGTAGGTCTCCTCGGTCGTGGCCGCGACGCGGAGCGGCGGGTGCGGCCTTTGGAAGGGCTTCGGCATCACGCACACGTCGTGGAAATGGAAGTGACGCCCGGCGTGGGAGAAGCGCTCGTGCGTCCAGGCCTTGATCAGGATCTCCAGGGTCTCGAGAAAGCGCTCGCGGCTCTCGCTGTAGGGGATGTTGAACCCCGCGTAGTGCCCGGGCAGGCCGCTCCGGCCGACGCCGAACTCGAGGCGTCCCCTCGTCAGATGGTCCACCGTCGCCACGTCCTCGGCCAGGCGCAACGGGTGGCTCAGCGGTAGGACCTGCACGGCGATCCCGATCTTCACCCGTCGCGTCCAGGTCGCGAGGGCTCCCGCCACGACGAGCGGGGACGCGAGCACGGAGCGGTCCTTCTGGAAGTGGATCTCGGCGAGCCACACGGCGTCGAAGCCGAGGTCCTCCGCAGCCCGCATCTGGGCCATCGACTCCGCGAACGCGACCGTCTCGCTCATTCCCGCCGGACACTGGAACTCCGTGAACAGGCCGAACTCCATTCCGCCTCCGTGTCAGCCTTCGTAGATCTTCTTGAGCTCCCCTTCGGCCCACCGCACGGCGTCCTCGGCGGATAGACCCTGCACGGCCTTCGCGTACATGTCCGTAATGATGTACTTGGTCAGGGCCTCGCTCGCCCTGGCCGTGGGCGGCCCCGCGTAGCCGATCATCCTGGCGCCGCGCGGAGCGGTCCGGAAGGGTTTCAGCGCGTCGTCGATCTTCGCCCACATCGGATGGTTCTCCCAGGCCGTCGTGGCGCCGACGCTGTACCCCTCCTCGATCTCGAACCACCTGCCGAACTGCTCTCTGGCGTGGAGCCACTTGAGGAACTCCCGGGCGGCCTTCTGCTGCCTCGAGTACTTCATGATCGCGTGCGAGAAGGCCACCTTGTAGGGCGACGTCCGGCCCAGGGGACCGTCGGGGATCGAGAAGTGCGAGATGTCCCGCCACATCGGCTGGCCAGCCTCGTCCTTGATCTTGTCCGGATTGCGCTTGGCGAAGATGTAGATCGAGGCGCCGTTCAGCGTCGCGCCGATCTCGCCCGCATGGAACGCGCGGTTGTTGTTCGTGTCGTCCCACGCCAGCGCTCCCTCGTCACACGCGTCCTTCCAGAAGCCGACCATCCACTTCACGGCCTCGAGCGTCCCCTTCCCGTTCAGGACGGCCCGCTTGCCGCTCGGGTCGGTCTCGGCCCCGCCGAACGTCCAGGTGAGCGGATACGTCCACGCCGGCGCGTCGCCGAACGTGTGGCCCAGCGTCTGTCCGACGGGCTTGCCCTTCTTCTTGAGCGCGACGCCGATCCTCCGGTACTCCTCGAGCGTCCGGGGCGCTTCCGACGCGCCCACCTCCGCGAACCACGATCGACGATAGGCGATGAGGATGCCGCCCGTGCCCCACGGCAGGCCGAGCCACCGCGCGCCGGCGCGCGCCGCGGCCTCGTTGTGGGGGTAGTAGCCGCCCTGGTCCCGAGCCTTCCATTCGCACAGCTCCGACACGTCGGCGAGCGCGTTCGCGTAGAGGTGGGGCCAGTTGTGGAGCATCAGGATGATGTCCGCACCGCTCCCCGACTGGATCGCCGCGGTGATGCGCGCCTGGAGATCGTTCGCGTTGATCGTCTCGAGCGTGACGTCCATCTTCATCTGCCGGTTGTACTCGGCGATCATCCGCCTGAGCTCGGCGTCGCCTTCGGGGATGAAGTCGACCCACTGGAGGAGGTGGAGCTTCGTGGGTTGGGCGAAGGCGGGCGCGACTCCGCCGCCGGCGGCGAGGAGCCCGAGGGCGCCAGAGGTCTTGAGAAAGGTCCGACGAGAGGTCTTCGTCATGTACCGCCTCCTCGCTCCTGCTTCGGTCGGTCGAACAAGCGCAGGGTGGAGAGAATCTCCGCGGTTCGCGCATCATTGTCAAGCCGCTTTCGGGTATCTTCGACGCTACGGGCCTGGGCCCGGGGAGGGGGCGTATGGGATCGCTGACCGGGTCGGAGCTTCTCGCGCGGTCGCTCACCTCGCAGGGCATGGACACGCTCTTCTTCCTCATGGGCGGGCCGATGCTGGAGACCGAAAGCACCTGCATCAAGCTCGGGGTCCGGGCCATCGACACCCGCCACGAGCAGGCGGCGGCGATGATGGCCCACGCGTACAGCCGCGTGACCCGCCGCCCCGGGGTGTGTATGGGCTGCTCGGGGCCGGGGACGACCAATCTCGTCACCGGTGTCGCCAACGCCTTCGTCGACGCCGCCCCGCTGATCGCGGTGGGCGGGTCGAGCCCGCGGGTCTATCTCGGAATGGAGGCGTTCCAGGAGATCGATCAGGTCGCGATCATGCGCCCAATCACGAAGTGGGCCGAGCGCGTGCTCGATGCCCGGCGCATCCCCGAGCTCGTGGCCACCGCCTTCCGTCAGGCGACGACGGGCCGGCCGGGCCCCGTCTATCTCGACCTGCCGGGCGACGTCCTCGGAGAGGCGGTGGACGAGGCCGCCGTCGCGTTCCCGGCTCGCTCCGAGCCGCCGCTCCGCGCGCAGGGCGACCCCGCGGCGGTCGCGGACGCCGTCGGCCTGCTGGCCGGCGCCGAGCGGCCCCTGGTCATCGGCGGCAGCGGCGTCTGGTGGTCGGACGCCGCGTCCGCGTTCCAGGCCTTCGTCGACGCGACCGGCATCCCCTTCTACACAACCCCGATCTCGCGGGGCATGATCGCCGAGGACCACGCGCTCGCGTTCCTCAACGCGCGCGCCAAGGCCTTCGCGGAGGCGGACGTCCTCCTCGCCGTCGGCACGCGCTTCAATTACGTGCTCCAGTTCGGTCGCCCGCCCCGGTTCGCGGCAGATCTCAAGGTGATCCACGTCGACGTGAACCCGAGCCAGCTCGGCTGGAACCGCCGGGTCGACGTGCCGATCGTCGGCGACGCCCGCGCGGTCCTGGAGCGGCTCGCCGCCGCATCGCGCGGGACGATCGAGCCCGGCCGCTACGCCGCGTGGGTGGCGAAGCTCCGGGCGCTCGACGCTGAGAAGGCGGCCGAGATGGACAGGCAGATGAGCACGGACCAGGTCCCGATCCACCCGCTCCGGCTCTGCAAGGAGGTGCGCGACTTCCTCCGGCGCGACGCGATCCTGATCGTGGACGGCCAGGAGATCCTCAACTACGGGCGCCAGTCGATCCCGACCTTCGTGCCGGGGCACCGGCTGAACTCCGGTCCCTTCGGCTGCATGGGCGTCGGGCTGCCGTTCGGCGTCGGCGCGAAGGTCGCGCGCCCCGACGCACAGGTGCTGGTCCTGCACGGCGACGGCTCGTACGGGCTCAACGCGATGGAGATCGACACGGCGGTCCGTCACCGGATTCCCGTCCTGGTCGTGATCAGCAACAACGGCGGCTGGACGGCCGACCCGCAGGGGAGCAAGCCCGGGCGCAACCTCGGCTACACGCGCTACGACAAGGTCGCGCAGGACTTCGGCGCGCACGGCGAGCTCGTCGAGAAGCCCCACGAGATCCGGCCGGCGCTCGAGCGGGCGTGGGCCTCCGGCAAGCCGGCGGTCGTCAACGTCGTGACCGACTTCAAGGCGCGCGCGCAGACGATCCGCTTCTCGGCGTATACGACGTAGCCCAAGCGGCTGAGTGAGAGGCGGCAGGCGGCACGGAGCCCGGCGCACCTGAGGCAGGCCACCCACGGTGCGAGCCGGGCTGGCGGCCCCCGGCGCACCTGAGGCAGGCCACCCACGGTGCGAGCCGGGCTGGCGGCCCCCGGCGCACCTGAGGCAGGCCACCCACGGTGCGAGCCGGGCTGGCGGCCCCCGGCGCACCTGAGGCAGGCCACCCACGGTGCGAGCCGGGCTGGCGGCCCCCGGCGCACCTGAGGCAGGCCACCCACGGTGCGAGCCGGGCTGGCGGCCCCCGCTACAATGGAGGCGACATGGGCAAGGCGCTCGACGGGATCGTCGTCCTCGACCTCACGCAGTACGAGGCGGGCCCGAGTTGCACCGAGATGCTCGCGTGGCTCGGCGCCGACGTCATCAAGATCGAGCCGCCGGGCGGCGAGCCGGGGCGACGCGCGCTCTCGGAGCGGTCCGACACGGACGCGTGGTTCTTCCTCATGCTCAATGCCAACAAGAAGAGCGTCACGCTCGATCTGAAGGCCGAGCGGGGACGCGCCCTCTTCGAGCGGATGGCGCGGCGCGCCGACATCGTCGTCGAGAACTTCGGGCCGGGGGCGATCGAGCGTCTGGGCTTCGGCTACGACACGCTCCGACGGATCAATCCCCGGATCATCGCCGCGTCCGTCAAGGGCTTCGGTACCACCGGGCCGTACGCGGACTACAAGAGCTTCGAGTGGATCGCGCAGGCGATGGGCGGCGTGATGAGCCTCACCGGCTTGCCGGACAGCCCGCCGCTCAGGACGGAGGCGGGCCTCGGGGACACGGGCGCGGGGCTCCACTGCGCCATCGGCATCCTGGCTGCCCTCGTCCAGCGCCAGCACACGGGCGAGGGCCAACGGGTCGAGGTCGCGCAGCAGGATGCCGTGCTGAACCTCGTCCGCATCCACCTGCGTGAGCACTACGTGACGGGCACGCCGGTGCCGCGGCGTGGGAACCGCTCGGTCGCCGCGGGCCCGTCCAACCTCTACCGCTGTCGCCCCTTCGGACCGAACGATTACGTCTTCGTCCACGTGGCGACGCTCGACATGTGGCGCATCCTGACGCGGATCCTCGGGCGCCCCGAGCTCGGCGACGACCCGCGGCTCGCCGACCGGCAGGCGCGTGCCCAGCACGCCGGGGAGATCGATCCGCTCATCGAGGCGTGGACGGAGAAGCGGACCAAGCACGAGGCGATGGAGATCCTGGCGGGCGCCGGCATTCCCTGTGGCGCCGTCCTCGACTCCGGCGAGGTGCTGTCGGATCCCGGGCTGGTCGCCCGCGGCATGGTGGTGAGCCTCGAGCACCCGACGCGGGGCCGGTTCGCCATGCCTGGCAACCCCGTGCAGCTCTCCGCGTCGCCCACGACCGTGACGCGCGCGCCGCTCCTGGGCGAGCACAACGCCGAGGTGTACGGCGGCTGGCTCGGTCTCCCGGCCGACGAGCTCAGGGCGCTCGAGAAGGACCGCGTGATCTGAGGCGCCGGGCGGCTTCCTCCACCGTGGGCGATGTCGTCGTGTCCTTGTAATCGGAAAGCCGCGCGAAGATCTCCCGGGCCGCCTCGTGGAAGGCCGGGGGCAGCCCCACCGCGGTGAGCGCCCGGGCGATCTCCTCCATCTCGCCGACGAAGCGCCAGGCCTTCTTCGCGTTGTCGTGGATCGCGCGCTCTGAGCTTGCGGGGAGGTCCGGCCTGGAGACCTTCCACTCGGCGAGGAGCGCCGCGTCGACGCTCTCGGCGATCGCGAAGGCGCGGATCGCGGCCAGGAGGGCCTGGCTCCCCTTGTTCCAGCCGGCGTACGCCATCTTCAGGGCCGACGCCGCGCCCGGAGGCGCGTCGAGGACGACGGCCTCCAGCGGGCCGGCGCCGAACAGTGGCGCGACCTCCATCGCGTTCGGTCCGGAGAGGTAGACCCGCGTGACGCCGCGCTTGGTGCGCGTCGCCGGGCCGATGATGCCACCGTCGACGAAGCGGGCGCCCGTCGCCGCGACGACGCGACCGATCTCCCGGGCGGTGGAGGGCGCCACGGCGTTCGCGTCGACGTAGAGGCCGCGGAAGCCGAGCGCGGCGACGGCGCGCGCGAGCTCGGCCGCGCCGTGCGGCGGCACGACGGACAGAATGACGCGGCTCGCCCGAGCGACCGCCTCGAGCGTGTCGGCGTCCTCGAGCCCGACTTCACGCGCGCGGGCCCGCGTCGCCGCGCTGCGCCCCTCGGACGCCCAGAGGACGCGCGCCCCGCCGGCCAGGAGGGTCGCGCCCACCGCCGATCCCATGTCACCGGGGTGCAGGAGCCCAACGGTTGTCCTGGAGTCTGCGGTCATCGTTCTCCGCTCACCGATTATAGCGGGCTCGGGCGCGGGCTGCCTTGACCTCGCGCCCCGCGCGTGATACGTCCACCACGGACTTGTGCCGTGAGCACGGTGGCGGACCTGGTGCAGTGGGGACTCCGCGGAGCGTTGCTGCCGCGGCGACGCGCACTCGTGCTGCGTCTCGGCGCCGTTCTCACGTTTCTCCTCTTGTGGAGCCTCGCGTCCGGGCTCGTCGTGCTCCTCAACCTCTTCAATCCGATTTTCCTCGCGGGGCCCTGGCTCGTTCTGGGAACGATGATCCAGCTCGTCGCGACCGGGCAGCTCTGGGGCCACGTGATCGCCACGCTCGTGCGCGTCATCGTCGGCTTCGCGACGGGCGCGGTCCTGGCGCTCGCCCTCGGGCTGCCGGCGGGGCACTTCCGCGTGGTCCGGAACCTGCTCGAGCCGATCGTCGAGATCCTGCGGCCGATCCCGCCGCTGGCGATGCTGCCGCTCTTCATCGTCTGGGTGGGGATCGGCGAGACGTCGAAGATCGCGTTCATCACCTACGCCACGTTCTTCCCGATGTTTCTCACGACGGTCCACGGGGTTCAGCAGGTGGACCCGCTCTTGCTGCGCGCCGCCGCCAGCCTGGGCGCCCGCCGTGGTCAACTCTTCTTCCGCGTCGTCCTGCCGGCGGCGCTTCCGGAGATCCTCACCGGGATCCGCCTCGGCGTGGCGCTCTCGTTCTTCGTCATCGTCATCTCCGAGTTCATCGGCGCCGAGGAGGGGCTTGGCTACCTGATCAACGACGGGCGCAACTTCTTCCTCGTGCCGCAGATGCTCGGCGCCGCCATCGTGCTGGGGCTCCTCGGCTACTCTGGCAACGCCCTCGTCGTGCTCCTCGGACGTCGCTGGCTTCGGTGGGAGGGTCCGCCGGCGTCATGAGCCCGGCGAGCCTCGTCGGGACCGGCGGCGCGCGCGTCCAGATCGAGGGCGTTCACAAGGAGTTTCCCGTGGACGGCCGCTCGACGCCCGCGCTGGTCGGCGTGAGCCTCGAGGTCTCGGCGGGTGAGCTCCTGTGCCTGCTCGGTCCGTCCGGGTGCGGCAAGTCCACGCTCCTCAACATCGTCGCCGGCTTCCTGCCGCCGACCGGCGGGCGGGTGCTCGTCGACGGCACGCCGGTCACGGGCCCCGGGCCCGAGCGCGGCGTGGTCTTCCAGGAGTACGTGCTCTTTCCCTGGCTCACCGTGGCTCAGAACGTCGAGTTCGGGCCACGCCTCACGGGGATGGAGGCCGCGCGGTGCCGGGAGATCGTGGCGCGGTACCTGGACATGGTCGGGCTCCGGGAGCACGCGACGAAGTTCCCCGTGCAGCTCTCCGGCGGGATGAAACAACGCGTGGCGATCGCGCGGGCGCTCGCCAACAACCCGTCCATCGTCCTCATGGACGAGCCGTTCGGCGCCCTCGACGCGCAGACGCGCGAGGTGATGCAGGAGGAGCTCTCGCGCATCCAGCGGCTCGAGCACAAGACGATCGTCTTCGTCACCCACTCGATCCGCGAGGCCGTCTACCTGGCGGACCGAGTGGTCGTGATGACCAGGTCGCCCGGGCGGATCAAGGAGGTCTTCACGATCAAGCTCCCCGAGGTGCGGGACCGGTTCGCCCCGGAGTTCACCCGCTACGAAGCCGCGATCACGCGTCTGGTGAAGGAAGAAGTCGCGATGGTACGCGAATGATCCGGACGGCGGCGTTCGCGGGAGTGCTGGTCCTCTGGGGGCTCGTCGCCTACGGCAACCGGGCCCTCGCGCTGATGAATCCGGTGCTGCTGCCGACGCCAGGCGAGGTCGTGGCGGTCGCCGCGCCGCAAATCCGTGACGGGTCGCTCGCCCGCCATCTCGCCGTCTCGTCTCTCCGGATCGTCGAGGGGTTCGGGCTCGCCGCGGCGGCCGCGCTCGGGCTCGGCCTGCTGGTCGCCGTCTGGGTACCCGCGCGGCTCGCGCTCGAGCCGATGATCGAGTTCGTGCGGCCGATTCCCCCGCTCGCCTTTCTCCCGATGTTCCTCGTGTGGTTCGGCCTCGGCGAGACGTCAAAGGTCGCCTTCATCGCGTACACGACGTTCTTTCCGATGTTCGTCGGGATCAGCGCGAGCCTCTCGCGCGTGGACGTCATGCTGCTGCGTGCGGCCGCGAGCCTCGGCGCCTCGCGCCGGGAGCTCCTCGGGCGTGTCGTGCTGCCCGCCGCGCTCCCGTCCATCGTGCTGGCGCTGCGCCTGGGCTTCGGGCTCGCGATCTTCGTCATCGTCGGGGCCGAGTTCATGGGCGCGGACGCCGGCCTCGGCAACCTGATCATGGAGGGGCGGGTCTTCTTCAATCCGGCCCAGATCGTCATGGGGGCCCTGCTGCTTGGCGTCCTCGGGTCGCTCGCCAACGGGCTGTTGCTCGCGGCCGAGCGGCGCGCGCTCAAGTGGCGCGCGCTCCCCTGAGAACGGCAGGGGCCACTCATGCCGAAAGGAGCCGTGCGATGCGACACCTGACCGTGGTGCTGGCAGCGGGTCTCGTCCTCGGGGCGACGGCCGCCGCGCTCGCCCAGGGAAAGCCGGAGCTCAGTGAGGTGGACGCGTGGCTCGTCCGGGACGCGCAGATGTCGGCGCAGTTCGCCGTCGCCGACGCGATGGGCTACTTCAGGGAACAGGGGATCAAGGTCAACCCCCGCTGGTACATCGCCGGGACCGACCTGCCGTCGATGTGGGGCGCCGGCAACATCCACCTCGGGACGGCGACGGCCACGATGGTCGTGCCGATCGCGGCGGCTGGACAGGCCATCTACAACATCGCCCCCCAGAGCGACATCGCGGGCACCCAGCAGGTCGTCCTCGGCAAGCGCGCGCAAGAGCTCGTGCGCTCGCCCAAGGATCTCGAGAAGCTGAAGGTCGGGATGCCGAAGGGCGCGTCCGTCACCATGGCCATCCAGTCCATGGCGAAGGACACCGGCGTGGACTTCACGAAGATCCAGTTCGTGAACCTCTCGCCGCCGGACGCGATCACCGCGCTCGCCAAGGGCGACATCGACGCGATGGCGGGCTGGGCGCCGTGGGTCTTCAACGCCGTCAAGAGCGCCGGGGGCAAGGTCTACTTCACCGGGAACCGGAGCTACATCCCGGGCAAGGAGGGTCAGGTCGACTGGCTGCTCGTGCACGCGGGCGTCGTCGCGAGCGGCAAGATGCTCAAGGAGAACCCGAACACGCTGAAGGCGGTGCTGCGCGCGCTCGCGAAGGCGACGGCCACGATCAACGCCGATCGCGAGACATCGGTGAGGATCGTCGCGCGCGAGATGAAGACGGACGAGGGGCTCGCGCGGGACATCATGGCCCTCAACGTCTATTCGATGGAGATGACGGACAAGATCTACCGCGGCATGGGCGAGTTCGTCGACTTTCTCTACTCGCTCAACCGGATCCCCGCAAAGGTCGCCCCCGACAGTCTTTTCTACACGAGGCTGCTCAAGGAGGTCGATCCCACGCTCGTTCGGTGGGAGTCGAAGACCGAGGTGAAGTGAAGGAGGACGGGCCATGCTGGATCTCGTGATTCGCGGAGGCGACGTGGTGACGCCGCAGGGCGTCGGCCGGTGGGACGTGGCCGTCCAGGGCGAGCGCATCGTCGCCGTTGGCCTGCCCGACCCCGAGACCCTGGCCGGGCGGGTCCTCGACGCGACGGGCAAGATCGTCGTCCCGGGCGGCGTCGAGCCCCACACGCACCTCGCCCACTTCATCTCGATGCATCCCGAGGACAACCTTCACACGCTCGGCCCCGAGGAGGACACGCGCGGGATGGTCTTCGGCGGCACGACCACCCACGTCGACTTCTGTTTCGTCCGCCCGGGGACCGACATCCCGCAGGCGATCGAGACGCGCGTGGCGCGCTGGAAGGGGAACGCCTACGCGGACTACTCCTTCCACGTGGCGCTCCAGGGCCAGCTGCCGATCAAGCTCTTCGACCAGATCCCCGAAGCGATCCAGGCGGGCTTCCCGAGCTTCAAGGTGTTCACGGTCGAGGTGCTGCCGCCCCATCCCAAGCGTCATCCCTACCGGCTCGACTTCGGGCGCATTCAGCTCGCGATGGAGAAGGTCGCGGCCCACGACGGCATCATGGCCGTCCACGCCGAGGACCACGACATCGTGCAGTTCATGTACGAGAAGTTCCGCGAGGAGAAGCAGACCGACGGGTGGCTCCTCCCTCTCGTGCACAACAAGCTCTCGGAGATGCTGGCGTTCCGGCGGACGATCCAGCTCGCCGCCCATACCGGCGCGGGCGTCTACTTCGTCCACACCTCGGCGAAGGAGGGCGTGGACGCGGTCGCCGAGGCGCGCGCCAAGGGGCTCCCGATCTACGCCGAGACGCTCCACCACTACGCGTGCTTCACCGCCCTGGACTACAAGACGCCGCGGGGCTTCTGCTACCACACCTATCCCTCCCTCAAGTACCCCGAGGATCAGACGGCCCTCTGGGACGGGCTCGTGCGGGATGGCATCTCGACGACGGCGACCGACGAGTTCCCGACGTCCCTCGAGCTGAAGCTCCGCGGCCAGGACCTCGAGAACGTGACCGGCGGCAACCTCGGCGCGGAAGCGCGCATGGGGATCGTCTTCTCCGAGGGCGTCATGAAGCGACGGATGTCACTCCAGCGGTTCGCCGAGGTGACGGCGACGAACGCGGCGCGGATTCTCGGGCTCTATCCGCAGAAGGGTGTCATCGCGCCCGGGAGCGACGCGGACCTCGTCCTCATCGATCCGGCGATCCGTAAGACGCTCGCGCGCGAGGATTTTCACGTGAGCGACTACAGCCCGTGGGAGGGCTGGCCGATCCAGGGCTGGCCCGTGACCACGATCCTCCGCGGCCGGGTCGTCGTCGAGGGGGGCCGCCTCGTCGGCGACGCGCGCGCCGGGAGGCTGGTCCGCCGCCGGATCGCGCCCGAGGTCCTGCGGCGGCCGGCGTGCTAGCGCTACTCGAAGCCTCGAAACCACCCCGGGGGTGGTGGTTCCCACTGCTTTTCGCGAGTCCACCCCTGCGCCGACAGGCAGGCGCGATAGATCCCATGGTTGATGATGCCGTGAGCCGCAGCCGTCGGAGTGGGAGCGGCCTGTCGCGCGCACTCCCGGCTGGCAAGCTCGAACTGCTCCGCCGTGCTGTTGGGTTTGGACCAGTAGTATTGCGCGCAGGCGCCCAGACCGCCGATCAGGATCGTTCCGACGATGACGAGGCGGATGCCGCGCTCGCGATCGATGCCCGCCCCTCCGCCGCGTCGTCCCGCCCGCGAGTCCACTACTTCAACAGCCCGGCGAACTTCGGGTCGTACACGAGCTTGCCGATGAGGACCTGAACCGCAGGCCCGAAGGATTTCGCGGTCCGCGCACAGGCCGTCTCCCCCATATAGGTGAAGCCGTACTTGTAGTTGTCGGACACGTTCAGGGACTGGCCGTTCGAAGAGATCACCGTGAGATCGAGCTGCCACTCGCCGGCCATGGAATCGAAGTCAATCTTGTTCAGCTGGCCGGTCAGGGTGACCGGAGCGGAGTCCGAGAGCATGTCCGCGACCGTGAGCTCGTCGATCAAGGCCTTGCGAATGAACTCTTCGAACGGGCGCTCGTCCGGCGTCGTGATCGGCCCGACGGCACGACACGGGATCTTGGTCTTACCGGGCTCCTTCGCCGTGAACTGACCGACGTTGACTTTCTGCCCGCCGAGCTTTTTGAGGGCAGCCACGTTTTCGACCGACACTCCGTACCGGCCCACGTCGAAGCTGGCGCACCCCGCGAACGCGACGATCAACGCCAACAGTGCGATCCAGCGGCCCATGATCCGGCTCCTTTCAGCAGTGCGGTGACGCCCTTGGATCCAGGGGTGTCACGGTGCACTCCCCAAGAGACGCGCCGAGGAACATAGCGGTGGTCTCCGGCGTTAGCAAGGAAAACTCGGTCGCGTCGCTCAGAAAATCTCGGGGCACCAGGGGAGGCGCTCGGTCCGGAAGAGGGTGTCGGCGCGCGCGATCGCGCCGGAGCGCATTTCTTCGACACGCAGCGCCCGCGCCAGCTGGGCCCAGGTGAAGCCTCCGAGGTAGACGGAGCCGAGCGCGGTCACATCGCAGCGCAGCTCCGCCTCGTTCGTCGTTCGCTCGACGCCTTTGGCCCTGACGCGCCAGCGGCCCTCGTTCCAGGGGCAAAATCCGTCGACGACCTCCACGACCACGGAGCCATCCGGCGTGTACGAGCGCGCCGTGAGCGCCGCGCCCACATCCACCAGCCGGACCCAGAGCCCGTCGCGGACGTTGAAGCGGAGCCGGCGTGGCTCGGCGAGCAGCAAGAGAAGCGGATGGTCGAGCGGTAACAACCCCGCCCGCACCCGCGCCATCCAGTCGACGTCGAGCAGATAGCGCCAGATCGCGCGCGTCGCCTCGGGCGAGTCGCCCATGGCCTCGACGACGTCGACCGTCCCCGTCTGGATGCCGCGGTCGACCGCTACGGTCATCCGGTAGAGCGCGTAGGCGACGGGGCGGCTCCCGAGCACGAGGACCACGCACTGCAGATCGCCGCCTCCCCGGCGCCGCCACTCCGGGTCGGCAAGCGCGCGGGCTTGCCACCAGGCGGAAGTTCGCGCGAACATGCCGGGGGTCTCGGCCGCCACCCGGTCGTACACTGGCGCCACGAGAGGCTCGGCCTCCTCGAGGGGCACGATCCGCGCCTCTCCCGACGGCTCGAACCGTGCGTAGTAGGCGGACCGCTCACGCGGGAGATCGATCTCTCCCGCGAACGAGCCGATACCGTAGCCGAACCGCCCGTAGATCGTGTCCTCTGTGGCCCAGAGGTACGTGACCGGCTCGCCGCGCTCGTGACAGGCGTCGAGCTGCGCTCGCATCAGAGCCGCCAGGATCCCGCGCCGCCGATGCGTGGGCAAGACGCCCACGACGCTCACGCCGGCGGCCGGGACACGGCCGCCGGGCACCGTCAGCTCGAAGGGGAAGGCGCCGGCGCCGCCCACTGCACGGCCGTCCGCCCAGGCGCCGTGCATGCGCTTGGCGGGCAGGACGCGCGCGAAACGCTCGAGCTGGTCGTCGGTCGGCGTCGACCGGCCGAAGTAGTGCCAGAGCGGTCCCATCGCCGCGCGCAGCTCCTCGTTCGAGGCGCACGGCCGGATCTCCCAGCTCACGCGAACCCTGCCCGTGAGGCCTCTTCGTACGGGATCGGCCCGGCGTAGTCGGCCCGGAGCGGCGCCCAGCGCGTAGCCCACAGCCGTGCGAGCGTGCCGGAGAGCTGTGTCACGTGCAGCCGATCGTGGGTGACCCACGCGACGAGGAGGTCGAGACCGGAGAGCCGCCCGAGTCGCGGATGCTCGACGGCGGCCGTGAGGCGATCGGCGGAGACTGAGGCGAGGAAGGCGAGACTCGCCGCCCTCCGCTCCCGGAACGCCGCCAGCGCCTCCCGCGGATCTGCGTCTCGGTAGCGCCGCTCCTCGGCCCATCGTTCCGGGTCGATCGGCGTGAAACGTGAGCCGCCTTCGAGAGCCACTCGTACGCGAGCCCCGAAGTCCTCGACTTCCTCGTCGCGCAGGTGGCAGACGATCTCGATCGGCGCCCATTCGGGAGCGACTGGACGGGCCCGCCAGTCGGCCGGGGCGAGATCGCCGAGCAAGGCGTCGAGGACCCCCGGCAGCCGCGCCATTGCCAGGCGAGTCGTCAGAAGTACGGAGCTGGGATCGGCCATCGCCGGGCCTCCTTGGTTCTCGTTCCGTCGCTCTCGTGCTTCGCGTTCAGTAGCACACAAGACGCCCGCTCCGCGTCGTGAAGCAGGAGCCGAAGGGGCGATACCAGTAGAACGGCGGTGGCGGATAGGCGTACTGTGCCGCCCGGCGTAGCTCTCGCGCCCAGTCCGCCTCGTCCTCGAGGCTCGCCGCGATGAAGGCGCGCACGTCCTTGGAGAGGTGGTCGCTGCGCATGACCTCGAGGGCGCGATTCGTCTGGGCGGCCAGGCGCGGGTGCGGTGCCAGCCCGAGGAGAGCCTTCAAGTGCTCCTCCGCCGGTCCATCCTCGCCCTTCTGGAGATGGCTCAGCCCCAGATAGAGGCGCGCGGTCTCGGACTTGGGCGCCTGGGCGGCCGCGCGAGCCAACACGGCGATCGCGTCGTCGAAGGCTCCGAGCTTGTATCTCGCCTTGCCGAGGCCGACCAGGGCATCGAGCCGATCCTGGTCGCGCGCGAGGATCTCCTCGAAGCGGCTCGTGGCTTCTTCATACCGCCCTTCGGCGAGCGCGGTTCGGGCCTTCCCGTAGGGAGCGGCGCATCCAGTGAGCAGAGGAACCGCGAGCAAGATCGACAGCCTGGTCATGTCCGCAAGAGGCCGAGCGCCGCAGCGACGCGCTCCGCTGTGAGCGGTAGCCGCGTCACACGCGCGCCGGTCGCGTCGGCGATGGCGTTGGCGACAGCGGCGGCGGGCGGGCCGATGGGCGGTTCGCCGATGCCGCGCGCGCCAAAGGGGCCGAGCCCCTCGCCGGACTCGACGACGATGGGGTCCACGTCGGGGACGTCGGCGGCGCTGGGGACGAGGTACGAGGCGAACGAGGTCGTCAGGTTGACGCCCTCCTCGACCACCACCTCCTCCATGAGCCCGTACCCGAGCCCCTGCACGGCGCCGCCCTGGATCTGGCCCTCGACCGATTGCGGGTTGATCGCGCGGCCGACGTCGTGGGCGGCGGCGTACTTGAGCACGCGCACCGCGCCCGTCTCCGTGTCCACCTCGACCTCGGCCGCGTGGGCGCCGAAGGTGTAGTCGGGGAAGACCTTGCCCGAGCCGGTCGCGAGATCGACCGGCTCACCGGCCGGCGCGTGGTAGACCGCCAGGTGGCTGCGCGGCACGCCGACCCGCGCGCACTGGCTCAGCACCGTGGGCAGCGGGAGCGTTCGCCCGTCGCGCGTGACGACGTCCCCGTCGGCGAGGTCCAGCGCCGTCGGGTCGGCGCCCAGCAGCGACGCCGCCACCGACAGAATCTGGGCGCGCAATTCACGCGCCGCCTTGAGCACGGCGTTGCCCGACATGTAGAGCTGCCGGCTGGCCGTGGTCGTGCCGGCGAGCGGTGTCAGGGCACTGTCGGAGATGTGGAGCGAGACCCGGTCGAAGTCCACGCCCAGCACCTCGGCGGCGATCTGGCCGAGCGATGAGGCTTGGCCGCCGCCGACGTCGGGCACACCGCACCGCACGACGAGGCTGCCGTCCATCTCGAAGCCAACCCACGCGCTCGACCAGTCATGGAGCCAGACGATGCGGCCGTAGGGCTGGAAGTTGCAGGCGAGGCCCCGGCCGACCCTGACGTGCGGCGCGCGCGGCGGTGTCGGCGGGCCCAGCGCCGCCCACGCGCGAGCGGCCAGCTCCGGCAGCGCGACGTGCGTCTCCAGCACCTGGCCTACGGGGAGGCTGTCGCCGCGGCGCAGCGCGTTCACCCCGCGAACTTCGACGGGATCGAGGCCCAGGGCGCGCGCGATCTGGTCGATCTGCGACTCGTAGGCGAACACGGTCTGCATGGCGCCGAAGCCGCGCATCGCGCTGGTCGGGGGGTTGTTGGTGTAGGCGACGCGCGCCTCGACGCGGACGGCGGGGGCCCGATACGGCCCGGCGGCGGTGACCGTCGAGTAGAGCAGCACCAGGGCGGAGAGATAGGCATAGGCGCCCGCGTCGGCGAGCAGCTCGATCTGCTGAGCGACGATCTCGCCGGTGGCGAGCGCGCCTGTACGGTAGCGCATCCGATAGGGGTGGCGCTTGGCGCGGGCCAGGAGCGACTCCTGCCGCGTCCAGACCATCCTGACCGGCCGCCCGGTCTTGAGCGCGAGGAGCCCGAGGTACACCTCGACCGTGACGTCCTCCTTGCCACCGAAGCCGCCGCCGAGATACGTGCCGATCACCCGGACGCGGTTCTGCGGGACCTGAAGCGCCTCGGCGACGTCGCGGAAGTGCTCGATCACTTGGGTGGACACGCGGATCGTGATGACCCCGTCCGAGTCGATCCACGCCACGCCCGCCTCGGGCTCGAGGGACGCCGCGTCCACGAGCTGGGTCGCGTACTCGCCCTCGACGACGACGGCCGCTCGCGCGAACGCCGCCGCGAGGTCACCGCGCGCGATCCGCCACTCGGCGAGCACGTTGCCACCCTCGTGGACGCGCGGCGCGCCGGGAGCGAGCGCCGCCTCGGGGCCGAACACGCCGGGCACTGGCTCGTACTCGACGTCGATCGCCTCGGCGGCGGCGCGCGCCTGCTCGAGCGTCTCGGCCGCCACGAGCGCGACCGGCTCGCCCTGATGGCGCACGCGCTCCAGGGCGAGCACGTAGAGCGTCGCGCGGAGCGGGCCCACGGCCGTCGTCTGCCCCGGGACGTCGGTCGAGAGGGTGTTACGCGGGACGTCCTTGGCCGTGAGGACGACGGCGACGCCCGGCATGCGCTGGGCGCCGGCCGTCTCGAGCTTCACGATGCGGGCCGAGGGATACGGCGAGCGAAGCACCGCGGCGTGGAGCATCCCGGGCATCGCCCAGTCCGCCGCGTAGGCGGTCGCCGCCGCCACCTTGTCTCGCGCGTCGTGGCGCGGGAGGGGACGGCCGACGAGACGAAACGGCGTGCCGAGCGCGACCGCGCTAGCCATCGCCGTCATCTCCGCGCACGTAGGCGAGAACCGCGTCGAGGATCTTGGCGTAGCCGGTGCAGCGGCAGAGGTTCCCTTCGAGCGCCGCCCGGACCTCCTCTCGGCTCGCGCGAGGGTGGCGCTCGAGGAAGGCCAGCGTCGTGAGCAACATGCCGGGGGTGCAGAATCCGCACTGGACCGCACCGTGCCGGACGAACGCCTCCTGGAGCGGATGGAGCCTGCCCTCGCGCTCGAGGCCACGGATCGTCAGGATCGCGCGCCCGCGCGCCGCAGCCGCCAAAGTGAGGCAGCTCGACACGGGTCGCCCGTCGAGCAGCACCGTACACGCGCCGCAGACGCCCTCGCCGCAGCCCTCCTTGACGTCGAAGATGCCGAGCGTGTCGCGGAGGACCTCGAGCAGGGTCTGACCGGGCCGGACGTCCACTTCCCGCGCGCGCCCATTGATCACGAGCCCTCCCCCCCAGGCGCTGCGTTGAGGACTCGCTTCAGGCGGCGGCGAAGCCGCCGGGCGCCGCGGCGAAACCGCCGGGCGCGCCAATTGGGCGGAGAGAAGGGGGACCGTCGCGCCCTGAGGGCGCGGCTGTGACGTCTCCCCCTCTGGGATAGCTCGGGCCAACGCGCGGCGGGTGAGCACGCCGGCCAGCAGCCGGCGGTACGCGCCGGACACGAAGGCGTCCGACTGCGGGTCGAGTCGCTCGCGTACGATCTCGGCGGCGCGCGCCAGGCGCTCGCCGCTCGGCTCGTGGCCGCGCAACGAGTCCTCGGCAGCCGTGGCTCTGAGCGGCCGGTCGGCGACCCCTGCCAGGGCCAGGCGCGCGTCGTCCACGCGCCCGCGGCGGTCAAGACTCACGCCGGCGGCCACCGCCACCACCGCGAAGTCGCCCGCCCGCCTCGCGAACTCCTCCACCGCCCAGCCCATCCCCTCTGTGACGGGCACCTCGATCGCCGTCACGAGCTCGTCGGCGCCGAGGGCCGTCGAGAGATAGCCCGTGAAGAACTCCCGCGCTGCCACCGTCCGGCGCCCCGAGGCGGAGGCGAGGGTGAGCCGCGCATCGAGCGCCACTATCGCCATCGGCAGTTCGGCGGCGGGGTCGGCGTGAGCAAGGCTCCCGCCCAGGGTTCCGAGGGACCGCACGCGAACGTTGCCGATGAGGCGCGCGACCTCTGGGAGAAGGGGGGTGCTCCGACCGATCTCCGAGAGGTCCTCCAGCTCGTGGTGACGGGTCAGCGCTCCGAGGTGCAGCGATCCGTTCTCGACTCGAACGCCGGCGAGCGGCAATCCGTTGATGTCGACGACGAGGCGGGGCCGGGCGAGCCGGTAGTTGAGGAGCGGCACCAGGCTCTGCCCTCCGGCCAGCACCTTGGCCTCGGCGCCGTGCTCCCGGAGGAGAGCCACCGCTTCCTCCAGCGTCTCAGGCGCTGCGTACTCGAACGGATGCACGCGTGAGCGTCCCCTTTTGGTTAGCGGCGACGGCCGGGTTCCTCAGGGAGCTGAGCACCAGGCCAGACGCCGACAACCCAAACAAGCTTGCCTGCAACGCGATAGAAGAAGCGGTACGGCGTGACGCTGACCTCGCGATACGGGAGTTCGGGAAACTCGGGAAGGGCTCGACCCGATTCGGGGAACCGTTCCAGTCGACGCAGCACCCGTTCGGCTGGCTGCCTGAACCGCCGCGCGGCACCAGGATCATCACGCAGGATGTACGCGACCGCGTCGAGAAACTGCCTCCGACCGGACGGCGTGAAGCGAACCCGGGCCCTCACGTGTCCGCGAGTAGGCGATCGGCCTCCGCCAGAACCTCGTCGAGAGGTGCCCCTTCGCAGCCCGGAGCTCGCGCTCGCCGCGCGCGAGGAGTCGGAGGATCTGCCGTTCGTATTCAGCGTGCTCGTACGCCTCGACGCTGAGCATGACGGCTGCGGCCCTCCCTCGTTGCGTAAATGACCAGGGGCTGCTTCGTCGCGCGAACGCGCTTGAGAGCCGCGGCCGCGTCCTGCCGAAGGTCGGGCATCGACAGTCCTCCTTCAGTACCTCCAGGAGTACCGTCAGATGCCCCTCCACACAATGGGCCTCAACGCTGTCCTAGACATCCCAGCCGCCGTCCACGGTCATCGACTGGCCGGTCATGTTCTTCGAGGCGTCGGAGGCCAGGAAGACGACGGCGTTGGCGATGTCCTGAGCCGTCGTGACGCGGCGGAGCGCCATCTCCTGGACGTACTCGTCGTGGATCTCGGCCGGCGACGAGCGCCGCGCGCGGGCCTTCTCGCGGCAGAGGCGGTCCATCCGGTCGCCGGCGACGATGCCGGGATGGACGGCGTTGACGTTCACGTTGTAGGGACCGACCTCGAGGGCGACGGTCCGGGTGAAACCACGGAGCGCCCACTTGGAGGACGAGTACGCCGCGCGATGCTTGTAGCCGCGCAGGCCCGAGGTGCCGCTGATGTTGACGATCTTGCCGTAGCGCTGGGCGATCATCGTCGGCAGCACGTGCTTGGTCGGCAGGAACGTGCCCCGGAGATTCACGGCGAGCACATGGTCCCAGTCGTCGCCCTTGATCTCCCACACCGGCGTCTCGATGGGCCCGGTGACGCCGGCGCCGTTGACGAGGATGTCGATCCGACCTCCGAATGTGGTGAGCGTGCGCTCGACGAGCGTCCGCACCGCGGCCTCGTCGGTGACGTCCGCGGGTTCTGCGAGCGCCCGCCGACCCAGGGGCTCGATCTCGCGGGCAAGGGCCTGGAGCGGTCCGGCCTCACGCGCCGTGAGGACGAGGTGCGCGCCCTCGCGGGCGAGCGCGAGGCAGATCGCCCGGCCCATTCCCTTGGCCGCGCCGGTCACGATGGCGATCCGGTCCTCCAGGCTCCGCGTCATTCGCCGGCCTCCCGGCGGTCCCGCTCGCGCGCCGCTGCCGGGCGATCGGCCGGCGGGCCAAAGCCGCCGCCGCCGCACGTCTCGATCAGCACGAGGTCACCCTGCTTCAGGGTCGCCGTCGCTTTGCCGCCGAAGTCACGCGCGTTCGGGCCGGGGTTGACGGTGATGCGGAACGGCAGGGCGTCGGCGCCGCCCGCCACACCCCACGGCGCCACGACGCGGCGGTCGAGCATGCTGGTCAGCGTGGCCTCGGGTACCAGCACGCGGTACGCGCGGCGCAGCCCGAGACCGCCGCGGTGGGCGCCGTCTCCCGCCGAGCCGGGACGGAGCGCATGCTCCTCGATCCGGAAGGGGTACTCGGCCTCGATGACCTCGGTCGGCGTGTTCATGACGTTCGACATGTGCACGCGGACGGCCGACGCGCCGTCTCTCGCGGCCATCGCGCCCTCGCCGCCGCCGTGGACCTCGTAGAGGACGGCCCAGCGTCCGTCCGTCGTCCGTGCGCCGAAGATGAGGACCCCGGAGGTCGTGGGTCCGCCCGCGGCGACGCGGTCCGGGAGCACGGGCGCCAGCGCGCGAAAGATCGCGTCGACGACTCGCTGGGAGGTCTCGTGGTTGCCACCCACCACGGGCCGGTCGGGGTCGGCGCTCAAGAGCGTTCCGGAGTCCACCCTGACGTGGAGTGGACGGTAGCAGCCGTCGTTCGGCGGAACCTCCGGAGCGACGAGCGCCTTCATCGCGTAGTAGACCGACGAGTGGGCGATGAAGACGGTCGTGTTCACCGGCCCCCGCGCCTGCGGGGCGGTGCCGGCGAAGTCGAAGGTCGCCTCGTCGCCCCTGATCTCGACCCGCACCTTCACGCGGAGCGGCTGTCCGTCGACGCCGTCGTCGTCGAGCCAGTCCTCGCCGTCCCAGGCGCCGTCGGGGAGCGCGCGGATCGCCGCCCGCATCTGCGCTTCCGACTCCGCGTGAAGCGCGTCGAAGCACGCGTGAAGCGTCTCCACGCCGTGCCGCTCGACGAGCTCGGCCAGACGTCGGGCCGCGACGTCGTCGGCCGCGAACTGGGCGAAGACGTCGCCCTCGCGCTCGTCCGGCCCGCGCAGGTTCGCGAGGATGAGGTCAATCGCCTCGCGCTCGGGCCCTCTCGCCGAGAAGAGTCGGATCGGAGAGATGCGGACGCCTTCCTGGTAGCAGTCGGTCGCCCAGGGCACGTAGCTGCCGGGCACGGCGCCGCCGATGTCCGCCCAGTGGGCGAGGTTGATGGCGAACGCGACGAGCCGGTCTCCCGCGAAGACGGGACGGATCGCCTTCACGTCCGGCAGGTGATTCCCGCCGACCTCCGGGAGGTTGAGGAACCAGACGTCGCCCTCGCGCAGCCGCGCCGCTGGGACCCGCTTGAGGAACTCCTTGACCGTGAACGCCATCACGCCCATGTGGATGGGAATGTCCCGGCCCTGGGCGATGAGGCGCCCGTCGGCGTCGGTCAGCGCCGAGGAGAGGTCGCCCGCTTCCTTGAGCAGCGGCGAGCGGGCCGAGCGCATCAGGATCACGCTCATCTCCTCGGCGATCGCGTAGAGGGCGTTGCGGACGACCTCGAGCGTGACGGGATGAACCGCGGGGCTCATGCGGTCGTCTCGATGACGAGGTTTCCGAACCGGTCGGCCGCGCAGCGCTGGCCGGGGTCGACGAGGGTGGTCGACCACTCGTCGACGACGAGCGCCGGCCCCGCCACCGGGCGCGCGGGTCCGAGGGCGGCGCGCTGATAGAGCGGCAGCCGGACTTCGCCAACCCCGGGGAACCAGGCCTGCTGAGCCCCGGCCTTCTCGTCGCCGCCCGCCGGCTCGAAGAGCGGCAGCTCGACTCCCGTGTCCCTCACGCGGGCCACCACGCGCAGGTTCACGCACTCGACGCTCTCGCCGGTGGCGTAGCCGTAGAGCTGCCGATGGCGCGCCTCGAAGGCCCTGCGGAGGGCGCCGGGGTCGCTCCGCCACGGAGCTTCGATCTCGTAGTTCTGCCCCGTGTACCGGAGGTCGACGCTCCGCGCGAGGGCGACACCCTCGGCCGCGATGCCTTCGTCGAGCAGCGGCGCGAGACAACGCGCCTCGAGCTCCCGGAAGCGATCCTCGGCGGGCTTCCCGTCCCAGGCGTCCAGGCGCGCCCGCCACGTCTGCACGGCGTCGTAGCGGAGCGGCGACACGAGGCAACCCAGCGCCGAGAATGTCCCCGAGTGCGCCGGCACGACGACATGCCCGATCCCCGCCTGCCGGGCCAGCAAGCCGGCATGCACGGGCCCGGCCCCGCCGTAGGCGATCAGCGTGAAGTCCCGGAGGTCGTAACCGCGCTGGACGGACACCAGGCGGAGCGCCCGCAGCATGTTCGCCGTCGCGACGTCGACGATGCCCTGCGCCGTCTCGACAAGGGAGAGCCCGAACCGGCGGCCGAGAGCTTCGACGGCCGCCGCGGCGCGACCGGGATCGAGGCGGATCGAGCCGCCGTACACACGGCCGGGATCGAGGTAGCCGAGGACGAGGTTCGCGTCGGTGACGGTCGGCTCCGTCCCGCCGAGGCCGTAACACGCGGGCCCCGGCTCGGCGCCCGCGCTCCGGGGCCCGACCTTGAGGGCGCCCGCCTGGTCGGCGTGGGCGATGGAGCCGCCGCCGGCGCCGATGGACTCGACCGCGACCATCGGCAGCCGCACCGGGTAGCCTGCCAGCTTCGTTTGCGCCGAAGTCTCGGCGACGCCGTCGGCGATCAGGCAGACGTCGGTCGTCGTCCCACCCATATCGAATGCGAGGGCGCGGGCGAGGCCCAGGCTCCGCGCCAGGTGCGCGGCGGCCGCCACGCCCGCAGCCGGGCCGGACGCTGCCATCGCGAGCGGCCGCGCGCGCGCTGCCTCCGCCGACATCATGCCGCCGGCCGAGTGGAGCAGGTGAAGCACGGCGCCCCGGGCCTCCCGACCGAGCGCCGCAACCAGCTCGTCGAGGTAGCGGCTGGCCAGTGGCATCACGGCGGCGTTGAGGACCGTGGTGGAGGTGCGCTCGTACTCGCGGAACTCCGCGTTGATCTCGCTCGAGACCGAGAGGTGAGCGAAGTGGGGGGCGAGCGCGGCCTTGAGCGCCCGTTCGTGCTGGGGGTTTGCGTAGCTGTGAAGCAGGCAGACCGCGACGCTCTCGACGTCTTCCCGTTTGAGCGTCCGGACGACGGCGGGCACCTCCTCGAGCGCGAGCGGGAGGACAACGGCGCCGTCGGGGCCCACACGCTCGCTGACCTCCAGCCGGCACCGCCGCCCGACCAGGGGCTCGGGTTTCGGGGGAAGCCGGAGGTCGTAGAGGTGGAGGCGGCTCTGACGCGCGATCTCGAGCACGTCGCGGAAGCCGCGCGTCGCGACGAGTCCGACCCGAGCGCCCCGCCCCTCGACGATCGCGTTCGTCACCACGGTGGTGCCGTGGGCGACCGACGCCGGCACCCCGGTCGCGGGGCGCACGGCCAGGAGTCCGTTCAGCACACCCCGCGAGAGGTTCGCCGGGGTCGTCGGGACCTTGCAGGCCCGGAGCCGCCCGGAGCCGGCGCGCGCCACGAGATCGGTGAAGGTCCCGCCGACGTCGATGCCGACGCTACTTCCCATGTCGCCCCCTTGACGGCTCCCCACCCTAGCACGGTGACACGCGTTCGGCGTGGGGGGCTTTGCGATCGCTTGACAGGGTGATGCCCCACGCAGTCTCATGGTCCGCATCCGGGAGGTGACTATGCGCTCCGATCGCGTGCTCGGGACGGTCGACTTCCACACGGCGGGGATCGGCATGCGGCTCCTGACGAGCGGCCTCGGGCGGCTGCCCGGAACCACGATCGGTGAGAAGCGCCGCTGGTTCCAGGAGCACCTCGACCATCTCCGCACGGGTCTCTGCCTCGAGCCGCGTGGCCACCGGGCCCTCCTGATCGCCGTGATGACGGAGCCCCTCACGCCTGGCGCCCAGTTCGGGCTCTTCTTCATCTATCCCGGTGGCTACTACGTGTCGTGCGGCGAGGGCACGATCGGCGCGGCGACCGTGGCCATCGAGACCGGCATGGTCGCGCGCCAGGGCGCGGAGACGCCCATCCTGATCGACACCGAGGCGGGGGCCGTGGAGACGATCGTGCGGTTGGACGGCGACCGCGTCCGCCAGGTCACGCTCAAGTGGACGCCGTCCTTCGTGGCCCTGCCCGGGCAGGTCGTAGAGGTCGAGGGTGCGGGCGAGGTGCCGGTCGACATCGCGGTCGGCGTCGGCAACGTCTTCGCGGTCGTCGAGGCGCGGCACCTGGGGCTGTCCGTGCGGCGGGAGCTTGCGAAGCGGATCGCCCAGCGGGGCACGGCCGTCCGCGAGGCGGTCAATGCCCAGCTCCAGGTCGTCGTGCCGGGCCTTGGCAAGACGACGGTCGACAACGTGCTCGTCCACGAGCTGCCGGACGCGGCCGGCGTGTCCCCCAACGCCCTCGTGTGGGGTCCGGGTCAGATCGACGCGGCGCCGTGCGGGTCGGGGACGTGCGCACGGATGGCGCTCTTCCATCACCGGGGCCTCATGGGAGTCGGGTCGACGTTCATCAGCCGGGGGCTGCTCGGCCTCGATTTCACTGGCCGGATCGCCGGCGAGACCACGGTCGAGGCCCATCGGGCGATCCTCCCGGAGATCACCGGCACCGCGTACCTCACCGGCTTCAGTCAGTTCCTGTTCGATCCCGAGGATCCGGTGCGCACGGGCTACCTCCTGGAGGCGTGAGAGCGCCGTGAAGACCCTCGTCCTGGGCGGCGGCGTCGTCGGCGTGACCACCGCGTACTTTCTCGCCAAGGCCGGTCACGAGGTCACCGTCGTCGAGGAGAAAGACGGACTCGGCCTCGAGGCCACGGCGGGCAACGCGGGAATCATCGCGCCGGGCCACTCCTTCGCCTGGGCCTCGCCGCGCGCGCCGCGCATGCTCTGGCAGTCGCTGCGGGGCGCGGAGACACCCATCCGCGTGAGGCTCGCGCCCGACCTCCGGCTCTACACGTGGGGGCTCGCCTTCCTCCGCGAGTGCACCGCCGAGCGGGCGCGCCGCAATACGCTGATCAAGCTCCGCCTCTGCCAGTACAGCCAGGCGGTGATGCAGGAGCTCGTGCGGGCGGAGCGCATCGACTACCACGCGATCACGCGGGGCGCGCTCTATCTCTACCGCGATCCGGCCGAGCTCGAGGCGGGGATGAAGAAGATGGCGCTCCTCGCCGAGCACGGCCAAAAGCAAGAGACCCTCAGCGCGAGCGAGGTGGCGAAGCTCGACCCCGTCTTCGAGCCGGTCCGAGGCAAGATCGCCGGTGCGATCCGGGATCTCGGCGACTCGAGTGGTGACGCGCACGTCTTCGTCGAGCACCTCGCGCGCGTCTGTCGCGAGAAGCTCGGCGTGACCATCCGGCTCGGCTCGCGCGTGAGCGAGCTCCGCGGGCACGGCGACCGGATCGACGCGGTCGTCACGAGCGACGGCGTCCTGACGGCGGATACCTACGTGCTCGCGCTCGGCGTCGGCGCGCCGATCGTCGCGCGTACCGCCGGCGTGCGGCTGCCGATCTACCCCGCGAAGGGCTATTCCTCGACGTTCCCGCTCAAGCCAGGCGGGCTCGCGCCGACGATCCCGGGCGTCGACGAGCAGTGGCTGGTCGGCTGGTCGCGGCTCGGCGACCGCCTGCGCCTCACGTCCACCGCCGAGTTCGCGGGCTACGACTGGGGCTGGACACCGCGCGACTTCAACAACATCCTTCGCCTGGCGCGCGACCTCTTCCCCGACGCCGCGGACTACGAGCAGGGAAACTTCCGCGCGTGTCTGCGACCGATGACGCCGGACGGGCCGCCGATCCTCGGGCTCGGCCGGCACAGGAACCTCGTCTTCAACTGTGGCCACGGCCACATGGGCTGGACCATGGCGTGCGGCACCGCGCGGATCGTCGCCGACCTCATGACCGGGCGCATGCCCGAACTCGATCTGGAGGGTCTGACCGTCCGCCGCTGAGTCACCGGCCTCCCTTCAGCCGTCGTGGAAGACGAGGCCGCTCATCGGATAATGTCGGCGGTTGAGGGTCCACAGGCGGAGGCCGGCCGTGCTGGCGGCGGCGGCGACCAGCGCGTCGGCGATCTGGAGCCCGTGCGATCGTGAATGGCGCGACAGGTACGCGCCGGCGCGGCGCCCGACCACTCCATCGAGCACCACCTCGCCCCGCGCATGAAAGAACGCCTCGGTGACGGCCTCCTCGCCCGGGCGCACGCCCGCCCAGATCTCCGCGAACGACACGGCGCAGCAGTAGGTCGGAACGCCTCGACGCTCGATGGCGCGGATACGGTCGCTGATCTCCCGCCGGCCACGGAGCGCCTCGATGACGACGTCGGAGTCGAGGAGGATCCCGGCTACGCCTGACGGCGGCGGAGCCGGTGCGTATCGCGGCGCAGCCGCCTCACGTACCCGCTGGTGTCGCCGATATCCGTGCGGTCTCGCCATAGGCCCTCGATCGCGCGCAGCGTTGCCTCGCGCTCGTCCGCCCCGGCGCCGTACGCCCGCACCAAGGCGTCGCGCACCAGTTCCGATATTGTGCGGCCCTGCTGTCGGGCGAGCCCCCGCAGCCGCCGGTGGACCGTCTCGTCGAGGTAAAGCTGCGTCCTGACCATTGCGATGTATATACATCACAGGCCTCGGCCTGGTCAAGCTCGGGCCCCGCGGCCTACTTCTCGCCGAGGTAGGTCTTCCGGACGAGGTCGGAGCGCAGGAGCGCCGCGGCGGCGTCGTGGAGCACGATGCGCCCGGTCTGCATGACGTAGCCGCGGTGCGCCACGCGGAGCGCCATCCGCGCGTTCTGCTCGACGAGGAGGATCGTCGTCCCCTGACGGTTGATGTCCTGGATGATCCGGAAGATCGTGTCGACCAGGATGGGCGAGAGCCCCATGGACGGCTCGTCGAGGAGCAGCAACGCCGGCCGGGCCATGAGGGCGCGGCCGATCGCGAGCATCTGCTGCTCGCCGCCGGAGAGCGTACCGCCCGTCTGCGCGGAACGCTCGGAGAGGCGCGGGAAGAGCGTGAACACGCGGTCGAGATCGGGCGCGATCGCCGCACGGTCCGGCCGCGCGAAGGCGCCGAGCTCGAGGTTCTCGAGCACGGTCATCCGCGGAAAGATCCGCCGGCCCTCCGGCGACTGTGCGATCCCCAGGCGTACGATGCGGTCCGTGGTGAGCGTGTCGAGTTGGTGGCCGTTGAAGCGCACGGTGCCGTGGCGCGCCCGCGCGGTGCCGAGGATCGTCCGCAACGTCGTCGTCTTGCCGGCGCCGTTGGCCCCGATCAGGGTGACGATCTCACCGGGCGCGACGGAGAGCGAGATGCCGCGGAGCGCTCGGATGTTGCCGTAGTACGTGTGGACGTCCGTGAGCTCAAGCATGCCGGGAGTCGACGCGATGGAGCATGCCGGCTACGACGCGCTCGTGCGGCTCGCGAGATCCTGCTCGTAGCCGGTGCCGAGGTACGCCTCGATCACCCGCGCGTCGCGCTGGATCGCCGCGGGGGGGCCCTCGGCGATGCGCGTGCCGTAGTCGAGCACGGTGATCCGGTCAGAGATCCCCATGACGACCTCCATGTGGTGCTCGATCAGGAGCACCGACAGCGCGAGTTCCCGTCGCAAGAGCCCGATCAAGTCGGTGAGCGTCTCGGCCTCGCGCGGGTTCATGCCTGCCGAAGGCTCGTCGAGCAGGAGGAGTCGCGGCTCGGTCGCGAGCGCGCGGGCGATCTCCAGCCGTCGCTGGTCGCCGTAAGGCAGGTTCCGGGCGAGCTCGTGCTCCTTGCCGCCCAGGCCGACGAACTCCAGCAGCTCGCGCGCACGCGCATGGGCCCGCGCCTCCTCCGCGATCACCGCCGGTGGCCGGAGCACGGCTCCGGGGACGGTGGCGGCGAGGCGGCAATGCTCGCCCACCAGCGCGTTCTCGAGCACGGTCATGTTCTGAAAGAGCCGGATCGACTGGAAGGTGCGCGCGATGCCACGGGCCACGACGGCGTTGGGGCGAAGCCCGACGAGGTTGGCGCCGTCGAAGGTGATGCGCCCCGCGTCGGGCCGGACGAGCCCGGTCACCACGTTGAAGAACGTCGTCTTGCCCGCGCCGTTGGGACCGATGAGCCCGATGATCGCGCCGTGCGGGACGACGAGGTCGATCTCGTTCAGGGCGATGACGCCCCCGAAGCGCTTGGTGACGCCCCGCACGTCGAGGATGGCGGGCGACGCGGCGACGCCACCCCGCGCGCGCTCGCGCAACCAGCCCGGGATCGCGTCGACGCGCGGCGCCGACGCCACGTCCGGACTGGTCGGGTCCTCGGCGTCGTCGGCGATCGGGGCCGGGGAGAGCCGGCGCCCGCCGAGGCCCTGGGGCCGCAGGACCATCACGAGGACGAGCCCGAGGCCGAAGAAGAACCAGCGCCAGAGCGTGAGGTCCGCCGTCGCGAGCGCGGAGACACCAAGGGTCCGTCCGAGGGCGCGCACCATGAAGGTGGTCTGCGTGAGCACGACCCGATCGAAGAGCGTGATCAACATCCCGCCCAGGATCACGCCCTTGAGGCTTCCGGCGCCGCCGAGGACGACCATGCAGAGGAGCATGATCGACACCTGGAACTCGAAGGCGCCCGGCGTGATGGCCTGGAGCTTGGCGGCATAGACGGATCCGGCGAACCCAGAGAAGGAGGCACCGAGCGCGAAGGCCAGGAGCTTGGTCGAGATCGGGTTGACGCCCATGCAGTCGGCGGCGGTCTCGTCCTCGCGGATCGCCATCCAGGCGCGACCCAGTCGCGAGTCGCGCAGCCGATTCATCGCCCAGAGCGAGGCGGCGCCGATGACGAGGATCAGGAAGTACCAGGGCACCGGGTCGGTCTCGAATGGGACGCCGGGCAGGTACGGGCGGCCGACGGGGTTGACGCCGTTCTCGCCGCCGGTGAGGTTCAGCCGCTCGATCGGCCGCCAGCTCCCGATCTCGATGGTGACGTCGCCGAGATTGCGGATCGCCACGGGGATGATCTCGCCGAATCCGAGCGTGATGATCGCGAGGTAGTCGCCCCGCACGCGCAGGGTCGGCGCGCCGATCGCTACGCCGAGGAGCGCCGAGACCGCGGCCGCGATCCAGATGCACACCCAGAAGCTCCAGGCGTGCCCGTAGAGCGGCGAGCCGAGGACCGGCGAGTTCAGGAGCCCCATGCTGTAGGCTCCGATCGCGAAGAACGCCGCGTAGCCGAGGTCGAGGAGGCCCGCGTAGCCGACCACGATGTTGAGACCGAGCGCGAGGAGGACATAGATCATCCCGTCGGACACGGCGTGAACGGTCTGGAACCCCAGCACCCGGTCGACGAACGGGTACGCGACCAGGGCCGCCACGAGCGCCGCCCATCCGAGCGGGCGGCGCGCGTTGACCGTCACCGGCTCACACCTTTTCGGGCGTGCGCTCGCCCATGAGGCCGTGGGGACGGAAGACGAGGACGAGAATGAGGATCGCGAAGACGATCGCGTTGGTCCAGCGGGCGGAAATGTACTGGTCGCTCCACGCCGACAGGAAGCCGATGAAGAAGCCGCCGAGCGCCGCGCCCGCCATGTTGCCGATGCCGCCGAGCACGGCCGCGGTGAATGCCCTGAGACCGGCCTGGTAGCCCATCCACCACTGGCCGATGTTGTAATACATCCCCTGGATGAGGCCGGCCGCTCCCGCCAGCGCCCCGCCGATGAAAAACGTCATGAGGATCGTCCGCTCGACGTTGATCCCCATGGCCTCCGCGGTCTCACGGTCCTGGGCCGTCGCGCGCATGGCCTTACCCCACGTGGTCCGGGACACGAAGTAGTGGAGGGCCAGCATCAGCGGGATCGTCGCGCCGACGACAAGGAGGTCTTTGGTCGTGACGAAGATGGCCGAGTCTACACCGAACCACTCGCGCAGGATGTCGACGGACGGGAAGACGTCGGGGTAGGCGATGGGCGCCGGACCCTTCCAGAGGAGCGCCACGTTCTCGAGCATGAACGACACGCCGATCGCCGTGATGAGCGGCGCGAGCCGCGTCGAGCGCCGGAGCGGCCGGTAGGCCGCCCGGTCGATCGCGACGTTGAGGACCGCGGTCGTGAGCATCGTGAGGAGGAAGACGAGCGGGAGGACCGTCACGAGCTGCCACCCCGTCAGCGTCTGCGTCGCGCCGAGCAGCGTGAACCAGGCGAGTGAGACGAAGAGGCCCAGCATGAAGACGTCGCCGTGGGCGAAGTTGATCAGCTCGATGATGCCGTACACCATCGTGTACCCGAGCGCTATCAGCGCGAAGACGGCGCCGCGGGTGAGGCCGTTGATCGTCTGCTGGACGAGAACCTCCCACCAGGCCATTTAGATGGGGGGCCCCGACCTGGCCCCCCATACCCCCCGACCTGCACCTCGATCGAGCTGGGGGCTCGATCGCGTCAGCGGCCCTCGCACGGCTACTCGAGGATGGTCTCGAACTGGAACTTGCAGCCGACCGGCGTGTCGGCCTTCACCACCTTGAAGCCGGACATCGTGTCGTAGTCGACGTCACCGTTTTCGTCGAAGCTCCACTTGCCGTTGATGCCGTCGAAGTTCTTCGTGGTCGCGATGGCCTTGCGCACGGCCTCGCGCTTCTCGGTGACGTCCTTCGCGTGCTCCAGTGTCGGTGCGGCCCGGCGGATTGCGTCGATGATCACCCGGCCGCCCTCGGCCGCGTAGAGGGCGTACGACGTCGGCTCCTTCCCGAACTTCGCCTTGTAGGCCTCGTACGTCTTGGCCCCGACGCCCCGCATCTTCTCGAACGGCAGGCCGGCGAAGGTGATCCGCATCTCTGTCCGGAGCGCGGCGTCGCACGTGGCGCCCTTCAGAAGCTCCTCCTCGAGGAGCCCGTCCGGTCCCAGGAAGCGGGTCCGCGGCGCGACGAGGCCGACCTCCTTCATCTGTCTGATGATGACCTGGGCGCCTGTTTCAATGACGCCACCCATGTAGACGAGATCGGCGCCCGAGGCGCGGACCTTGGTCAGCACCGGCTTCTGGTCCGGCTGCTTCCAGTCGATGCCTTCGTTGGCGACGACCGGTAGGCCGATCTTCTTGGCCGTCGCCTCGAAGACGTCGGCGATGCCCTTGCCGTAGAGCTCCTGGTCGTTGAGGACGTAGACCTTCTTGGCGCCGAGATGCTTGGCCCACTTGGCGGCGACGGCGCCCTGGATATCGTCGGCCGGCATCGGCCGGAAGTAGTTCACGATCCCAGCCGGCCGGTAGATTTCCGGTTCGCCGGGCGCGGCGCCGCGCTTCTTGGTCAGGCCCGGATAGGTATTGGCCGGCGTGACCTGGGCCATGTGGGCGCGGTTGGTGATGGGGATCGAGACCTTCGCGGCACCCGAGTTGTAGGTGCCGATGTAGACGATCGCCAGCGGGTCGCCGACGGCCTTGTTCGCGTTCTCCGCCTCCACCGCGCCGTCCCACTTGCCGGTCTGCGGTGAGGCGTCGTCGAGGCCGATGACCTCCAGGCAATAGCCCGCCACGACGCCGCCGACCTCCGACACCGCGAGGTCGACGCCGTTCTTCATGCCGGTGCCTTCGGGCAGCATCGCCCCCTGCATCGGCCACGACGTGTAGAGCCGGAGCTTGCCCTTCGGGCACTGCTGGGCGTCGGCGCCCGTGACAAGGGCGACGACGGCGAGGAACGCTGCGAGAACGGCCGTGATCCGCGAGACTCTCATGGCTGGCCCCCCGTGATCGGCGCTATGATGCTGCCCCGATCGGATGGCGGGTATGAGACTATGCCCGCCCCCATATGTCAAATGTCAACGGCGGCGAAGCGAGGTGAGAGCATGGCACGACCGCGCGTGATCTACGAGGCGAAGCCGGGCTCCCCGCTCGAGGCCGACCGTGACCTCTACACCCGCCTCGAGCGCGAGACGGGCAGGCGCAGCCTCGTCGAGCGGTTCGTCGTCCCCAGGCGCTCGGGCCGGGCGTGGCCCGTGCGTGCCGGTCAGCTCTTCCGCATCGTGGCCGTGGAGGGGCCGCAGGTGGCGGACCTCAACGTCTGGAGCCTGGGAAATCCACGGGAGCGCTTCTGGGCCGCGCGCACGCGCCAGCTTCATCGGGCGCATCTCACGACGTTCGACCGGCTCTGGTCGTGCCTGCCGTACCTCCGGCCGATGCTGACGATCACCGGCGACAGCCTCCAGTACGGCCGCGACGCGGACGGCGGTGGCTGCCACGACCTGCTCGGCACCCGCTGCGATCCCTACGTGCACAAGCTCCTCAACAAGGGCGAGGAGTTCGACCTCTGCTGCCACAGTAACCTCGTGCGGGCGGTGGTCCCCTACCACCTTACCGAGCTCGACGTGCACGACGTCCTGAACGTTTTCCAGGTCACCGGTCTCACCGCCGACGGCCGCTACTGGGTCAAGCCGAGCCCGGCGACGACCGGCGACTTCATCGAGTTCTTTGCGGAAATCGACGTCCTGTGCGCCATCTCGGTGTGCCCTCACGGCGATCTCTCGGTGCCGGTGTGGGGGCCCAACGCGGGCGATCCCCTCGCGACCTGCCGCCCGCTCGGCGTGGAGATCTGGGAGCCGGCGCCGGAGTTGCTCGTCGGCTGGGCCCCGCCGCGACCCTCCGACTACCATGGGGGCCACGGATTGACGTTGCGGGGAGCGGCGACGGAGGGCGGATGAAGCCTGAGCTCGTCACGATCCCCGCCCGGCGCGGCAAGGCGGCGCACGTCAGCGCCGGGCAGCGCGTCAGAGTCGTGAACACCCACGGCACGCAGGTGGTCGACGCCTGGGCGTTCAACGCTCGCGACGTGACCGAATGGATGTCGATGGAGGCGAGCCGCGCGTGGTTCATGAAGCTGGCGGCCGCCGTCGGGGACACGTTCGTCACGAACCGACGGCGCCCGATACTGACGCTGGTCGAGGACACCTCCGGATGCGCCCACGACACGCTCATGGCTCCCTGCGACCCGCACCGCTATGGACTGCTCGGTGTCGAGGGTTATCACGACAACTGCCGCGACAACCTGCACGCCGCTCTCGCGGCGCTCGGCGTCACGATCCCCGCGACGCCGCCGTCGCTGAACCTGTTCATGAACATCCCGTGGACCGCCGAGGGGCGTCTCGCGTGGGGCGAGCCGGTATCGACGCCGGGGAGCTCCGTGGTGTTTCGCGCGGAGATGGACCTCGTCATCGCCTTCTCCGCCTGTCCGCAAGACATTCTGCCGATCAACGGCCGTCTGGGCCGGACCACCGACGCGCATTACACCATCGAGGGCCCCGCGTCGCGGAGCGGTCCGAAGGGGAGCTGAGCGGGATCAGTCTCGAATGACGATCGCGAAGCCGAAGGTCTGGAGCTCGGCGTTGAGCGTGGGCCGAGCCCGCTGGTCTCGGCTCCGACGGTCGAGCAGCACTAAGGCCGGGCGCTTGCGCCGGTCGGCCACACGCCGCTCGCGGACGACCTCGATGGCCGGGGCGCGGCTGAACTTCCGCCGGAAGTACTCGTAGAGTTCCTGGCGGTCTGAGGCGGCGATGACCAGATACCGCGCGCCGGTCGGTACGGTCGGCGGAGGGTCCTCGGCCGTCACCTCTGTCTCTTCGCGACCCGACCCGAGGGCCTCGGCCAGGAACACGGGCGGGGAAGGAAGGGCGGAGGGCAAGCTCAGCCCACAGTGCGGGCAGAAGTCGGCGATGTCCCGGAGCAGGGCGCGACACCGCGAGCAGCGTCTGTAGCCGGAGCCGGGTACTCTGAGCCGCCTCACGAACTCGTAGAGCGCGCTCTTGCCGCCGTGATAGCCGGCGAGCCGGACGCGCCGCAGGATGTCCGCGCTCGAGAGGTCGGGATCCTCGCGCAACCACTGTAGGACCTGCGGCACGTAGGGCGTTATCTTCGACGGACGACCGACATCACGGGGCCGGGAGCCCTCCATGGCGCGACTCCGCGGCAAGTTTGATACCGAAATCGCATTTCCAGAAATATCAACAACTTCTGCCGCTCAGCCAGGAGCGAGTCTGGCAAGTTTCTGGCCGCGCGATCATTCTTGAGCCAGCGCAAATCACCCAGGAGCGATCTCGGCGCGTCTCCTCCCGCGTTATGATTCGCGACATGGTCAAGGCCGTTTCGTTCTTCAAGCGCAAGGCGGGGATGTCCGTCGAGGCGTTTCAGGCGTACTGGCGGTCGGTTCACCCCGACGTCGTCGTCAAGCTGTCGGGCATTCGCCGATACGTCCAGTCGCATACCCTGCCGTCCGGGTATCGGACGAGGGAGCCGGTCTACGACGGGATTGCGGAGATCTGGTTCGACGACACCGCCGCGATGCGCGCCCTGGCCGGGACCCCGGCGTACGCCGCCGTCCAGGCCGACGAGGCGAAGTTCATCGACGGCTCGACCATGGGCCTGATCATCACCGAGGAGCACGTCATCAAGGACGGCCCCGTGCCGGCGAACGGCGTGAAGAACGTCGAGTTCGTGACCCGGAAGCCGGGGATGCCGATCGACCGCTTCCAGCAGTACTGGCACGGGGTCCACGGACCCCTGGCCGCGCGCATTCCGGGGGTCCGGCGCTACGTGCAGAGCCACACCCGGCGCGCGGCCTACGAGGCCGGGCGCGCGCCGCGCTATGACGGCGTCGCCATCACGTGGTTCGACGACACCCAGGCGATGCGCGTGTCGGCCGCGACGCCGGAGTACGCGCGGGTCCGGGCGGACGAGGCCAACTTCATCGCCCCCGATCTCCCGTTCATCATCACGACGGAGCACCCGATCATCGGGTGAGCCTAGTTCTTCACGGAGCCTGCGGTGAGCCCCGCGACGTAATACTCCACGAAGAACGAGTAGACGACGGCGACCGGCACCGAGCCCAGGAGCGCGGCCGCCATGAGCTGGCCCCAGTAGAAGACGTCGCCCCGAATCAGCTCGGCGATCGCGCCGACCGGGACGGTCCGGACCTCGCTCGTGGTGAGGAAGATCAGCGCGTAGAGGAATTCGTTCTGGGCGAGGGTGAAGGCGAAGATGCCGGCCGAGAGGAGGCCGGGCGTGCAGAGGGGGAGCACGACCCGCGTCATCGCCTGGAAGCGGCTGGCGCCGTCGATGCGCGCGGCCTCCTCGAGCTCGCGCGGGACGCTCTTGAAATAGCCCATGAGGAGCCACGCGCAGAACGGGATCAGGAGCGTGGGGTAGGTCAGCATGACCGCGGTGAGCGTGTTCCCCAGCCCGAGCCGGTTGATGACGTCGGACATGGGGATGAAGAGGAGCGGCTGGGGCACGAGGTAGGTGGCGGCCACCCCGATCGCGATGACGGCGGCGCCGGGGAACCGCAGGCGGGCGAGCGGGTAGGCCATCATGGTCCCGAGCACGAGTGACACGAGGGTCGTCACGACGGCGACGAGCATCGTGTTGTAGGTCCAGGTGAGGAAGTTCGTCTGGGAGAGCAGGTCGACGTAGTGCTGGAGCGTCGGCTGATGGACGACCAGCGGCATGATCTTCGCGTTGTAGAGCTCCCGGTTCGGCTTGATGGAGGTGACGAACATCCAGTAGAACGGGAAGAGCGTCGCCACCAGGAAGAACCCGAGCGGCAGGTAGAGCCGACGCGTCCGAAGCCCGAGTCCCCGGCCGCCAACCATCAGTCGCGCCTCAGGTAGAGCGTCAGCGCGACGATCAGGAGGGCGAGCGCCGGCAGCATCGAGAGCGCCACGGCGGCGCCCAGCCCGAGCTGACCGCCGAGCATGCCCAGGTTGAAGGCGTAGATGGCGAAGATGTTCGTCGCGTTCGCGGGCCCGCCGTTCGTCAGCGCGTAGACGAGCTGGAAGTCCGAGAAGGTGAAGATCACGGAGAACATGGTCACGATGATCACGACGGGCTTGAGGATAGGCAACGTCACGTAGACGAAGCGCTGCCGAGCGCTCGCGCCGTCGATGGCGGCGGCCTCGTGGAGGTCGGGCGAGATCGTCTGGAGCCCGGCGAGGAGCGTGATGCCGTAGAAGGGGACACCGCGCCAGGTGTTCACCACGATGATGGAGACCATCGCCAGCGAGGCGTTGCCGAGCCAGGAGAACCCGGACGTGATCACGCCTCCGTGAACGAGGAGCCAGTTGACCACGCTGAACGTCGGGTCGAGGATCCACATCCAGGCGATCGTCGAGAGCACCGTCGGAACGATGAACGGCAAGAGCACGAAGGCGCGCGCCAGGTTCTTGCCGCGGAAGGTCTGATTCATGACGAGCGCCAGGGCCATACCGCCCACGAGCTTCAGGATGGTCGTCACGATCGTGTAGACGAACGTGTTGCGCGTGACCTGCCAGAAGACGGCGTCGTGGGTGAGCGCGGCGAAGTTCGCCAGCCCGACGAAAACGCCCGGCCGCGTCACGGGCCTGTCTTGGAGGGAGAGGGAGATGCCGTAGAAGAACGGGTAGGCGACGAAGGCGAGCAGGAAGGCGACCCCCGGGCCGAGCATGAGCCAGCTGAAGACGCCTTCGCGCTCGAGGAGGCCGCGCAGCGTGAACGGCCGGCCGGCGACCGGGGCGGGCCGAGCCAGGGACGCCGGCCTGACCGCCATCGCCTACTTCGCCTTGTAGATCTGCTTGAGCTGTAGGACCGCGGCCGCGATCACCTCTTTGGTCGGCGCCCCCTGGCACGCCTTGGCGAACATGTCGACGACCGCGTACTTCGCCATGCTCTCGGACATCGCGTGGCTCGGGGGGCCCGGCCAGCCGGGCAGGCGCGAGGTCTTGAGCGACTCCTTGTAGGGGATGTAGCGAGGCTCCGGGTTCCACATCGGGTGGTTGTCGTAGGCGTGGAGGAACGGCGCATAGTACGCGTCACCGGCGACGAGCCACGCCGAGAGCTGTCGGTCGTCGTACAGCCAGCGGAGGAACGCCTTGGCCGCGTTGACGTCCTGGGCAAAGGTGAAGATCGAGTGCGACTGCGGGTTCAACAGATGGTAGCGCCCCTTCGGTCCCTGTGGGTTCAGCGCGTGGTCGGTGACCCGGCCGAGCTCCGGGAAGTCGCGCTTGGCGACGACGAGGATCGAGGAGGCGTTGTTGGTGCAGGAGATCTGCTCGCCGAGGAACGCCTTGTTGTTGTTCACGTCGGTCCAGCCGAGCACGTCCTCGAGCATCGTCTCCTTGTAGAACCGTCGGCAGAAGTCGACCGCCCGCGCCGTCTCGTCGGAGTCGAGGAGGACCGTCTTGCCGTCCCTGTCGACCTCCCTCCCGCCGTACGACCAGAGCAGCGGATAGAGCCAGCCGTGATTGTCCCCCCAGCCGTGACCCAGCTCGAAGCCGAACGGGTGTCCCTTCTGCTTGAGCTTCCGGCCGACGTCGAGGAGCTCCTCCCACGTGTCCGGGAACTTCGTGACGCCGACCTCCTTGAACCAGTCGGTCCGGTACACTTCGAGCTGGCCGATGTTGCCCCAGGGCAGCCCCTTCCACTTGCGGTTGATCACGACGGCGTCCGTGACGCTGTCGTACCAGGGGCCGAGCTTCTGGCCGATCTCGTTGGCGAGGTCGGTGACGTCGACCAGGCTCTGCTCGAACAGCCAGGGCCAGTTGAAGCCGGTGGCGGTGACCTCGGGGCCCGACCGTGTCTCGGCGACGGTCGTCATCCGCGTGAGCAGGCTGCCGACGCTCACCGGCTCGTAGTTGATCTTGATGCCGGTCAGCTTCTCGTACTCCAGGGCCAGTTTCTTTACGAAGAACTCGTCGAAGGCCTTGATGAACGAGCTCTCGTGCAGGACCGACATGGACTTCGGGGCGGCGCCGGTCGAGCGGGGCCCGAGAGCGGCCGCCGCGCCGAGGACAACGGTGACGGTAAGGAACTCGCGACGGGTGCGCATGACGTCCTCCTCAGCTCGTGGGTGCGCTGCCGGACGTGGGCTGGCGCGACACTAGGCGAGGGGGGCGGGCGCTGTCAAGGAGAGGGACTTCTGACGGTGTCTCCTAGTGTCTGACCAGAGCCCAGCCGAACGACTTGAGGTCCTGGACGATGTCGCGTTGGCGCCGGTCCACGCGGCGCTTGTCGAGTGCCACCGGCTCCTGGCGCTGGCGGCGCGCCTCCATCCGTCGGTCGAAAATCACATCGATGATGTCGCTGGCGAATACATGCTTGAGATACGTGTAGCGTGTGGGTTGCGTGCGCGAGACAACGAGGAGAAGCCGAGCCACCAACTGCCCTCCAGAGGACGCCAGATTCCTAATATGGACGGAGCCTACGCAGGTTTGCATTGTTCCGGAAATTAGGGAACCCCCGCAAATTGAAGGGGAAAAGGCTCGACGAGGGCCGCCTGGTACCTGAGTCAGGGGGAGGGAGATCCCTGAATGTTCCGGGCGAAGTGGCCTGCTAGTATGCCGATCGGTACGATCGACGCGGGGCCCACCCGCCAGCTCGGAGGAGGACATGCCCGAACGGCCATTACCCACGGAGCAGGACGTGCGCGCGTACATCCGCGACCGCCGGAACTGGGGGCGGTGGGGCAAGGACGATGAGGTCGGCGCGCTCAATCTCGTGACGCCGGCCAAGCGCGCGGCGGCCGCGCGGCTCGTCCGGAGCGGCCGAGCGGTCTCGCTGAGCCGGCCGTTCCCCAAGGAGCCCGGCCCCAACAACGCGTTTCCCGCGCAGCACTACATGCGGACACTCCCGCGCGGGAAGGGCGGCTTCGCGGCAGACTACTACGGCATCTTCTACCACGGCGTCGCGTCCACCCACATCGACGCGCTCTGCCACACCTGGGACGCCGAGGCGATGTGGAACGGGCGCGACCCCCGGAAAGAGATCACGTTCGACGGGGCGACCTTTGGCTCGATCGAGCACTGGGCCGACGGCATCCTCACGCGGGGCGTCATGCTCGACGTGCCGCGCCATCGCGGAGTCCCCTGCGTGACGCAGGAGACACCCGTGCACGGGTGGGAGCTCGAGGACATCCTGACGAAGCGCGGGATCACGCTCGAGCCCGGAGACGCGGTCTCGGTGTATTGCGGGCGGGAGGCGTGGCAAGCGGCGAACCCGGACCGGCCCTACAGCCGTCCGTTCGGGCCCGGAACGATCGAGCGCCCGGGGCTGCACGTCTCGTGTCTGCCGTTCCTCCGGGACCACGACGTGAGCGTGCTCGTCTGGGACATGCTCGATCATCTGCCGATCGGCTACGACATTCCCTGGGCGGTGCATGCGGCGCTCTTTGCGTACGGGATGGCCCTGCTCGACAACGCCCTCCTCGAGCCTCTCGCGCGCGCGTGCGCCGACGAGCGGCGCGACGAGTTCATGCTGGTCATCGCGCCCCTCAGGGTCGTGGGCGGCACGGGCTCGCCGGCCAACCCGATCGCGGTGTTTTGATGGACGGCTGGATCGGGCAGCCCCTCAAGCGCCGCGAAGACCACCGGCTCCTCTCGGGTGCCGGACGCTTCGTCGACGACCTGAGGCCGCCCCGGTGCGCTCACGTGGTCCTGCTCCGCTCGCCCCACGCCCACGCGCGCATCGCGCGCCTCGATGTCGAGGGCGCGCGGCGCGCGCCCGGCGTGGTGGCGGTCGTCACCGGCGCCGAGGTGCGCCACCTGGGGCCGCTGCCGGTGAACCGGCTCGTGCCGGACATGCGGGTGCCGCCCCATCCGATCATCGCGGATACGCACGTCCGCACCGCGGGCACCCCCGTGGCGGCGGTCGTCGCCGAGGATCCGTACCGCGCGCGTGACGCGGTCGAGCTGATCGACGTGGCGTACGAGCCCCTCGCCGGAGTGCCGGAGCCAGAGGCGGCGGTGGGCGACGGCGCCCACGTCCTGTTCGCCGACATCGAGCGGAACCGGTCCTTCACGCGCACGCTGCGTGAGGGCGACGCGGCGGGCGCGATGAGGACGGCCGCGCGCGTCGTCTCGCTCCGTGTGGTCCAGCAGCGCCTGGCCGGCGTGCCGCTCGAGCCTCGCGCGGTCCTCGCCGTCTTCGATCCCTCCACCGAGGAGCTGACGCTCTGGGTCTCGTGCCAGGCGCCATTCCGCATCCGCGCCGAGGTCGCTCGGCTCCTCGGGCTTCCCGAGTCGCAGGTCCGTGTGATCGCGCCCGACGTCGGCGGCGGCTTTGGCGTGAAGAGCGGCCCGTACCGGGAGGAGGTCCTGCTCGCCTGGCTCGCCCCGCGGCTCGCGCGCCCGCTCAAGTGGGTGGCGACGCGGAGCGAGGACCAGATCACCACGAACCATGCGCGCGGCGCGGTCTCGGAGGGCGAGCTCGCGCTCGACGCCGAGGGGCGCATCACCGCGCTCCGCGCGCGCATCGTCGCGCCGCTCGGCGCCGCTCTGATGAACGCGGCCGCGGGACCGCCGTGGAACCACGCGCGTCTCCTGCCGGGAGCCTACGTCGTCCCGGCGTGCGACATCACCGTGACCGGAGCCCTGACGACGACGACACCGGTCGCGGCCTATCGCGGCGCCGGCCGGCCCGAGGCGTGCTTCTTCATCGAGCGGCTGATGGACACGGCGGCGCGGGCGCTCGGGCTCGATCCCGTCGAGATTCGCCGGCGCAACTTCATCCCCCCCGACCGCTTCCCGTTTCGGTCGGTGACGGGCCAGGTCTACGACTCGGGCGACTACGGCAAGGCGCTCGAGCTCGCGCTTGCCGCGGCCGACTACCCGCGCCTCAGACGCGAGCAGGCGGCGCGCCGCGCGCATGGCGAGATCGTCGGGGTCGGCGTCGCGTCCTACGTCGAGCCCGCCGCGCTCGGCTGGGAGAGCGGCAGTATCAAGGTCGAGCGCTCCGGGCGCGTCACGGCGATCACCGGGTCGAGCGCCCACGGCCAGGGGCACGAGACGACCTTCGCGCAGATCGTGGCCGACCACCTGGGCGTCACGCCGGAGGAGGTGGTGGTCGTCCACGGCGACACGCGCTCGGGACCCGAGGGCTTCGGCACCTTCGGCAGCCGGAGCGTCGCGCTGGGCGGCGGCGCCCTCGCGCGCGTGGCCGCCGACGTGCGCGAGAAGGGGCGGCGGATCGCCGCGAAGCTCCTCGAGGCCGCGGCCGCCGACGTGGTCAACGGGCATGGCGGCTTCCACGTGGTCGGCGCGCGAGAGCGGCGGGTGACGTGGAAGGAAGTCGCCGGCGCCGCCTACGCCGGAGGTCACGCATTGCCTGCCGGCGAGACGCCGGGCCTCGAGTCGAGCACCTACTTCCAGCCGGAGGGCGAGGTGTGGAGCTTCGGTGCCGTCGTCTCGGCGGTGAGGATCGACCGCGAGTCCGGCCAGCTCGTCATCGAGCGGCTCGTGTGGGTGGACGACGCCGGCACGGTGATCAATCCGCTCCTCGCCGAGGGCCAGCTCCATGGCGCTCTCGCGCAGGGGCTCGGCCAGGCCCTGCTCGAGGCGATCGTGTACGATCGCGACGGCCAGCTTCTGACCGGCACCTTGATGGACTACGCGATCCCGCGCGCCGCCGACGTGCCGCCCGTCACGCTCGAGAAGATGCATACGCCCTCGCCCCGCAACCCGCTCGGCGCCAAGGGGCTGGGCGAGGCCGGGTGCATCGCCATTCCGCCCGCCGTCGTGAACGCCGCCGTAGACGCGTTGGCGCCCCTCGGCGTCATGCACCTCGACATGCCGCTCACGCCCGTGCGACTCTGGGCGGCGATCAGGAGACCCTGATGAACTACCGGATCATCTCCGCCGACGATCACATCGATCTCCAGTGGCTGCCGAAGGACCTCTGGCAGAAGCGGGTCTCCGCGTCCTGGCGCGGACGCGCGCCGAAGGTCGTCGAGACGCCCGAGGGGCCGTTCTGGTTCTGCGGCGACGATCGCTGGGACCCGTGGGGCGGGCGGCGGGGCGCCGCGGGCGCGCAGGGCGGCCGGCGCACGGCGCTCGAGCGGGGCGGCGTCCTCGAGCCGGGCGTCCTGCGCCCCACGACGACCGAGCTCCGGCTCCAGGACATGGATCGTGACGGGATCGACGCGACCGTCATGTACGGGCCGATCGTGCCGCTCCTGATCCAGGAGCCGGAGCTGAGGCGTGTCTGCTACCGCGCGTACAACGAGTGGCTGGCCGAGTTCTGCGCGAGCGCGCCGGATCGGCTCATCGGCGCCGGGCTCATCCCGATCGACGACCCCAAGACCGCCGCGGACGAGGTTCGCTACCTCGAGCAGATCGGTCTCCGGACGGGGATGTTCCTGGCCGCGCGGGTGGAGCTCCCGCTCTGGGACGAGGCCTGGGAGCCCTTGTGGGAGGCGGCCGCCGAGACGGAGCTGCCCGTCGGCTTCCATCTGGGCGGGGGCCTGCGGACCGTCGCGTTCAGCGGTCCGAAGGCGACCCAGGCCGGGAATATGGGCGTCCGGGTCGCCTGCTCCACGCTCCAGATGGATGAGCCGCTCGCCGCCGTGATCTTCGCCGGCGCGCTCGAGCGTCACCGGCGGCTCAAGATCGTGCTCGCCGAGACCGGGATCGGCTGGCTGCCCTACATGCTCGAGAGGATGGACGACACCTACCAGAAGTTCCTCGACGCCGAGGAGTTCTGGCGGACGCACGGCGGACTCCAGCTGACGATGCCGCCGAGCGCCTATTTCCGTCGGCAGGTGTGGGCGACCTTCCAGACCGATCATCTCGGGCTGCGGGTCGTGGACCTCCTCGGCGACGACCGAGTCATGTGGGCGTCCGACTACCCGCACGCCGACAGCACGTGGCCCGAGTCCGAGCGGGTGATCGAAGCGAACTTCAAGGGCGTCACGGCTCAAGCGCGGCGCCGCATCCTGTGCGACAACGCCAGAGACTTGTACGGGCTCTAGGCGAGCCTACTTGATCGCGAGGGGGTTCACCGGTGAGCCGACCGCGCCCGTGATCGGCAGCGGCGGGGCCACGAACAGGAAGTCGTAGACCTTGTCTCTCGCGCAGTCGGCGGCGAGGGCGTCGAGGTCGAAGATCTCGCCCACGAGGAGCCCCATGTGCGGGATGAGCACCTGGTGGAGCGGCTGGTAGGTGTCGGGGATCTCGTTGGGCCGCACCTCCATCCCCCACGTGTCGGTCGCCAGCGCGGCGAGCTCCCGCCGGTGGATCCACTCCGCGGTCCAGAAGGAGAGCCCGGGCGCGTCGCCGCCCGCGTAGTCGCCCCACCCCCCGCGGGCGCGGCACATGGACATCTGCCCAGTCCGGACCAGCAGGGCGTCGCCCCGGCCGACCGTGACGGAGTGCGCCTTGGCCGCCGCCTCCAGATCGTCCACCGTGATAGCGTAGCCCGGCTCGAGCCAGTCGACGCCCTTCGCGCGCGGCAGGTCGAGCAGCACGCCCCGGGTGGCGATGAAGCGCGCCATCTTCTCCATGCCGTTCTTCTTGGCGCCCTCGCTCGAGACGAGATTGGCGTCGTAGCCGTTGTAGAGGCGGCCGTCCAGGAAGCAGTGTGAGAGCGCATCCCACTGGGTCCCGCACTGGAGCGCCATGATCACCATGTCGTCGGCAAAGCCGACGCCGCCGGGGCGCTTGAACGCGCCCGTCGTGAAGTCGGGACCGGTGAGGATCATGCGGTGGATCGGGTTGAAACGTCGTGGCTGGTTGATCTGCGGGCCCGTGTTGTCGAACGGGATCGCCAGCGAGAAGGTCACGCCGCGTCGCACCCTGCGCGTGGCCGCCACGATCGTCTCGGGCGTGATGTAGTTCAGCGTCCCCAGCTCGTCGTTCGGTCCCCACTTGGACCAGTTGCGGCACTTCGCTCCCATCTCGCGCACGGCGTCGGCCATGGGTGGGTCTCCTCTCTACGCGCGCCGGAAACTCGCGGGCGGCGGACTCTCGAAGACGACCCGCCGGCCGCTCGGGTGGACGAAGCCGAGTCGCGTGGCGTGCAGCCACACGCGCTGGAGCGGGTCGCGCCGGCTCCCGTACGCGTGGTCGCCGACGATCGGATGCCCGAGCGCCGCGAGCTGGGCGCGGATCTGGCCCCGCCGCCCCGTCACGAGGACGAGCTCGAGCAGGGTCGCGGACCGAGCGCGCTCCAGCACGCGGTAGCGGGTGATCGCCTCCCGGCCGCGGCCTCCCTCGCGCGTGGTCCGAACACGCAGAGCGCGGTCCTCGACGAGGTGCCCGGTCAGGGTACCCGCCGGCTCGCGGACGACACCCTCGACGCGGGCGACGTAGACACGCTCCGGCAGCCGCGCGCGGAACTGCGCCTGCAGGGCCTGCTTGACGGCGAGCGACTTGGCGAAGACGAGCAGGCCGGAGGTCTCACGATCGAGCCGATGGACGACGAAGATCCGCCCGCCTTCCCGCGCCCGCACCCAGGCGCCGAGCAGGCGGTATGCGGTCCGCTCGCGCTCGGTTTCGGTCGCGATCGTCAGGAGCCCCGCGGGCTTCTCGACGACCACGAGGTGCTCGTCCTCATGAACGAGCCGGAGCGGCGCCGGGAAGCTGGCGGGCGGCGGTGAGCGGAGCTCGACGCGGTCGCCCGGGCCCACCGCGACGTCGCCCCGGCACACGACGGCGCCGTTGACGCAAACGCGTGCGCCCGCAAGCCACTGCTTGAGCCGGCGGCCGGGCGTCCCCGGATACAGGGCGCGCAGCCGCTCCCGGAGCGTCAGGTCCGGCCCGCGGGACGATGCGCTCAGTGACCGGGCGGCGGAGGGGGTGGGGGCGGGTTGGGGACCCACACCCAGCGATAGGCCACGGTCACACCGTCACCCTGCAAGACGTAACGGCCGTGGGGAAAGACGACCTCTCGCTGGATGACAGGCGCGGCCGGCGTGTACACGACTGGAGGCGCGGCGTACACCACGGGGGGAGCCGCGTAGACCACCGGGTATGGCGCGTAATACGAGGGCTGAACGATGACCACGCGATCACGGTGCCAGGGGAAGCCGCCGGCGAGCTGATTGAAGACCGCGAAGGCGCCGAGGCCCAGGGCCGCGTCTGTCGCTGCGCCCGCAGCGGCCGGCATTGGGAGCAAGCCAACGAGGACCCCGCCGAGCGTCCCGATCACCAGCAGCCTCTTCATGGTCCCCTCCAGGAGCGATGATACACCCCGACATCGTCCGTCGCGTGCGCCGCTTGGGCGCTCGCGGGTACGGCGGCGAGGCGCGGCCGTCATCGGGAGAGGTGGCGGCGGGCGAGACCCTCGGCGTAAGCCTCGAGCAGCCGATGCATCTCCCGCATCGCGGCTTCGGCCTCCCGGCGGTCGTCGGGCGTGCGCAGGTGCCTGAGGATGGCCCGCTTCGTCTCGCCCGATTCCTCCTTCTCGATCGCCTCGTGCACCGTGTAGTTCAGGCCGCCCCACTCGGCGCGGACACGATAGTGCTCCACGAGCGCCCGGCCGACGGTCTGCGCGATCGCGACGACTTCCTCCTCCAGGAGCGCCGTCGCGCAGAGCGAGGCGCTCCACGGAATCTCGTGGGCCAGTCGCCGGAAGAACGCGAGGATCGCCGCCATCTCGGGGACGGGCGCGATGCGCTCGTAGGCCTCGCGCGGGTACCCAAGGTCGTCACCGATCCGGCGAAAGAGCTCGTCGTGGTCCGGCGTGCCGCCCACGCGGCCGTCGAAGTAGCCGAGATCCTCGACGAGCAGGTGGCGCGCGCAGTCCTTGCGGACCTCGAAGTCTTCGCAGCGGGTGTGAATGCCGCTGAAGATGCGCGGGAACCAGGCGATCAGCAGGTAGTGCTGGGCGATGTGCCCCCACACGTCGGCGCGGCTGAGGGCGCCCGAGGCGAAACGCCTGAAGTATTCCGAGCGGCGGAAGGGGCTCTGTTGAAGCAGCTCCGCCGTCAACGCGTCGAACCAGTCCTCGGTCGTCATGCCCCCTCGGCGCCGCCGGCCGCATTATATCGGATGCGCACCTAGTATTCGGCGAGGCGGTCGTTCTCGCGGTAATCCACGGGACAGTCGATCAGCACGGGCACCGTCGCCCGGAGGGCGTCCGCGAGCGCGGGCCGGAGTTCCTTGGCCGCGTTGACCCGCACGCCCTCGCAGCCGAACGCGCGGGCGAGCGCGACGAAGTCCGGATTGCCGAAGTCGACGCCCGCCGTATGGCCGAACTGCCGCTCCTGCTTCCAGCGGATCACGCCATACCCGTCGTCGCGGAAGATCAGGACCACGAAGCCGAGTCCCAGCCGGACCGCTGTCTCGAGCTCCTGAATGTTCATCAGGAGGCCCCCGTCGCCGGTGACGGCGACGACGCGGCGCCCGGGCTCCGCCAGCTTGGCCGCGATCGCGCCCGGCAGCCCGATGCCCATGGCCGCGAACCCGTTGGAGATAATGACCGTGTTCGGAAGCTGCGCACGAAATCGCTTCGCCACCCAGAGCTTGTGCGCGCCGACGTCCGAGATCACAAGATCGTCGGGCTCCAGGACGGACTCGAGATCCGAGACGATGCGCTGGGGGAGGAGCGGGAACCCGTCGTCGAGGCGACGCGGGTCGTGGGGCGGGCGGCCCGGCGGGAGCCGCTCCGGGCGGACCGCCACCATCGGCGCCAGGAGCTCAAGGGCCTCACGGACGTCGGCCACGACCTCGACCGCGGGCTGGTAGCGCGCATCGACCTCGGCCGCCGTGAAGTCGATGTGGACGACGCGGAGCCGGCCCGACGGATTCCATCGCGCGGCGCTGTACTCCACCGGGTCGTAGCCGACCGCGATGACGACGTCTGCGTCGGTGAAGCCGACGCGGGTGGGGTCGTCCGACGTGAGGCCGACCGTGGTCCGTGCGAGCGGATGATCGACCGAGATCGCGCCCTTGGCCATGAACGTGGTGACGACCGGCATCTGCGCCCGCTCGGCGAGCGCCGTCAGCTCCTTGGACGCCCGGCCGCGGATGACGCCGTTCCCCGCCAGGACCAGCGGACGCTGGGCGCGGTTGATGATGTCGGCCGCCCGCGCGAGCGACGGCCGATCGGGCGACGGCCGGCGCGGGCGGTCGGCGACGAGCGGCTCGCCCTCGGCGGGCTCCTGCGCGACATCCTCGGGCAGCTCGAGGTGGCAGGCGCCCGGCTTTTCTTCCTCGGCACGCTTGAACGCTTTGCGCACGGCTTCGGCGACCACGGCGCCGGTCTCGATGCGGGCGTTCCACTTCGTGAACGGCCGGAACACGTCGACGATGTCGACGTACTGGTGCGACTCCTTGTGAAGCAGGTGCCGGGCGAGCTGGCCCGTGATCGCCACGACCGGCGCCCGGTCGAGGTTCGCATCGGCGAGGCCGGTGGCGAGGTTCGTGGCGCCCGGCCCGAGTGTGGCCAGGCACACGCCGGCGTGGCCCGTCAGCCGGCCCCACACGTCCGCCATGAACGCCGCTGCCTGCTCGTGCCGGACCGGAACGAAGCGGATCGACGAGTGCGCGAGCGCCTCGTTGACGTCGAGCGTCTCCTCGCCCGGGACGCCGAACACGTACCGCACGCCCTCACGCTCGAGACAGCGGACCAACAGCTCGGCTCCGGTCATCGCCGACCTCCCGGGGGATTCTTACCGATCAACGAGGACTCTACCGCGGTTTCGCGGTGAGCTCTCGCTTGACACGGACGTGTCGCTATAGTAGGTCTGCGCTCGGGAAGAAGGGGCGAGAGGAGGAGAAGAGGCGATGAGGCGACCGGGCTTCGTAGTCGCGTTCGCGGTGCTGACCGGAATGCTGTGCACGGACACCGCGCTGGCGCAGTCGACGACGGGCTGGCCGGTGTACGGCGGGGACAGCGGGAACACGCGGTACGGCAAGCTCGACCAGATCACAACGAAGAACGTGCAGAGGCTGAAGGTCGCGTGGGTGCTTCAGCTCGGCACGCTGGAGGCTCAGGAGTCCACGCCGCTCGTGATCGGCGACACGCTGTACGTCACCTCGTCGTCGGGACCCAAGCACGTCTTCGCCGTCGAGGCCAAGACGGGAACCGTTCGCTGGCGGTACTCCCCCGAGATCCCGGCCGACGTGCAGCAGACGACGTGCTGTGGCCTCGACAACCGCGGCGTGGCCTACGCGAAGGGCAAAATCTTCGTGACCCGGCTCGACGGCTACCTCGTGGCCCTCGATGCCCGCACGGGCAAGGAGCTCTGGAAGAGCCAGGTCGTCGACTACACGCAGGGCGCGGCGATCACCTCTCCGCCAACGGCCGTGAAGAATCTAGTCGTCACGGGCTTCGCGGGCGGCGAGTACGGAGTCCGGGGCTACATCAGCGCCTTCGACCAGGACACCGGCAAAGAGGTCTGGCGCCTGTACACGGTTCCCGCGACCGGCGAGCCCGGAAGTGAGACGTGGAAGGGCGACTCCTGGAAATTCGGCGGCGGCGCCGCCTGGTATGTCGGCTCCTACGATCCGCAGCTCAACCTCCTGTACTACGGCACCAGCAACCCGGCGCCGTGGGCGGCCGTGGTGCGCGGACCGGACAGCAGCGCCTACGGCGACTTCACCAATCTCTTCACCGCCAGCACGCTGGCGATCGATCCTGACAGCGGCAAGATCGTCTGGCATTACCAGTCGACACCGTACGACGCGTGGGACTACGACGGCGTGAACGAGCTCGTGCTCGCCGACGTCGTGGTGGGCGGGCAGACGACGCCGGTCCTGTTCAAGGCCGATCGCAACGGCTTCTTCTACGTGCTCAACCGGAAGACGGGGAAGCTGATCTCCGCGGAGCCGTACGTCTTCGTGAACTGGGCGACAGGCGTCGACAAGGCGAGCGGCCGGCCGATCGAAATCCCGGAAAAGCGGCCCCGGCTCGACACGTGGGCGCGCGACATCTGTCCGAATCTGTTCGGCGGAAAGAACTGGGAGCCTATGGCGTACAGTCCCCAGACGCGCCTGGTGTACATCCCGACATTCAACCTCTGCATGGACCTCGCGGGGAGGACGGCGGAATACAAGCGCGGGATGTTCTACCTCGGATCCGAATGGGACCTGGCGAAGGTGGGGCCGGGTGGCCACATGAGCGAAGCGATCGCCTGGGATCCCATCAAGAACGTGAAGGTCTGGGGAAACAAGGAAGAGCTGCCCTTCATGGGCGGCATGCTGCCGACCGCGGGAGGGCTGGTGTTCCACGGCAACATTCAGGGCTGGTTCAAGGCGCTCGATGCCAGCACGGGGAAGCTCCTCTGGCAGTTCAACACGGGCTCCGGAATCAGCGCCGGCCCCGTGACCTATGAGCTCGACGGCAAGCAGTACGTCGCCGTCGTGTCCGGCCGCCTGGTCACGCCGCCGTCTTTCCTCGGTCACATCGGCGAGAAGATCTTCGCCTCGAGCCCGCCAGGCGGAGCGCTCTTCGTGTTCGAGCTTCCCGCCCCGTAGGTCGCCTCGCGGGGGACCGTGCTGGCTCGCGCGGCAATCGGGTTGGCCATGACCGGCTGGCTCCTCGCCCGGGGAGCCTCGGAGACGGCGCCGCCGGCGACCAACCCATTTCACGCGGACGCCTCGGTAGTTCCGGTGGGCCGGAGCCTCTTCAACCAGCACTGCTCGCACTGCCACGCGCCGAACGCGATCAACCCGGACCCGAGCCGAGACCTCCGTCGGCTGAAGCTACGTTACCGAGAGAACATGGCGCACGTGTTCTACGAGACCGTCACCGAGGGGCGACCGACGAAGGGGATGGTGCCGTGGAAGGGCGTGCTGAGCGAAGACGCCATCTGGAAGATCTTCACGTTCCTGGAGTCCGTGCAGAGGGAGCCTTAGATGCGGCCTCTCTCACCGTCCCTAATCCCCGGTGAGTTGCCAGAAGAGCCATCCCAGCATCAGTCCCCAGAGCACGACGGCCGTCACCAGGCCGGTCCAATGCGCGACGCTCCCGCGGATCACTGATCGCGTGACCCCCTGGCGCCCGGTGGACAGGCATGAGGCATGCCACCACCGAATCGCAGTCGCCGCGAGCGGATACGAACAGAGTCGACGGTTCAGTCTGACCGGAAGTGTTAAGAACGCGCTGTCACCCTGACACCAGCGCGGCGAGAATCGCGGGTTTCTTAGCGTCGCACCAGTGCCCAGCCGAACTCCTGAAGGTCCTTACTGAGGTAGCGGTGGCGCCGATGCCCGCGGCGCCTCTCGGCCCCTGCTCGCTCGTGGAGTTGCCGACGCTCTGTCACCCGGCGGTCAAGGATCACGTCCACCGTTTCGCTTCTGAATACATGCCTGAGATACGTGTAGCGTGCCGGCTCGCCGCGCGCGACGATGATGAGCAGACGGGCCACCGAGTACCCGGGCTGGACTAACGCCACCAATCGTACCCCGGCTGCATGCCCCCGAGGGTAGGCCCTCGAGAGCGTTTCCGGAATTAGGTAAATCACCGCAAAATGGGTGAGGAAATGCCGGAGGACTGGCAGAAGAATGTCCTGTTCGGCAAGAGGCTGACCAGGCCCGCTTAGACCAGCACCTCGGAAGTACCCGATCTTTCTGGAAATTCGACTCCGGTATCAGATTTGCCCTGCAGTTCTTCCATGGAGGGCTCCGAGACTCGTCGTGATGTCGGCCGTCCGTCGAGGATGGCGCAGTACGCGCCCCAGGTCGCCCAGTGGCTCGGTGAGGATCCCGACCTCTCGGGCGCCGAAATCTTGCGGCGCGCTCGGCTTGCGGGCTATCCAGGCGGCAAGAGCGCGCTCTACGAGCTCGTGAGGCAGCTGCGGGCGCCCGAGTCGGGGTATCCAAGCTGCCCGCTCTGCCGTGCCATGCTCCGTGACACCGCGGACCCTTCCCGGCACGGTGGCCAAAGCGCAACGCATGGGCCCGTGCTCGGGGCCGGCTCAAGCGCGCCGGCGTCCCGATGAAGGCGCACGCGTGGGGTCTCGGGTGGCGACTCGTCGTCGCCGTGGTGATTCCCTTCGGCTGGCTCGCCTTCGTTTTCCATGGCGGCACGGCCTCGATCTGGTCCAACCATCTCGAGCGGGAATACCGTCTCTGGCGTTGGCGCCGATCGTACCGCGGTACGGCGTATCGCTTGCGGGATGCCCGCCAGGCGACCCTGCCGCCAGACGCGTTGGGCCGGGCGGCACCGACAACGACGAAGCGGAAGGGCTGAGAGAGCATGCGGCTAGGCTCGAAAATCTTCCTGACCTCCGCGCTCGTGATCATCGTGCTCGCGGGCGTCGGTGGTCTCAGCCTCCTCGCGGTGGATCGTCTCGTGTCCGTCAACCGTGAGATCACGACCCGCGCCGTTCCGGCGCTGCGCCTCACCGCGTCCGCCCGCGAGGCGATGTCGCCGCTCGTGTGGCTCGAGGCGCGCGCCGCGGTGCTGGGCGACCCGCGCTACGTGACGGCGTGGACCGAGCGAGCGGCGCGGGTTTCGCAGGATCTCGTCCGCCTCACCGAGTACACGCACAGCCACTGGGAGGCGCTTCACCTCCGCGAGGCGAGCGTGGCGCTCGAGGGATACCGGCGCGTCGTCGCCGAGGAGCAGGCGCTCCTCCGGCGAGGCGAGCGCGCCCGCGCGCTGCGTCTGATCGACACGGATGCGCGGGGGCTCGCCGAGGAGGTCCAGGAGAGCCTCGACGCGCTGATGGCGGCGACCCACACGCAGGTCCTCGCGGCGCAGGCCGAGGCCGCACGCCTCGAGGTGCGCACGTGGACCGCCGTGCTGATTGCGCTCGGCGCCGCGGTGGGCCTGGCGCTGCTCGCCACGGCCGCCGTCGCCCAGCGGATGACCCGCTCGCTCGCCCTGTTGTCCTCGGCGACGGCCGAGGTCGCCGCGGGCGCGTTTCGCGAGCCCATCGCGATCGAGAGCCGCGACGAGATCGGGGCGCTCGCACGCTCGTTCAACTCGATGGCGAGCCAGCTGCACCAGATGGAGGAGACGAAGCGGGAGTTCTTCGCGACCGTCTCGCACGAGCTCCGGTCGCCGCTCACGTCGATCCGCGGCGCGGCCGACCTCCTCCGCGACGGCGTTCCCGGCCCGCTCACGGAGAAGCAGGAACGCCTCATGGACATCATCGGGCAGAGCTCCGAGCGCCTGCTCGGGCTCGTCAATCAGATCCTCGAGATGTCGCGTCTGCGCGCCGGGCTCGTGGAGCTCGACCGCAAGCCGCTCAACCTCGCGTGGCTCGTGGACCGCGTCGTCGACGAGCTCCACCCCCGCGCCGAGGAGGCGGACGTCACCCTCGAGCGGGAGCGCGTCGGAGCGAACTTCACGTACCTCGGCGACGAGGAGCGGCTCCACCAGCTGGTGGTCAACCTCGGCGCCAACGCCATCCGCTTCACGCCGCGCGGGGGCCGCGTCGTCGTGCGGGTGATCGACGTGGGCCCGGAGATCGAGCTCCAGGTCGAGGACACGGGCGTGGGGATCCCCGCCGATGCGCTGCCGCACATCTTCGACCCCTACCGGCAGGCCCACCGCGAGCGGGGCGGCACGGGCCTGGGCCTGGCGATCGTGAGTGGGATCGTGGCTGCCCACGGCGGACGCGTGACCGCCGAATCGCGCGAGGGGAAGGGGAGCCGCTTCACCGTGCTTCTGCCGCGCGCATGAGCACTCGGGAACGCGAGCAGAAGCCCAAATCCGCCGCCCGCGCCGGTGGTCTGCTCTTCGTCGTGTCCCGTGACGCCGTGGACCGCTACGAAGACCTCAGGCGAGTCTTCGCCGGAGACGCGAGGGTGACGGTGATCCTCGATCGCCGGTCGGGCGAACGTCGGAAGACGCCGAGCGTTCGAGCCGCGGGACGTCGTCGAGCCGAGCGACGCTCGAGGCCTGCGATCGACAACGGATTACAACGGCAGGGGTGGGCCATGGTGCGTCGCGACCTGTCTCACGTTCCCACGTACGATTCGCACGGCCTCCCGCCGAATCCCTAAGCCCGAACTATCGCCACCTCTTCGAAGTCCTTCTTTAGCCGCCCGATCGCGGCTGAACACCCCCCTTGTGGTTCATCGAGGGACGAATACCGCGGTACCGAGCGACCGTCGCGACCCGGAGCCGGCTCCGCTTAGGACCACGAGTGGCACGATACCGAGGATGTCTTCAGACGGTCGACGACAAGCTCGAGTCCGGTGATGTCCCGACGATTGGTCCGTTAGCCTCTTAAAACGGGGATGTGGGCTAGGAGCAGTGCCGGAGACGCCCGAAGGCGTCGTTGCCGCCGACCAAGCGGCGCGGGGCCGCGTTGACAATGGGCGAGGTCGTCGCGTCGGCGTGGTCGAGCTGCCGCAGGATGCGATTCACGTACCGGCGCGTCTCCCGATAGGGCGGAACGCCCCGGTGATGGATCACCGCTTGCTCGCCGGCGTTATAGGCGGCGAGGGCGAGCGGCACGTTGTTCCTGAAGATGTCCATCATGGCGCGAAGATGCCGGATGCCGGCCTCCATGTTCTCCCGTGGATCGAAGGGATTGTCCACGCCGAGGGTGGCCGCCGTCGTGGGCATGAGCTGCATCAGCCCTCGAGCCCCTCGGCAGGATACGGCGCCAGGGTTGAAGTGCGACTCGGCTTCGATCACCGCCGCGACCAGGTTCTCGGAAAGACCGTATCGGGTCGCCAATTCCCTGATGTCGGACTCGACCCTGATGTGGAAGTCGGTCCTGACGTAGAAGTCGATTTGCGTGCTACTGGGTGCGCTTTCATCACCGGCGCTCACGCTGTCGGACGCGCCCGTGGCGCCCTCGTGTGCGCCGGTCACGCGAGCCACCACGTAGCCGGAGCCCATCGTCACAAGAAGAACCACGAGGCCGAGCAGGTGCTTACGATCGCTTCCTGACCACATGCCAGGGGAATAAGGCAACGATCGGACCAAGAGGGGCGGGACAGGATAAGTCCCGAATTTTCCGGCATTCGCGAGGAAGAGGAGGTCACGGAGGACTGGTCAAAACCTTACCTAGTAGGTCCATTTTTCCCCTCCGGGTGCACAGGAGAGCGCTGTCCGGACAAAGGACGGGTGGCTGCAGAGGTCTTTCGCGTCCTGAGCCCAGGCGGCCGTGCGGCCGTGGCCGAGATCACCTTCGCCCAGCCTTTGCTCCGCACCGAGATGCACACGATCGACGACTGGTTTCGGTGAATTGCCGGCGCCCTACCAGAAGCGGCGCTTCTGGCCCTCTTCCGGGAGGCGGGCTTTCTCGAGCCCGAGATTCTGGCGCGAGCGACGAACGCGCGCACGAAGACGCCGGGAACGTTTATTGCGACGCTGTTACTCTGCAAGCCCGCATAGCGCCGCCGGGTGCGCGCGACGGACGTCAGCCGCTGCCTAGATAGGCCTTCCGGATGAGCGGGTTCTCGAGCAGCTCCTGCGCGGAGCCGGCGAGGACGACTTCGCCCATCTGAAGCACGTAGCCGCGATGGGCGATCGAGAGCGCCATGTTCACGTTCTGCTCGATCACGAAGATGGTGGTGCCTTGCTCGTTGATGGCGCGGATGATGTCGAAGACCTCCTCCACCAGGCGTGGAGCGAGGCCCATGGACGGCTCGTCCATGCAGAGCAGCGTGGGCCGCGTCATCAGCGCCCGGCCGATGGCCAGCATCTGCTGCTCGCCGCCCGACATCGTGCCCGCGAGCTGATGGCGCCGCTCCTTGAGCAGCGGGAAGAGGCCGAACACGCGATCGAGCTCCTCGGCCCAGCCGGGCTCCGCCCGCCGTGTGTAGCGGCCCATCTCGAGGTTCTCGAGGATGGTCATGCGCGGGAACAGACGGCGGCCCTCGGGCACGGGGGCGATCCCCCGCCTGACGATCTCGCTCGTGCGCAGGGCGTGGATCGGCTGGCCCCGGAAGCTGACCGTCCCCTCGCTCGGCCGTACCAGCCCGAGCACCGTCTTCATGGTGGTGGACTTGCCGGAGGCGTTGCCGCCAAGCAGCGCGACGATCTCCCCCTCGCGAATCTCGTAGCTCACGCCCTTGAGCACGTGGAGTGAGCCGTAGTGGGTGTGGACGTCGCAGAAGTTGAGCAGGACGCGCCCCGAGGCCTTCATGCCACGCGGCGCCGCCGGCCCAGGTAGGCCTCGATCACGCGCTCGTCGCTCCGTACCTGGGCCGGCACGCCCTCCGCGATCTTCACGCCGTGATCGAGAACGACGACGCGGTCGGAGACGTCCATCACCACGTCGAGCTTGTGCTCGATCAGGATGATCGTGATCCCGAGGCCGCGGAAGGCGCGGATCACGTCCATCAGCTCGAGCGTCTCGGCGGGGTTCATCCCGGCCGTCGGCTCGTCCAGCAGCAAGAGCTTGGGCCTCGTCATGATCGCGCGCGCGATCTCGGTGCGGCGGCGGTTGGCGTAGGAGAGTCCGTACACCGGGTGGTCCATGCGGGGCCGCAGCCTGTTGCCGAAGATCTCGACGACTTCGAGCGCGCTCTCGACGGCCCGCCGCTCCTCCTCCCGCACGCGAGGTGGGCGGAAAATCGCGCCCAGCGCGCCGGCCTCAAGGCGCGCGTGCTCGCCCACGAGCAGGTTCTCCATCACGCTCAGGTTGTTGAACAGGCGGATGTTCTGGAAGGTGCGGGCCACCCCGCGCGTGACGATGGCGTGCGACGGCAGCCCCCCGATCTCCCGGCCCTCGAAACGAATGCTCCCCCTGTCTGGGGGGATGAGGCCGGTGATCAGGTTGAAGAGCGTGGTCTTGCCGGATCCGTTCGGCCCGATGACGCTGACCAGCTCCCCGGCTCGGACGGTGAGCGTGATGTCATGCGCCGCCATGACCCCGCCAAAGCTCTTGCGCAGTCCCTCGATCTCGAGCAGCGGACGCCCTGCCCCGCCAGCCGTCTCCGCGCGTGCCCACGAGAGACTCACCGCCGCGCCCCGGACCGGCGCAGCGGTCTGCTGCTCGCGCGTGAGCGCGGAGACGCGCCGCACCGTCGGCCACAGCCCCTCCCGCCGGAAGAGCATCATCAGCACGAGGATGAGGCCAAAGATCAGCTCGAGCGAGGTGATCAGCTCGATCCTCTGTAAGAAATCGCTCCCCACGAGACGGCCAAGGGCGTGGACGTACTCAGTGAGCTCCTGCAGGATCACGGATTGGAGAAACGCCACGAACAGCGCGGCCATCACCACGCCGCGGATCGACCCGAGGCCGCCCAGCACCACCATGACCAGGACCATTACCGACACCGGGAACGTGAACATGTCCGGCGTGGCCGTGGTCAGCTTGGCCACGTAAAAAGTGCCTCCGAGCCCGCCCACCGCGGCGCCCATGGCGAAGGCCATCAGCTTGTAGTGGACGTGATTGACACCCATGGCCCCCGCCGCCAACTCGTCCTCCCGGATGGCCATCCAGGCGCGGCCGAGCCGTGATTCCTGCAGCCGGATGGAGATCCAGACGGCGACCGCGACCAGCCCCAGGCCGAGGAAGTAGTAGGGATACGGCGAGAAACCGAACTCGACACCGAAGAGCCGGGGCGTGCGGATGCCGCCCAGCCCCTGCGCCCCGTTGGTGAGCCCTTCCCAATTGCGGGCGACCACCGGCACGATCTCGCCGAAGCCCAGGGTCACGATCGCCAGGTAGTCGCCCCGCAGCCGGAGCGTTGGGGCGCCGAACAGCAGGCCGAAAATCGCGCAGACGATGGCGGTGACGGCCAGCATCGGCCAGAAGGCGAAGTGGAACTGCACGGTGTCTGGCTGGCCGGGCACCACCAGTCGGCTCACCTGTCCTGCCCACTCGAGCGGAATCCACAGGCTCGACCACTCGGGCTTGAGATGCCCGGACGCGGCGACGCCGTAGCCGTAGGCGCCGATCGCGAAGAAGGCCGCATAGCCCAGGTCGAGCAGGCCCGCGAAGCCCACCACGATGTTGAGGCCGAGCGCGAGCAGCACGTAGGTGAACGCGTTGGCGGCGGCGTCCACGTTGCCGGCGTTCGACGTCAGGAACGGGAACAGGAGCCCGGTGCCCAGGAGGATCGGGGTGAGGATCTGCCGGCGCCGCGACACCGGCAGCGTGCGCCAGCGCTCGAGTCCTCGCCGCCCTCCGAGCCATCCGGCGAGCGCGGCCATGGCTCAGGCCTTCTGTGGGACGTGGGCGCCGAGCAGCCCGTTGGGCCGGAACACCATGACGATGATCAGGAGCGAGAAGATGATCACGTCGGTCCACTTCACACCCACGAGCTGGCCGCCGAGGGACTGCGTGAGCCCGATAAAGAGGCCGCCGAGGACGGCGCCCGGAATGGACCCGATCCCGCCGAGCACCGCCGACGTGAAGGCGCGCAGCCCGGTGGTGTAGCCTATGTAGTAGCCGGTGAAGCCGTAGTAGAGGCCAAAGAAGAGGCTGCCCGCCCCGGCCAGCGCCGAGCCCAGGAAGAAGGTGAGCACCACCACGCGGTCGACGTCGATGCCCATCATCCGGGCCGCGTCGGCATCCTGAGCGGTGGCGCGCATGGCCTTGCCGAGCGTGGTGCGCTTGACCAGATGGCTCAGCGCGAGCATCAGAACGAGCCCGACGACGAAGAGGACGACTTGTTTGAAGGTGACCTCGGCGGCACCCACCGCCCAGCGCCAGTTGGGCAGGAGCTGCGGGAACCGCTGGGCCTGCGGGCCCCAGATCAGCAGCATCGTGTTGATCAGAATGAACGCGACGCCGATCGTCGTGATCATCGGCGCCGTGCCCGCGACGTGCCGTAACGAGCGCAGACAGATCCGCTCGATGAGCACGCCGAGGACGCCGGTCGTCGCCATGGTCGCCGCGAAGAGCACCACAAGCGTGCCGACCAGCGCGAATCCGGTCAGGGACTTCGAGACCGCGGTGACGCCCATGAGGTTCAACACCACGAGCCCCACGAAGGTCCCCGTCATAAAGACGCTGAAGTGGGAGAAGTTGATCAGCTCGATGATGCCGTACACCATGGTGAAGCCGAGCGCGAGCAGGGCGTACATCATGCCAAGCGCGAGCCCGTTGACGATCTGCTGGAGGAGAACATCCACCGTGCTCATGACCGCGTCTTCATCCGAGCCGTTCTCCGGGCCGGCACGCGAGGCGCCGGCCCGGGAAGCCGGATCTCCGCCTACTTTTCTGGCGCCACGCCGACGTACTTGATCTCGCCGTCCCGCCACTGATAGATCGAGACCGTCCGGGTCAGGATGTCGCCGTTGGCGTCGAAGGCAATCGGGCCCTGGATCGAGCCCATCTTCGTGGCCTGGATCGCGTCCCGGAGGTTCGTGCGCGTGAGCGCCTTGTTGGCCTTGGCCGTCCGCTCCACCGCGTCGGCGATGACCAGCACCGCGTCGTAGGAGGTGATGGCGTAGTTGGTGGCGTCGCGCTTCATCTCCTTCTTGAACTTGGTCACCCACGCTTCCAGCTTCCCGGAGGTGACCAGCTCCGGGGAGGCCTGGGAGCAGAACCAGCCGTCGACGGCCTCCTTGCCCGACTGCTTCGGCCACGAGAGGTCGTACACGCCGTCCGAACCCGCCTTGATCGCGCGGGGAATCACCTCAAAGCTCTGAGGGGCGAGCTTGGCCGCCGCCTGCATGACCCCGCCGTAGTACAGCGCGTCCGGGTTGAGCCCTTTGATCTTGGTGAGGATGGTCTTGTAGTCGGCTTCCTTCGGGTCAAGCCGGTCACGCCCGAGGATCTTCACGCCCAACTCGCCCGCCCGCTTCTGGAAGCTGTCCGCGATGCCGACGCCGAAGGCGCCGCCGTCGTCCAGTACGAAGACGCTCTTGATCTTCTGCGCGTGGAAGAGATAGTTCGCCATGTTCGGGCCCTGGTAGGCGTCGGTGGTCACGGTCCGGAAATAGACCGCCTTGCCCTTGGGCCGATACTGCGGCTGGAACTTGGGATCGGTGATGTCAGGATTGGTCGAGCTGGGCGTGATCGTGGCCATGTCGGCCTCGGACAGGATCGGCGAGATCGCCTTGCCCTCGCCGCTCATGACGGGCCCGACCGCGGCCATAACGAGGCTGTCCGCGATGAACTTCTTGTAGTTCGTGGCCGCCTGGGCTGGATCGTACTGACCCGCCGCCGGGGTGGCGCTGTCGAAAACCACCGCTTCGAGCTTGTAGCCGGCCACGCCACCCTTGGCATTGATCTCCGTGACGGCCATCTGCGCGCCCTTGAGAATGGCGTCGGCGCCGTCGGCGTCGGCGCCGGTCAGCGGCAGCGAGAGGCCGATCTTCACGACCTTACCCTGCGCCCTCAATCCTCCCGGGAGGCCCGTGAGCATCACCACGAGAGCAAGGAGGGCTGTTCCGGCCACGAGAATGCGGCGATTCATGGCGTCTCCTCCTGATCGAACGTGTAGTGCTTCAAGCTGGCGCGGAGTCTAGCACGCGGCGGCCGTCGCCGGCCTGACCGCATAACCGCCATCCAGAACGGTCCGCCGCTGGGAGCGGCTCTCCGCAGGCGGCCGGGAAGTACAATGCGGGTGCGATCCGGAGTGCGTCGCCGCTCGAATATCCAGCAGCCCGGAGGGTGAAACGAAATGGAGTTGTTCATCTTTGCGCGATTTCACGTGCGTCCCGGTCACGAGGGCGCCGTGGCAGAAGCGTTGCTTGACGTCCTCGCTCCTTCGCGCGAGGAACTGGGCTGCCTGAGCATTCACGCGCTTCGGTCGATTCGCGACCCGCAACTGTTCTACATTCATTCGCGCTGGAAGGATGAAGCGGCGTTCGAGTATCACGCCGGATTGCCGCATACGGTGCGCTTCCTCGCACGCGTCGAGCCGCTAATCGACCACCCTCTCGACGTCACCCGTGCCAGGCAAATCGGCTAGAGATGACTGAGGCGGGAAGAGAGCATGCGCAGCTGAAGGGCCTGGAGGGCCACGCGAGCGGGCGATGGTGATGCCGGCGTGATCACGCGTCGCTACGCCACTTCCAGCGGACGTGCCACCATGATGCCCGTATGTGTCGACACGCGCGCGAGGTATCCCGCGAGTTCCTCGTCAAGGATGACGGCTTTCTGGGTGGTCGACGCGTGCAGCAATCTCAGCATACCTCTCTCGTCCCTGTAGCAGAACCCCGAGTGCGCGCAATCGAGACCGTCGATCGTCGTGGTGACGCCGATGATATCACCCGTCATCAAGAGCGGCTGGGCGGCCGCCACCTTCTCTCTCGGCACATACTGTATCTCCCGGGCGTTGATCTCGGCCTCGACGCGCGCAATCTTCGAGACCAGGTCGGGATTTCCCGTGAGCTGTCGGTAGGCCTCGGGATGCGTGCTCATGAAATTGACCCGCTTGGTGAAGCGCGTGGCTCCCGGAAGCTCGTGCGTGGTCAGACGGACTACCCCCTTGTGCTCGTTGTCGAAGAACCAGTCGCTGAGGTAGTGCAGCCGCGACACGTAGTCGGTGAGCCGGCCGCCCCGATATCGGGTGAACATGACCTCCGCCAGCAGCGCCTCGGGTGTGCGCCCACCGCGTCTCAGCATTCGCGCGAAGGCGAGCGAGCTTTCAATGAACGTGACGCAGTCCAGGCCTCGGAGGTTGACCGAGCAGACCTCGCGATCCGCGTAGAGCTCAAGCGTCGCGGCGACGTACGGCGTCTGCCGGAGGGCCATTCCGATGGCGCCGATCCGTTCGCCGATCGGTAGCTCGCTCCAGGCGGGCGCGCGGCCCAGCATCAACAACCGCTCGAACGTCTCCTGCCCTGCGAAGACGTTTGGCTCGCGGTTGCGCGCCGGCACGGGATCCGGGCGCAAGATCGCGAGGGCCCCGGCACCCACCAGGGCTTTCCACACCAGCGTAACGAACGCTCGCCGTTCTAGCGTCAAACCACGCATTCGTCTCAGCATCGCACGGTGGAGGCGGCCGGCTCAAGCTGGCGGGGGGAAGGACCACCGCGCCGCAGTAGCGTCCGTGTCACTCTGCCGCGCGCTGAACCACTTCCTCGGCGAGGGCGCGATGCTCGGCGCAGCCGATGACCGAGACGTCGGGCCGTGGTCCGGCGGCGTCGATGAGCTGGCGGGCTGCTTGGCGGCGCTGCACGGCCGGAGCGAGATCGAGCGCGCCTCGGTCGATTTCCCGGCCAATCGCCGCCACCGCCTCGTGTCGAGCCTCGGCACTCCGGCAGACGAGCGCCAGATCGCCGCTAGCGGCCAAGAACCGTCGAGCCGCGCCTGCGACGCCCCAGGTGCTGGCGACAGCGGCCATCTCGAGGTCGTCACTCAGAACGAGGCCGGAGAAGCCGAGACGTCGCCGGAGCAGGCCGCCGATGACCTCGGCAGAGAGCGACGCTGGTAGGGCCGGGTCGAGAACGCGGTATCGCACGTGTGCCACCATCACCGCCCGGCAGCCGGCTCCGAGGGCGGCGCGAAATGGAACGAGATCCCAGCGCTCCAACTCGTCTATCGTCGCGTCAACGTCCGGCAATGCGAGATGCGAGTCGACAGAGGTGCGTCCGTGCCCCGGGAAGTGCTTGGCGACGGGAACCAGTCCTTCGGAGAGCATGGCCTCGACGAACGCGACGCCGCACGCGGCGACGACATCCGGAGCCGTCCCAAACGCGCGGTCACCGATCACCATGTTCGCCGGATTGAGCAGGCAGTCGAGCACCGGCGCCAGCCCGGAGTCGAACCCGGCGGCGCGGAGTTCGCGGGCCATGGCCCTCGCGACGGCGACCGCCAGGTGGGGATCGCCCGAACGTCCGACCGCGGCCGGAGGCGGAAACCGGGTGAAGGGAGAGGGCAGGCGGTGAACCTGTCCGCCTTCGTGATCCACGAGGATGAGGACATCGGGGCCGAGCTTCCGCGCCGCCGCCGTGAGCGCGAGCACGGCCTCGAGGCTTGGGCAGTTCCGCGCGAACAGGACGACGCCGCCCAGTCCGGCTTGCTCCGCCAGCGCCACGAGATCGTCGGGAATGCGCGTGCCCTCGAAGCCGACGGCCAGGGCGCGTCCGGGCCCCGTCGTCACCCGCAATCACCTCGCTCGATCATCCTCTTCTTTCGGATGCGCGCAGGGCGAGCGGAACATGCTCGGCGGTCTGAGCCTCCTCGGCGTGGCGGGCCGCGGCCTCCAGCACCTGGTCGGGGGTGCGGAAGAGGACGCCGACACAAAAGACTACGAGCGCACCGATCATGGGCCACCAGGTGAACGAGACTTCAGGAATCACGACCGGCTGCTGAAACGTCCGGTGGATGCCGAACAAGGGGGCCGCCATGTTCAGGATGGTGATGTTCAGCTTGCCAGCGACAACAGTCGCGAGGAGCCCGGCCGAGACGGCGACGAGGTTTCCGGCGTCGGAACCGCGCCGTGTGGTGAGCATTCCGATGAGGAAGACACCGAGCATGGGGCCCAGAATGAATCCCGCGATTCCGAGCACGACCGGAATGATTCTCAAATTCGGAATCGTCACCTTCGCATAGGCGAATGCGCCGGCGATGACGATCATGAGCGCGGCGAAGAGGACCGTGAACCAGCGCGCGGCCTGGACGTAGTGCGCCTCGCTCTTGCCGCGAACCCACCGGATGTACCAGTCGTTCGTGGCGCTGGTCGCCAGCGCGTTGAGCGCCGCGGAGAAGGAGCCCATGGCGGTGGCGAAGATGCCAGCAAGGACCAGACCGCGGATACCCACAGGCATGACGTTGAGGATATACGAGCCAAAGACGTCCGCGGCGGCCGTTGGGTGATAGGTGGGGTCCTTCTGGTAGTACGCCACGAGGAGGATTCCGATGAAGACGAAGGCGGAGGCGATCGGCAGGTCGAGGAAGGCGGCGGTAATCAGGCTACGGCGCGCCCTCTGGTAGGTCTCGGCCGTCAGCATCCGCTGAACCATGTCCTGATCGGTGCCGAAGGCAGCCATATTGCCCAGGGTCGCCCCGATGAGCGCGGAGAAGAGGGTATAGTCGCTGGCCAGAATCAGCTTGACGTAGTCCCACAGGCCCATCCCCGCAAGATGGTGGCTCTCCTTCCACTTCATGACGGCGCTCGATTCAAACCCGTGCAGGAAGTAGCCCTCGTGTGTGGTCAACTGGGGGACGGCCAGGATGACCTCGTGCAGTCCGCCGACATGGTTGAGGAGAGTGCCAATGGCAATCAACGCGCCGCCGAACATCAGGCAGGCCTGAATCACGTCCGTCCAGATGACGGCCTTGATTCCGCCGACCGCCGTATAGACGCAGGTGACGACGGTGAGGGCGATGATCGCGACGACGTAGGGACCGACCGTCGTCACCGCCTGCTGGCTGAACTGCACCTGTCCGCCCGATACGAACATGCGGTACGCCAGCACCATCACGAGCGACGGTATGAAGAGCCGCGTTCCCGACGCCAGAGTCCGCATAAACAGGAAGAGGGCGGAGACGTAGCCCTTGGTCAGCGGCCCGAAACGAACGCCCAGGTAGTCGTAGACCGTGTAGACCTTAAAGGTGTAGTAGGGCTTGAGGAAGACATTGCCGACGATGCAGCGCCCGATGATGAGGCCCAGGACGAGCTGCACGTACGCAAAGCTTTTGTTGGTGTAACCCTCGACGGGCGCGCCGAGGAAGGTTGCGGCGCTGGTTTCCGCGGCTATGATCGAAGCCATCGCGGCCCACCACGGCACGCGACGCCCTCCGAGCGCATAGTCGTTCAGGCTCTTCTCCCGCCGCCCCGCATACAGCCCGATGGCCGTAATGGCGGCGAAGTAAAAGAGGATGATGAGTCCGTCGACCAGAAGCTGCCCTTCCGTTGCTATCTCCCCTTCCGTTCCGGCCGCTTTCAATCGTCGGGCGCCGACCGTTTGCCACCCGATTGCACGCGCAATCTGTAGCGTATCTCGTGGTGTCCCTCATGCGGCAGAAAAGCTTTGCTGGAGCCGCCTCCCGAGACGGAGACTTGTCATTGCCCGTGGAGCGCACCCCTGGAGTGGAGGGATTTGCGACGGCCCAGGGTCGGCGGCAAGGCCCTCTGGTGGCTTGCTCCGAGTAAAGTCGGGGCGACCCGTCGAGCCGTCGATGCTAGCGAACATTCTGCGGCTGATGTCGACGCGCGAAGCGCTCAGTGGAGGACCGTCCTCGCGATGTCTTCCAGCGCCTTCTGCATCTCCTGCTCGGTCTTCGCCGCGGCCGGCCTGATGATGACGCGGGTGGCGCCGGCGTCGAGGAAGCGGCGCACGAGGTCCCGGTCCGCGGGCTGGCCGAAGGCCGAGATGGTGATCTTCGCCGGATCGCGTCCGGCCTGCTTCGCCATCGCGCCGAGTTTGTTTCGACTCATTTCGACCTCGGCAGGCGTCGCGCGGTTGGGAAGCCAGCCGTCGCCCCACTCGACGACGCGTTCCAGCACGTTCTTGGCGTGGCCGCCCAGGATCACCGGCGGGTGCGGCTTCTGCGCGGGTTTGGGATAGGACCTGACCGGCGGGAAGTCGTAGTACTTGCCGTGGAACTCGGCCTCCTGCTTCGTCCACAACTCTTTCATCACCAGGACCGCCTCACGCGCCTGGCTCCAGCGGTGGTCGAAGTCCCCTCCCATGATGGTGGTCTCTTCACGGTGCCAGCCCGTGCCGATGCCGAACAAGAACCGCCCTCCGCTGAAGAGATCGAGCGTGGAGATCTCCTTGGCAAGGAGCAGCGGGTTGCGCTCGGGAACGAGCGTGATGCCCGTCCCGAGCTTCAATGTCCTGGTGACACCGGACGCGCGCGCGAGCGCCACGAAGGGATCAACGAAGTGCGAGTAGCTCTCCGGGATGACGCCGTCGGCCGAGCCCGGGAAGCGGCTCTTGCTGTCGACCGGCATGATCGGGTGTTCGGCGCACCACAACGACTCGAAGCCGAGCGCCTCGGCGGTCTTCGCTATCGATGCGACGTCCACGTCGTAGGCGGGCAGCGGCACGGAGATTCCGACGTTCATGGCGGTCCTCCTCTTTGGCGTGCCGATGCTACCATGAGGCTGCGCCGTCAAGGTTCAGGGGTCGCCGCCGGCAGGTCCAGGGCCATGTTGGTGGCGACAGGGGAATCGAACCCGTGCTTAGGGATTCTCTTCTCGTGGGGACGTTAGAGCCGCACCCGGACACGGAATTCGAGCGGGGCCGAGGCTGTTGCCGTCGGAGCATCGCGCCCCCCCGCAACAGACCGGCGACCGACTTGTATCACGGGGGCGGGCGCCGCCGTTCGCGTTCATAAATCTCCACTCAACATCGAGTCGAAGGTGGCGAAAACACTACCGTCCGAGAAGCGAGTTTGTGGCGTTTCGAAATCACTTGATTAGAAGACGGCGCGTGGTCGAGCCCCGCCGCTCAGGCCGAGGGAACCGCAAACTTAAAGAACTCGGGGAAGTAAGTAGCTGGCAGAGAGCTGAAGTCATTGAAAAAGGTAGCTGGGATAAGATGCCCGGGCAAGAAAAGGCTGGCTATGTCGTAGCCCGAGCATGCGCCGATGGGCTTGAACTTCTTATCAAGAAATGAGATTGCTACGTGCGCTTGAGCTTTGCCATCATCGAGACGAGCGACGATCGCTCCCACTGCGACGTTCCTTTTTCAGATCAGTCTCGCGGCGTCGCCGCGCGAGACGTCGGAGTCGTTGAACCGCGCGATTGGTTTTCGAGTGTGAGCCCATAAAGGCTCCTCCTGTAGAGTGGAGACGCGTACCCTGACGCACAATATCATCGCCTGATCTGGCCCTTGTGCACGAATCGCCGGCGATAAACCTCGCCTCCCAGTAAAAGCGTCCGTGCGGTCGCCACGATCGTGGTGAGGCGGAGCGGAAGCGCTCGTGAGCGCGAACAACGAGGGGGTGCGGTCACGCGACACCGGCAGCGCAGCGCGCTGCAGGGTCTGTTCCAACAGCGTCTCTTTGCTCAGCACCGGGCAGAACTGAGGCATGAGCATCACTCGAGAGACAGGAATCGAAGGACCACGTGATCCGTACAGTTACGAAGCTCGCTGAACGCTCGGATGAGCGCGAGGGCCATTGACTTCAGGAACGCCTTGTGGCTGAACGGGATAGGCGGCCGCTGTGCATCGTTGTGGCGAAGGCTGGGGCACGTGCCGGTCGACACCGGCACGGCCTCGGACCCGGCCGGCCTCGATCAGGCGGCCTTGACTTCGATCGTCCTCGGCGTCGCGGCTTGCGGCGCGGGAACCCTCACCTCGAGCATGCCCCTCGCGTACTTCGCCTCCACTTGGGCGGCGTCGACGCCCTCAGGAAGGGTGAACTTTCGCTCGAACGCGCCGTATGCGACCTCGCGGACGAAATAGTCCTTGCCCGCGGTGTCGTGATCGGCCTTGCGCTCGCCCTTGACGGTGAGGACGTTGTCCATCAAGGACACCTTCACGTCCTTCGAATCCACGCCCGGCAGGGCGAGCTGGATGACGTAGGTGCCGTCCTCCGTCCGCCCCTCCGCGGCGGGAAGCCACGACGGACGCTGAGCGGCCTCATCCGTGGCGCCGCCGAAGAAT
>Ga0209375_1000076_pt1 | contig 81971 bp, 74 predicted proteins | sample GraSoiAngelo_131_FD_185888 | JGI IMG/M metagenome (GOLD analysis project Ga0209375, IMG submission 185888) | Grasslands soil microbial communities from the Angelo Coastal Reserve, California, USA - 14_0929_02_30cm (SPAdes) (version 2) | ecosystem: Environmental > Terrestrial > Soil > Grasslands ...
CAGGCCCCGCGCGGTAAGGAAGATGTCCAGGCGCCGCGGGGTAAGCAGGATGTTCAGGCCCCGCGCGGTAAGGAAGATGTCCAGGCGCCGCGGGGTAAGCAGGATGTTCAGGCCCCGCGCGGTAAGGAAGATGTCCAGGCGCCGCGGGGTAAGGAGGACGTTCAGGCCCCGCGTGGCAAGCAGGACGTCCAGGCGCCACGTAGCGATCAGGGTGCCGGTCAGGCTGTTCAGGCTCCGCGTGGCGGCGACGCCGCCAAGCTGATCCGCGAGGCCGAGGCCGCGTGCAAGGCTGGCAACATGGCTGAGGCCAAGGCGAAGGCCGAAGCCGCCATCGGAATCTTAAAGTAGAACCCGACGCGCCACCGAAGGCTCCAGGGCCCCCCCCTGGAGCCTTCTTTTTTGTTCGGTCGGGGGTATAAGATGCGTCAGATGCGTCTTGGGTTCACGGGTGCGCTCCTTCTCCTTCTTCCGGCCACCTCGACAGCCGCGGAGTTCTCCGTGCAGGAAGCCCTGCTCCGCGCGAAGCCGGCCGTTGCGCTCGTTGTCGCGGAGGTCGGCTCTGAAGTCCTCGTGACCTGTGGCGGGCGCGGAGAGAAGGTCGTTCGCCCCGCGCCCTTCCGTGAAACAGGCACCGGCTGGTTCGTCAGCCCGAGCGGATGGATGATCACCAACGCCCACGTCGTGTCGCCCGCCCACCGGCCGCCCGCCTGGGTCGCCGACCAGCAGGCGCGCCGCGCCGTGCGCGAGGCGTGCGGCGAGCTCCCGCCCGGGACGCTGGCGGCGACCGCCGCGCGCGCAAGGGTCAAGCTCGACCCGTCGATCTCGGTGATCCTCTCGAACGGCATCCGCCTGACGCCGACCGTGAGCAAGTACAGCCCGCCTGTGACAGGCCAGAGCATGTCGGGCCGCGACCTCGCCCTGCTCAAGCTCGAAACCGCTGACATGCCCACGCTCTCGCTCGCCGATTCCGCCAACGCCCAGATCGGCGACAAGCTCCACGTCCTGGGCTTCCCGGGTGTGGTGCTGAGCCACGAGCTTCTCAACGCGTCGGCCAAGGTCGAGGCGTCGGTGACGAGCGGCGCGATCTCGGGGTTCAAGCAGGACGTGACGAACCAGCCGGTCATCCAGACCGACGCACCGGCCGCGTGGGGCAACAGCGGCGGCCCTGCGGTGAGCTCGCGCGGCGAGGTTCTCGGTGTCCTCACGTTCGTCTCGGACGCCGGCACCGACGAGGGCGGCATCGTCCAGGGATTCAACTTCGTCATCCCGTCCGCCGCGGTACGCGAGTTTCTCAAGGGTGCCGATGTCCCCCTCGATGAGCCGAGCCGGTTCAACACCGCCTGGCACGCCGGGCTGAGCGCCTACTTCTCCGGCGACTACGCGCGCGCCGAGAAGCATTTCGCCGAGGCCAACCGGCTCATCCCCGAGCTGCCCGACGTCCGCCGCCTGGCGGCCGAGGCCAAGAACCCGCCGCCGAAGCCGTTCCCGTGGGCCGCCGTCGCCGCGGTCGTGACGGCCCTGAGTCTCGGCGGCTACGCCGGGATGTGGGGGTTCTACTGGCGCCGGAACCGCTACCGCATCCGCCCGTCGGAGGTGATGCGCCTGCTCGAGACGTCAAGGGAGCGGCCGATCATCCTCGACGTGCGCGATGCCGCGACGTACGCGAAGAGCCCGGTCCGCATCCCTGACGCGAGGCACATCACCCCGCGAGAGCTCGAGACCGGCGTCACCGCGCTCAAGATCGAGCCGACCCGCCTCGTCGTCGCCTACTGCACCTGACCCGACGAGGCAACCAGCGCCCGGGTGGCGCACAAGCTCCGGGAGCTCGGCTACAGGGACGTGAGGATCCTCAAGGGGGGCCTCGGCAGCTGGGCGAACGCCGGTCTGCCGCTCGAGTCCAAGACCTCGCCCGCCTAGCGGTTCAAGCGGCGCGCCTCCCGGACGACGCGATCGACGAAGGGCCCGGCGAGCCCGGTATACGCCGCCGGATCGAGAAGCCGGTCGAGCTCGTCCCGCGGCAGCACCGCCGCGATCCGGGGATCCGCGAGCAGAAGCTCGCGGAAGCTCCCCTTGCCGTCGAACGCGGTCATGGCGGCCTCGTAGACGAGATCGTGGGCCGCGTTCCGGCCGAGCGTCTCGCCCAGCTTGAGCATCACCGCCTCGGAGAGCAGGAGCCCGCCGAGGCGCTGCACGTTCTCCTTCATGCGTCCCACGTTCACGCGGAGCCCGCGCGCGACGACGAGCGACCAGTGCTCGGTCGCCGCCGCCAGACACGCGGCCTCCGGGACCAGCACCCACTCGGCGCGCCCCACGCTCATGTCACGCTCGTGCGCCGCGACCATGCTCTCCAGCGCCGTCGCGGCAAGCCCGCGGAGGAGTCGACCGATCGCGACGATCCGCTCCGCGTGGGTGGGGTTACGTTTGTGGGGCATCGTGGAGCTGCCCACCTTGCCGTGCGCGAACGGCTCCTCGAGCTCCATGATCTCGGAGCGCTGGAGCTGGACGACCTCGTTCGCGATACGCGCGAGCGTCCCGCCGATCAGCGCCAGCAGCGACACGAACTCCGCGATCGTGTCGCGCGAGGCGTGCCACGCGATCGGCGGCACGCCGAGCCCGAGACGCTCCAGCGCCTTGCGCTGGACGGCTTCGCCTTGCGGGCCGAAGCCGGCGAGTGTACCGACGGCGCCGCCCAGCTCACCGACGAAGAGGCGTGGGGCCGCGTCGTCGAGCCGCTCGACCTGGCGGACGCACTCCGCCGTCCAGGTCGCCACCTTGAAGCCGAACGTGATCGGCAGCGCCTGCTGGGCGTGGGTGCGTCCCGCCATGACCGTGTCGCGATGGCTCTCGGCGAGGTCGGCGAGGGCGAGCACGAGGGCGACGAGGTCGCGGCGGAGGATCGCGTGCGCCGCGCGGAGCTGGAGCACCATGCCCGTATCCATGATGTCCTGCGTGGTCGCTCCCCAGTGCACCCACCGCCCCGCGTCCCCGGCCCGTCGCGCGAGCTCACGGACGAGCGGCACGAGCGGGTGGGCCGTCACGGCCAGATCGCGCCCGACGGCGTCGAGGTCGAGCGTCTCGACCTTCGCCGCGCGGGCAATCGCCTCGGCCGTCCCCGGCGGGATCAGGCCGAGCTCCTCTTGCGCGGCGGCGAGCGCGGCTTCGACGTCGAGCCAGCGCTGGAGCATCGTGCGTTCGTCGAAGACCACCCGCATCTCGGGCGTCGAGAACTGGTCGCCGAAGAGCTTGTAGTCGATGAGGTGGCTAGGCACCGCCGCCCCGGCCGCCGGCGAGGAAGTGCATGTGAACGTGGTAGACGACTTGCCCCCCCTCGGGACCGCAGTGCACTCGGAGCCGGTAGCCGCGCTCGGCGAAGCCCGTCGCTTTGCCCAGCGCCTTCGCGGCGAGGAAGCAGCGACCCAACGCCTCGGCGTCGCTCGCCTCCATCGCCATGATCGACGGAATGTGGCGCCGCGGGACGATCAGGAGGTGCACCGGCGCCTTCGGATAGATGTCGCGGAACGCGACGACCGCGTCGTCCTCGTATTCGATATCCGCGGCACTCTCGCGGGTGATGATGCGACAGAACACACAGTCCGTCACGGCGCCTCCTCGACGCCCTGCTATAATACCCGCCTGTCGAGCCGAGACGACTCACGAAGGAGCGCCCGATGGGAACGTGTCCGAAGTGCAAGCGCAAGATCCGGAAGAACGGCAACCACGTGAAGCTCGGATCCACGTGGTACCACAAGGTGTGTCCCCCGCGTTCCGCCTCGCCGCGCCCCGCCTAGGGAGCGCTCCCGCCTCGCAGAGACTCCTCCGGCCCTATCCGCCGCTCTGGGGACCCTGCCGGCCGCGGTAGGGGATCGGGATGTACTCCACCGAGGGCCGCGTGCGCGTCGGCTGCGGGAAGAGGCTCATGAACTCGTAGATCTCCTCGGGCACTTCCGTGCTCACGGGAAGCCCGAGGGCCTTCGCCTCTTCCGCGGTGATCGGATAGTCGTGGGTCCAGCCGCCGCGCGAGAGCTTGTCGGCGAGCGCGTCCGCCTGCGCGGGGGGCATCCGGGCGGCGAGGAGCTCGCGCACCGTCGTCCGCATCTGCGCGAGCGCCTTCCGAGCGATGTCGGCAAGAATCAGCGTCTGGTCGTCGATGTCCTTGGCCTCCTTCCGCTCCAGCACCGTCAGCACCGAGGCGGCGGGAGACTGCCCGACCTGGGGGTCCACGGGCCCCAGAACCGCGTTGTGGTCCATCACGATCTCGTCGGCCGCGAGTGCGATCAAGGTGCCCCCCGACATCGCATAGTGGGGAACGAACACGGTGACCTTGGCCTCGTGGCGGCGGAGGGCGTTGGCGATCTGCCCCGCGGCAAGCACGAGCCCCCCGGGAGTATGCATGATGAGGTCGATCGGCCGGCTCGTGTCCGTGAGCTTGATCGCCCGCAGCACCTCCTCGGAGTCGTTGACGTCGATGTAGCGCATGAGCGGAAAGCCGAGGAAGCTCATCGTCTCCTGCCGGTGGACGAGCGCGATCACGCGGCTCCCGCGCCGCTTCTCGAGCTGGACGAGGAGCCGCAGCCGTCGCATCTCCAGGAGCTTCTGCTTCAGGATCGGCTGGAGCGCCGTGATCATGAGGAAGACCCACAGGACGTCGCTGAAACCCATCGCCATCGGTCCGCCGTCCCCGCTAGGAATGCGGGGCGGGGCGCTTCACGTACTCGCCCGCGGGCCGGCCCCACACGCGCCCGTCGTGGAAGACGACGCGGCCGCGGAGGATCGTGTGGGTGGGCCAGCCGCGGACGCGCATACCGGCGAACGGCGTGAAGTCCTGCGCCGAGTGCAGGGCGTCCGGGGTGACGACCTGCTCGCGGTCGGGATCGAGCACGACGAGGTCGGCGTCGCTGCCGACGGCGAGGGTCCCCTTCTTCGGATAGAGGCCGAAGGCGCGCGCGGGGTTGGCGCTCGCGAGCTCGACGACGCGCGCGAGCCCGAGACCGCGTTTCGCGTGACCCTCCGAGACGAGGTAGGGATAGAGGAGCGCGGTGCCACCGAACCCCGGGAGCGCCTTCCAGAGATCCTCGCCCTTGTCCGCCTCGGCGCAGCACGCGTGGTCGCTCACCACCGTGTCGATGCTCCCCCGCACGACCGCGTCCCAGAGCGCCTCGCGGTCGGCCTCCGTCCGGATCGGCGGGTTGACCTTGCCCAGAATCCCGTGCGCCGTGGCGTGCGTGAGCGCCAGGTGGTGCAGCGTCGTTTCGAGCCGGATGTCGAGGTGCGGGAACTCGCGTCGTCCCTGCGCGGCCGCCGCGAGAGCCTCTACGCTCGAGAGGTGGAGCAGGTTGACGGGGCAGCGCGTCGCGTCGGCCAGCACCATCGCCTCGGCGATCGACAACCGCTCGGTCAGCGGTGGGCGGGCGCGATGGTAGCCCTCGAGGCCGCCCGGCCCCGAGCGCCTCACTTCCTCGATGAAGACGCGGATGAGCTCGGCCTGCTCGCAGTGGAGGCTGAGCGAGACACGCCCACGCGCGCCGTTCCCCGCCGACGCGGAGGCCACCCGACGCATCAGGAGGTAGAGGTGACCCAGGTCGTACGTGTCGGACATCGTATAGGCGCTGCCGCGCGTCGAGTCCGACGTGAGGTTCAGCCCCTTGTAGAACATGTAGTACTTGAACGAGCCGACTCCCTGTTCGCCGACCAGCCAGTCGACCTCGTCGAGCTGCTCCGACGTCATGATGCCGAGGTGGTAGCCGAAGTCCGTGTATGCGTGGCCCGCCGTGGCGGCGACGACCTCGGGAAAGATCGTGCGATACGGACCACTCTTGTGGAGGTAGTGCTGGCCCGTCCTGAAGTAGCTCAGCACCGTCGTGACGCCACCCGCGAGCGCGGAGGCGGTCTCGCTCGTCGCGTCGGCGGCGAGGTCACGGTAGATGCCGATGTGAAAGTGCGAGTCGACCGCCCCCGGAAGGACGAGGCGCCCACGCGCGTCCACGACGTCGGACGCATCCCCGGGCGCGATCCGGTCGGCGAGCGCGGCGACGCGACCGTCGCGGACACCGATATCGCAGCGGAGGGGACCGACGTAGGGCATGATGACGGTGCCGTTGAGCACGGCCGTGTCGTAGCGCGGCATGGGGCAGACTATACCATCATGACGATCAGCCGGGGCTCCACCGCCCTCCTCCTGCTCGACCTCCAGCGCGATTTCCTGGACCCGGACGGCGTCTACGCGCGTCACGGGCTCCCGGTGTCCCGACTCCGCGGGATCATCACGACGATCGCGCGCGTCGCGGCCGCGAGCCGGGCCGCCCACGTGCCGATCTTCGCGTCCAAGTTCACGGTGTACACCTCGCCCGCCGGCGCGCCGCTCGGTCTCGACCACATCGTCAAGGCGCGCCCCTTTCTCCGGACGACGGGCTTCCGTCTGGGCGACCGCGGCCGCGAGCTGATCCCCGAGCTCGGCCCGGTGGACTACGAGCTCGACAAGCCCCGCTTCTCTGCGTTCCACGGGACGCCGCTCGAGGTGCTCCTGCGCTCGCTCGAGATCGACACCGTCGTCCTCACGGGGATTGTCACCCACGGCGGCGTCGAGGGCACCGCGCGCGACGCGATGATCCGCGACTTCTCCGTCGTCATCCTCGAGGACTGCGTCGCCGCCTTCGACGAGGAGCTGCACCTGGCGTCGCTGCGCGGCATGGGGATGTACGTCACCGTCATGGACGCCGCGGCCTACCTCAAGGCGCTGGCGGAGTGACGCTCGTCGGGATCGGGTACGGGCGCCTCGCCACGAACGGGAGGCGGACTGAACCGCGTCTGTCCGTGCTTACTGCTCTTCGCTGACTTCGTGTCCGAGCCGATGGCGTCGCGCGACCCTTACGTCCGCAAGCCGACACGGTCCGAGGAAGAGCTTGTCCTGATATGGATCCTGGAGCGCGTAGACCGTCTCGCGTGCGACCTGGCAGGACTCACGCGTCGGAAACGGCCCCACGTCGCCGTGCGCCTCCCAGGGACCAGACCAGGCCAGGAGCGACCACATCGCGAAGGTCCAGATGGTCATTCCTTCTTCCGGCACTGGCCGACATACACCCGCCAGTCGTCATCGGCGACGCTGAGGATCTCGCTGCGCGCGGCTTCACACACGGCCACCGTCGGGTAGGGGCCCATGACGCTCTTGGACAGGGGGACCGGCCCCCATCCAGAGGGCACCCAGATCCAGGTGAGGAAGATCCAGACAGTCATGGCCATCGGTGAAGCAGGGGCCGTGCCACGACCCCGGAACCTTGCAATATCCGACACTAGTCGCAACCCGTAATGGACAGAGTGGCAACTCGATCCGGCAGGGATGGCACCTCGGTCCGCGGCTCGGTCTCTTTACGCGGTCGAAGGGCACAATAATTCCTGGAACTATCTGTGGCAGGCGTGAAGGACTCCAGCAGGTGCAATTTCCCGTTGGATCACGACTCCTGTGCGTTCGGTCACCGCTCAACCCCACCGAGCGCCTGGTAGGTATCGCTCGCGCCAGGCATCGAACATGAGGAGCGCCCAGAGAACCTTCTTGTGATCTCTCGCCCCATTGAGATGTTCAGTCATGAGCCGAGTTGTGGCCTCGGGATTGAAGAGACCGAGACGCGCCACTCGCTCTGGTGCCAGGCGCTCCTGGAGCGCGCACCGCAGTGGACCGCGCAACCACAGACCAATAGGGACGCCGAACCCCTGCTTCCGGCGGACGAGGATCGCCTTTGGGAGTAGGTCGCGAAGGGCACGCTTCAGAATATATTTGGTCTGCCACCCGACCAGCTTGAGTTCGGGTGGGATGCGACCTGCTAGCTCGACGAGGGCCCGATCGAGAAACGGCGCCCGGACCTCGAGGCCACACGCCATGCTGGCTCGGTCCACCGTCACCAGGTTCTGGCCAGCGAGATAGAACTTGCAGTGCTGATAGATCAGACGATCAATCGGGGCCAACCTCGGCGCCTCGCCGACGGTCATAGCCAGCTCGTCGAAGGGCTCACAGCCGATGCCCGCCGCGCGCACGCCCTCCGAGAAGATGGTCGACCGCTCCGAAGGAGTGAGCCCCCCCAGCAGGAGCTGGGTGCGGACCTCTGGAGGAAACGGAAGACCTCGGAAGAACTGCTTCAGGAGAAACTCGACGCTGCCGTACCGCGGCGAGGGTGCCAACCGACTCACCGCGCGAGCCGCCGCGCTCAGCACCCACAGCGGCAGCCCCTGCGCCCATCGCGCTCCACGATCCGCGAGGAACGTGGGGTACCCGCAGAAGAGCTCGTCGCCCCCGTCCCCGCTGAGCACGACGGTCACGCTCCGTCGGGCCGCTTCCGAGAGCCGGTAGAGCGGCAGAAACGAGCTGTCGACGAGCGGTTCATCGAGCAGATCGCCCACATTCTCCAGGAGCAGGGCAGCGTCCCTCGAGGAGAACTCGACTTCGGTATGGTCCGTGCCGCAGTGCCGGGCGACGGTGCGTGCGAAAGGCCGCTCATCGTAACTGGCTTCGGCAAAGCCGAGACTGAACGTCTTGATCGGGCGACCGTCCCACAGCTGGGCGGCGATCGCGGTAATCGCACTGGAATCGATCCCGCCACTCAGGAACAACCCGAGCGGCACATCACTGACGAGCTGGTGGCGGACCGAACGCTCCAGCTGTTGCCTGAGCGCCTGCGCCCACTCGGCCTCGTCTATAGACTCGTCCGGGGCGAATGCCAGGTCCCAGTACGGAATAACTCGGGGCTTGCTCCCCGGGCTGACCGTGAGCAGATGGCCTGGAGGGAGCTTCTCGATCCCGGCGAGGATCGAGTGGGGTGCGGGAACGTGCTCGAAGCTGAGGTAACGGGCCAAGCTCGCGAGGTTCAGCTCACGCGGCACGGCCGGATGCTCGAGGAGCGCTCGCAGCTCTGAACCAAATACGAAGGCGTCGGATCCCGCGTAATAATGGAGCGGCTTCTCGCCCATCCGGTCGCGCGCCAGCAACAGCGTACGCTGCCCGACGTCCCAGATGGCGAGGGCGAACATGCCGTCGAAATGGTGCACGCAGTCTTCGCCCCACGCCTCGTATGCGTGCACGAGGACCTCGGTATCGGACCGCGTGCGAAAACGATGTCCCAAACTCTGCAGGTGAGCGCGGAGCGCCAGGAAGTTGTAGATCTCGCCGTTCAGGGCGCCCCAGACCGTGCCGGCCTCGTTGGAGATCGGCTGATCACCGGTTTCAAGGTCGATAATGCTGAGGCGTCGAACGCCCAGCGCGAAGAAGGCGTCAATGTAGAAACCCTCACTGTCGGGACCGCGATGGCGTAGCGTCTCGACCATTCGCCGCGCAGTGTGACGGCGACCGTCGTGGGGCCCGTTCTGAAGAAACCCCGCGAGCCCGCAGATGGCCGGATCCTCAGCGCTGCCTGCGCGACAACGACTCTGGCGCCAACACGGAGAACCCCTGACCATTCACCACTCCGGTCGCGATCGTCGCGACGGGGCGCTGGTCGAGCCACCGGGGCAGCACCCGATCGGCCACGGCGAAGTAGCCGATCGGAGGGGTCCGACCGTCGGAGGCGGACGCCGCATCCGTATGAAGCGCTACCACGGGCCGGTCCAGGTAGAAGGCGAGCACGAGTTCCGGCACGTCGACCGCGTAGATCGGCGTGTCGGCCTTCACGGTGCGCGGGTCGAGAGCGCGAAGGTTGGTGAGGGCATTGTGGCGAGCGTCGTCGGCAGTCTGCCACACGATCAGGGCGGCGACGACCAGCGCGGCGATCGTCATGCCCAGCACCTTGCGGTGCCCCAACGTCAGTTGGTGGTACCACACCGCGATGAGCAGGGCGGCCGGGGGACAAAGGGGTAGGTAATACCGCATCCGCTGCTGCGCGGAGGCCCCGACGAGGAGGAAGACGACACCAAGCCAGACCAGGAGGAGGGCGGCCTTCCTCACCCCCGTCTTGGCCTCCATCCCGACTGCCGAGACGACGGCGAACGGCAGCAGCGGTGACCACGGGAGCAGAATTGACAGCGTCTGGCCGATCGGCTCCGTGATCACGCGCCACCTCCAATGGCCGACCGGCAGATACCACAGCACCCAGTCGATCATCACGATCTCCCGCACGAATTGCTCGCCGCCGGAGGTGGCGCCGAGTACGAACCACGGCGCGATCATCAGCGAGACAAGGACGAGGCCGGCGGGCAAAGCCAGCCGCCGCACCGGCCACCCCCTGGCCGAGTGGAGGCTGAAGACGACAACGATCGCCAGAGCCAGGAGTGCGGCAAGGCCCTTCGTCCAGAAGCCAACGCCAAGAAGAACATAGAAAACGGCCAGAACGAGCCGACGGCCACTGAATTCAGCAGCGACGAAGGCCGCCATCGCCGCGGTGATGACGAAGCACAGCATCATGTCCGGCATCGGCGCTCGGGCCAGCGTGAAGACGCCATGCGTCGTCAACACGATGAACCCAGCGGCCAGCCCGATCTCCCTGTTCCAAAGTCGCCAGCCGATCCATGACGTCGCGATCAGGACACCGACAGCAGCGATGAGGGACGGCCAGAGCGCGCTCGATTGCGTGACCGCGCCACCCGGCCACGCGGCCAGCGCGACGAGCCAGGCATAGAGCGGGGGCTTGTTGAGATGTGGGAGCCCGCCGAGACGCGGTAGGAGCCAATCGCCGCGGGCCCAGATGTCGCGCGCGAGCATCGGGAACCTGGTCTCATCGTTCGTCGCCAGGACGCGCGTGCCGAAATCGAAGAAGAGAAGGAGAACACCGACGGCCAGGAGCGTCGAGGGGCCAGCGTAACGTGCAAGACTTCCACGCCGTCGACCATCAACCTGGGGGCTAGGGGTGGCGGTCACACGGTCTCCACGTGCTCCGACCGGGTCGAAGATTGCAGCCCGCGCCACAGCCGCTCGAAGCGCCGATGAAGCCTGAAGGCCACGATGCGGGTGATCATGCGGTCCTCGATTCGAGGACGTCTGCGTCCTTCGTCTTGCCGGGCGCCATGCGTCGGCGCATTGCTGCTCCCCCTTACCCGACTGAGCGTTGTCGGGGCATACGCGATCGCTGCAACGACCGCCCGGATCGCAGACGTGCGCCTGCCGCTCGAACGCGACGAGTTCGGAACCGGTCAGCACGCCCGCCGGCGACCGGCGGCCATGCTACGGCAGAGGCTCAGGCGAGCGGGGGACCTCGAGGATGGTGCGGCGGAATCGCCGGACTGGGAACGAGCGGTTCGTCGTCCAGAGGAACGATCCAGACCTGCGTCCAGTGCGGCCGAAGGGCGCAAAGGGGGGCGGTCTCGGTTGCGCTGAACGACGTGGTGTAGAAAACCACGTCGTCATAGTCGTCGTCCTCCCAGAATCCTTCGATCCAGGTCGGGTCGGGAGGATCCGCGTAGGCAAGGGTTCGGACGCAAACGAGGGCGCCAATCAATGTCAGCATGAGAAGCCGAACGGACATGATTGTTCAACCTAACCGAGTCTCGGGGTGCGTGCAAGCCACTCTCAGAGTTCGTCTGAGTCGCCCCCGAGCCCGACGGTGACGATAGCCTGGCCGCGCGTCCGGAGCAGTTACCCCATGACATTTTCATGTAGCGCCAGCATGCCTGGGGTTCGTCCTTGACAACCCGGGGCCGCGGGCGCAGAGTCGCGCCGGCCTACGGGCGAAGCAGTGACTCCCCGGCATCGGGTCCCTCGGCGGCTCTTCGGCACCCTCGTTGACCATGCGGATGGCCGACGGCGGTGTTCGTGTGTTCGTGGTCCCCCTGAGATCGATTGGCGACGTCGGAGGTGAGCGGGTGCCGCTCCTGGGCTCGCACCCGGTCTCTCTGACCGTGTGCGCGCGCAGAGTGACTCCGGCGGTGACGTCGGTATCGGAGGCCGGGTCACGCATCCCTGTGTCACTTGAACATGAAACCAAAGGGAGATGGATCATGGAGATGGGTCGACGCAATTTTCTCGCCGCCGCGGCGGCGACGGCGGCCGCGGCCGCAACCGCGCCACTCGCATCGGCCGCGGATAAGTTCGCCCGCGACCGTGACTGGACCGGCGACACGCCGGTCACCTACCCGGAGCCTGCGTGGGACGTCCGTGACAAGCGCTTCACCGGAGTCCAGGGCAACGCGACGCTGCAGCGCATCTGGCACGGCATGGGCAACGACCGTGCGCTCTGGTGCGAGGGCCCGGTTTGGATGGGTGACTGGGGCTGCCTGATCTGGAGCGACATCCCGAACCACCGGACGCTCCGTTGGAACGAGGACGACGGCCACGTCAGCGTGTACCAGACCGAGTCCGGGTATTCGAACGGGCATACGCGCGACAACCAGGGCCGGCTGGTCGCGCTAGAGCACGACACCCGCCGGGTCCGCCGCCGCGAGTACGACGGCTCCTGGACCGTCCTGATCGACAAGTTCGATGGCAAGAAGCTCAACGCGCCCAACGATGCGGCCGTCCATTCCGACGGCTCGATCTGGTTCACCGATCCGGGCTACGGGATTCTCGGGCCGTATGAAGGGCACAAAGCCGAGTTCGAGCTGCCCACCCGCGTCTATCGTCTCGATCCGAGCGGGAAGGCGACGGTCGCGGCCGAGGGCCCGATGCGGCGCCCGAACGGCATCTGCTTCTCGCCTGACTTCAAGCGGTGCTACGTCGTGGACACCGGCGCCACCGACGGGCCGCAGTATCCCGCCAACATCATCGTGTTCGACGTCGTGAGCAATGGCACCGCGTTGCGCGGCGGGAAAGTTTTCGCCGACTTCAAGCCGGGATTCACGGACGGTATCCGCTGCGACACCGACGGCAATGTCTGGTGCGGATGGGGCTGGGGCGGAGTCGACACCGACGGCGTGCGCGTCCATGCACCCAGCGGCGAGTTGCTGGCCTTCCTCCATACGCCGGAGGTGGTTGCCAACCTTTGCTTCGGTGGCACGAAGCGCAACCGGTTGTTCATGACCGGCAGCACGTCGATCTATGCGCTGTACGTCAACGCGGTGGGAGCGGCGCTGAGTTGAGGAGACATGCCCGGGTCGCCTCGGGGCGGCCCGGGCGCCGTCCTCCGACGGACTCGCTTCGTCCTCCGAGGAGAGGTGGCTGCTAGAAATCGTTGGCTTCTGGACCCCGGATTACGTAGCGCGGAAACGCGGGGTTCTCCCTACTTGTTGGCGAGCTCGACCACGACGTCGGCCAGGACGCGGGTCCCGGCGGCCAGATCAGCGGGTGAGGCGCGCTCGGCTTCGTTGTGGCTGATGCCCCGCGCGCACGGCACGAAGATCATGCCCGTGGGGCACAGCCCGGCCAGGTGCTTGGCGTCGTGCGTGGCGCCCGAGACAATGTCGGCATACGGTAGCGAGTGCCGTTCGGCGGCGGCGCGGATGAGACCCGCGACCACGGGGCTGAAGGCCGTCGGCGGCGAGTGCAAGGTCTCGGCTACTTCGACCGCGCACCCGCGCGCATGCGCGCGGCACACGGCCTCCACGCGATCGCCGAGACGGGCCAGCACCTGCGGATGCGGGTGCCGGAAGTCGATCGTGAAGAGGGCGCGGCCGCACACTGTGTTGGGGGAGTTGGGCTGGACCTCGAAGCGACCGACGGTGAAGCGGACCGTGTCGCTAGGATCCGCCATCAGCTCGCGGAGCCCTTGCACCATCTCCATGGCGGCGAGCAGGGCGTCCCGGCGCTGCGCGAGCGGCATGGTCCCCGCGTGCGCCTCTTCGCCTGTCACCTCGACCCGGTACCATCGCAGCCCCTGGATCCCAGTGACGACGCCGATCGTCATGCCGGTGGCCTCGAGAATCGGCCCCTGCTCGATATGGGCTTCGAGATAGGCCGCCACAGGAAAGCCGAAGGGCCGGCGGTCCGGCACCGGCGCCGCCGCAAGGGCCTCGGCCAGCGCCGCTTTCACGGACACGCCTCGCCCGTCGAGGGTGTCGAGCGCGGCCGCGAGGGGCAGCGCGCCCGCGAACACGGCCGATCCCATCGTCGTCGGCTGAAAACGGGCGCCCTCCTCGTTGGTCCAGATGACGAGGTCGAGCGGGCGGCGGGTCTGGATGTGCGCCTCCTCCGCGGCATCCAGGACCTCGAGGGCCGCCAGGACGCCGAAGATCCCGTCGAAGTTCCCCCCGGTCGGCTGGGTGTCGAGGTGCGACCCGGAGACGACGGGGGCCGCTGCCGGATCGCTTCCGGCTCGGCGAACGAACAGGTTCCCGATGGCGTCAACACTGGCAGTGAAGCCCCGGGCGGCCGCCCAGGCGAGCACCTGCCGGCGGGCCTCGGCGTCCTCAGGCGTGAGCGCTTGGCGATTGACGCCGCCGCGCCCCGTCGCCCCGATCCGGGCGATCGCCAGGTGGCGGTGCCAGAGGCGATCCGGATTCACCGCCGCCGAGACCGATGTTCTGCCGACTGGAGGGCGTCCGGCCATGTGACTTCTCCATCCCCGAATCACGTCGAAATCATCTTCTTTTCGATGCCGACTCCGGCCGCGCGCGCCCGCTCGTACTCGAGCGGCACCGTCGCGGCATCCTGAAGGGCGATGCCGGTCGAGTCGAAGACGGTGATCTCGGCGGCCGACCTCCGGCCGGGTTTGCGGCCCACGATGACCTCGCCGATTTCCCCCGCGATGTCGCGCTCGGTCAAGAGCCCCGTGGCCAAGGGAACGTTGATTTCGCCATCCGTGCGGCACTGGCGGATATCATCGACGAAGATGCGGGCGCGTTTGAGGATCCGCGGATCGAGCTCCTGGTCGCCCCGCTTGTCTGCGCCCAACGCCGCAATGTGGGTGCCGTCGGCCACCCAGTCGTCCATGACGAGGGGGGCGCGCGCGGGCGTCACCGTCACGATCGCGTCGGCGCCCTGGACGACTTCCTTCAGCTGGGTGGAGCCCCGGATCTCGAAGTCAGCGTATTTGGGCTGCTCGGACTTGATAAAGCGATCGAGGCTCGCCTGCGTCCGACTCCACACGCGGACGTCCCGCCATTTGACGACCTCGTGGCAGGTCGCCAGGGTGCCCTGCGCCATGTGACCGGCGCCGACGATCGCCAGCGTCTGCGCGTCGGAGCGCGCCATCCACTTCACCGATACGGCCGCCGCGGCCCCCGTCCGCATGACGGTGTGGAAGCTCCCGTCGCAGATGGCGAGCGGGAAGCCGGTCTCGGGATGCGTGTAGATGAGGATCGAGAAGACGGTCGGCAGATCGAAGCGCTCCCGGTTCTGCTCGCGGATCGAAACCCACTTGCACGCAGCGGCCTCGGGGGCTTCGATGTAGGAGGGCATCGCCTCCCACTCACCGGGGTACTTGTCGAGCACGATGTGACCCTTCGGTTCCATGACGTACCGGCCCTCGCCGTGCATGCGGTACGCTTGCTCGACGCAGGCCACGTATTCGGCCGGCGTCACCAGTCCCATCATGTCGGTGCGACTCAAGATCAGGGTCTTGCGGTTGCGCCAGCTCTCCATGGGCGGTTCTCCATTCCGATATCCGGTGACGTCCAGGCGGCTCTCCCGCGTCACGCCTTGCCGCTTTGGCTGCGACGTACGAATTCGCCCATCCCCTCCTTTCCAAGCCACTGGGCTCCGTCGACGATCACCTGGCCGCGCAGGAACACCTTCTTCACTCGCCCGGTAACCCGACGTCCCTCGAAGAGGGTATAGTCGACCCGGCCGTGCCCCTCCGCGCCTCGGATCGTCCACGACTCCTCGGGGTCGAACAGGACCAGGTCCGCATCCGAGCCGACGGCGATCGTTCCCTTTCGCGGAAAGAGTCCGAAGAGCTTGGCCGGGGCGGTCGCGGTCAGCTCGACGAAGCGGTTCAGCGACAATCCGTGCTGCCGCACCCCGCCGTCGAAGACGAGCGGCAGCCGGGTCTCGACGCCGGGCGCGCCGTTGGGAATCTTGCTGAAATCGCCTCGGCCCTGTTGCTTGGAGCAGCGCAACCCATAGGGCTGCTCGTTGAAGCAGAACGGGCAATGGTCCGTCGAGACGACTTGGAGGTCATCGGTCGCGAGGCCGCGCCACAACGCCTCCTGGTGCGCCCGTGTGCGCAACGGCGGCGTCATGACGTACTTCGCCCCCTCGAATTCCGGGCGGTCGTAGGCCTCGTCGGTGAGGAACAAATAATGCGGACACGTCTCGGCGTGCGCCGGGAGTCCCCGATCCCGCGCCTCGGTGACCGCGGCCAGCGCCTCGGCGGCCGACAGATGCACGACGTAGAGGGGCGCGTGGGCCAGCTCGGCCAGCCGGATGGCCCGGTGCGTAGCCTCCCCTTCCATCAGCGAGGGGCGGGTGACGGCGTGATATTTCGGTGCCGTATGGCCCTGGGCGACGGCCTCCTCGATCAGCACCTGGATCACCGGGCCGTTCTCGGCGTGGACGCAGATCATGCCGCCCTGAGCCCCGGCGATCCGCATCGCTCTGAACAGGGCGCCGTCGTCCACCATCAACACTCCCGGATAGGCCGTGAACAGCTTGAAGCTCGACACCCCCTCCCGGTGGATGAGCGTCTGCATGTCCGCGAGCGCCTCGCCGGTGACGTCGAGAACGATCATGTGGGCGGCGACGTCCACGCACGCGCTCTCCGCCCGGCGGTGCCAGTTGTCGAGTCCCGCGCGCAAACCCTGCCCACGGGTCTGGTTGGCGAAGTCCACGAGCGTGGTGGTGCCGCCGAAGGCGGCCGCCCGGGTTCCAGTTCCGAACGTGTCGACCGTGCGGGCGGCACCGAAATCCCAATCGAGATGCGTGTGAACGTCGACCCCCCCGGGCAGCACCAACAAGCCGCCGGCGTCGTGGACGCCGACGTCTCCACCGACCGGGATGTCCCGGCCGATCATCCGCACTCGGCCGTCCTCGACGAGGATATCGGCCCGGTAGTCGTCGGTCGCGGTCACGATCCGTCCGTTCCTGATCAGCATCGATTCCATGTGCACCTCCTTTACCTGACAGCGAGCCGCAGAAAGGCGCGCAGGGACCGCTCGATGGCCGGGGCCGGTAGCTTGCGAACGATGAGGACCAGGTGGCTGCGACGGTCGGCCGTCGGCCACCGCGGGAGGGAGGTCGGGGGGTGCACCAGGTGATGGATGCCGTGGATCACGACGGGGATCGACACCCCACGAATTCTCAGGATTCCTTTCACCCGAAGCACGTTTTCACCGTGCGCGTGAAGCAGCATCGTCAACCAGACGCCGAACGCCGTCCAGTCGAGCGGGAGGTCGACGGTCAGGCTGACCGCGGAGATGTCGCGCGCATGCCGATCGGTCGCGTGGTCGCCGTCGTCTGGGGCCGAGACCGGGACCCGAGCGCGGGCCGGCGGAGCGCCTGGCCCCGCACGGGCCTGATCCGGCGAATCGGACGCCTCGCCCATGAAGAGGCGATCGAACGCGAGCGACTCAGCCGGCGCCTCGAAGAGCGGCGCCGTGGGATTGTAGCGAGCCACCGCCGAGCGGAGCCCGTCAACGCTCGCCCGGTCGACGAGGTCGGTCTTCGTCAGCACCACCTGGTCCGCGACCGCCACTTGCTTGACCGACTCCAGGTGCTGGGCCAGGTGGCGGGCGCCGTTGACCGCGTCGACGGTCGTCACGACGGTGCCGAGCCGAAAGTGATGCCGGAGCACCGGGTCGGCCATGAGCGTGAACAGGAGGGGAGCAGGATCGGCAAGGCCGGTCGTCTCGATGACGAGACGATCGAACGGTGGCACCCGCCCCCGTTCACGCTTGTCATACAGGTCGCGCAGCGCCGCTCCCAGCTCGCTGCGGAGGGTGCAGCAGACACATCCGGTTTGCAGCACGACCGTATCCGGGTCGACGCGTTGGAGTAGCAGATGATCCAGGGCGACGTTGCCGAACTCGTTGACCACCACGGCGGTGTTCGCGAAGGCCGGGGACTTTAGCACCCCGCGCAGGAGCGTGGTCTTCCCGCTCCCCAGAAAGCCGGTGATGATATGGACTGGAATCAGGTCCCCGTCAGGTCCCACGGCGGGGCTCCCCCTCGAGACCGTCCTCCTGCTCCAGGCGGGCCACCAGGGCGGGGTCCAGCGGATCGCAGCGGCACTGCCAGAGACGCTCGACCGCGCTCCACACAGCCGCCAGCTGGGGCACGATTTCGGACCGTCCGGTTCGATTGCTCAGCACGAAGACATGCCCGTTCCAGTCCCGGACCTCGAGCCCGTCCTGGCCCAGGATCCGGTTGACGAGAGCGACCTGCGCCTCACGGCTTTGGCGCCACGACGCGGCCCCGCCCCCGTCGGGGTCGTCCCGCTGCAACCGATCGGTCCAGTGTGGCTCTCGCTCGAGCCCCCCGCATAACGCACACATGGACGCCGGGGCTCAGGGCGGCGGACAGGCCGGCGCCAGCGCCGTCCCCGAGGTGCGGTTCCTCATTTCCGGCGGGGGCTGCGTCGTCGAAAGTCGTCCGCAATCTGATCGAACGTCGCGAAGCGCACGCCCGGGTGCCGCACAATGTGGTGGTAGAGGCGCTCCAGCATCATGAGCACTTGCGGCCGACCCGATACGTCGGGATGGATCGTCATCGTGAAGACCGCATAGTCATTCTCGCGGTACACCCAATCGAACTGGTCCCGCCAGATCTCCTCGAGATCGTGCGGGTTCACAAACCCGTGGCTGTTGGGTGCCGCTTTGATGAACATCATGGGGGGGAGGTCGTCGAGGTACCAGCTCGCGGGGATTTCGATCAGGTCCGTTTCCTCCCCGCGCACCAGGGGCTTCATCCACGCGCTCGGGTGCTTGGCGTAATCGATCTTCGTCCACCGGTCCCCCACGCGGACGTAATGGGGTTGGAAGTCCTGGTGCATCAGGCTGTGGTCGTACTTGAAGCCGCGCTCGAGCAGGAGCTCGTTGGTGACGGGACTGAATTCCCACCACGGCGCGACGTATCCCGTCGGGCGGTGGCCGGTCAGCTTCTGCGCGAGCTCGATACACTTGTCCAGGATGGCCTCCTCCTGCACCCGGGTCATCGCGATCGGATTCTCGTGCGAGTAGCCGTGGATGCCGATCTCATGACCGGCCGCCACCACCATCGCGATCTGCTCCGGGAAGGTCTCCATGGAGTGACCGGGCACGAACCAGGTCGTCTTGATGCCGAACCGATCAAACAGCTTTACCAGCCGGGGCGTGCCCACCTCCCCCGAAAACATCCCCCGCGAGATGTCCAGGGGCGAGTCGGCGCCGCCGTAGGACCCGAGCCAGCCCGCGACAGCGTCGACGTCGACACCAAACGCACACCAGATGTCCTTTGCCATCGGTTGGTCCTCCTCGTACCGGTGAAGGCCGTGGGCCCCGGTCACAGGTTCCGCGAACGACTCTCCCGGCCCTGGAGAGGCCCCGGCCGAACGCCGGTGGGGGGTGGCGTCAAATCTCCCGTCAGGAGGTACACATCCTCGGTGGCCCATCGGGCGAGGACCGCGTCACCGATGTCGAGGGGGGTGGCGAGAAATGCGTGGTCGGCGAGATGGGCCACAACTTGCTCACTCTCGAGCACGTCGATCGTCACCTTCACGTAGGAGCCTTGGTACTCGATGGCGTGAACGGTGCCGGCGGCAACGTTCGTCGCCTCGCCGGGAGACGGCGACGGCCCGCGGAGCTTCTCGATGTCGACGCGATCGCGCCGGACGCAGCACGCGATCTCCTGGCCCACCGCCGGCGCCGGGGATTTCACGGGCGTCGCGAACCGGGCCCCGCTCCCGTCGACGAGGGTCGCCACCCCCCCGTCGATGGTCACGACCGTTCCCGTGAGCACATTCTGCCCGCCCATGAAGCGGGCGACATAGGCGCTGGCCGGCAGCGTGTAGATTTCGTGGGCCGACGCCGCCTGCTCGATCCGGCCCTGATCCATCACCACCACGAGGTCGGCGACGGCGATCGCCTCCAGTTGCGTGTGGGTGACGTGCACGAAAGTGATCCCGAGCTCCCGCTGCATCCGGCGCAGTTCCCCCCGCATCTGCAGGCGCAGGAACTCGTCCAGGGCGGACAGGGGCTCGTCGAGCAACAGGACGCGCGGCTTGGTGATCAGCGCGCGCGACAGCGCGACCCGCTGCTGCTGGCCGCCGGACAGCTGGGCCGGCATCCGCTCCGAGAACCGGAGGTCCAGCTGCACCTGGGCGAGCATCTCGCGCGCCCGCTCGTGGCGTTCCGCCCTCCGGACGCCTCGCATCTTTAGATTAAACGCGACGTTGTCCAGGACGTTCAGGTGGGGGAAGAGGGCGTAATTCTGGAACATCATGGCCGTTCCTCGCCGCGCCGGCGGGAGGCCCACGACGGATTCCCCGCCGAGGCGGATGTCCCCCGACGTCGGCGCCTCGTGTCCGGCAATCATGCGGAGGATCGTCGTCTTGCCGCAGCCGCTGGGGCCGAGGAGGCAGCAATAACTGCCGTGGGGAATCGTCAGAGAGATGTCATCGACGGCGAGCGTCTGATCGAACCGCTTGGTGACGTGTCGCAGCTCGAGTTCCCCGGCCTGGGCCATCGTCACGCGTCTCCCGCGTCGGCGCCGACCCGTACGCCGGCCGTCCTCGGCAACGCCTCCGCTCCCCCTCTCCTCGCGTCCGGGTGGCCGCGCTGGCGCCGGGCCCGCCGACGCTGGATCAGCGCAATGGAGGTCAGCGCCGCGGCGATGACGACGAACGACACGGCCGTGGTCAGGGTGCCCAGCGCGTAGAGGGCCGGCGACGTCACGTCCGTCGTCATGGCCCAGATCTCGAGGGGAAGCGTATTCCGGCTCCCGATGGGGATCACCGTTCGCGGGAACTCGTCGTACGACAGGGTGAACCCGAACAACGCCACGCCGATGATCCCCGGCAAGAGAATCGGCAGCACCACGTGCCACAGCGTCTGCCACTGGCGCGCTCCGAGATCCCGCGCCGCCTCCTCGTACACGCGGTTGAACCGACTGAACACGGCAAACATGATCAACAACCCGAACGGCAGCGTCCAGGTGAGCTGCGCCCCCAGCGCCGAGGAGAACCACGCGGGCCGGATGCCGGCGAATTGAAACATCAGGCCCACTCCGAGCCCGAGCAGGAGCCCCGGCATGATGAGGCTGGCGATGGCCATGTAGAAGACGGCCGTCGCACACGCGAACCGGTAGCGAAAGGCCAGCCCGGCCATGATCGAGATCACCACGGTCATCACGAGGACGAGGATCGCGAGCGTGATCGACCGGCTGAACGACCCCACGAAATCGCCGGAGCGCTGCTGGGCGAAGAGGGCCCCGAACCAGTGGAGCGACACCCCGTTCATCGGGAAGGTCAGGCCTCCGTTCGGTCCCTGAAAGGAGAGGATGAAAATCGCCGACATGGGGCCGTACAGGAACAACACGAAGAGCGTGAAGAACGCCGCCAGCGCGTAGAAGGTCCATGGCCGGCCGTTCGACGATCGGGTGACCATGCCGAGCCCCTAGCCCGACAGTTCTCTGCGAACGTCGACGACGCGCATGATCACCGCCACCATCAGCGTCACGATGGTCAGGAGGCACACCGCGTTGGCGGCGGCCGGCGGATATTGCAGAATGGCGATCTCGTTAGACATCGCGGCGACCACGGAGGCGCTCTGTCCCCCGCTCATCACCTTCACGACGAAGAAATCACCCATGACGAGCGCGATGACGAAGATGGAGCCGAGCGCGATGCCGGTCTTCGACAGCGGAATCACGATGTCGGTGATGACGCGGAACCGGCTCGCGCCGCCATCCACCGCTGCCTCGATCACCGTCCGCTCGATGCGAGCCATTGAGTTGAAGATCGGCACGATCATGAACAGGGAAAACAGGTGGACGTAGGCGATCACCACCGAGAAGTCCGAGAAGAGGAGAAACTCCAGCGGATGATCGGCGAGGCCGAGCGCGATCAACGACTGGTTGAGGAGCCCATGGCGGCCCAAAAGCGGAATCCACGAGATCATCCGGATGACGTTGGATGTCCAGAAGGGCACGGTGCAGAGCAGAAACAGGCCCATCTGCCAGAGGATGCTGCGCACGTGGAAGACGAGAAAATAGGAGACCGTAAAGCCGATCACGAGCGTGATGGCCCACACGATCAGCGCGTACTTGAGGGTCTTCGCGTACAGCGTGTAGGTCAGGGGGGAGCTCAACAGCTCGCTGTAGTTGGTGAGGACGAACGTCGGAATGATGTCGAACTTGTCGAGGTCGAAGAAGCTTACGACCACGACCAGGACCAGCGGAATCCCGAAGAACACGACCAGCACGAGCGCCAGCGGCGCCACCAAGACGTAGGGGGCGCTCGTGAAGCGCGACGACGCGGCCTGAGGCGCTCGCATGGCTCCCGGCGGGAGCCCGGCGGGGCGGTCGCCACCACCCCGTCGGGCCGCCCCCACCTACGCTAAGCGGAGACGAACTCGTTCCACTTGCGAACCATGTAGCGGTTCTCGTCCATCAAGGTGTTCCAGCAGGCCACCTTGCCCATCCGTTCCCAGAAGGCGCCGCCGTCGCGCTTCTGACCGGCCTTTTCCATCAAGGTCCCGTACGGGTCCTTGATGTCGCTCTTGGCGTCCTTGCCGTCGTACCAGAAGCCCCACTCGTCCTCGGTCATGAATTTCCGAGCCGTCTCGGGGACCGAACTGTAGTACCCCTGCTTGGCGATGAACCCCCCCTGCCAGCCCGACTGATACCAGTTCAGGTACTCGTAGGCGGCATCGAGCTTGAGCCCGGTGAGATGGCGCATCGGCGCGATGCAGCTCGCCCACGCGCGGTAGCCTTCTTTGAGCGGTACGTAGTAGCAGGGAATGCCGCGCGCCCGCACGGCGGTCACCGCCGGCGACCACATCGACTGGATGACCACCTCCCCCGCCGCCATCAAGTTGACCGACTCGTCGAAGGTCGTCCAGAAGGCCCGAAACTGCCCTGACTTCTTCGCACCGATGAGGATCTTGATGGTCTTGTCGATCTCCTCCTTGGTCATGTTCCCCTTGTCACCGTACTTGATGTCCCCGCGCGACTCGATCGCCATGGCCGCGTCCATGATGCCGATAGAAGGCACGTCGAGAATCGCGGACCGCCCCTTGAACTCCGGATTCAGGAGCTCATGCCAGTGTTCGATCGGCCGTTTCACCAGATCGGGCCGGATGCCAAGCGTGTCCGCGTTGTAGACGGTCGGAATGGCGGTGGCCCACTGGGTCGGTCCCTTGGCAAAGCGGTTCGAGTCCGGGCCATCGACGTACTGCACCTTGTAGGGAAGCGTGCCCTGCCGCGAGACCTTGCGGCCGTCGGGGTACTCCCCCTTCGTGAAGATCGGGACAACCTTGTCCCACCACTTGTACTTTTTGAGGTCGATCGAGTGGAGAACGCCACGGGGCACGAGCTGGTAGAGGAAGAAGTACTCCATGTCCGCGATGTCGACGGAATTCGGCTGGGTAACGAAACGGTTCAGCAGGGCATCGTGCGCCCCCGTCTGCATTTCCACCTGGAATCCGAGATCTTTCGTGGCCTGCCTGCCGATGTCGATGATCGCCGAGTATGACCCCCCCGCCTGCACCAGCTTGATGTCTTTGATGTTCTGGGCCCAGACGGTCGGAACCCCGCTCACGCGGGACCCGGCCACCGCCGCCGCCGTCGCCACGGCGCCCTTCAGCAGCTGGCGTCGAGTGATCTTGCGTCCGCCCGTAGCTCTCTTTGCCATAGGAACCTCTTTGCTTATCGTGCAATTCGAGCCGGCGACGGTCCTCATGTGCGCCTCCTCCGCCGAGCGTCCGGTGGGACGACAGACTCTAGGTTGAGCCCCTCACGTTTGTCAATATCCCGTATCGTCCCCGTCTTCTCCCGACCACCGGACTCGCCAGGCCCGAGCCCGGGGGCGCCGCGCCTTGACAACAGGCGCGCGGCGCCGCTATCCTCCGCCCTCGCCGTGGCCCTACCCCGACCGCGCCTCCCGATCGGCATCGACACCGGCGGCACGCCTCCCCACGCGTCGCCATGAACGAGGCTACGGGCGAGGCCGACGTCGATTTCCCGGCGAAGGCGGCCGGATGAAGCCGGCTGCCTTCGAGTATGTCGCGGTGCGAACGACCGAGGAGGCGCTGGCGGAGCTTGCCCGCGACGGCCAGGACGCCCGGCTCCTCGCCGGTGGACAGAGCCTGATGCCGATCCTCAACATGCGCCTTGCCACACCGCGGCGGTTGATCGACATCAACCGCGTCGGCGAGCTCGCGTACATAAGGGCGCACGACGGCGGCGTGGCCATCGGTGCCATGACTCGACAGCGGGCCGTGGAGAAGAGCGCGCTCGTCGCCCGCTGCGTTCCGCTCCTCGCCGACGCGATGCCCTGGGTCGGCCACTTCCAGATCCGGAACCGGGGGACGATCGGCGGGAGCCTCGCCCATGCCGACCCGGCCGCCGAGTTGCCCGCCGTCGCCGCCTGCTTGGACGCCCGCGTCACCGTCCGCGGCCCCGCCGGCACCCGGACGCTGACAGCCGACCAGCTTTACTGGACCTATCTCACGACCACGCTGGCGCCGACGGAGATCCTCACAGAGGTCTGGTTTCCTGCCGCACCGTCCCGCACCGGCCACGCCTGGCTCGAGTTCGCGCGGCGCCACGGCGACTACGCGCTCGTCGGCGTCGCGGCGGCGGTCATGCTCGAGGAGGATTCGGTCGCCGAGGCGCGGCTCGCCCTCACCGGCGTCGGCGCCCGTCCGGTGCGCGCCCGAGACGCCGAGCGGCGGCTGGTCGGGCGCCGCCCGGACGACGCGGCGCTCGCGGACGCCGCCGAGCGAGTGAAACAGGTGACCGAGCCGCAGAGCGACATCCACGCGACCGCCGAGTACCGGCGGCATCTCGCCGGTGTCCTGACCCTGCGTGCGCTCAGGCTCGCGGTCGCGCGCGCCCGCCAGGCGCCACCCGTGACGACGTGATCCCTCCCGAGATCGCCATCACGGTTCGTGTCAACGAACGCGACTACGTCGAGCGGGTGGCGCCGCGCCTGCTCCTCTCCGACTTCCTGCGCCACCAGCTCGGCCTGACCGGCACCCACGTCGGCTGCGAGCACGGCGTGTGCGGCGCCTGCACGGTGCTGCTGGACGGCGCGGCGGTGCGGTCATGCCTGCTGCTCGCGGTCCAGGCCGACGGCGCGCGGATCACGACGGTGGAGGGGCTCGCGCGCGACGGGGAGCCGCTCCATCCCGTGCAGGAGGCGTTCCGCGAGATGCATGGGCTCCAGTGCGGCTTCTGCACGCCGGGCGTCCTTCTGAGTGCGGTGGAACTGCTCCGCGACACGCCCCACCCCGACGACGCGACGATTCGCCGAGGCCTCGCCGGCAACCTCTGCCGGTGCACTGGTTACCAGAACATCGTGCGTGCCGTGCGGCGGGCCGCCGAGTTGCTGGACCGGCGATGACCACGCGCGCGATCGGCGCCCGGATCCCCCGGAACGAGGACCCGCGGCTCCTGCGCGGCCTCGGCTGCTTCGTGGACGACGTGAATCCCGCCGGCGTGCTCCACGGCGCGGTGCTCCGGAGCCCCCATGCCCACGCGCGCATCGTCTCGATCGACACCGCGCGGGCGCGCGCGCTATCCGGCGTGGAGCTGGTGCTGACCGCCCCCGACCTCGGCGAGCAGAATCAGCCGACGCCGCTTCTCATCCCCAACCCCAACCTCACCCACCCGCGAACGCCCCGCCCCCTCGCCCGCGACGAGGTGCGCTTCGTCGGCGAGCCGGTCGTCTTCGTGGTGGCCCGCGACCGCTATGTCGCCGAGGACGCCGTAGCCGCCATCGACGTGACGTGGGAGCCCCTGCCCGCCGTCGCGTCGATCGAGGCGGCCCTCGCCGATGGAGCGCCGCTCGTCCACGCGGATGTCCCTGGCAACCGAGCGGCGCGCATGGTTCAGCGAGTGGGCGACCCCGACGGCGCCTTCGCCTCCGCCGCGCGCGTGCTCCACGAGCAGCTGTTCATCGAGCGGAGCTGTGGGAGCCCGATCGAAGGACGGGGGGTGGTGGCCGAGTACGACCCTCGCGCGGGGACACTGCGAGTGTGGTCGTCCACGCAGGCGCCCCTGCCGATCAAGAACGGCCTCGCCCGCCTGTTTGGGCTCCCCGAGTTCAGGGTGGACGTCATCGCGCCGGACGTCGGCGGTGGCTTCGGCACAAAGATCATGCTCTTCTACCCGGAGGAGATCCTGGTGCCCTTCGCAGCGGTCCGGCTCGGCCGGCCCGTCAAGTGGACGGAGGACCGCCGCGAGCACCTGATCGCCGCCACCCAGGAGCGCGGCCAGCGCCACGACGTGGAGGTCGCCGTGGACGCCGACGGCCGGATCCTCGCCCTCCGGGACCGGTTCCTCCACGACGCGGGCGCCTACACGCCGTATGGGATCGTCGTCCCGATCATCACCTCCACTCAGCTCCCCGGCCCGTACAAGCTCCGGAACTACGCCGTGGAGTTCGACGTCGTGTACACGAACACAGCCATGGTGACGCCATATCGCGGAGCGGGGCGGCCCCACGGCGCCTTCGTCATGGAGCGCGTCATCGGCCTGATCGCGCGCGAGCTCTCACTCGAGCCCGCCGAGGTGCGGCGGCGCAACTTCATCCAGCCACACGAGTTCCCGTGGGACGTCGGGCTGACGTTCCAGGACGGCGGCCCCACTCGCTACGATAGCGGCAACTACCCGCTCGGCCTCGAGCTGGCGCTCGCGAGGCTCGGTCCCGGCGATTTTCGCCGCCGGCAGGCGGAGGCCCGACGCGAGGAGCGGTACCTCGGCCTCGGGATCGGCTGCTACGTGGAAGGCACGGGCATCGGTCCCTACGAGGGCGCCCACGTCCGCATAGAGCCGAGCGGCAGGGTCTTCGTCGCCACCGGCCTCACGACTCAGGGCCAGGGCCACCAGACGACGTTCGCCCAGATCGCCGCCGACGCACTCGGCTGCGACCCCGCCGACGTCACCGTCGTGACCGGCGACACGCGCAAGTTCAACTGGGGCGCCGGCACCTTCGCCAGCCGCGCCCTCGTCACGAGCGGCAACGCCATCGGCATCGCCGCGCTGAAGGTCCGGGACAAAGTGCTCCGGATCGCGGCCGAGCTCCTGGAGGTCTCGTCAGACGACCTCGAGCTGGCGGGCGGTGTGGTGGGCGTCCGCGGGATGCCCGACACGGCGCTGACGCTCGGCGCGCTGGCGACGGTCGCCAACCCGATCCGCTACGCCTTCGGTAAGGAAGCGGCCGAGGCGGCGCTCCGGCTCGTCAAGCCGCGGAAAGGTGCCGTGCTCGCGCCGGGCGAGGAGCCCGGGCTCGAAGCCTACGGCTACTACGCCCCACCCCACGCGACGTTTGCGAGCGGCTGCCACGCCGCCATCGTCGAGGTCGACATCGCGACCGGCGATGTGAAGATCCTCCGCTACGTGGTCCAGCACGACTGCGGCACGGTCGTGAACCCGACCGTGGTCGAGGGGCAGATCCACGGCGGCGTCGCCCAGGGGATCGGCGGTGCGCTCTACGAGCGGATCGTCTACGACGAGCAGGGCCAGCCCCTCACCACGACCTTCATGGACTTCCTGATGCCAACGACGATGGAGGTGCCGGAGATCGAGATCATCCACACGGAGACGCCGTCGCCACTCAACCCGCTTGGCATCAAGGGAGTGGGCGAGGCGGGCGCGATCCCGGTTCCCGCGTTGATCGCAGAAGCGGTGGACGACGCGCTCGCCCCCTTCGGCGTGCGCGTGCGCGAGATGCCGCTCAACCCGGGCCGCGTGCTCGCGCTGCTCGCCGAAGGGCGGGCGACGGCCTGAAACCGACACACCCGAGCGCAGGAGATCGACCATGAACTGCCAGGCGTTCAAGATAGGGATGCGGGCTCCCGACGACGTGAGCGCGGCCACGGCGTTGATGGACGGCGGCGCGTTCAAAGCCGAGCACGTGGTCGCCATCCTCGGTAAGACCGAGGGTAACGGCGCCGTCAACGACTACACGCGGGCGCTGGCCACGTTGTCGTTCCAGCTGCTCCTCGCGAGGCGGACGAACCGAAAGATCGAGGAGATCGCCCGTCGGGTGCCGATCATCTGGTCGGGCGGCACCGAGGGGCTCATGAGCCCGCACGCGACGATCTTCACCCGCGAGCCCGAACGGGGGCCGACGGCCGGGCAGAAGCGCTTCACGGTGGGAACCGCCTACACCCGCGATCTCCTGCCCGAAGAATTCGGCACCGCGGTCCACGCCGAGGTCGCGGCCGAGGGCGTACGAGCCGCCATCAAGGACGCCGGGATCGAGTCGACCGACGACATCCACTTTATCCAGATCAAAACCGGCGCGCTCACGACGGAGCGGATCACGGAGGCCAGGCAGCGACGACGCGCCGTCGTGACCACCGACACCTACAAGTCGATGGCATACGCGCGGGCGGTGGCCGCTCTCGGGATCGGCGTCGCCACCGGCGAGATCCCGCAGGCCAAGCTCACCAGCGACGTGATCGTCCGCGACTTCTCGGTCTTCTCCAACGTGGCCTCGACCTCATCCGGGGTGGAGCTCATGAACTGCGAGATCATCGCCCTCGGAAACTCCACCCGGTCCGCGAGCGATCTGGTCATCGCCCACGCGGTCATGAAGGACGCCATCGACGCCGCCGCCGTGCGCGAGGCGCTCCGCCGCGCCGGGCTGTCCGTGGAGTGCGAGCTCGCCGAGAAGGATCGGGCGCGACTGGTGAACGTCTTCGCCAAGTGCGAGCCCGACCCCTCGGGCGCCACCCGCGGGCGGCGGCACGTGATGTTCGAGGACGGCGACATCAACTACACGCGCCACATCCGCGGCGTGGTGAACGCCGTGGTGGCGTCGGTGACGGGCGACACCATGTGCTACGTCTCCGCCGGCGCCGAGCATCAGGGGCCGCCCGCGGGCGGCGTGGTCGCCGTGCTCGCCCGCGCAGGCTGAAGGCGCGCTCTTGACACCCCTCCGACCGCTCGAATAGAGTCGGGCATCCCGCCGGCGGGATTTTCTGACAGGAGGACGTCTATGCCGCGCCTCGTGAGGGGAGGGCTCATCCAGGCCTCGGTCGGCGAGGAGACGTCCGCGCCGCTCGATCATCTGAAGAAGCTCCTGATCGACAAGCACGTGGCTCTCATCGAGGAGGCGGTGCGCCGCGGCGTCCAGGTCCTGTGCCTGCAAGAGCTGTTCTACGGGCCGTACTTCCCCGCGGAGCAGAACCCCCGGTGGTACGCGATGGTCGAGCGGGTCCCGGAGGGGCCGACGGTGAGCCTGATGCAAGCGCTCGCCCGGAAGCATCGCCTGGTCATGATCGTCCCCGTCTACGAGGAGGACATGACCGGCGTCTATTACAACACGGCCGCCGTCATCGACGCCGACGGCGCCTACCTCGGCAAGTACCGGAAGAACCACCTCCCGCACTGCGCGCCCGGCTTCTGGGAGAAGTTCTACTTCCGTCCCGGCAATCTCGGCTATCCGGTGTTTCGAACGCGGGTGGGGACGATCGGTGTCTACATCTGTTATGACCGCCACTTCCCCGAGGGCGCGCGCGCGCTCGGGCTGGCCGGGGCCGAGATCGTCTTCAACCCGTCGGCGACCGTGGCGGGGCTCTCCGAATATCTGTGGGAGCTGGAGCAGCCCGCCCACGCGGTGGCCAACGGCTACTTCGTCGGCGCCATCAACCGGGTCGGCCACGAGAAGCCATGGGACATCGGCGAGTTCTACGGCAAGAGCTATTTTTGCGATCCGTGCGGCCGGCGTATCGCGCAAGCCTCGCGCGATCGGGACGAGGTCGTGGTGGCGGACCTCGACCTCGACCAGATCCTCGAAGTCCGCAACGTGTGGCAGTTCTACCGCGACCGGCGGCCGGAGACCTACGGACCGCTCACCGCGCCCTAGCTGGCCCCGCAGTTCCCGACGGCGACCGAGGACCTGTCGCTTGACCACGCTCTCCCCACCGCGTCCTGGCTGTCCGTGTTGACAGCGTCTCCGTCGCCGGCGCGGTATCGCGCCGGTGGTGGTGACGTCGTGCGCTCCGTGGCGTGGCCCGACGGCGACGCCTCGCAGATGACGCGCCGCCTTTGACTCCGTTCTGACGACGCGCCCATCCTTCCCTGTGGGCGGAAGATATCGGCACGTAGCCCTGGCGTTGGATCGGTGCCCGGGAAGCCTTCCACGCCACCGCGACGGAACCGGTAGCACCGGATTCGAACGCCTTTGGACGCGCAGTCCCCGGGACTTGGCGAGCGTGTGCCGACGTCATGAGCTACGCGAACGGCAGGGTGGGCGAAAAGGCTCAGCCGGAGTCGCGTTCGGCGCGCCGAGGGCGCTTCACGGCCTCGAGTTCCGCCCGCACGCGCGCCACTTCCTCGCTCTGCGTCAGCTTCGCGTACCGGGCTGCCGTCGCGCTCGAGTGGCTCCCGACGTTCAAGCGGGGGACGGTGAAGAGGCGCGTGAGCGAGCCCCCGCAGGCCGCGCACGTCGACGACGGCGATTCGTCGATGCGGTGGCGAAGCTCCACGCGGGCGCCGCACGCCTCGCAAGCGTAGTCGTAGGCAGGCACGTTGCGGCCTACGGCGCCTTTGCGGGCGCGCTGGGGTTGGTGGTCGCCCATGGACTCCAGCGACGGCGCGGCCCCGACGGCGGCGTGAAGACGCGCTCGAGCACGCCGCCGCAGCCCGCACAACGACTGGGTGGTGGCTCGGTGATGGCGTGGCGGACTTCCGTCCGCGACCCGCAAGCCTGGCACGCGTACTCATAGAGCGGCATCAGACGTTCCGCTGTCTTGTCCTCCGCATGCGCCTGACGGGACCCGGCCCGGCAGGCGCACGGGGGCTCCTCATCGCGTCGCTACGCAAGCTTCATCCCCGCCGCGGCGGCATACTTCCTGAACTCCTCGGTCATCTTCGGCGCGATCGCCGCGCGGACGTTCGAGATCGTGTCCTGCGCGAGCTGTTTCATGGTCTGCTCGACGTTGATCCCGTAGACGCGGGCCGCGTTGAGTCCGAGGATCAGCTCCTTGTCCTTGTCGGTGATGGGCTTGTAGCCGTAGCCCTTCTGGATGTCTTCCGGGATCTGGAACCGCCGGAAGGCGTCGATCTGCCACTGCGGCGAGCCCCACCACGTCGAGTCGCTGCCCCACATGATCCGGTCGGAGCCCACGTGGGTCACGAGCTTCCCCAGGACATGGGCGGCCTCGAGCGGCGCCCCCGTCACCGTCATCGCGAAGGTGGAGCCCAGCTCCGCGTAGATGTTGTTGGCGACGTTGAGCGCGGGGTTCCGCTTGAACCGCGTGATGTTGGCGAGGTCGTCCACCCATGGGTAGCCGGAGTGGTAGATGATGAAGTTGAGGTCCGGGTTCGCGAGCGCCGCCGGCTCGAGGTCGTGCAGGCGGCAGTACTTCTCGTCGAACCAGATGACGGCGAGCCCCTTATGGATGCAGAAGGTCTTGATGCCGAGCTTGCGTGCCTTCTCATACATCGGGTAGGCGACCTTGACGTCGTCGAGGTACCACCCGCCGTAGTAGCCGCCGCTCGGGTAGCGGCCGCTGATCCCGTCCGCGGTATATCCCTTCCACGAGTCGATCTTGAGGTCCTTGGCCTGCCACTCCATCATGTCGAGATTGCGCGGATCGTTCGGCGCGACGAGCCCGTGGGAGAGCATCCGACGGGTGCCGGCCTTGGCATTGACGTGGTCGCGCGTGCCCACCATGCTCTCGATCGGGAGCAGAATCTCGTCGTCACCGGCCGCGGCCGGCACGCCGCTGATGATCGACATCGTGGTCTCGCTCTCCAGGAACATCTGCTTGACGTAGGCCTCTTCGGTGCCGATGTCCTGGATCTTGCTGTTGGGGAGCACGCTGTTGCGGAACCCCATCAGGAAGTCCCGCGCGATCTTGCCCCGCTCGGTCTTCGCGTGCTCGAGCTTCGCCGCGTTGAGCCAGTGGGTCTGGTCGTCGAAGACGAATTGGCTGCCCTTGCGGGTCTTGAGCTGCGCCTCGATCGCGGCCGCCTCGTCGGCCGCCTCGACCTCAGCCACCCTGAAGAACTCTCGCCCGTAGACCTTGTTCATGGCGAGCATGGCGGCAGCGAAGCCGCTCGCCGTCATGAGAAAGCGCCGGCGTGAGAGCCCGCGCGACGTCCCATAGCGGTCCGCGTACTCCATGAGGCGCAAGTCCACCTCCCGCTGCTTTTGCGTCTTCGGCAGTGGGACGAACTCCCCGTTCGTAACGACCTGCGTCGGAATCGGAGGAATGGGGCGAAGGTCAGCCTCGTCGTGCTTTCGGATGACCATGGGGAGGATCCTCCTTCGGCCGAGACGGAAAAAACGGGAAGAACGTCAACGTCGCGCGTCAAAGATAGTCCGCTCCGCTGCGTTGTCAAGAGAGAAGGCGGACCGTGCCCGTCCCTCCTTCTTCGAACCTGTCTACCCATCGAATCCGTCTTGGAATGGTAGGGCGACGTGGTAGCGAGGCTCGACGCGGGCACATGTCGTCGAAGTCCGCGTCACGACACGGATTCTCGAACTGGTGACCCCTCTGCTGGGGTCCGCTCGCTCGATGTTCTGAAAGCACCGCCAGTCGCGACCGGATGAAATGACCTCCTCGTGGCGGACCGACAGTTTCATCGCGGAGCATCGGCGGTGCGGTGAACTCGACACCGGCACGACTTGAGATGAGATGCCATCAATCGTCCACGGGGCATCAGGAGAGAACCCCACGTAAGGGGACGTCTCAGCGCGCTGATCCTGAATTCTCTCAACCGCGGCCCGGATCGGCCCCTGGTACAGACGGGATTGACGAAGATCTGGCGCATGGAGACCTGGCGGCCGTCTCGCCTCTTTCATGAGTGACACTGGGTCAGGCAAATGTCGCGACACACCTCTGGTCGGAGGCTGATCGCGCCTAAACGGTTCTTCCGGCTCGCCTTGCCCACGCCGCCCCTCGAGTTGCCCCGACCCCGGCGTGCCCGGCGAGGCCTCCGGCCGCCGCCGGGGCCCGGGATCTCCTGCGCTGACTCTGCGGCTACTAGTGGATCAGAACGTTGCCGCTGCGGAGCGTCTCGTTCGCACCCTCCGTTGGTCCGGCGTCGACTGTGATGTTGAAGGAATCATTAGTGCCGGGCTCACCGTTGTCCGTCACGTGCACCTCGAAGGTGCACGGCACCCCGTTGTTGGTGCAGGTGCCACCGAAGGTGGCCGTGTTGCCGGTGATCACGAAGGAGTCGAACATCACGCTGTGCACCTTGGCCCCCCTCGCGTGGTTCACGTACTGCAGATCGCCACCGATCGGGCCACTCGTCGACCGCGCCTGCACAATGAAGCCAAAGTTCGCAATCCCCGGCCCCGGAACGTCGACGGTGCCGCCGCCGGTCACCTTGCCCACGGTCGGTGGCGGGGGAAGCGCGGCCTCGGTGATCTTCGCGACGAAGGCGTCGCTGGTCCCACCGCCGAACGTCGTTTGGAACGCCCCCATGGTCGTCGGGAAGTTGGTCGAACTCGTGAAACCAACAACGTAGGCGTTAGGGGTCGGCAACGAGTCTACCGCGATGCCGGTGCCCTCGTCGAAGCCACTGCCGCCGAGGTAGGTGGAGTAGACGAGCCCGGAGCCGGCAGGGTTCACCTTGGTCACGAAGGCGTCAAAGCTGCCGCCGGAGGAGGCCTGGATCGGATTCACGGTCGGGAAGTCGATCGATGAGGTTACGCCCGAAACGTAGGCGTTGAAGGATGCATCCACCGCGATGCCGGTACCGGCATCATTGCTACTGCCGCCAAGGTACGTCGAATAACCGAGCGCGGAACCGGTGGGACCTACCTTCGTGACGAAGGCGTCCAGGGCCCCGCCCAAGCTCGTATCGAAGGCTCCAGTGGTCGTCGGGAAGTTGGCCGATTCGGTCTGACCTGTCACATAGGCATTGCCCAAGCTATCCAGGGTGATGGCAAAGCCTTCGTCGGCGTTGGTGCCACCCAGGTAGGTCAGGTAGTCGAGCGCAGCGCCCGCGGTATTCAGCCTTGCCACGAAGGCGTCGATCACGCCGCCGAAGCTGGTCTGGAAGGCCAAAGCGGTCGCGATCCCTGGCGAATTCGTCTGGCCCGTCACGTAGGCGCGGCCCGAGCCATCTACGGCGATGCCGAAGCCGAAATCGCTGCCACTGCCGCCGAGGTAGGTGGAGTAGACGAGGGCGGAGCCGGTGGTAGTGAGCTTCGTCACGAAGGCGTCGCTGCTGCCGCCGATGTAGCTCGGCGCCAACGTCCCGGGGGTAGTGGGGAAGCTGGTCGTTGCGGCTAGGCCCGAGCTCGTCACGCCCGTGACGTAGGCGCTCCCAGATGTATCCACAGCGATGCCGTTCCCGATATCCTGAGCGCTGCCCCCGAGGTACGTGGAATAAAGAAGGGCGGAGCCAGTCGAATTCAGCTTGGTAACGAAGACGTCGTCGGTGCCACCGCCGTAACTCGTCTGGAAGGCCCCACGAGTCACCGGGAAGTCTGTCGAACTGGTCCGGCCTGTCACGTACGCGTTGCCGGAGCCGTCGACGGCGATGCCGAGGCCCTGGTCATCGCCGATGCCGCCGAGATACGTGGAGTAAACGAGCCCCGACCCTGTCGGATTCACCTTCGTCACGAAGGCATCGCCAAAGACGCCGCCGCCGTTGAAACTCGTGTCGAAGGCGCCAGCGATCGTCGGGAAGTTACTCGAAAGGGTCTCGCCCGTCACGTAGGCATTTCCGGAGGGGTCGACCGCGATCGCTCTCCCGGCATCAGTGCCCATCCCCCCGAGGTACGTGGAGTAGAAGAGCACCGGATCAATGATGAGCGGCCGGCTGGGGTCGTACGTGTCCACCTTGAAGCCGACCGTTCGCGTTTCTCTCAGCACGTAGCCGCCCGCGATGTCGCGCCGGAGGCCGTCGACCTCCTGATAGATGACCGGCTTTCGCTGGCGGATCGCGGCGCCAGCGGTGTGGAACACGAGGTCGCCATCGGCGTCCACTTCGAGTTTGTCGGCGCCCTGGAAGCCCAGCACGATGCGGCCGGGGTCCGCGCCCGGGCGCACGACGAGGTCGTACTCCAGTTGGCGCGGGTTGCCGTAGTAGATGAGGTCGATGCCGGGGTAGAGGTCTTGGTAGTGGACCCTGGCATAGGTGGGCACATTGGTCCGCCACTTGGCGGCGTCGTTGCCGATGAAGTAGTTGGCCTTGCCGGGCAGTTCGTCCAACCCTGCCAAGCGCGGCATCGGGTTGCCGCCGGCGAAAGTCATGCGCAGAACGGTCCGAGTCCCCTCCTCTAGCCGGCCCGGCTTACCGCCCCTCGTTGGAGATTTCTCGTCCGCCGCTTGCGGCGGCGTGGTCAAGACGAGGACCGCCTCGGTCGGCGTGAGGAAGAGGACGTGGCGGCCGCCGCGGGAGAGGAACTTGACCTGGGCGTCGGTCTGTCCGCGGTTCGCCTCAAAGTACAACGGCAGCTTGCCGTAGGCCTCGCTTCCGCGGACCCGGACAGCATCATCCGGCTTGGACGTGGTACCCAGCGAGAGGCTCCGCTCCGCCGAAGCTGTGGTGTCGTCAGCGTCCGCGGCCGAGCATGGGACCGCCGCGAGGACTCCGATCGCCGCGATGATGAGCAGCGACAAGGTCAGGGTGCTCGAGTGAGCACCAGCTGACCCACTCGGCAATGTGTTCTTTCGCATGGCTTCCTCCGAGTTTCGACGCTTCGGCGAGGGACGACGTATTTCGGACGCCAGGCCGAGGGGGATCCACGCACACACACAACCCCTCGTTTAGGCCCCCGGCAGATGTCTCGGAAACTAGGGGAACCCCTCAAACAGAAGAGGGGAAATACCTGGGCGGGGATCGATGACGATTTAAACCTCGAAGATTCGACGAGTTGGGACTAAGGCTGTTCAGTATGGATCGGCGAGGTTCGGAATGGTTTGATCGCAGCGTGGTAGCAAACCGCGGCCCTGCCAGGGGCGCAGCAGCCGAGTGGTCTACGGCGCCTGGCAGGGCCGCACCCTTTGGGGAGCTTGCGGGAATGCTAACGGAGAACAGACGCGAGGCTGGACTTCTTGACGTGCTTTGGAGACTTCTCGCGGTGGATAAACCGGAGGTCGAGGTCCTCAAGCGTCTCAAGGCCAATCGGCCGAACTCAGGCGCGAGGTCTGCCGAGCGCCGGACGAGCCGGCGCCGCCGCTCGTGGCCGAGCTTCCGGTCCCTGACGTTCGCCGATACTGGCCGATACAGACTGAGCGCTCAGTCGCAGTCGTTACGCCTCCACCCACGGCGTCCAGAGCTGGAACCATTCCTCGGGCGGGTTCACGAATCCTTTCACCTTCGGGTTCAGGACGACGAGGTTGAGGTCGTTGCAGATGGGCAGGAACGACGCGTCGTCCTCCATGAGGATGCGGTCGATCTGCCGATAGATCGCCACCCGCTTGCTCTCGTCGAGCTCGCCGCGCGCGGTGTCGAGGAGCGCGTCCACCCGGGGGTTCGCGTACCAGCCGACGTTCACGCCCTTGTCCGGCTGCCGCGTGGAGCGGGCGACGATGTCGATCCAGAAGTTGGTCGTCATGCCCCAGGAGAGCTGGTAGGCCCCGTGGCCCGGGCGGAGGCCCTGGAACATCTTCGACAGATACGTGATCCAGTCGAACGTCTCGAGCTTCACCCGAATGCCCACCTTGGCGAGGTCGCGCTGGATCCACTCCGCCATCGCCACGGGAATCATCTGGCCCGAGCCCGAGGTCGACGTCCAGAACACGGTCTCGAACCCGTTGGCGTGTCCTGCCTCCTTGAGGAACTGCTTGGCGCGCTCAGGATTGTAGGAGTACGGCTTGTACTTCGGATCGTAGGCGATGGTCGCCGGCGGCACCATGCTCCAGGCGGGCTTGGCCGTCCCGCGGAGCAGGTCCTTGCACATCTTCTCCTTGTCGACGGCCATCTGGACGGCCTTGCGCACGCGGACGTCCTTGAAATACTCGTCCTTCATGTTGAGGTGCCAGTACCAGATGTGGGGCGCGTTGCTCTGCAGCACCGTGAACTTGTCCTTCCGCAGCGCGTCGACCTCGTCGGGCGACGGCGCCAGGATGAAGTCCACCTCGCCCGTGCGCAGCGCCGCCACGCGCGCCGCGGGATCGTCGAGGCGTCGGAAGACGAGCTTGTCGACGTTGGCCTGCGGGCCCCAGTAGCCCTTGAAGCGCTCGAGGACGATCCGGTCGCCCGGCACGTTCTCCACGAACTTGAACGGCCCCGTGCCGACCGGGCCGTTCGCGAACTTCTCGTTGCCGAGCTTCTTCACCTGGGTCGGGCTCACCATCATCGGCTCGCCCCAGCTCTGCAGGGTCATCCGTTCCCACTCGGCGTAGGGCTTGCTGAAGGTCAGCTTGAGCGTGTATTCGTCGACCGCCTCGGCGCCCGTGACGTACTCGACGACGTAGGACGTGTAGCTGTTGGCCCGCGTGTAGAAGTGGGGCGCGTCCTTCTTGAACATGCGCTCCCAGCTGAAGACCGCGGCCTGGGCGTTGAACGGGGTCCCGTCGTGGAACTTGACGCCCTTGCGGAGCTTGAAGGTGCGTGTGAGCCCGTCCTTCCCGACCTGCCAGGACTCGGCAAGCCGGGGAATCAGCGGAGGCACGGCGACGTCCGCCTTCGTCAGGTCCTCGGCCAGGAGACCTTCGAACATCTGAAAGGTCACCCGGTAGGTGAGCCAGCAGCCCGTGGCCTGGGGATCGAGGATGTCGGACGGACCCTCCATGCCGTACACGAGCGTCCCGCCCTTCTTCGGCGTGCCCTGGGCCCGCGCGGCGCGGGGCGCGGCGAGCGTGCCCGCCGCCCCCACAGCCGTCGTCCGGATGAAGTCGCGACGACTGACCCCGGGCCCGAGCATCCGCAACATGCGACCGATCTTCTCAGCGTCCATGGCGCCCCTCCTTGTCGATCGTTCCTTCCCTCACTGGCGCGCGCGAGGGTCGAGGGCCTCGCGCAGCCCGTCCCCGATGAAATTGAACCCGAGTGCGACGACGACGATGATAACGCCCGGAATGGTGGCCACGTGGGCGGCGCGGTAGATCACGAGGCGGCCGCTGCCGACCATCACGCCCCAGTCGGGCGTGGGAGGCTGGACTCCGAGGCCGAGAAAGCTCAGGCCGGATGACGCCACGATCATCAGGCCGACGAGGGTGCTGGTGTAGACGAGCAGCGGCGGCAGGACGTTCGGCACGAGATGCCGCCAGAGCACGCGACCGTTCCCCGCTCCGAGGGCGCGAACGGCTTCGATGAACTCCAGGGGCTTGACGGAGAGCGTCGCGGTGCGCACGACGCGCGTGCTGTAGGGCACGAGCACGACGGCGAGGGCGAACATCTGGTTGCCGACGCCCGGGCCGATGACGCCCACGATGGCGATGGCCAGAAGCACGAGCGGGAACGCGAAGAACACGTCGAGCACGCGCATGATCAGGTGATCGAGCATGCCCTCGCGGTGGCCGGCCACGAGCCCGAGGAACAGTGCGACGAGGCCCGCGGTCACGGTGGGCACGATGCCGACGAGGAGCGAGATCCGCCCGCCCCAGATCAGGCGGCTCAGGATGTCCCGTCCCTGCTCGTCCGTCCCGAGGAGATATCCGGGCGTGCCGGGCGGGGAGAGTCGGTCGACCTCCACAGACTTGAGCGGATCCCAGGGGCTGATCAGCGGCGCCGCGGCGGCCGCGCCGCCGGCGATGGCGACGATCACGAGGCCGGCGAGGGCCTGGCGGTCCCGGATGAACGCGCGCAGGAACGCGGTGAAGCGCCCGGCGCCGCGCCGAGGCCGCGGCCGGGTCCCCTCCATCGCCAAGACGGTCGCCATCGCTAGGCCTACGCGGGCCGGGCCCGCGGGTCGAGGTACAGGTTCAGCAGGTCGACGGCGAGGTTGACGACGACGAACGAGAGCGCAATGAAGAGCGCGGCCCCCTGCACCACCTGCACGTCGCGCGCGATGACCGAGCTGACGAGCTGGCGGCCAAGCCCCGGCCAGCCGAAGACCTCCTCGGTGAACACCGCCCCGCCGAGCAGATAACCGAGCTGCAGCCCGGCGATCGTGAGGATCGGCGGCCAGGCCACCCGCAACGCGTGGGCGCTGATGACGACCCGCTCGGCCAGCCCCTTGGCGCGCGCCACCATGATGTATTCGTGCCCGAGGATCTCGAGCACCGACGCCCGCGTCATCCGCGCGATGATGGCCCCGGGGGCGGCCGCGGTCGTCACCGCCGGCAGCACCAGGTGGGAGAGCAGATCGGCGAGGCCGCCGGCCCCACGCGTCGAGTACATTCCCAGGCTCGGAAGCCAGCGAAGGTCGATGGCGAAGACGACGATGAGGACCAGGCCGAGCCAGAAGGGCGGCATGTTGCCGACGACGAGCGAGGCGCTCATGGTCACCCGATCGATCGCCGTCCTCTCCCGCGCCGCGGCCAGGACGCCAGCGGCGATGCCGGCGGTGGCCGCGAGGACAAAGCTCGCGCCGGCCAGGATCAACGTGTTGCCGAACTTCGGCAGCAGCAGCTCGACGACCGGCTGGTGCACGATGGGCGAGAGGCCGAGGTCGCCGTGCAGCGCGCGCCAGAGCCACTTCGCGTACTGCATGTGAAGGGGCTGGTCGAGTCCGAGTGCCCCGCGGAGCTGGGCCAGCGACTCGGCGGTCCCCATCGGACCGAGCAACGCCCGCGCCACGTCGCCTGGGATGAGCTTCATCCCGAGGAAGATCACCACCGAGATGCCGAAGAGCACGGGCACGAGTCCGAACAGTCGCTGGGCGACGTAGGAGGTCACGAGGCGTGCCCTTCGAGCCGGGCCCGCAGGCGATCGCAGTAGGCGGCGGCGTCCTCGGCGAACCGCCTCTCGAAGAAGTCGTCGACCGCCCGTCCGAGGATGGCGTCGGCGTCGGTCCGTATCGGCAGCGGACTCCGGCTGCGGAGCTCGTTGACCGCTTGCTCCTTGAGGGCCGCGCCGACGTCGTAGTCGAGCGTCAGGTGGGCCAGCACGCCAGCCGCGCAGGGCTCGAGTCGCCAGTGCCCCGTGATCGACAGCAGCGCGCCCCTCACGGCGAACCGGCGCCCATCACGGCCTTCCCGGCCAACCGACAGCGTCACGCTCTGCCGCCGATGCCCGACGATGGGCAAGTCGAGGTCGTGGCACAATGCCCGACGGTTGGATGACCCATTTGCGTCGGCGCCGGGCGAGAGCCCGGGGAAGCAAAGGTAGGACACCCGCCGGCCGAGCGCCGTCCGCGCGTCCTCCAGGACGGCTGACAGTGGAGTCTGCACGCTGACGGTCACCATAGCTCCTCGGGACGTCCTCACCACACCGCCGGCCGACTATAGTCCACCGCGTCGAACGCACGCAACCCGTGCGATGGGATTAGGATTGACCGCATCGGCGGCCCACGCCCTGCACGCATGACGGGAGGACACGGATGCTCAGGCGACCCGACGTCGACGAGGTGAAGGCGTACGGCGAGGCCCTCGGCCTCGATCTCACGTCCATCGAGGCGCGGATCATGCACTCGCGGATGACGGCCACCATCGACGCGCTCGAGGTGTTCAACGAGCTGCGCCTCGAGGAGCATCGCCCGCCGCTCCGGTTCACCGATCGTGATCCGGGCTACCGGCCGACGGAGCACGAGGATCCCTTGAATGTCTTCATCAGGAAGTGCCGCGTCGCGGGCGCGGACCATGGCCCACTGCGGGGCAAGACCATCGGACTCAAGGACCACATCAGCGTCGCCGGGGTGCCCCTGACGTTCGGCTCGCATCTCATGGACGGCTACGTTCCGGACTTCGATGCCACCATCGTGACGCGCATTCTCGACGCCGGCGGGACGATCGTCGGCAAGCTCAAGATGGAGGAGTTCTCCTGGGGCGGGCCGGGCCTGAGCGGTGTCGGCGACTACGGGCGCCCCCTGAACCCCCACAACAGGGATCATGTGACGGGCGGGTCGTCCTCCGGCTCCGCCGCGGCCGTCGCCGGCGGAGAAGTGGACGTCGCCTTCGGCGGCGATCAGGGCGGCTCGATCCGCATCCCCGCCGCCTGGTGCGGGGTCGTGGGCCTGATGCCCACGCACGGCCTCGTGTCCCACTCCGGCGTGTTCGGATTGGAGCCGACCATCGACTACGTGGGGCCCATGGCCCGCACCGTGGAGGATGTGGCGACGGCGCTCGCGTGCGTCGCCGGGCGCGATGGATACGACCCGCGCCAGGCTCACGTTCCTGCGAGCGTCCCCGCGTACACCGAGGCCCTGTCCCGCGGGGTCGGCGGGCTGAAGATCGGGATTCTGGCGGAAGGGTTCGGCGTCGAAGGGGGCGACCCGAGCGTGGATGCGTGCGTGCGCGAAGCGATCCACGTGCTCGAGCGGAAGGGCGCGCGGGCCGAGCGCGTCTCCGTGCCGCTGCACGCGAGGGCGTCGCTCGCCCTCCTGCCCATCTACCTCGAGGGCGGCAAGCGGATGTACGACACGAACTTCGGGGGCACATTCGCCAGGACCTACTACCCGAGCTCCTTCATCTCGATCTTCGGTCGCCTCAAGCAAAGCCACGGGCGAGAGTTCTCGCCAAATCTCAAGCTCAACCTGATGCAAGGCCACTACTTGCAGCAGCACTACGGCGGGCGCCTCTACGCGAAGGCGCAGAACGTCCGTCCCACCTTCGTCGCGCAGTACGATCGGGTCCTGGTCGGCGTCGATCTTCTGGCGATGCCCACCGTGCCCCTGCGCGCTCCCCGCTGGCGCGAACCCATGAACCACGAAGAGGCGATCGAGCACACGCTGTTCGGCGGCAAGCTCGGCATGGACCTGGGGCCGGTGATCGCCAACACGTGCCCCTTCAACTACACGGGGCATCCCGCCATCAGCATCCCCTGCGGGAAGTCGGAGGGGTTGCCCATCGGCTTGATGCTCGTGGCTCCGCACTTCAGGGAGGATGTGCTCTTCCGCGCCGCCCACACGTATCAGCAGTCGGTGGACTGGGCCGCGCTGATCAGCACGCCTGCCCGGGGCGGCTCGAAAGCCTGACGCTATGGCTCGCGAGGGAGGGGGCGAGACGCGATTGGCGGCACCTACGCATTCCCGCACTGCACCACGACCGCAAGAACGCGCACGACGGGCCCCTCGAGTGGGCGGGTGAGGAGACGCTGGCGAGAATCGCGCTGATCAGTCCGGGCGACGTAACCGATCGTGTCCGCGAGATCTCCCGAGTGAAGTTCCACTCGACCTCCCTCCGGGCCGAGGGAGGCACCGACGAGCAGGTCGACCTGCACCATCGCTACGTCTGCCGGGCGGCGTAGTCCAGAACCGCCCGGCCGGTCCTCACCGCCACCAACGCGGGCCACCCGCCCCTCTCCTTCCTTCTGACTGCCCCTCACTCCCCCACTGGGAACCACGTCTTTCCGTGCCACGGCCGATGGCTTGAACAGCCCTGCCCCCTACCAGTCTCGCGCGTCTTGGCCTGTCACAAGAGCATGGACGCTCGCCAAGCGAGTCGGACGCGGTTTTGGCGAAGGACACCGTCGCCATCGCCGCCTCGAGCGCGGGCGGTACGTCGAACCAGCGAAGCTGGTCCCGGAGCGAGACGACGTCTCCGATGACGGTGACCAGCGGTGGCCTGAGGTCGAGGGACGCCTGTGGGTCGGCGAGGTCGCCGAGCGTGCAAGTCATCGTTTCCTGAGCCTCCGTTGTGCCCCAGCGGATCAGCGCCACGGGGGTGCTCGGCGCGCGGCCACAGGAGACAAGCGTGGCGGCGATCCGCGGCAGGCTCCGCGCGCCCATGAGGATCACCAGGGTGTCGACCGCCGTCGCCAGGCGCGACCAGTCGACGTGCGGCCCGCCCCTCGTCGCGTCTTCGTGGCCGGTCACGACGGCGAACGAAGAGGCGAGCCTTCGGTGCGTGAGCGGAATGCCGGCGTACGCGGGGACGGCGACGGCAGCACTGACGCCGGGGACCACCTCGAAGGGGATCGCCGACGCCGCGAGAGCCTCGGCTTCCTCGCCGCCCCGTCCAAAGACGAAGGGATCGCCGCCCTTGAGCCGCACCACGCTACGACCGCGACGCGCGTGAGCGATGAGGAGCACGTTGATGTCTTCCTGGGACAGGCCGTGGCTCTCCGTGAGCTTGCCGGCGTAGATCCGGATCGCATCGGCGGGCGCCTCGTCGAGAAGCGTTGGGTTGATGAGCCGATCGTAGACGACCACGTCGGCGCCGCGCAGCGCCTCGAGGCCGCGCACCGTCATGAGTCCGGGATCGCCAGGGCCAGCGCCGACCAGCCAGACGTGGCCTACGCGCATGCGGCTGCCCGCAGTCGGCCGAGGAGCCGAGCCCTCGCCTCGTCCTCGCGGCCCTCGACGATGAGTCGTCTGAGCGCGGGATCGAGCGCGCGGCGCCACGCGTCGGCGTCGGCCGCGGCTCCGCTCCCGCGAAGCGCGCATCGCGCCTCGCCGGCCAGGCGAGCCAGCACGCGATAGTCATCGGTGAAGTAGGTCTCGAGCTCCTCCCGGATCGCGCGCGCGAGCGCCGGGCTCGTGCCGCCCGTCGAGACAGTGACGGTCAGCGCGCCGCGCCGGAGCACCGACGGCAGAATGAAATCGCAGTGGTCGGGATCGTCGGCCGCGTTGACCCACACGCCCCCGCGGCGCCCTTCGCTCGCCACCTCGGCGTTCACCGCGCCGTCGTCCGTGGCGACGAACACCAGCGCGTGCCCGGCGAGGTCCCCGCGCTCCCAGGCTCGAGCGACGCGATGGATCTTGCCCTCGTGCGCCCAGCTCGCGAGGTGGGGAGTCACGGTCGGGCTCACGACCGTCACGCGCGCCCCCGCCTCAAGCAGTGCCTCGACCTTGCGTTCGGCCACGGCGCCGCCGCCCACGACCAGGCACGGACGGCCCTCCAGCTCGAGGGCGATCGGGTAGAAGCCCATCCTCAGCGCTCCGCGGCGGCCTCGGTGCGGACGCCGGTCGCCACGGCGCGGGACGCCCCGCCGGCGGGCACTTTCGCATGAGTGAGGTGCAGCGCGAGCCCGGTGAAGAGCATGCCGCCCGCGATATTGCCGAGCGTGACCGGGATCTGATTCCACATCCACCAGTCACCGAGGGAAACGCGCGCGCCCAGGAGCATCCCGGCGGGGATCACGAACATGTTGACCACCGAGTGCTCGAAGCCCTGGGCAAAGAACGTCAGGATGGGCAGCCACATCGCCGCGATCTTGCCGATCGTGGACTGCGAGGTGAGCGCCATCGCGACGCCGAGCGTCACCATCCAGTTGCAGAGGATCGCCTTGCTCACGACGACTGTGAGGCCGCCGGCGCCGAGGTGCGCGTACGCGAGAGTCTTGGCCTCGCTCACGGCGATGAGCTGCTTGGCCATCTCGGACTCCGGCGCCAGCGTGAGGACGAAGAGCAGCGCGTAGAAAAGGCTGCCGAGCAGGTTGCCCACGAAGACCCAGCTCCAGTTTGTCGCGAGCGCACCGAGGGTCGTTTTCCCCTCGCGTACGGCCAGCGGGATGAGCGCGAAGTTCCCGGTCACCAGCTCGAGACCGAGGAGCACAATCATCACGAAGCCGACCGGGAAGATCAGTGCGCCGACGATCCCAGCCTTCGTCTGCAGCGTGCCCGTCAAGGCCAGGGTGGTGGCGAACCCGAGCAGGGCTCCCGAGAGGAAGCCGCGGATCAGCAGGTCGTTCACGGCGAGCCGGCTCTTCGCCGCGCCGGCCTGGACCATCTGTTCGACGACCGCATCGGGCTTGACGTAGGGCATGTCCTTCCTCCGTTCTGAGTTCAAGGCGCGCCAGTGAACCCGTCGGCGTGGGGCACGAGCGCGACGGGCTTCGCGCGGAGCGCCGGATCGGTGACGCAGGCGCCGGTCCTGATGTTGAAGCGATAGCCGTGGAGCGGGCAGATCACCTCGTCGCCTTCCACGGTGCCGTCGGCGAGCGAGCCGCCGGCGTGTGGGCAGCGGTTCTGGAGCGCGTAGAGCTGGTTGCCGCAGCGGAAGACGGCGACCTCCGTGCCATTCATCGTGAGCGCCTTGCTCGTCCCTTCCTGGAGGTCGTCCACGACCATGACTGGCTTGGCGGCGTTCTCGTGCTTGGGCGCGGGCGTTGATTCAGAGAGCGCGCGGAGCTGGCGGCGCACCTTGTCGGGCTCCAGGTGGCGGATCAACCCTTCGAGCGTCTCGGGCAGCGTGTCGCAGGGGACGCCTTCGAGGATCCTGATGCCCTGGATGGCGTGCGGGCCCGAGGACCCGCCGACGAAGACGTCGACCGCGTCCACGGCCTGGCCATCGACCTTCGCCTTGACCCCGAGGAGGCCGATGTCGGCCACCGTGTGATTGCCGCAGCCGGCGGGGCAGCCGGACCAGTGGATCCTGATCGGCTTGCCGCGATGGACCTTGGTCTCGAGCGTCCGCGCGATCTGGAGCGCGCGGGCCTTGGTCTCAATCACCGCCAGGTTGCAGAACTCGATGCCGGTGCAGCTCACCAGCCCCCGCATGATCTCCGAGGGGTCGTAGCGGAGCACCTTCAGGAGCGGCTCGGCGGTCAGATTGCCGAGCTTGGCGTCCGGGACGTTGGGGATGATCACATTCTGGTCTGGCGTGAGCCGCACCTCGCCGGTGCCGTAGGCCTCGGCGAGCCGCGCAACCTCCTTGAGCTGATCGCCGACGATACGCCCCACCGGAACGACGAGGCCGACCCAGCTCAGCGTCGTCTGCTTCTGGCGGAAGACGCCGATGTGGTCGGTCGCCTTCGGTCCGCGCTCGTCGACGCCCGCCCGCTCGAGCGGCCGCCCCAGCCGCCCCTCGAGAGCGTCGTGGAACTTCGCCTCCCCCCACTCCTCGACCAGGAACGCGAGGCGGACCTTGTTGCGCGCCTCGCGCGAGCCGTGGTCGCGGAAAAGGAGGACGATGGCGCTGCAGAGCTCGGGCGCCTCCTCGGGGGGCACGAAGATGTCGAGCGGCGTCGCGATCCGGTAGCCGCCGGAGCCGTTCTTGCCGCCGACGAGCACGTTGAAGCCGGAGACGGTCTCGCCGCCGAGCGATTTCGTCGCTGGCACAAGGGCGACGTCCTGCGTCTCGGCGTGCGTGCAGTTCTCGCGGCAGCCCGTGATCGTCACGTTGAACTTCCGGGGGAGGTTCGTGTACGCCACGTCGCCCACGAACGTGTCGGTGAAGGCCCGCGCGACGGGCGAGCCGTCGAACAGCTCGTTGGGCGTGAGCCCGGCGACGGCGCAGCCGACGACGTTGCGGATGTTGTCCATCCCCGTCTGGAGCGTCACGAGCCCGACCTCGCGGAGCTCATCGAGGATCTGCGGCACGTCGTTGATCCGGATCCAGCGGAGCTGGATTTGCTGTCGCGTGGTGATGTCGGCGATCCCGCGCCCGACGCGGTTGGCGATGCGGCCGATCGTGCGGAGCTGCGCAGCGCTGCTGATCCCGTTCGGGATGCGGATGCGCATCATGAAATGACCGGGCGTGTGCTTGCGGAAGAAGATCCCCCACCACTTCAGCCGCTCGAGGTTGCCTTCCTCGATCGCGTCGACCCCAAGCTCCGCGTAGCGGGGAATGTCTCGACCGACCTCGAGGCCGCCCTTCTCCGCTTTGATCTGCTCGATCTTATTCACGAGCGATCTCCCTTCCCGCCGGCGGCGCGTGAACACAAAAAAAGGCGCCCCTCCCCCTTGAGGAGAAAGGCACCCTTGCCTCTCTCAGAGTCCGACACCGGACTCTCAGAGCACGCGAACCTCACGACTCAAGCGGCGTGCCAGATCCCTGGCAAGGTGCGGCCCTCGAAAACTCCTCAAAACCAGCGCCTTAGGAGCGCGCCCCCTGTTTGCTGCCTGGATTGACGTGGCGAAAGAATCAGCAACGACGAGTGAGGTGCTCAATTCGAAGGCGTCGTCACGGAGCCTTCCAGCAGAGCTCGTGGCGCCGCCGCCCGCCGACACCGCGCCTTCCTCCGTGCCCGAGCCTGAAAGAACCTTCTCTGGAGCCCCCCTCGCACCCAAGACAGGAGGGGACGACAGCGAGCCTGATCCGGATCGCGCGGAGCGCCACCCGTACGTTGCTCGGCCGGGCGACCGTTCCAAGCCCGTGACGGGCGCTGCGGTCTGCGCCTGGCGCGGTGCTTGGGTCGCGCGGCCGTCGGATCAGGTCAGCATAGAGGAGGACCCGCGAGCACGACGCGGCCAGCAAACGAGCGCCGGCGTCACAAGTGCCTAAGCTGGAGATGCGAGCGGCTTTCCCTTCTCCACGACATAGGTGATAAGAAGTCTGGACTTGGCCTCGCCAGGCTTACCACCCGCATGCGGCGTTTCGGGCGGTATTTGGAAGGCATCGCCTGCTTTGATTGTGCGGGTCGGCTGACCTTGTATGGGAAGCTCGAAGCCGCCTTCCAAGACATAGGCGGATTCGATTCCCGGATGCGTGTGTCGCCCGACCGCCACTGCTGCCTCTATTGTCGCTTCGACAAGCAGCGTTACATAGCCCGGCGCCGGACCGTCCATCTGCGATAAAATCTTTCGCGTGACGCCGGCCGTCGCTGCCGGCGGAGCGCCTTGGGCCGACGCTTGGGAGGCAAACGCCGTAATTCCGCAGATCGCGCACGACGCAATACCCGCGAATTCTCGTCGTGTTAGCATGACGCCCTCCCTTTTCTGTGCCCGAATCAGCAACGGCCAGACTTTCCTCATGCAAATCGTAAGTCTTTCACGGTTGGGCTGCAAGGTGAGAGTCTTGAGAGCGTAAGCTCAAACGCTGCCTTGCCGCTCCGGACGCATAAGGTATTCCCTTTCACACCAGCGCCACGAGCCCGTACGTTCTCGACGCTGGAAGCACCTGCGCCCGCGCGCGAACGTTGGAGGGCGCGAGCCGCGATTATCCTCCGCCCCAGCGCCTTGGTCACTTCCTACGTACAGCAACGTGCCCCTGCTCGCCCGCATGTTCGCGAAGCGCCTGCGTGGATCTCGCGCGATCGGCTATGCCCGCGGCTCGGCATCACTCACGCGCAAGGCAGAGGATGGCGACGCCCTCGAGCCCTTCGAAACGCCAGCTGCCGCTGAATGACAAGAACACGGAAGCGGAAGGCCAAGCGCAGCCGCACGCGACTCAGCAAAGCGCGGCTCGATCGGTTGGTCGAAGAGGCAATCGTCGACTGCTACAACGAATCCGAACAAGTCACGGGCCTGTACACGATGATCGAGGACCACCTTGCGCTGCCGTTCGAGACGACGGTCCTCGGAGTGCCGGTTACTGTGGAGCGCGTCGACCTGACACAACGGGAGGAGATCGTCGCGGTTTGTTGGCGCGCTGGCGTGCGCCAGACCGTCCCGATCATCGACCTACGCTTGCCGTCCCCGCGACCGGCTGGAGCGGAATGGATCGACGCCTACCGCCACTGGCTGGGCGGCGATTAGTTTTCCCCGAGCGCTGATCGATGATCACGGCGGCGTTACAGCACGCGATCCTATCCAGTTGAGATTCATTCCTTGCTGCCGGGTCGCTCGCTCCCCTCGTTCATCGCCGTCGCAGCCACGCCAGAATGGTGACGCCGATGACGGCGATCGAGACGACGACGACGGCGGCTGGGTGAGCAACCCAGCGACACCCTGGATCACGCCGCGTAGGAAGGCCGCGGCGAAGTCCGGCTGCATCGCCCCTTCGAATAGGGCAGGGCGTGCCGGCCAAGTCAACTGTCCGCGGAGGCCGGCTGGGTCTGACCGCGCCGTCGCCGTCGGGCTGGGCCAGCTCGTTGACATCGACTTCGTGGACCAGACGCCGTTTTAGAGTCTCGGCGACCTCGTGTGCCAGTCGGTGGCCTGCTGATAGGCGTGACCGACCCGGAACAGCGTCCCCTCGTCAAAGGGCCGTCCGATGACCTGCATTCCGACGGGCAGGCCATCGGGATCGAAGCCGATCGGGAGCGACAGCGCGGGCAGACCCGCGAGACTCGGCACCCCGGTGAACTGCATGATGGCCGAGAGCATGTCCTCTTTGCGGTTGCCCTCGATCACGACCTCGGTGGCGCCGCAGGGTGTGGCGGTGAACGGAAGGGTCGGCGTGAGGAAGACGTCCACGCGCTTGAACCCTTCGAGGAACTCCTTCCGCAGCAGGCTCCGATACCGCTGGGCCTGGATATAGTGCGTGGCCAGATACATCTCGCCCAGCTCCAGCAAGGTCCGCACGTCTTCGCCGTAGTCGGCGGCGCGCGTGCGGAGCCACTGCTGGTGGTACGCGCTCGGCTCGCAAGACTCGATCGTGAGCTGAGCCGAGATGTTGCCGTGGATGGACGGCATGGCGATCTCCTCGACCTGGGCGCCGAGCTCTTCGAGCCTCTTCAGCGCGGCTCGGACCGCGTCGCCGACCGCCTTCTGCACGTGGGTCAGCGAGTAGTCCCGGACGAGCCCGACGCGGAGGCCACGCACGGGGCGGGGGAGCTCCGCACGGTAGTCCGCCACCGGAGCGTGCGCGGAATGCTCGTCGAAAGGGTCGTAGCCCGCGATCGCCTCGAACATGACCACACAGTCCTCCACCGTGCGTGTCATCGGCGAGACGGTGTCCATCGTCCACGCCAGGGGCACGACGTTGTAGTTGCTCACGCGGCCGATCGTCGGGCGGATCCCGACGATGCCGTTCACCGACGACGGCAGCCGTATCGAGCCGCCCGTATCCGTTCCGAGCGCGCCGAGGCAGGTGCGCGCCGCTACCGCCGCGCCCGAGCCGCCGCTCGAGCCAGCGGGGAAGCGCTCGGGGTTCCAGGGGTTGCGGCAGGTACCGTGATGCGGGTTATCGGTCGTGCCGCCCCAGGCGAATTCGTGCATGTTGGTCTTGCCGACGATAATGGCGCCCGCGCGCTTGAGCCGCGCCGCCACCGTCGCGTCCTCGGTCGGAATGAAGTCCGCCAGAATCTTCGACCCGGCCGTCGTGCGGACGCCGCGAGTGTAGATGTTGTCCTTGAGCGCAACCGGAATCCCGTGGAGCGGGCCGAGGTAGTACCCCGCCCGGATCATGCGTTCCGTGGCTCCCGCCACCTCGCGCGCCTGTTCGTCACAGACGGTGATGTACGCGCGGATCTGCTTGTCAACGTTGCCGATGCGCTGAAGCATCGCCTCCGTCAGTTCCACTGGGGAGAGCCGGCGCCTCTCGAGCTGTGCCGCAGCCTCGATGATCGTCAGGTCCAGCAGGTTTCCCTGTGCCATGACGGCCTCCTATCGCTCGGGGAATCGCAGGATCGGCAGGATCGACCGGTGCGCCGCGGCCGCCATTTTTCGGCTCAGCTCGTTGGCGGCCCCGATGAGGCCGGCGAGCATGGGGACGAGCCTGGTCCGACGTTCGGGCGCCAGCGCCAGCTCGGCCTGCGCGCAGAGGCGCTCAACGGTTTCCTTGGTGACGGATTCTTCGCTCTTCATGGTCCTCCCCTCCCGGCGAGTATGGGACCGCCCTCAGACGCCAAGATACTCAGCGATGACGCGCGGGTCGTAAAGGGCCTCGGGCCTCAGCTCCTCGGTGATCTGTCCCTTCAGCATCGTATAGGCGCGTCCCGCGAACGCGCAGGCGAAATCCAAATTCTGCTCGACGAGGATCATCGTCACCCCGAATCGGGCGTTGATCCCGAGGAGCTGCTCGAGGATCTCGTCGACGATCGAGGGCTGGATACCCTCGGTCGGCTCGTCGAGCAGCAGGAGCTTCGGGTCGCCCATGAGCGCGCGAGCGATGGCGAGGATTTGCTGCTCGCCCCCCGAGAGGCTACCGCCTCGCTGCCCGAGACGCTCGCCCAGCCGCGGGAAGATCCGCAGCAGCTCCTCGAAGCGCGATTCGTCTCCCCCCCAGAGAGCCCCCATCCGGAGATTTTCGCGCACGGTGAGCCCGGGAAAGATCTCACGCCCCTGGGGAACGTACCCGAGGCCGAGCCTGGCGCGCCTGTAGGGCGGCAGGTGGGTGATGTCGCCGCCACGCCAGCGGATGCACCCCTGGCGACAGCGGAGGAAGCCCATGAGCGCGCGCAGCAGGGTCGTCTTTCCTACGCCATTCCGTCCGATGATCACGACGCGCTCGGCCACCCCGACCCGGAGCGACACGCCGTTCAGAACCGGCACCTGCCCGTACCGCGCGTGGAGGCCTTCAACCTCGAGCATGCTGGCGTTTCCCCAGGTAGACGTCGCGGACGACGTCATTCGCGCGGATCTGCTCCATGGTCCCTTCGGCAAGCACCGCGCCCCGGTGGAGCACGGTGACGTATCGCGCGATGCTTCGCACGAAATCCATGTCGTGCTCGACCACGATCAGCGTCGCCCGCCGGTTGATCTCGCGCACGAGGTCGGCCGTGCGTCGCGCCTCGGCGTGGGTCATGCCGGCGGTGGGTTCGTCCAGCAAGATCAGGTCGGGCTCGGACGCCAGAACCATGCCGATCTCCACCCACTGCCGGTCGCCGTGCGAGAGGTACCCCACCAGGCTGGCCCGGCGCTCGGCCAGGCTGATCTCGGCGAGGACCCGGTCGACGATCGGGCCGGCGCCGGTGGCCCCATGGCGGAAGCGCGCAGAGAGCCAGAGGTTCTCGGCCACGGAGAGGGCATCGTAGACCCGCGGTACCTGGAACTTGATCCCGATTCCAGCTCGCGCGATCTCGTGGGGGTGGAGGCGCGTGACGTCGAGACCCTTGAACTGGATCGTCCCCGCCGTCGGCTTGAGCTGGCCCGTGAGGAGCTTGAAGAGCGTGCTCTTGCCGCCGCCGTTGGGACCGATCACGCAGCGCAGCTCGCCGCGCCTCAGAGTGAAGTCGACGGAGTTGACCGCCCGCAGCCCACCGAACTCCTTCACGAGACCACGCGCCTGGAGCACGACGTCATTCATCCGCGAACTCCGGCGCTGGGGCCCGCCGTCTGGCGGCTCGCCGGATCGCGCCTTCGATGGCCGGCACCAGGCCCCGGGGAAAGAGCAGGACGATCATCACGAGGACCGTGCCGAGCGCGACGGTCGTGTAGGTGACCGACGCAGTGCCGAGGTAATTCGTGAGGAACTGAACGACGAGCGTCCCGACCACGGCCCCGTACAGCGTGCCCCGCCCGCCGACCATCACCCAGATGACCACCAGCGCCGACTGGAACATGCTGAAGACCTGCGGGTTCATGAAGTTGCCCCAGCCCGCGAAGAGGCCCCCCGCGAGGCCGGCGATGCCGCCCGAGAGCACAAACGTCACGAGCTTGCGCCCGCGGGCGTCGTAACCGAGCAGCTCCGTCCGCAGCTCGTCCTCGCGAACCGCGGCGAGGATGCGACCGAACGACGCCTGGACCAGGGCGCGGGTCAGGGCGAGGACGAGAAGAAGCAGGCTGCCCACAACGTAAAAGAACGGGATGGGGTCTAGCGTGAGCGGGGCGCGTCCGGGCACTTCCAGCGCCAGTGACGGGATGTTCGTCATTCCATTGTAGCCCCCGAGGCGGGCCTGGCCCACCGCATACCTGGGGTCGGCCGTCGTGCCCATCACCTGGTGCAGAATCAGTGTCACCGTGAGCGTGATGACCGCGAAATACATCGAGCCGACCCGGCCGTAGAACGTGAAGTACCCGAGTAGCCCCGCGAACCCCGCGGCGCCAGCGACCCCCGCCGCCAGCGCCAGCGTCGTGCTGCCCGAGTTGATGCCCACGATCCCGTAGACGTAGCCGCCAACGCCGAAGAACGCCGCCTGTCCGAATGAAAGGATCCCGCCAAAGCCCCAGATCAGGTCGAGGCTCAGCGCGAGCAGGCTGTAGATCATGAACACGGTGAGCTGGACAATCTGGAAGAGCGAGAGCACGGTCGGTAGCGCCGACACGATGACGACCGCGACCGCCCACAGCGCCCACGACGTCACTAGACGCCTCGGCGCCAGAAGCCGGAGATGCCCTGGGGAAGGAGCCGGAGGAGGACGATCGCGAAGACGAGCATGGCGACCTGACCGTAGATGGGCGTCGAGGTGTAGGCGACGAGGCTTTCCACGAGGCCGAGGACCGCTCCCGCCGTCGTCGTGCCGAGCAGGATCACGGGCCCGCCCACGATCACCGTGATAAAGATCTTCGCGATGAAGGCCAGACCGAGCGTCGGCACGACGCCCGTGAGGGGCGCCATGACGGCGCCTCCGAGGCCGGCCAGGGCTGAGCCGAAGGCGAAGGTTCCCATGTAGACCCGCGCGGGGCTCACGCCGAGCGCGGAGACCATGTTGTCGTTCTGCATAGTCGCGCGCGCCACCAGTCCGAGGCGCGTGTAGTTGAATAGGGCATAGGTCAGCCCGAGGACAGCGAACGCCATCAGGATGGCGAAGACGCTGTACTGGGAGAGCCGGTACTCGCCGACGGTGAAGTGGCCCAACGGCGTGGCGATCCCCTCGGTCGTGGGGCCGAACACGAGCGTGACCAGGCCAACCAGACCCAGGCTGAGCCCCCAGGTCGCCAGCATCGTATCGAGCATGCGGCCATAGAGGAAGCGGATGATCGTCCGTTCGATCACGACGCCGAGGAGGCCCACCACGACCGGCGCCAGCGCGATGCCAATCCAGACGCTGGCGCCATGGGAGGTCGCCATCAGCACGGTGTAGGCGCCCAGCATGAGAAACTCGGCCTGGGCCAGGTTGATGACCCCCATCATGCCGAAGATCACCGCGAGGCCGAGGGCCAGAAGGATCAGCGTGGCGATCGTGTACAGGATGCCGAACGCGGTGACGGCGACGAGATCCATACTCTTGCGCGCCGCGCGCCCGCTCCCGGGGCGGGCGGGGGGCGCGACCCAGGCGCTAGAACTTCGGCGTGTACTGCGTGGCCTGATTCGGGTTCTTGATCAGATCGCACGCCTCCATGGTATCCGTGGGCGCGACGTTGGGAAACGTCTTGATGATCGAAAAGCCGCGCTGCTTGTTCACCTTCGCGAGGTGCACCGTGTGCACGACGTGGTGGCTCTCGGGGTTGAGTGTGACATCGCCCTCCGGCGACTTGAATGTGAGGCCGCTCTCCAGCTGCTTGACGACCGCGTCCCGCTCCAGGGAGCCCGCCTTCTTCACCGCCATGGCCCAGAGGTGCCAGCCGTTCCAGACCGTGCACGCTGAGTCGGTGATGTAGGCGTAGTTCGCGCCGAAGCGCTGGTGCCAGCGGCGCACCCACTCCCGGTTGACGGCGTTCTCGAGCTCCTGGAAGTAGGGATAGATCACCACCAGCCCCTCGACCTCCTCAGGGGCGAGCACCACTTGTTCGTTGCCGAGTCCGAACGTCGCCGACACGATCGGAATCCTTCCCTTGAGCCCGGTGGCGGCGAACTGCCGGTAGAACGCGATGTGATTGCCCCCGACCAGGAGCGACATCACGACGTCAGGCTTGGCTCCCTCCACGCGCTTGATCACCGAGTCGAAGTTGACGACGTCGAGCGGGATGAACTCCTGGTTCACGAGTGTGCCACCGGCCTTCCTCAGAAACACCTTCACCCAGTCGGCCGAGATGTGACCGTAGTTGTAATCGGCCGCGAGCGTGTAGACCGTCTTGCCGTACTCCTTCACCGCCCAGGGGATCAGCGTGCCCAGCTGTTGGGCCGGGGTGACGCCAGTGCAGAAGACAAGCTTGTCGCAGACGCCCCCCTCGTACTGCTCGTTGTAGAAGTAGACCTGCTTGTACTTGCCCACGACGGGGCGGACGGCTTCTCGGGACGCGCTCGTGATGCCGCCCATGAGCACCGCGACCCTGTCCTCGACGAGCAGCTTGGTGGCGTACTGCGCATAAATCTGGTTGTTGGACTGGGCGTCGAGCTGGACGAGCCTGAGCCTGCGGCCGAGAACGCCGCCCTGGGCGTTGATGTCGTCGATGGCAAACTTCGTGCTCTCGATCATCGGAAGCCCGTAGATGTTGATGGGGCCGGTCCCGTCGAGGAGGCTGCCGACCGGAATCTCACCGCTCTGGGCGCTGGCGCGGCCGGGCGCCAGCGCCGCTCCTGCCGCCGCCCCGAGCATCTTCAGCGCATCACGCCGGTTCATCTCCATGGCTCGCCTCCCGGATCGCACACCGTCGGCTTAAGCGCGGCCGGCTCGAACGACCCGCCATATCTAGCACGCGGGGATATCCTTGGCAAGGCGCTCAACACCAACGGCTACGTCTGCTGACGAGTACTGCCGGCCACGCCGTCGAAGGCGTCCACAATCTCAGGGACCGCCGTCTCCAGATGCCATCCGCGCCGGCTGGACGTCAGAGCGCCATCCCTCGCACGAGCCGGAACCCGGCGCGCTCGAAGTCACGGTCGAAGGCAAACGCGACAGGAATTTCGAGAGCCCGCATGACGGCGAAGCTGACGCAGTCCGTGAAGCTCAGGCGGGCGTCATCCAGGCGCTCGTACACGTTGAGGGCCGCCTCCTCCATGGCCTCGTCCGTGCGGATGACGTGGACGACGCGGCTGGCCAGGAGCAGGCGCGCGAAGCGAACGGCCCGCGCCGGACGCAGCCGGACCCCGATCAGCGTGACCGATTCGTCCAGGACGTGATGGGTCGTGAAGAGCCGTGGCCGGTGGCGCAGGTACCAGCGCTGGATCGCCCGGGCCTCCCGGTGGTGCCGATCGCTCGCATCCTCCAGGGCGTAAAAGGCCGAGGTGTCGATAAGGACTCGGGTCAGGGGCTCAGCGCCGCTCGCGATAGAGATGGCGGTCGTGCTCCTCGGCGACGCGTGAGTGCCCCGACCGGCCAGGCCGCCGACCGACCTGGAAGAAGGGATCGGCCCGCCAGTCCCTGCCAGTGAGAGTGCTTACCCGAACTAGGTAATCCGCGATCAGTTCCTGGAAGAGCGCCGACAGGCTGACGCCGCGCTCCACGGCCAGCCGCTTGAGCTGGTGGAGTTGCGCCGCATCGAGTCGAACGTTTGTCGCCACCCGAGCCATGCCTGCAACAATGATATCATGGTGGCACGAGGCGGAGGACGTCCTTGCTGCGAGGTCCGCGGCCCTTTACTGGGCAACGGAGTTGCTCAAGATGCAAGGTGCCGTGCGCATCCTCCACCTAGGCCTAGCCTAGGCGACGGTAAGATCCCTGAACTTCGGGGGAGGAGTCGGAGCTACCCGCCCAGATAGAGTCTCCGGACCTGCTCGTTGTTCAGGAGATCTGCGGAGCGCCCCTCGAGCGCGACCTGCCCCGTCTCGAGGACGTACGCGCGAGTCGAGACCTTGAGCGCCATCCGCGAGTTCTGCTCGACGAGGACGACGGCCACCTTCTCCTCCCGGTTGATGGCGAGGATCGCGCGGGCGATCTCGCGCACCAGGTTCGGCGCGAGCCCAAGGGACGGCTCGTCCATCAGCAAGAGCTTGGGGCGCGCCATCAGCGCGCGGCCGATGGCGAGCATCTGCTGCTCGCCGCCGCTCAGCGTGCCGGCCTGCTGGCGCCGGCGCTCCTTCAGGCGCGGAAAGCGCGCGAAGACCCGTTCGACGTCCTGTTCGATCGCTCGTCGGTCCCGCCGGGCGAAAGCGCCCATCAGGAGATTGTCCCCGACGCTCATGAAGGGAAAGACATGGCGCCCCTCCGGGACCATCGAGATGCCGAGGCCGACGATTCGGTCGGGGCGCAGGCGGTCGATCCGATGGCCGTCGAACCAGATCTCGCCCGAGGCGACCGGGGCGAGCCCGGTGACGGCGCGCAGCGTGGTCGTCTTGCCCGCGCCGTTGGCACCGATGATCGCGATCACGTCGCCGGCGTCCATGACGAGCGAGATGTCGGAGACGGCCCGGACCTTGTCGTAGTAGACGCTGACGTTGCGCACGGTGAAGTACATGCTAGATCCCGAGCTCGTCGTCCTCGCGCCCGATGTAGGCTTCGATCACCGCCTCGTCGTTTTGGATCTCCCTCGGCGTGCCGTCGGCGATCTTCCTGCCGAAGTTGAGCACGATGATGCGATCGCTGAGGCGCATCACAGCGCGCATGTCGTGCTCGACGAGCAAGATGGTGACGCCACGATCGCGGATGCCTCGCACCGTCTCCACCATCCGGTCCGTCTCCTCCGGGTTCATGCCCGAGAAGGGCTCGTCGAGGAGAAGCACCTTCGGGTCGCACGCCATCGCGATGGCGATGCCGAGGGCGCGCAGGTAGCCGTGCGGCAAGCGCCGCGCCTTTTCGTGCCTCACCCGCGAGAGCCCGAGGTAGTCGAGGATCTCGTCGGCGCTGTCGCGGAAGGACGCCTCGTCCTGGCGCGCCACGCGGGTATTGAGGAAGAGGCCGACGGAGGTCGCCCGCCCGCGCAGGTGGTGGGCAATGACGACGTTCTCCAGGGCGCTCATCTCCTTGAAGATCGTCGTCTCCTGGAACGTGCGGACCACCCCCTTGCGGGCCACCAGGTGGGCGGAGAGACCCGTGATGTCCTCGCCCTGGAAGATCACGCGGCCGGCCGTCCGCGGGAGGAACGAGGTGATCAGCTTGAAGAGGGTGCTCTTGCCGGCGCCGTTCGGCCCGATGATGCTGAGCACCTCGCCCTCGTTCGCCTGGAACGTCACGTGGTCGACCGCCACGAGGCCGCCGAACCGCTTCGTCAGGTCGCGCACCTCCATGACGGTCAAGCGGTGTCGGCCTTCATATCTGGCCGCGCGGGGAGCCGCAGGCTCAGGAGCCCGTTGGGCAGCCAGAGCATCACCGTGATCATGATCGCGGCGTACGTCAGCATCTGGTACTCGCGCAGGCCGTGGAGGAGCTCGAAGCCGAGGAACAGGACGAAGGCGCCGACCACGGGGCCGGGCACGTACGAGAGCCCGCCGAGGAAGCAGTAGAGCATGAAGTAGACAGAATCTGGTACGCCGAAGCTCGACGGATAGATGCTCTGCTGGGACACCGTGAAGAACGCCCCCGCGATGCCGGCGAAGAAGCAGCCGAGGGCAAAGGCCAGCACCCGGTACTTCGCCACGTTGACGCCGATGCTGGCGGCGAGCGCCTCATCCTGCCTGAGAGAACGGAAGATCCATCCCAGGCGGCAGCTGGCGATGCGCGTGACCGCGAACAGCCCGAGGACGAGCAGGATCGCCGCCAGGTAGTAGAACGCGAGATGCACGTTCAGCGCGCGGAAGGCGGGAACGAGCACGACCCCGGCGAACGTCACCTCACCCGGCAACGGGATGTTCAGGATGCCGGTGGCGCCCTGCGTGATGGTCCCGCCGTTCAGGGCGGCCAGCCGAGCCGCCTCGCTCAGGGTCAGGGTGATCATCGCGAAGTACACGCCCTTCAGCCTGAGGATCGGCCAGCCGATCACCGCCCCGACGAGGGCCGCCGCCAGACCGGAGGCCGGAAGGCAGAGCCAGAACGAGACCCCGAGCTTCACCGACAGGATCGCCGTGGTGTAGCCTCCGACGAGCGCGAAGGCGGCCTGGCCGATGTTGATGCGTCCGATCGCAAACGTGAGCCAGACCCCGAGGCTGATGAGGCTGAGCACGGAGGCGGTCGTCAGGACGCCCAGCAGGTAGCGCGACTCTCGGAAGACGAAGGGGACCACCACGAGATAGAGCGCGAGCCCCACGAGGGCGGCGGCGACCCTGAGCCTCATGGCGCCGGGGCGCGGCTCAACCCCACGGTTTCCCCATGATCCCCTGCGGCCGGAAGATCAGGAAGACGATGAGGCCCACCAGGATCATGAGGTAGGTCGTCGAGCCCGGGATGAAGAAGTAGCCAAGCGCCTCGCTGAAGCCGAGCACGAAGGCGCCCAGGATGGCGCCGGAGACCACACCCGCGCCGCCGATCATGATCATGATGAACGCCTTGATCGAGATCGGCGTGCCGGCGCCCGCGTTGACGGCAAACACGGTGACGAGGAGTGCGCCCGCCAGCCCGGCGAGCGCCGCCCCGAGGGCGAAGCCGAGCGCCGAGTAGCGGTCGATGTCGACGCCCTGGAGGGCCGCGGTCTCCTTGTCCTGGGCGATGGCTCGCAGCGCGCGTCCCGGGCGCGTGTACTGGATGAAGAGCAGCAGGGCAGAGACGAGCCCCCCGGCGAGGACGAAGATCAGCGCCCGCGACGCCGGCACGAAGGCGCCGAAAACCTCGTAGACACCGGCGACGACCGGGGCGACACCACGCTGCTTCTCGCCGAAGAGCGCGAGGCTGAGGCTGTCGAGCAGGAGCGCCGTGCCGGCCGCCAGCAGCATCGTGCTCTCCTCGCGGGTGGTGATGCGCAGGACGCGCCGGAAGAGAAAACGCTCGAACACGAGGCCGACGCACGCGACCGTGACGGCCGATGCGGCCAGCGCGATGAAGTAGTTGAGCCCGAAGACGCCGTAGACGTAGTAGGTGACGAATCCACCCAGGACGTACATCTGTCCGTGGGCGAAGTTCAGGACGCCCATGATCGCGAAGATCAGCGTGATGCCGAGCGCGATCAGGGCGTAGTTCATCCCGAGGATGAGCCCGTTGACGACGACCTGCTCTATGGGTGTCTCAATCCTCCACGCTGCCGATGAAGAGGGTCTTGAACTGGCCGTCCTCGAAGACGTTGACGACCATCGGCACGCCGATCTGGCGCGGCTGCTTGAAGTAGGCGGCGCCGACGTACTTGAGCCGCTTCGGCTCCTTCAGGAACGGGTTGGTCACCTGGAACTTCGGGAGGGCCTTCTTGAACTCCTCGACGTCGGTGACGGCCTTCTTGCCGGCGACCTTCAGGGTGCGGAGGATCATCTCGAGCGCGTACACCTTGGTGCCGGCCTCGTCGTTCCACTCACCGGCCACCTTGACGTACCGCTTGACGAAGCTCTCCATCTCCGCGCTTCGGATCTGCGGGGTGCTGGCGCCGCCCACCGAGATGAAGCCGTTCGCCGCCTTGCCCGCGACCTCGGCGAGGATCTTGGCGTCCTGCGCCGTCTCGGTGCTCAGCAGGCCCTTGTAGTTGAGCTCGCGCGCCGTCCGGATCAGCAGGGGCGCGTCGGCCGGCGCGACGCCGGACAGGACGATCAGGTCCGCGTTCTGGCGCACGACGCGGGACATGACCGGGAAGAAGTCGGTCGTCCCCGGCTCGTAGGTATCGCCCGAGGAGACGACGTTGAGGCCGAGCGCCTTCGCCGCCGCCACGCCCTCGTCCCGCTGGTTCAGCGGGTCGGACTCGTTGCGGGCGATGAAGCTCACGCTCTTCACGCCCCGCCTCTCCTTCAGGTACTTGTAGATGACCGGCCCCGCCTGGTAGGACGCGATCATGCCGAGGATGGAATTGGAGCGCGGCGGCGTGTAGAGCGCCTTCGAGAAGGCGTACGGGATGTTGATGGCGCCCGCCTTCTCGATCACGGGGACGATGGCCGCCGCCGTGGTGTCGACGTTCGGCCCGATGATGTACTTGATCCCCTCCTGATACGCGAGCCGCTCGGCGCCGGCGACGGACACCTTGGGATCGTTCCGGTCGTCGATGCTGACCACCTCGATCCGGTACTTCTCGCCGCCGATCTCCCAGCCGCCTTGCTCGTTGACCATCTGGGCCGTGGCCTCCGTGCAGTAGCGGTTGACGAGCCCCCAGGAGGCCGCGGGCCCGCTCATTACGCCCAGCACGCCGATCTTCAGCACCTTCTGCTGGGCGTGGGCCCGGCCGGCGAATCCACCCCCCGTGAGGGCCGCGACCAGCAGCCCGAGCGCGAGCCATCCTGCCGCTCTTCGCAACGTCGTCATGGGTCCCTCCTGGCGTCCGGCGTTCGCCGTGTAGATACGACAGTGTTGTTTACAATGCAATAGGTTTTTGTGTACATAGTCTGCGGAGGAACACGGATGGCGCGCAACGCCACGATCGACCACCTCGTCTACGACCGCATCCACCGGGCCATCCTCGAGCAGCGGCTCCCGCCCGGCACCAAGCTCGGCGAGGAATCCCTCTCGTCGCTCTTCGCGGTGAGCCGCGCGCGCGTCCGGAGGATCCTCTTGCGGCTCGCCCACGACAAGTCCGTCGAGCTCCGCCCGAACCGCGGAGCGTATGTCGCGCAGCCCTCGGCGCAGGACGCGCGCGAGGTGTTCACCGCGCGGCGCATCGTCGAAGCGCACACCGTCGAAGGCGTCGCGAAGGGGCTCCCGACGCCGGCGCGCCAGCGGCTCCTACGCCACGTCGCCCGCGAGCAAGCCGCCCACGCCCGTCACGACCGGCCCGCGGCCGTTCGCCTGTCCGGAGAGTTCCACCTGCTCCTCGCGCACGTCGCGGGCAACCGGGTCCTGACGTGGTTCTTGCGCGAGCTCGTGGCACGCACGTCGCTGATCATCGCGGTCTACGAAGGACCTGGCTCGTCGTGCTGCGCCTACGACGAGCATCGGGCCCTGCTCGCCCCGCTCGAGGCCGGGCGCGTCCAGGACGCGGTCGACCTGATGACCCGCCACCTGCAGGGGATCGAAGGCCGGCTGAACCTCGATCGGACACCGAGGACACCGGTCGACCTCCGCGACGTGTTCGGCAAGCCGGCGAGGAATGGCCTGGCGTCATGAAGATCAAGGTGATCAATCCGAACACCACCGAGAGCATGACCGAGAAGATCGGCGCCGCGGCCCGTGGGGTGGCGGCAGAGGGCACGATGATCGTGGCGGCGAGCCCGGCCATGGGCCCCGTGTCCATCGAGGGCCACTACGACGAGGCCGTCAGCGTGCTCGGCCTCCTCGAGGAGATCCGCAAGGGCGAGGCGGACGGCTGCGATGGTTACGTCATCGCGTGCTTCGGCGATCCCGGTCTCCTGGCCGCGCGCGAGATCGCCCGCGGCCCCGTCCTCGGCATTGCGGAGGCGGCGATGCACTCCGCCAGCATGATCGCCGCCGGATTCACGATCGTCACGACGCTCGAGCGCACGCGCGGCATCGCGAGGCAGCTCGTGGAGGCCTACGGCATGGCCCGGTTCTGCCGCAACATCCGCGCGACCGACCTCGCCGTGCTTGATCTCGAAAGGGAGGGCTCGGCCGCGCGCATCACCATCGTCGAGGAGTGCCGGCGGGCTCTGAAGGAGGACCACGCCGACGCGATCGTCCTCGGCTGCGCCGGCATGGCCGACCTCTCGGCCGAGATCGCCCGGGAGATCGGCGCGCCCGTCGTCGAGGGCGTCACCGCCGCCGTGAAGCTCGTCGAGGCCTTGGTGGGCCTCGGCCTTCAGACGAGCAAGATCGGCGAGCTCGCCTTCCCGCTCCCCAAGGCATACCGTGGCGCGCTGCGGGGCTTCGCGCCCGGGGGCGCGTGAGCCAGGGGCCGGTGACGACCGATCCATCGGGCGAGCCGGTCCCCGGCCCGCGCATCCTGCTCGGGCCCGGCCCCAGCACGGCCGACCCCCGCGTGCTGAGCGCGATGGCCGCCCCTCTCCTCGGCCAGTTCGATCCCGAGTTCACCGCGATCATGAACGAGGTCATGGCCCTCTGCCGCTTCGCGTTCCAGACGCAGAACCAGCGGGCGTTCCCGGTGTCGGGCACGGGGCGCGCGGGCCTGGAAGCCGCGATCGTCTCGCTGGTGGAGCCGGGTGACCGCGTCGTCGTCGGTGAGTGCGGGCGTTTCGGCCTGCTGCTGATCGAGATCGCCGAGCGCTGCGGCGCCGAGGTCGTGCCGGTGAAGGTCGAGTGGGGGCGCGTCATCGAGCCGGAGGCAATCGAGGCCGCGTTGCAGGGCGGCCGCACCAGGCTCGTCGCGCTCGTCCACGGCGAGACGTCCACCGGCGTGTTGCAGCCGCTGGAGGACATCGCGCGCCTCTGCCGACGTCACGAGGCGCTGCTGCTCGCCGACGCCGTCGTGACGCTCGGCGGTTCGGAGGTCGCCGTCGACCGCTGGCAGGTCGACGTGGCGGTCGCCGGCACGCAGAAGTGCCTCAGCTGTCCGTCGGGCCTGGCGCCGCTGACGTACAACGACCGGGCCGAGCGGGTGCTGGCCGCGCGCACGACCAAGATCCGGAGCAACTACCTCGATCTGGCGCAGCTCGCCCGCTACTGGAGCCCCGCGCGGTTCAACCACCACACGGCGCCGACGGCCATGGTGTACGGCCTGCGCGCCGCGCTGCGCGCGCTCCACGAGGAAGGGCTGGAGGGGCGCTTCGCTCGGCATCGGCTGCACGGCGACGCGCTCCGCGCCGGGCTCGACGCGCTCCGGCTCACGCTGTTCGGCAAGGAGCCGCCCGCGCACCGGCTGCCGATGCTCACGCCGGTCGTCGTGCCCGACGGCATCGACGAGCTGCGAGTCAGATCGACGTTGCTGCAGGACTTCGGCATCGAGATCGGCGCGGCCTTCGGCCCGCTGCAGGGCCGGATCTGGCGAATCGGGACAATGGGGTCCTCTGCGACGCGGCGCAACGTCCTGCTCTGCCTCGCCGCGCTCGACACGGTGCTTCGTCAGCAAGGCTGGCGGGCCGTGCCCGGCGCGGGCGTGGACGCTGCGCTGGCGCACTACGCTTCCGTGGACGCAGATGAGCTACCCGCGTGACCTGATCGGCTACGGCGCCAAGGCGCCTGATCCCAAGTGGCCGGGTGGCGCCCGCCTCGCGCTCCAGATCGTCATGAACTACGAGGAGGGCGGCGAGCGCTCGATCCTCCACGGTGACGACTTCGCCGAGGCGTTCCTCCAGGAGGTCGTGGGCATGCAGCCGCTCAAGGGCGTGCGGAACATGCAGGTGGAGTCGATCTACGAGTACGGGACCCGCGTGGGGTTCTGGCGGCTCATGCGGCTCTTCGCCGAACGCGACGTCAAGATCAGCGTGTTCGCCGTCGGCATGGCGCTCGAGCGCCACCCTCAGGCGGCGGCGGCGCTCGTCGAGGCGGGTCACGAGGTGGTGAGCCACGGCTGGCGCTGGATCGACTACCAGTTCGTCGGCGAAGACGAGGAGCGCGAGCACATCCGTCTGGCGATCGAGAGCCTGACGAAAGCCACCGGCAGCCGGCCGCGAGGCTGGTACACCGGACGGCTGAGCCCCAACACCCGTCGCCTCGTCGTCGAGGAAGGCGGGTTCCTGTACGACTCGGACGCCTACAACGACGATCTGCCGTACTGGGTCCTCGTGTCCGGCAAGCCGCACCTCGTCATTCCCTACACGCTCGACAACAACGACATGAAGTTCGGCATGCCGCAGGGCTTCAACACCGGCGACGACTTCTTCACGTACTTGCGCGACGCCTTCGACGTGCTGTACGCGGAAGGCGCGACCGCGCCGAAGATGATGTCGGTCGGCCTCCACATGCGGCTCGCCGGCCGGCCCGGCCGCTTCGCCGCGCTAAGACGCTTCCTCGATCACGTGCAGCGCCACCGCGACGTGTGGATCTGCCGCCGCATCGACATCGCGCACCACTGGATTCGGCACCATCCGTTTCGGACGTCGCCTTGAGAGGGACATGATGCTCGCTCGATTCGTCACCCCTTCAGGCGCACTTTTGGCGAAGGACAGGATTCCTCGCCCGACGAAGCGCCCGACAATCTGGTGGACATCGCAAAGGTGTCAGCGCCAGCCCGAAACGGGAGGATGGGGCCTCGCGCCGCCATGCGGGTTCGGTGGCATCGCCGCTCGGCGTACGATGCTGACGGAGAGCAATGTGCCTGAGAGGGCGAGCCCATGGGTAGTAATTTCACCAACTTCCACGCCGGGTGCCACGGCCCGGTGCCATCAGGACTCCCCGAAGGGTGGCGACTCCGGCGCGATTCGAGGACTCTTGTAAAAACGCGGACGACCTTTGCATGGAAGGCCATGGGCTTGGACCACGCTAAAGTACCGAACCGGTTGAGGCGACCGCTCGAGAGCATGGATTGTCGACCTCTCCAGAAGTAAGCAGCGCGTCGATCATTGCCCTCGCCTCCGCGCACCCCGATGCCAGGGCACACTTCGCGGCTTCAGCAGACGCCGAGCGACGGCCAATGGGAAAGGAGGCTGCTCTCCCGACGACGACTCTCCGGCCGCGGATGTCTCGCTGACATCGACCGAACCCTTCCAGACACGGACCCGATTGGACCGACGACCGAAAGTCCGCCAGCAAGCGAGCTTGCAAGGCGCCGGTCTCTGGCACGGTTGCTGCTCCCTTCCCGTCTGGCTCGCATCGCATGGAACAGGCGCGGGACTCCGGGTCAAGGCCCGGTAGCGAAGCCGGCACGAAGAGAATCGGGAGAACAAAACGGCCCGCCATCCGATCGACCGTGTAGCCTCGGCCCCCTCGGTTCCGCAGCCGGGCGAGTCGCTGCCCGGCAGCGCCCCCGCCCTCACGGCGGCCCCTGTCCCGGGACCGGCCGCGCGCCGGGCGGACGCGCGGCGCCACATCGGGTCGGTGCGGGCCTCGCTGCGCGCCTCGTGCGCCGAGGGCGCCGTCTCCGAACTCTTCGGCGCCTGCGCTGGCGGCGCTGTCCTCACCGCGTGGGCCCTCTATCTCGGGGCGACGCCGCTCGTCATCGGGCTCGTCGGCGCGCTTCCCCTCGCCTCCCAGGTTATGCAGCTCCCGGGCGCATGGCTGACCCTGAGCTTCGGACCCAAGGTCGTCGCGGTCGTGACGATCGGCGCGTCGCGGCTCATCTGGCTGCCCATGGTAGGGCTGCCGTTCGTCCCGCTGACGGCCGAGACGAAGCTCCAGCTCTTCGTGGTCGTCGTGGCGGCCGCCGCGATCCTCGGCGTTCTCGGCAACAACGCCTGGACGGCGTGGATGGGCGAACTTGTGCCGGGAGGAATTCGCGGCCGCTTCTTCAGCCGACGGACCGTTTACATGACGCTGGTCGGTACGACCGCCTCGCTCGCAGCCGGTGTGATCCTCGACGCATTGACCCCGCGCGGGTGGAAGGGGTACGCCCTTGGCGGGCTCTCGGCGGCCGCCTGCCTTGCCGCGGTGGTTAGTGTCTATCTTCTCCTTCGCCAACACGATCCCAGGCAGGATGCCGGGCACGAGCGGCCCCGGTGGGGGCTGATCGCCGACGCCGCCCGCGACCCGAGAGCACGGCCGTTTCTCTGGTACCTCCTCGCCTGGAACAGCGCGGTCGGTCTCTCGGCGAGCTTCTTCTCGTATCACATGCTCAGTAACCTGGCGACAGGCTTTGCCCTCGCGGCCCTCCACGGAGTCGCCGTGGCCGCGGTCCGCATCGTCTCGGCGCCGCTGTGGGGTCGTGCGGTGGACCGGTTCGGCGCACGGCCAGTGCTCGTCGTTTCCTCCTTTGGCATCGCCGCGGTGCCCGCAATCTGGCTCTTCCCCACGCCCGCGTTCCTATGGCCCCTCGCCCTGGAGGCCGCACTCTCCGGCGCCCTCTGGGGCGGCCACGGGCTCGCGGCGATGGATCTGACGGTCGACCTCTCGCCGGCTCAGGCGCGTCCCTTCTACGTCGCCGTCTTCGCTGCCGCGAGCGGGGTGGGGTTCGCGGCGGCGTCGGTGCTGGCGGGGCTCGTCGCGGTCAGCCTGCCGGACCGGTTCGAGCTGCTCGGGCAGACGTGGGCGAACCTTCACGTGCTGTTCTTCTTGTCGGCCGTGGCGCGCGCAGCAGCGGGGTTCGCCGCCCTTCCGATCAAGGAGCGTGGTGCGCTCGGCGTGCCCGAGTTCCTCCGTGTGCTCGGCGCTCGGGCAGCGGGTAGGCTCGGGTGGTCGCCGTCGAGTTAACCGCCCGCGTACCCCCTCGCCGGCGTCAACGCAATAGCGTTGCCTTTCGTAAGGTCAGACGTCCCTAGGACGGCGACCCAGTTCCCCTGTCGAAGGACATCTACATCGTCGAGGCGCACGACGTGCGCCTTGACGGTCGCCTGCACCCGGCTGTCGCCCATCTTCTCCGGGGCGCCAGCGGGCCAAGTCGCGAGCCCGAAATCGATCCACCGTGACGTCTGAGAACGCACTGGCAGATCGGCGAGACCATGGTCCGCTGGCCAGAAGGGTTCGAGAGTCGTCGCCGTGGCGTAAGATGCGGGCGTGAAGGCCAGATATCGGGCCGTCCTGGCCGGCTGCGGTGGGCGCGGGCGAAGCCACGCGCTCGGCCTGCTCGCGAACCCGGACCGCTTCGAGCTGGCCGCGGTGTGCGACCTGCAGCAGGAGCGGGTCGCCGCGCTCGCCCGCGCGCTCGGCGTCGCGCGTACCTACACGGACCCGGGCGCGATGCTTGCCGCCGAGCGTCCCGACGTGCTGTGTTTCGTGACTCCACCGGCCGTGCGCCTTCCCCTCGTGGAGCTCGGTGTGCGCCACGGTGTGCGCGCCATCGCGTTCGAGAAGCCGCTCGCGCTGTCGCTCACCGAGGCCCGGCGCATCGTCGACCTGTGCGCGAGGGATGTGCGGGCAGTCGTCTGCCACCAGCTCAAGCACACCGCCCACTGGCGGCGCGTGAAGGAGATCGTCCAGGACGGCGGCGTTGGCGAGATCCGCCTCCTCCACGCCACCGCGCGCCCGTCGATGCTGAGGGTCGGCACGCATCTCGTCGATGCCGTGCTGTGGCTGAGCGGCGCGCGCGCGAGGTCGGTGTTGGGCCAGGCGCAGGGGCGCGCGGCGTACGAGGAAGACCATCCGTGCCCCGATCATGTGGCGGGCATCGTCGAGCTCGAGGGCGGCGCCCGCGCCATCCTCGAGATCGGCTCGCTGGCACCCCGCCACCTCGACGACGGCGACTTCTGGCAGGATGTGGCCGTCACCGTCTGGGGCACGCACGGATTCGGACGGGTGGTGTTGGGCGCCGGATGGCAGGCGGTGACACGCGGGTCGGGCGGGCGGGTCCAAACCGGCCCGGCCGATCCGTCCCCGGGGGAGCCCGAACACTTCCGGCTCCTCGCCGACTGGCTCGATGATCCACGACGGGTCCACCCCTCCAGCCTCGAGATCAGCTACCACGGCTTCGAGACCCTCATGGGCATAGGGATGTCCAGTCTCGAGCGCCGGCGCGTCGAGCTCCCGATCTCCGGGAGCCCGGAGGGGATCCTCGAGCGTCTCCGCGACGCGCTCTCTCAGGAGCCGGCCCGCGTGTGATCACCCTCCACGGGGTCACCAAGCGCTTCGGAGACCGCGTTGCGCTCGATCACGTGTCGATCGACGTGCTCCCGGCCACCACGCACGTCCTCCTGGGCTCGAGCGGATCCGGCAAGTCCACCGTCCTCCGGCTGATCCTGGGCCTCGTCGAGCCGGATGACGGCGTCGTCCTGGTGGACGGTACCGCCGTCGGCCCCTCCACCCGGGCCGCGCTGGTCGCGCGGATGGGCTACGTGGTGCAGGACGGCGGGCTCTATCCTCATCTGACCGCGTATCAGAACGTGGCGCTGGGAGCCGAGGCGCAGCGGTGGCCGCGGGCGCGGATCGGGACGCGCGTGACGGAGCTGGCCGTCATGGCGGGATTGGAGGAAAGCCTGCTGCGCCTCTATCCGCGCGAGCTCTCCGGCGGCCAGCGCCAGCGGGTGGGGCTCATGCGGGCCCTCATGCTCGATCCGCCCATGCTCCTGCTGGACGAGCCGCTCGCTGCCCTCGACCCGGTCGTCCGCGCCGAGCTGCAGGGCCACCTCGGCCGTCTCTTCGCCGAGCTGGGGAAGACCGTCGTCCTGGTCACCCACGACATCCGCGAGGCGGCCGTCTTCGCCACCACCATCACCCTGCTGACGGCCGGGAGAGTCGTGCAGCGCGGGACGTTCGCCGACCTGGTGGACCGACCGGCCACGCAGTTCGTGACCCAGTTCCTGACCGCCCAGACGCTCGCGGCGGGCGCGCCGGCCAGCCGGTGAGTATCCGGGGCCTGCTGGGTGGCGCGGCGCTCGGGGTGCTGTTGGTGCACTCCGTCGCCCACGCCGCCCCGAAGGGCGTCATCCGGGTGGGCTCGAAGTCCTTCACCGAGAGCTACATCCTGGCGGAGGCGGCGGCTCAGGTGATCGAGCAGGTGGGCGAAGCCCGCGTCGAGCGGCGGGTCGGCCTCGGCGGCACCGGCCTCACGTATCGGGCCATCGAGTCGGGGGCGATCGACCTCTATCCTGAGTACACGGGAACACTCGGCCTCGTCATCTTGAAGGACCCCGCGCTCCGGACGCCACAGCAGATCCGCGCACGGCTCGACACCAGGGGGCTGACGATCAGCGAGCCGCTCGGCTTCACCAACACCTACGCGCTGGCCGTGCGGGCCGAGATGGCCGACCGGCTCGGGCTCGAGACGCTGAGCGACCTCGCCCGGCATCCAGGGCTCACCGCGGCCTTCAGCTCCGGCTTCATGGAGCGCGCGGACGGCTGGCCCGGGCTCCAGCGCCACTACGGCCTGTGGCTGGCGAACGTGCGCGTGATGGAGCACGCGCTGACGTATCGCGCGCTGGTCAACGGCGACGTGGACATCATGGACATCTTCTCGACGGACGGCCAGCTCGAGCGCCTGCGCCTCCGCATCCTCCAGGACGATCGGCGGTTCTTCCCGGACTACGCGGCGGTGCTCCTGGTTCGCCGTGAGACGGCCGAGCGGTTCCCGCGCACGTGGGCTCGGCTCCGGGAGACATTCGAGGGCCAGCTCGACGACCGGCGCATGGCGCGGCTCAACGCGATGGCGGATCTGGACGGCCGGCCGGTGCCCGGGGTGGCCGCCGCCTTCCTCGGAACCGCCCGGCCTGCCTCGGGCCGGGGGGCCGCCCTTGTAACCGAGCTCTACGCCCTCACGCTGGACCACCTGGTGCTCGTGCTGGTCTCCGTCGCTTCGGCGATCATCCTGGGCCTGCCCATGGGCGTCGTCGCCGCGCGATTTCGGCGGGCGGGCCAGGTCGAGCTCGGTGTGATCGGCATGCTCCAGACGATCCCCGCCCTCGCCCTGCTCATGTTCATGATCCCGCTCTTCGGGATCGGCAAGGGCCCCGCGCTAGTCGCTCTCTCGCTCTACGCGCTGCTCCCGATCACCCGCAGCACCTACGCGGGGATGATCGGCATCGACCGCCAGCTGCTGGAGATCGCCTTCGTCCTCAACCTGGGCCGGCTCCGGCGGCTGTTCCGCATCGAGCTGCCACTGGCCTCGATCAGCATCATGGCGGGGATCAAGACATCGGCAGTCTTGACAGTTGGCACAGCCACGCTTGCCGCCTTCATCGGCGGCGGGGGCTACGGCGCGCTGATCGTCCGCGGCTTGGCGCTGGACGACACCGCGACGATCCTGGCCGGAGCCGCCCCGGCCGCCGTCATGGCCCTGGTCTTCCACGCCCTCTTCGAGCTCCTCGACCGCCTCGCCGTGCCCCGCGGGCTCCGCCGCGAAGCCGCGCGCGTGCTCTAGTCGGCGTCCTCCTCTCGCCGCCGGCTCCTCCATACTGTGGTTACCTCTCCGGCTCCCCCTCAAGCAGCGCGTTGAGGCGGCGGCAGAGGCCGATGACCTCCGCGTGGAAGGCTGGGAACCAGGCGCGGATCCAGTCCGGGCGCTCGAAGAAGGCCAGTGGGGCCTGGCCCTCACGCCGGATCCCGACGCGGAGCACGAGGCCACTGGCGTTGATGAAGCTCACATCCTTCAGAATGCGCCCGGCGGCCGCCACACCCGCGGTGACGGGACAGAGCCTCGCAACGGCGGGGAGCGATTCCGCCACGCCGCGGAGGCAGAAGGCGTGGGTGCGCCCGAGGAGCGCGGCCGGCAGGGCTTCTACGACGCTCCGCATCGTGAGGCCGGAGAACACCGTATCGTCCACGACGGCCAGGGAAGTGCGATCGGCGACGCCGACGAGCTGCTCGGCCAGGGTCATGGGCTCGGTGCTGATCAGGCGGTAGCCACCCCGCCCGTCTTCGACCCGCGTGAGGCCGACCCTCCGCACGCGCGGAAACCATCCGGTCCGCGCGTGGAGCTCCCGCGCCACCCGCTCGCCCGCCCGGCCGATACCCAGGGCCAGATCGAACGGGGCGTGCGAGCCCTGCGCGATGACGCGATCGACCTGCTCTGCCAAGGTGAGCACGATCACCCGGTCTCGGTCGCGCCGCAGCAGCTCGAAGAGCGACCGGGTGAGGGCAGCGGCGGGTGACCCGGGCCCGAGTCGGTGGCCCACCTCGTCGCTCAGATCATCGTGGACGTAGAGCCTCCGCGGCGAGGGTTGAGCATACGCCGCCTCGTCGGAGGGGGATGCCGCGCCGGGCTCCTCAGCAGGCCGCATTCGGCGAGAGCGGCTGCGCGAGGACGAGGCCGAATCGTCCCTCGGCGTCCGTGTACCACGCGTCGATCGCGAGACCGGCCTCGGCCAGCATAGTCTCCGTCGACTCACGCGTGAACTTGTAGGAGCTCTCGGTCCAGATGCCTTCAGCCTCGGCCAGCTCCACCACCAGCCCGAGGCGCCGGAGTCGGACTCGCTGGGGGGCCGTCGCGATCAAGTGCATCTCGATACGGCTCGCCTCCGGCCGATAGAAAGCGTGGTGGCGGTATGCTTCGGGACGGAAGTCGCCGTCGAGCTCCCGGTTCACGACCCGGAGGACGTTCCGGTTGAACTCGCGCGTGACACCCGCGGCGTCGTTGTACGCCGCCTCGAGCACGCCGCGATCCTTGACGAGGTCGACGCCCAAGAGCAGTCGGCCGCCGGGGCCGAGAAGTTGGCGAATCTGGATCAGCAGTGTCCGACGGGCAGGCGGGTCGAAGTTGCCGATAGTACTGCCCAGGAACAGGACCAGGCGACGGCCGACCGGCGGCGGAACACGCTCGAGATGCCGCTCGAAGTCGCCGATGACCGCGTGGACGTCGACCGCCGGATAGTCGTGGATGAGGGCGCCGACGGCCTTCGCGAGACCGTCCCGACCGACGTCGAAAGGGACATAGCGAACGTCATTGCGACCGCCGATGACATCGTACAGAAACCGCACCTTCCGGCAGGACCCCGGCCCGAGCTCCACGATTTCGCGAGGCCGGACCCGTCGCATCACCTCAGGGGCGACGTCCCGGATGACAACCTCCTCGACCCGCGTGAGATAGTACTCCGGAAGCTCAGTGATGCGCTCGAAGAGAACGGAACCGGCGTGGTCGTAGAAATATTTGGGGGGAAGCCAACGCGGGCGAGCCTCGAGCCCCCGCCGGACGTCATCCGCGAGCATCGCGAGGAACGTCGCCTCGTCGGCATGGACGTCGAGGCGGAATCGCGCGGCGTGGTGGGTCGCGGATCGCTGGTGGTCAGCCGGCACGCTGGTGCGCCCTCAGAGCGCCACGGTCCTGAAACCGGCGAAGACGTTGCGGCGGTGGCGCTTGTAGAAGTTGCGCCAGGTACTGCGGATCAGGCGCGAACGGGTGGTCCAGCATCCGCCCCTCAAGACCGCCTTCTGCCCGAACGAAGGCTCCGAGTACTCCTTGTACGGATCGCAAACGAATCCGGGATATGGCTCGAAGGTGTCGGCGACCCACTCCCACACGTTGCCGATCATCTGACGGCAGCCGACGGGGCTATCGCCGGCGGATAGGGCCCTGACGTCGATCGTGCCGCCGGCCCGGTAATCGAGGTTGGCGCGGCCCGGCGCCGGGGGGTCGTCGCCCCAGGGGAACCGCCGTTTGGCGCCGGTCGCCGGCTCGAAGGTCGCGGCCACTTCCCACTCTGCTTCGGTGGGTAACCGCCGGCCGGCCCACCGGCAGTACGCCTCAGCCTCGTACCAGTTCACGTGCACCACCGGGTGCCACGGCTCGAGAGGCACGACGATGCCGAATCGCGACTCGTACCAGCGCCCGTCGTGACCGCGGACCCAGAAGAGCGGGTGCTGGCAGCCCTCCCGCCGGCGCCAGTCCCACCCTCGGCGTCCCCACACCTCGCGCCGCCGGTATCCGCCGTCGTCGACGAACGCCCCGAACTCGGCATTCGTCACCGGTGTCGACGCGATTCGAAATGGCCGCACCTCGACGGGATGAGCCCACTTCTCATTGTCGAACACGAACGGCTCGTCGCGCTCGGCCCCGAGCCTGAACGTTCCGCCGGGCACCGTGACGTCGTGGAGGCGCCAGTCAGGATCGACGGGCGGGCACGCGCAAGCCGGATCGAAGTGAGAGAGAGTCGGCAGGGAGTAGCCGAGCGTCTGCCGGATGAGCGTGAGGTTCTCTGCGTGCATGTCCTCGTGCAGCGCCGCCAGAGTGTAGAAGTACGCATCGTCCGCGGTCGGCTCGCGCGCCTCCAGCCGGCCAACACAGCGCTGGAGAACCTCGCTGATGTAGTCGAGCGTCGCCTTCCGGGACGGGTACTCATGGTCCCAGCGACGCGTGTAAGAGACGTTGAACGAATCGTAGATACGATCCGATCCCGGCAGGAGCGACGGGGCGCCGTCCAGGTGTCTCAGGACCCACAGCTCCTGGAACCAGCCGACGTGGCCCATCTCCCAGATCGGGGGCTCGACGAAATGCCGAGGAGTACCCAGCATCTGGGAGTCGATGAGCCCGTCCAGCAGCTCGAGCTCGACGCTGCGCGCGTCGAGCATGGCATAGAGGAGAGCGTCAGCGGTGGCGCGCGGGGTGTGCTCGGCCATGGCCTGTCGCGTCGACTGGATCGCGCATCCCGGGGGTCAAAGGTATTTCCGATGCAGCAACCCTGTCAAGCGGGGCCGCCGCCGATACCCGTCCCGTGGCCGAGATCCGAACCTAGAGCATGTACGGGATGTCGGCGGCGACCGTCGGGTAGGCGAAGAGCACGGCCTTCAGGTCGTCGGCGGGGACGCGGGCGCGGATGGCCACCGCAAATACGTTGATGGTCACGTCGGCGTCAGGCCCGAGCAGGTGGGCGCCGAGAATGCGGCGAGTACCGTCCTCGACGAGAACCTTGAACCCCGAGCCGCCCTCTCCCCGGCGACGCGAGTTGAACCATTGCGACGTGTCCTGCCAGCGCGCGCTGTACTTCAGTCCCTGGGTGCGGGCCGCATCGTCGGTGAGCCCGGCGGCAGCCAGCGGGGGGACCGTGAAGGCCACCGTCGCGATCCCGCTGTAGTCCACCCTTCGCTTGTTGCCCTCCAGCAGATTCATGGACACCACCTCGGCGTCGTGCGCGGCTTTCGGCGTCAGAGGGGGACCGCTGGCGGCGGCATCGCCCGCCGCGTACACCGATGAGTTGGACACGCTCTGCAAGTACTCGTTGACGGTCACGCCCCGCGCCTCACGCTTGATCCCCGCCGCCTCGAGATCGAGATCGTCGATCTCGGGAACGCGCCCGCCGCCGTGGACGACCACGTCGGCGTCGAACCGGCGCTCCTCGCCCCGCGCCACGCCCCTCACCGTGAGCTGGCCGTTGCCGTGGTCGATCCCGTGGACATCCGTCGCGACCTCGACGCGGATGCCGACCTCGCGCGTCCGCTTCACGAGCAGATCCACCAGGTCTGGATCGAAGCCCTCGAGCGGGCGCGGGCCACGGTGAAGGATCGTCACACGCGCGCCGGCTCGAGCCGCCACGTGGGCGAGCTCGAAGGAGATATATCCGCCACCGACAAAGACGAGGCGCGGCAGCAGCGTGTCGAGCTCGAGAAACTGTTCGCTCGTGGTGAGATACTCGGAACCGGGAAACCTCATCGGCGCCGGCATGGCGCCGGCCGCGATCAGGACCCGTCTCCCGACGAGCCGATCATCTTCCACGACCAGCGTCGTGGGCCCGACGAAGCGTGCGCGGCCGTGGAACAGATCGACCCCCGCCTTGGCCCAGCCCTGCTCGGTGAGCTCGGGCACCGGATCGGTGAACGTGCGCTTGAACCGCATGAGCTCGGGCCAATCGATCGCCAGCTCTCGCGCCCGGACTCCTTTCCCGGCCAGGTTCTGTACCGCGTGAACGGCTTCGGCCGCGCTCACCAGGACCTTCTTGGGATTGCAGCCCCTCAACGCGCACGTTCCGCCGAAGGGACGTGAGTCGACCACCGCGACCCGCCACCCCGCTTGCCGGCAGCGTGACGCCACGGCCGACGCGACCCCTGTCCCGACGACCACCAGATCGTACTGTCGCTCCACCATCATTCGTCTCCTTACCGATTGGAGGGGCGCGAACGACCGATGCGCGTGATGCGCGCAGGATACGTGCAGCGACCGGCCTCCGCAACGTCCGGCAGACAGCTCAGGCTAGTGGGTCCGGCGTCACCCCCTGGCTCGGGAAAGACCTGCTACTCGGCCTCCAGGAAACGCGATGATCTCCCTTCTGGGACGCGTCACGAGATGCCATGGTAACGTTTGCTTGGCCAGCACCTCTGCCTGGCCAGCCGCGCGCGTCCACGGCGCATCTCGACGTCCTGGGAAGGCGAAGCAACCGCGTCATGGTGGGGTCGAAAGGAGGGTGCGGGAATGGCCGTGAATCAGGCCGAGGCTGACAAGGAGATCCGGAGTCAACTGGTGTCGACCCTCGAGAGTGGGCACAATCACATGGCGCTTGCTGAGGCGACCAAGGCCTTCTCCACGTCGGCGATCAATTCGCGTCTGCCCAGGGTTCCCTATAGCTTTTGGCATCTCGTCGAGCACATACGCCTGACGCAAAGGGACATGCTCGACTATATGACGAGCACTTCGTATGAGGAGCCCCCCTTTCCGCAAGGCTACTGGCCGGGGAAGAGCACTCGAGCGACGTCAGCCCAGTGGCGGCAGTCTCTCGCGCAGTTCCACAAGGATCTGGAAGCCGTCACCGAGCTCGTCCGGGATCCGGCGCGCGATCTCTTCACGGCCGTGCCCAACAGTGCCGGCAAGCACACCTTCTTTCGGTGTTGCCTGGTCATCGCTGATCACAACTCCTACCACATCGGGGAATTGGCGATCGGACGCCAGGTGGCAGGACTGTGGCCGAAAGGCAGAAAGGATTAGCGCGCGGCACGCTTCACGAACTGCTCGGTCTTTGGTCTGCGTACCGCTTCGCCGCGGCAAGGTCCTTACGCAGGTCCTTCGCCGTGCGCCGCGGGCCGTATCCGGGAGTATCACGCTGGATACGCCACCCCTCCCTCAGCGGGCCCGCATCCACCGTGTCGAAGCCGAACTGATCGAGCAGACGAGTGACCGTCATCTTGGCCCCTGGATCGTCCCCGGCGATGACCAACGCGCGGCGATTCTTCGTGCCAGCCGGCTGGCCATCGGTGGTCAGGGCCGCGGCGTAGATATGGTTGAAAGCCTTGACGACTTTCGAGGTCGGCAGATGTGCCTGCAAGAGCTCCGAGGTCGTCGTCGACTCATTGTCGAGCTTAGGGATGTGGCCATCACGTTCGGGGTAATAGTTGTTCGTGTCGATCACGATCTTGCCCGCCAGGGGCTCGACCGGCACCGCCGGGTAGCTCTTGAGCGGCACCGACACGACGACGATGTCTCCAGCCTTTGCCGCGTCGACGGCCGTTGCCGCGCGCGCTCTCGGTCCGAGTTCAGCGACGAGCGCGGACAGAGTGCTCGGCCCCCGGGAATTGCTAATCACGACATTGTAGTCGTTGGCCACTGCGAGTCGTGCGATCTGGCTTCCGATGTGCCCGGCGCCGATGATTCCGATGGTTATCATGGTAGTTAACCCTACCTCCGAATTCCTCGCTAGGCGTTATGATCACCGACGCCGACGGGTCGCATGCATCTCACGGCGTCCTCAGGCCTGGTAGGTCCAGCAACCGGTCTCGGAAGTCTGCGATGCCGCTCGCGCCAGTGGCCGCGCGACGCCGGCTCGGGTCGACGGGATTCCGTCTCCGGAACCACGCGCACGACGTGTCCCTGCCCGTCGAGAATAGTGACCGGAGCAATGGTTTCAGCGTGCTCAGGAAGCCGGATGTAACCTGACGAGCTTTTCATCGGTGCTTCCTCCTACGCTCCCTTGTGATGACGATCGAGGTCGCGGGGATGCAGCCGCCAGGGCCATCGATGCCCTGTACCGGCTTCATACCGAAAGGCGCCCGTGTCGGATGAGGTGTTCGCGAGGAACAACCTCCACACGACTCTGAGCCGTATTAGGCTTCCAATATTGGGCAGGTTCCGGACGATGCGCAAACGGCCCATCGCCCGCGCGGCTGCAAGCAGCATGAAGCTCGGGGTGCCTGGGGCCGGCGGGTTAAAATTCTGCCCGGGGCCGCGCGTGAGCCATGCGCCATATAAACGCAATGGAAGGTCAGGGACAAGCTGAGCATGCCGGGTTTCGAGCCGAGCATCAGCGTAAGAGTACGGGCGGACCTTACTAAACCGGCGGGCGGCAAGGGTGACCATCAAGCGTCGCGTCGTTGTGTGAGCACGCGGTTCGTACTCCGGCTCAGACCTCGCGTCCACCATGACCGCTCGGTTCGAGAATTAGAGCTAAATTGCGCTAGCCGGATGGAGCAGGTCACCATGCCGCGGCGGCTGCCCGAGCCGCGATCACTGCTCCGGTACCATCCACGCAGCGCACAGCCACGGAGGAGTCGCGATGGCAGCACCTAGTGCCCAACCGATGGACTCGAGACCGTGGCCCTGCTCAATGCCGCTGGCTGAATGGCAGGCGACGCGCGACACGCTTCACATGTGGATGCAGATGGTCGGCAAGACACGGCTGGCCCTAGCGCCCCGGCAGAATCACTGGTGGCACGTGGCGCTCTACGTCACCGCGCGCGGACTGACCTCGTCGCCGATCCCCTCCGGCGCCCGCACCTTCGACATCGACTTCGACTTCATCGACCACAGATTGATCGTGAAGACGAGCGACGGCGCCATTCGCGACATACCCCTGCGTCCCCAGCCCGTCGCGGATTTCTATCGGGAGTACATGGCCCTCCTCGCCAGCCTCGGGATCGCCGTGAAGCTCTGGCCCGTGCCCACGGAGGCCGACCACACGATCCCGTTCGCCGAGGATCGCGTCCACGCTTCGTACGACGCCGCCCAGGCCCATCGCTTCTTCCAGATGTTGCGGCAAGCGGATCGGATCACCAAGCGCTTCCAGGGAAGGTTTCTAGGGAAGTCGAGCCCCGTGCACTTCTTCTGGGGCGCCTTCGATCTCGCCCTCGCGCGATTCAACGGGCGGCGCGCGTCACACAAGGCTACCGACTCGCGGATCCTCCATGAGGCGAACTCACACGAAGAGATCAGTGTGGGCTTCTGGCCGGGGAGCGGCACGGTCACGGAACCAGCGTTCTACGCGTATGCACGTCCCGAGCCTGATGGCCTCGCCGCGACGTCCGTCCAGCCCGCGGCCGCTCGCTATGATCCGGCGCTGGCCGATTTCCTTCTCACGTACGAGGCGGCGCGCTCGGCTTCGAGCCCCGACGACGCGGTGCTGGAGTTCTACCAGAGCGTGTACGACGCGGCGGCCGATTTCGGGCACTGGGATCGCGCGGCGCTCGACCGACCGCCGGCGGAGTGGTCGTGACGCCGCCTCATCCGGTCACCCGCAATAGAAGACGCCGTGCCCGAAGTGCTTGTGCCTTCCACTTTTTCGCGCGATGGCTCACGCCGCTCGCCAGAGGTATTCGTGATGGAGCCCACCCACGCGTGGCACCTCCACCACACTGCCTGCCCTGGCTCTGCGGCTCCACACTCCGTGGCTCGGGTGCGTCCTTGGCCAACGATAAGTGGGTCCGGGTCCCGTTGCAGTAGTCGACGTACTTCGACAGATCCCACCAGATGCCGTTCGTCGATCACCACGACATGGTCAAGGCATTCCCGTCGAATCGATCCAATCACGCGCTCGGCATAGGCGTTTTGCCAGTCACCTTAGCTTCAAGGTCGCCGGGTGAGGTTGGTGGTGGCCCCAGCGGGATTCGAACCCGCGTCTCGGTCTTGAGAGGGCGAGCCCATGGCTCGGGATTTCACGAACTTCCACGCCGGGTGCCACGGCCCGGTGCCACTCGAAACCGCGATCTGCGCTTAGCGGCCCCGATCCGCAGCGCTCACACAACGGGATCAGTAGCGAAATTTTGCGACGGGGGTCAACCGACGACCATTGATGGGATGAAAGCGCTGCGCCTCCGCCCACGGTGAGCTTACCGTGGGCGTTGGACAACACTCGACGGCGTCAGCCGCGAGAGGAGGCGCAGCACATGGAATATATCGCGTTCGATGCCCACAAGCATTACGCCCTGGCGTCGGTGGCTCGGCCGGACGGTCGGCTCGTCCGCGAACAGCGGCTCCCGCATGAACGGGGAGCGCTCCAGCAGTTTCTGGCGCGATGTGAGCCGGGCTCCCCGGTCGCGGTGGAGACGATGGGCCACGCCCACTCTTCACCGGCGATCAACGAACGATCAGGCCCTGAGGCTCCGTCCCCGCCCTGATCCGGCCCGCGAGCACCAGCTTCTCGATGTCGATCACGGCAACGTCGTTCGCACCGCGCACCGCAATGAACGCCGTCTTGCCGTCCCTGCTGAACCCAATTGGAGCCGCCCTGGCCGATCGTCAGGCGCTTCACTTCTTTGAAGGTCCGCGCGTCGAAGATCTGGGCGAAGGTGTCCTGGCCATTGGTGACGACCGCGTAGCGCCGATCGCGGGTCCACGCGTTAGTCACAGGTTGCTTTCCGGTCGGCTCCGTCGAAAGCACCGCCAGATCGGAGGCGTCGAGAACCACGTTCGTGTTTGCTTCGGCTGTCTGCACCCACACCTCTTTCCCATCGGGAGACACGCGCAGCATGTGTGGCTTGCTGCGGGCAGGGAAGGAGACGGTCTTGACCAGTCTTCGGCTCGCCATGTCGATCTTCGAGACCGTGTCCGCCTCGCGTTCCGGTGTGTAGCCGAACCGACCGTCCGGCGTCAGGTGGAGGTCTCAGGGGAATGCTCCGGTCTGGAGCGTGGAGTCCACGCTGCCGTGCTCAAGGTCGAGAAACGCGATGAGGTTGTCCCCCGCCACGTTGATCGCGGCCTTCTTCTTATTGGGCAGCACGACCAGACTATGGCCGGGACCCTTGCCGAGCCCGGCGATCGTCTTGGTGACGGCCACCTGCCTCGGATCGATAGCGATTGCCTGGACTTGATCGTTGGGAAAGTCGTAGGTCCAGATCCGTGCCCCGTCCCAGTGCGTCTGCTCGTTGGACAACCAGCGCACCGAGGCGCCGAGCGGTCGGGTTTCGCGCACCTGGCGGTTGGCGACGTCGATCAGCGTGACATCCTTCGAGCCGACGTTGAAGACGTATACTGTTTCGCGGCTTTCTGCGGCGCCGGCCGCCGCTGCCGATCGCACGGGGGCCGTACTCGTCTCCGAGGCACTCCCGCCTCTGCCGCTCGAGCTGCCAGCGGAAGGAGACGTGGTCGGACTGGATGATCCGCAGGCGGAAGCGAGTAGTCCGAACGCTGCGCTGCTCGCCCCCTTGAGGAGCGCGCGGCGGTCGAGACTCGAGGATAGGAACCAATCCGTGCCGCCGACAAACACGCCCTTTGCCTCGTCACGCGAGGCGCAGCCTTCGGGAGCTCAGTGTGAGGGCGGCTTGGCCGCCCACAGGGGATTAATTATCGCATTCGACATCGTGTCTCTCCTCCAAGGCCAGGACGATCGCCTGTTTGGCTGACCGTGATCGTAGTCGGCAACGAAGGCACCGTCAAACGAGCCGGCGCGCGCTAGCAGGCTCGGTATATCTCGCCACCATCTGCGCGCCACAGCACCAACATCCGATCCGCGGGATCCATACCGCCCCCGTGTCTCGTCCTGTCTTACCGGTGTTGTTTGGCCCCAGGAGCACGTTTTGCGCAGTCGGGAAAAGTTCTGCGCTACGTACACATCTGAAGTTCGAGATACGAAGCCTAACGATTCGCATCTATGAACCACCAGGCTTGCGCTGGATCGCCGACCGAAATACTGTCCCCCGCCAAAACTTCGCCGGCGGGCATGTGGGTGAACTGTCAGCTCTGATCCGGCGACAATCGCAGCTCGATGATCACCCTACTGCTTCGCCTCTTCCCGTTCCTCTGCGGCGGCCACCGCCAACTCGCCCTGGAGAACCTCGCCTTGCACCAGCAGCTCGCCGTGTACAAGAGAACGATGACCCGGCCGAGACTACGCGCGGCCGTGGGCCGCCCGCCAGTCAACGCGCAGATCCAGGCCCTCGTCACACAAATGGCCGTGGCGAATCCCCTGTGGGGTGCCCCCAGAATCCACGGCGAGCTCCTGAAGCACGGCATCGACGTGGCCGAGCGCACCGTCTCCCGCCTGCTCCCGAAGCGGCGCACGCCTCCCTCGCAGAGCTGGCGAACGTTCCTGACCAATCACGTCCGGGACCTGGTCTCCATCGATTTCTTCACGGTCCCGACTGCTGGCTTGCGGGTGCTCTTCGTCCTCGTGGTGCTCGCCCACGATCGCCGGCGCGTCCTCCACTTCAACGTCACCGAGCATCCCACCGCCGCCTGGACGGCCCAGCAGATCGTGGACGCCTTCCCAGACGACTCCGCCCCGTCCTACCTCCTCCGCGATCGCGATAAGATCTACGGACACTCGTTCCGACAGAGAGTGAGGGGCATGGGGATCGATGAGATCCTGACGGCGCCCCACAGCCCGTGGCAGAACCCTTTCGCGGAGCGGCTCATCGGCTCGATCCGGCGCGAGTGTCTGGATCACGTCCTCGTCCTCGGCGAACGGCACCTGCGCCGCACCCTGGCTCGCTGTAGGGTCGAGGGCTGGCGCGGTACGCCATGCGCCCGTCTCCAGCCCCCGCCCGATCGAACGGCGCAGACGGTTTTCCCGTACGCCGCTCTCCTGCCGGCTTCGTGTCAAGGGTTATGAGACCTATCGCCGGGCGCGCTTTCAGGCGCGGCCCCAGTACTGCACCCGGTAGTCTGCAAACAACCCGAGCGTCGTATGGAGCCACGCCCTACTCCACCGCTTCCAGCCGAAGCCCCGCCGGCCCCTCGCCCGCATCATATGGCGCCGAACCTTCCTCTCGACCCAGCTCCTCACGATGCTGAAGCACCGCGCCGCGTTGCCGACCCGGAAATAGTTCACCCAGCCACGCAGTATCGGGTTGATCACCGCGATCACCCGCCTCACGGGCTGAGAGCGCCAGCGCCGGAACACCTCCTGGAGCTTCCGCAGCAGCGCCGTCCGCTTCTTGAGGGCCGGCGCCAACTGCACCCACCACCGTCCCCGCGTCGAGCGGAGCCGCCGGAGGGTGAAGCCCAAAAATCCGAACGCCTCTCCCTGGGTCAGGTCCACGACTCGGCTCTTCGCCTCGTTCAGCCGCAGATCGAGTTTCGCGAGCTCCTCCCGCAGCCGCCGGTCCACCGCCCTCAGCAGCCAGCCCTTCCGCCACTGACCATTCACGAGAATCGCCAGTAGAGTAGGACGCTGGCGCGGTGGCGTGCAGGGCGTGCGAGGCCAAGCCGTTTCTCCCCGTTTCGGGCGAGTGTCCCCCTCGAGCGGCCCATCGCTCCGTCTCCAACACCCCCTCATCAAACCGG
>Ga0209375_1000078_pt1 | contig 81091 bp, 59 predicted proteins | sample GraSoiAngelo_131_FD_185888 | JGI IMG/M metagenome (GOLD analysis project Ga0209375, IMG submission 185888) | Grasslands soil microbial communities from the Angelo Coastal Reserve, California, USA - 14_0929_02_30cm (SPAdes) (version 2) | ecosystem: Environmental > Terrestrial > Soil > Grasslands ...
TTCAGCAGCAGCTCGGGCACCGTGATCTCGAAGTCCACGACCGAGTTGTGGCGCCGCGCGAGCATGCGCTGGAGGACGCTGGCCACGGAGGGGACGAGCCGCGAGTCGGTCACCCGCACGATGATGCGGTTGAGCTGATTGCGATTGAGGCGCTCCTGACGGTCCTCTTCGCTCTCGGTGGCGCTGTCGGAAGTGACGACGGTGAAGCGGCGGGCCGCGGCCTCGATGTCGCGCTGGGTCAGCTGGGCGCGATTGCGAAAGCGCAGCAGCAGCGTGCGCGCCGGGACATACACGTCCATGCTGACGTCGCGGATGCCGAGCTTCTGGCTGGTCTCGCTGCTCACGCGCCGGTCCGCCAGCACCCCGATCACGGTGACCCAGTTGTTGCCTACCTTGAGCGGCTTGCCGATCGGATCCTCCGTGGTGAAGAATCGCGACCGCACGCCGAGCCCGATGATCGCGACGGGCAGGCCGCGCTCCACCTGCAGCGGCGTGAACTGATCGCCGCTCGCGAGCGCGAGGTTCGTCAGCCGGAAGTACGACGTGTCCACGCCCACGACCTTGCCCGAGCGATGCCGCCCTTCGCGCGTGATCGTCGTGTTTAGGACGATCTCGGCGCAGGCGGCATCGACGCCGGGAATCACCCGCGCGATCGCTTCCGCGTCGGCGTAGGTGAGCCCCGGTGAGAACTTCTTCACCTCCTTCTCCGACCGCTCTTCGATCGGCCCCTCCCTCTGCTCCACCAGCGGGGTGATCATCAGGTTGTTGGAGCCGAGCAGGCGCAGCTGCTCGAGAATCTCGCGCTCGGCGCCCTTGCCGATGGCGAGCATGGCGATGACGGAGGCGACGCCGAACAGGATACCCAGCGAGGTCAGGAAGGCACGCAGCTTGTTGTGTCGGAGCGCTTCGACGGCCGTGCGGAATGTGGAGCTCGCTAGGGGACCGAGCTCGGCGCGGAGCCGCGCCAGGGTCGCGCGATCGAGGCGCACGACATCAATCCTTGTTGGACGCCTGCCTTCCCGTGTCGCCGGGCGCGGTTGCCACACTCGCGCCGGCGGCCGCCAACCGCGTGAGCGTGAGGCGCTCGGGGTTCGCGGGCGGCGACAGCAGCACCCGATCGTCCGCACCGAGGCCGCGGACGATGATCACCTCGTCGTCGTTCACCGCGCCCGTGATGACCTCTTGCTTGACGACCCGTCCGCCCGACTGCTTGTACACGAACGACAACCCGCCTTCGCTGCCGAGCGCCTCGAGGGGCACGAACAGCGCGTCGGCGACCTTGAGCGTCTCGATCGCGTTGCCGGTAGTCATGCCGGGGCGCAACGTCGAGTCCGATTGCTCGACCTCGACCTTTACCTCGAACACCTTCGCGTCGGAGTTGGGGCGTTGCTCTCCTACGTTAGCGACGCTCGTCACCTTACCGGTGAGGCGCTTGGTGGGATCGGCGTCCAGCGTGATCGCCACGGGCTGCCTCACGGCCACTTTGCGGACGTCGATCTCGTTGACATAGGTGACGGATTCCATGTGGGTGAGGTCGGGAAGCTGGGCGACCCCGGGATCCCAGACGTTCACCTGAGAGCCCGTCGTCCGCTTCTTGCCGTTCCATTCCTTAGCATAGATGACCATTCCCGGGCTGGGCGCCTTGATGGTGAAGCCGGCCATGAAATCCTGCACCGCTTTGAGCAGCCCGCGTTGGCGTGCGACCTCGGCACCGACTTCGCGCATCTTGGCCTTCGCCTGCTCGGTCTTGGTCTCGTAGTCCGTCTTGGCCTGCGCCAGTGCGCGCTCGGCCTTCTCGTAATCGATCTCCGCCTGACGCTTGACCGTGGGCGCCTCGTAGACGGCCTGCTCCTTGGCGAGCCGCTTTTCCTCGAGCCCCAGCTCCATGGTCCGAATGTTCTCCCGTGCCGTGGAGAGGTTGAGCGTCGAGTCGAGCATCGCTTGCTCGTACTGCGCCTCCGCCTTCTGGAGGGCGAGGGACACTTCCTGGAGCTTCGGGGCGACGGTGGTCCGGTCGAGCTCGGCGACGACGTCCCCCTGCTTCACCACCGTGCCTTCGGGCACGATCGAGGAGATCTTGATCTGGTAGACGCCCGCCTGCTGCCCGCCGGTCGGCACGGTGATCTGGACGAACTGGCGCGCCCGCAGCTCGCCGGCCGTCGAGACCACCGCCCTGAACTCCCCGCGCTTCACAGGTGCCACCACCGAGGGATCTGCTGCTCGGCGCTCGCCCGCCAGCAGCCATGCGCCCGGGACTCCAAGCGTGAGCACGGCCGCGGCGATTCGCTGCCGGCGCGTATCGAGGAAGCGCATGGGGACTCCTTTCGCGGAGGGACTCGGGCGCTGGGTCCAGCCCTATTTAGACACCGTCGCGCGCATTTTGGTTGTACAGGCGTAGCGCTGTGGCGCTTACGCCACAGCAATGGCCCGGCTCAGAGCTTGTAGGTCTCCTTCGCCAAATCATACGCCAGGGCCCGGGCCATGCGGCGCGCATCGCTCACGTCGAGGACGTGTCGGGCGACGAGTCCCGCCAGGAAGTTCGCGTCCACGCGCCGGGCCAGGTCGTGCCGGGCGGGGATCGAGCAGAAGGCGCGCGTATCGTCGTTGAACCCGGCGGTCTTGTAGATGCTCGCCGTCTCCGTCGTCCGCTCCCGAAAGCGCCGCATCCCCTCGAGCGAGTCGTGGAACCACCAGGGAGGCCCGAGGCGCACCGCAGGGTAGTGGCCGGCGAGCGGCGCCAGCTCGCGGCTGTAGGTGGACTCGTCCAGGGTGAACAACACGAGCGTGAATCGCGGGTCGTTGCCGTACGCGTTCAAGAGCGGCCGCAAGTTGCGCGTGAACTCGGTAGCGACGGGAATATCGCCGCCCCGGTCGGGACCGAACCGCTCGAACAGTGACTGGTTGTGGTTTCGAAACGCCCCGGGGTGGAGCTGCATCACCAACCCGTCTTCCAGGGACATCCGCGCCATCTCCATGAGCAAGTGTCCCTCGAAGCGTCGTTCGTCCGCGCGGCTCGCCTCCCCCTGGCGCGCCTGCTGAAACAGCACCTCGGCGTCGTCCGGGGAGAGCCAGCCGGTGTAAGGCTCCAGCACGGCGTGATCCGTGGCGGTGGCCCCCATGCGCTTGAAAAAGAGGCGGCGATCCTCGAGGGCGTGAACGAATTCGCCGTAGTCGACGAGCGGTGCGCCGTGCTCGCGGCCCAGCGCGTCGAGCTGCACCGGCCAGTCGCGCGCCGCGATCTTGAAAACCGCGTCGGGCCGGAAGCACGGGATCACCTTTCCCTGCCACCCCGACTCCCGGATCGCACGGTGGTGATCGAGCGGGTCGCTGGCCTGGTCGGTGGTGGCGAGCACCTCAATGTTGAACCGCTCGAACAGCGCCCGCGGCCGGAACTCCGGGCTGGCGAGCTTCTCCACGATCGCGTCGTAGGTGCGGCCGGCCGTTTCTCCCGTCAGGCGCTCTGCGATCCCGAACACCTCGTGCAGCTCGTGATCGAGCCAGGCGCCGGTCGGCGTGCCGTGAAACAGGAAGTAGTGCTCGGCGAACAGCTGCCATACCTTGCGCGGATCGCCCTCGAGCAGCCGCTCGAGCGGGATCCCGCGCGCATACAGCAGCCGCAGGATGTAGTGGTCGGGCTGAACGATCAGGGATGTCGGCTCGGGGAAGGGCGCGTTCTCCGCCAGGATCTGCGGGTCGATGTGCCCGTGCGGCGCGATGATGGGCAGCCGGCATGTTTCCTCGTACAGCGCCCGCGCGCCGCGTCGGATCGCCGGGTCGGGATCGAAAAACCGGTCCTCGTGAAGCGGCCGCGTCACGGGGCGGGCGATCGTAGTCACACGACTGGTGTCCAGCCCGGAGCGTACTCCCGTCGCCACAGCTTCATCGCTTCCTCATCTCCTGTGATGCGGCCGGATTGGGGATCGGTGCGCAGCGCGCGGCCCGTGCTCTGGGCGATGTTGCCGAGGTGGCCCAACAGCACGCTCTTCGCGCCCTCCGCGATCGGCTGATGGAGCGCGGCGCCGGTGCGGATCGCGTCGACGAAGTTCGCGATGTGCAGCACGGTCATGTCGTCGTCGGCATGCGTATTGAGACCGTCTCCGGCTTGCGCGGCGAGGGACTGCTTCACGACTTTGCCCTTGAGGTCGTGCACGACGTAGCCGTCGCGGTCCATGACCACGCTGCCCGTGGTGCCGAGGATGGCGGTGCCGCGCTCGCGACCATACGTGGTCAGGCCATTGCAGCTTTGGCCCTGCCAGATAATGGTCTTCCCCCCCGCGAACTCGAAGCAGGCTTCCTGGGTGTCGGGGAACTCCCAGTCGTCGTCGAAGTGATAGCGGCCCCCGACCGAGGTGACGCGGATCGGGTAGTCCACGCCCAGGGCCCAGCGGGCGACGTCGATCTCGTGGGTGCCGTTGTTGCAGATCTCGCCCGTGCCCCACAGCCGGAACCAATGCCAGTTGTAGTGGATGACGTTGTCGCGGTACGGGGTGTGGGGCGCCGGGCCCTGCCACAGCTCGTAATCGAGGTTCGCCGGCACGGGCGCGGGCTTGCCGCGTCCAATCGTGGCGCGGGTGTTGGCGTACCAGGCGCGTGCCAGGTAGGGCTGTCCGATCGCCCCTTCCTTAATTGCCTGCACGACCTCGATGGAGCGCGGCGCGGAGCGCTGCTGCGTCCCCATCTGCACTACGCGCTGGTGCTTGCGCTGCGCCTCGACCAGCAGCTCGCCTTCGCGCGCGTTGTGCCCGCACGGCTTCTCGACGTAGACGTGCTTCCCCGCCTGCATGGCGAGGAGCGCGGCCGGCGTGTGCCAGTGGTCGGGCGCCGCGATGACGAGCGCGTCCACGCTCTTGTCCTCGAGTGCCCGGCGGAAGTCACCGAGCCCCTTGGGGGCCTTGCTTTGAGCGCCCGCAACGTCGGTTACGGCCTTGGCCAGGACTTGTGCATCCACGTCGCACACGTAGGCCACTAAGGCGTTGGGCGTGCGGGCGAACGTCCGGCCCAACACCGCGCCGCGGCCGTTCAAGCCCATGACTGCGACGACGACCTGCTCGCTGGGCCGCGACACCAGGGACGATAACCCCCGCGGAGCGACCAGTCCGAGCCCCGCGGCGGAAGCGGTCTTCAGGAATTTGCGCCGTTTCATGGCACCCTCACCTTGATGCTGCGGAAATAGACCTCGTCCCCGTGATCCTGCAAGACGATGTGCCCCTTGCGCCGCTCCGCGAACCCAGGGATGGAGTGGTACTTGCTCGCAGCGAGCGCCGAGTCCATGCGCGCCGTGCCGAGCTCGAACTCCACGATCTTCTCGCCGTTGAGCCAGTGCTCGCCGTGGTTGCCGCGGAAGATCACCCGCGACTGGTTCCACTCGCCCACGGGGCGGAGGTGCTTCGCACCGGTCGGCGCCACGAGATCGTACAGCGCGCCGGCGCGGTGCGTCGGCATCTGCCCGTCGGGGTGGCGATCGTCATCCAGCATCTGGTACTCGAACCCCAACGCGGAATGATTCGGCGCGATGGCGCCCTGCGCGACCGCCGCGGGGGTCATCGCCCCGCCTTGCGCCACGGACAGCTCCTCGGAGACGTTGTACTTGACGCCGCTGTTCGCGCCCGGTGTGACCTTCCATTCCCAGCTCAGCTCGAAATCCCCGAACGTCTCCACGGTCATCAGGTCGCCGCCGTTCAGCGGGCGCCCATCCGCCACGCGGGGCACCTTGCCGCTCGCGATCTTCTTGATCGTGCCATCCACGATCCTCCAGTGTGCGGTGGGCACGGTGTCGTAGCCCAAGCCGCGCCACCCGGCGAGGGTACGGCCGTCGAACAGGAGGCGCCAGCCGGCGACGCGCTCGGCGGCGGTGAGCTGATTCGGCCGTGCTTCGGTGGCGCCGAAAGTAGTGGGACGCGTCTGGGCGCCGAGCGCCGAGGCGCAGGCCCCGAGCGCGAGGAGCCACCATCGATAGGCGATCATGTCCCCTCCGAAAGTCTCAGAGGTTGCCGCGCTTCAGCTCGGCCACCGCATAGTCGCAGGCGCGCGCGGTGAGCGCCATGTACGTGATCGACGGATTGACGCACGACGAGCTGGCCATGCACGCGCCGTCGGTCACGAACAGGTTGGGCACGTCGTGCGCCTGATTGTGCGCGTTCAGGACCGAGGTCCGAGGATCGCGCCCCATGCGGGCGGTGCCCATTTCGTGGATCGCCAGCCCGGGCTCTGCGCCGAGCGCACCCGCGCGATTCGCGTCATACGTCCGGACCTCTTTGCACCCTGCCGCTTCGAGCATCTCGGCCGCCGAGGCAGCCATGTCCTTCCGCATCGCTAGCTCGTTGTCGCTCCAGGTGCAGTGGACCCGCAACTGCGGGATCCCGAACTCGTCGGTCTGGTCAGCCAACTCGACGTAGTTGTCGGCGCGCGGCAGGCATTCGCCGAACCCGGTCAGGCCCATCGTCCAGCGCCCCGGGTCGTGCAGCTTGCGTTTCAGCTCCACGCCGAAGCCGGGCTCGCCTCCGCCGCGTGCCCAGCCCTGGCGGCTCGCGCCGCCCTGATAGCCGAACCCGCGCACGTAGTCGCTGCGGCGCGACGCGTCGTCCCCTAGGTTGCGGAACCGCGGCACGTAGATGCCGTTCGGGCGATTGCCCTGGTAGTAGTGGTCCAGCAGTCCCTCGATCACCCCGCTCGCGCCCACCCGGAAGTGGTGGTCCATGAGGTAGCGTCCGAGCACCCCGCTCGAGTTGGCGAGGCCGTTGGGGAATCGGGCCGACTTGGAGTTGAGGAGCACACGAGCGGTGGCGAGCGTCGAGGCGCACAGGAACACCAGACGGCCGGAGTACTCGCGCGTCTGCTTCGTGTTCGTGTCCACGACGCGCACGCCGGTCACCCGGTTCGTGGCCGCGTCGTAGATCAGCGAGTGTACCAGACTGTTGGGAAGGATCGTGAGCCGACCGGTCGCCCGCGCGGCGGGGAGCGTGGACGCCTGGGTCGAGAAATACGATCCCGTGGAGCAGCCCCGCTCGCAGGGGCCGCAGTAGTGGCAGGGCAGGCGGCCGTTCAACGCCTGGGTGAGGATCGCCACGCGGCCGATGGTGAGCCGCCGGTCGGGGAACGCGCGCTCGAGCCCGGCCTTCACGAACTTCTCGCCCCCGTTCATGTCCATCGGCGGCTGGAACTCGCCGTCCGGGAGCTGTGGCAGGCCCAGTTTCTCCCCGCTCACGCCGATGAAGCGCTCGACGTAGCTGTACCAGGGCGCCACGTCGGCGTAGCGGATCGGCCAGTCGACCCCATGCCCGTCGCGCAGGTTTGCCTCGAAATCGAGGTCGCTCCAGCGGTACACCTGCCGGCCCCAAATCAGTGACTTGCCGCCCACCTGGTCTCCCTGAATCCAGGTGAACGGCGTGTCCTCGACGTAGGGGTTCCGGTGATCCTTGATGAAGAAGTGCTTGACCGATTCGTGGAATTGGCCGGTGCGCGCCTGGATCGGATACTCCTGCGCGCCTTGCGTCCCCACGGCCAGGCGCGCGTTGCGCAGCGGGAACTGCCACGCCGGCTTGTGCTCCGTGACGTAGTCCTTGCGGTGCTCGACGTTGCGCCCGCGCTCGATCATCAGGGTCTGAAGCCCCCGCTCCGTCAACTCCTTCGCGGCCCAGCCGCCGGTGATCCCGGAGCCGATTACGATGGCGTCGTAGGAGATCATGACCAGGCCCGCCCGACCGACGCGTAGGGGATGTCGCCGCGATACACACCGAAGGGACTCACGTGCAGCTCCTGGGAGGCGCCGATCTCCGAGGTGTAATAGCCGACCAGCGTCAGCTCCTTCATGCGCCGGAAAAACCACCCGTCCTCGCCACTGCCCGATGCATAGGCCGCCGCGTCCATCTCGGTGAGCAACGCGATGCGCTGTTCAGGCGCGCACTGCACGAAGACGTTGCCGTGCGCGGACCGGGCGCGTCCGTCGACTGCCGTGAGCCCGGCCAGAAAGCGGTCGCGCTCCGTGGCCGCATAGTGGTCGGTGAGTAGCGTATCGACGAAGCGGTGCACGCCGGCCGTGCGGGCGCCCGGCGTGTCCGTCTGAGGAATGATGTGCTCGGCGAGGGTCGCGACGAGCTCCAGCTGGGCAGGGCTGAGGGTCCGCGGCGCCCACGCCGGCGATGCCGCCCAGGCGCGTCGCGTCGCCGGGCTGAGGACACCCGCGACCGTAGGAGCAGATATTGCGCCGCCCAACAGCAGCGCCACCTGCTCGAGCGCCTGGCGGCGACTGATCGTATCACGTCTCACGGCATGACTCCTTCTTCCCGATGGCAATCTCACGATAAACGAGCTTCTCGTTATCGGCGAGCCACCCTCCCTCCCTGTCTCGCTGTCCGGTCCTCACCCCCTGACCCCCTCTCCCTTCGGGAGAGGGGGAACTCACGACGTCCCCCCTCTCCGGAACGGAGAGGGGGGACAGGGGGTGAGGACTCCACGGAAAGGGGGTCAGGGGTGACGTCACCGCGTGAAGTCCCGGTAGTATGTCTCGATCTGCTCCGGCGTGGCGGCCCCGTTGAGGATGAGAATGCGGTGGCGGAACGTGGTGGACGCCCCCGGTGCGAGCCGGAAGTTCAGCTCTTCCTTCCCGTTGGTGAACGCCTTCCGGCCCAGCGGGTTGGCGGCGAACAGTCCGTAGCCACGGGCGTGCCAAAAGGTCGGGAAGCCGATGTTCTTTGGATGATCCAGGATGGCGAGCGTGACCGGCTCGCCCGCCACGACACCGGACAGCATCGTCCAGCGGCCGCGGGTGCCCCACACCGAGTCGCCGACGAGGCCCTCCGAGCTCCTGTATCGGCCGGTGACACCGTCGTTGTTGAGTACGGGGACGGTGGTCGAGTGCCCGCTGGCGTCCGTGAAGACCTCGGGTGTCGTAGACGGCTGCTCGAGCGAGCGGGTCACCCGCATGCCGAGGAGCCCGTCCTTCTCGTCCGCGAAGGTCACGGGTTGGCCGAGCGCCGTGAGTGTCGTGATCCGGTCCACGCCGCGCATGCCGTCCGCGGCGCGGAATACAAACCGGGTGTCTTCACGCAGCAGCGCCTGCCCCTCGTGATCCACCCATTCCGCGGTCACCTCGAGCACCCCCTGACCTGCTCCGCCCTCGGCGCGGCGCACCGAGCGATGCAGGATCGTGCCCATCTTGGGCGCGCGCGCCGCCGGAATGGCATCCGAGTTGTTCCAGAAGTCGAGGCCGTTCACGTCGCTGTAGGTGAACCACAGGCCGACGTGATGCGGGTGGTCCACCCGCTCGCCCGGTCGGGGCTCGAGCGGCCAGCCGCGCGTCACCACCGTCCCCGAGGCCGTGCGCAGCGGGTAGAGCGTCGGCTTCTTAAGCGTGGTCGGGTAGATGTATGCGGTGAAGGGCTTGCCGTCGACCAGCACGTCGACCCGGCGCTGGTCCTCGTGGGGCACCACGTCGACACGGAGCTTCAACCCCTGCGCGTGTAGGGGCGCAGCATGCTGCGCCCCTACCCACGTGAGGGCCAGACCCATCGACAACAGCAGCCAAGGGTGGCGCATGTTGATCCCGCGCCTCAGCCCATTACGATGTCGCGTTTGTTGTCGTCGAACATGACCTTGCGGCCGCTGTGCATCGCCGCGACGGTCATGCACAGCGCCACGGAGTGGTTGTAGCCGGCCTCGATGTCAGCGTTGGGCTGCTTGCGGGAGCGCACGCACTCCATCCAGTTCCGCACATTCGCGGTCGTGGACGAGTCGGCGCCGGTGTCGGCCGCGGTCTCCGCCGGCGCCAGCTCCGAGAGCCTGGTCGTGGGGAGCTGATTCGCCTTCATCCCCATCTCCGCCGCCGCCTTCTCGGTGAGGCCGCCGGTCGGCGTGATCTCGTTGGTGTCGAGATTCAGCATCCCGGCGTTCGAGTAGTACAGCTCCTTCGTGCCGCCCGCCGAGTTGGTCATGCGCGACGAATACACGACCTGGAAGCCCTTCGAGGGATCGTTGAGCGGGCCGTAGTCGAACACGATCGTGGCGGTGTCCCAGTTCTTCCTCCCGTCCTTCCACAGATAGACGCCGCCGTTGGCGACGACGCTGCGGGGGCGCGGCAGGTCGGTGAACCAGTGCACGGTGTCGATCTGGTGCACCATCCACTGGTCCGGGATGCCGGACGAGTAGGGCCAGAACAGGCGATACTCGAGGTATTTGCGCGGATCCCACGGCTCGAAGGGGAGATAGGCGAGAAACCGCTTCCAGTCGGTGTCCTGCTCCTTGATCGCGGCGACGAGCTGCGGCCGCCGCCAGCGGCCCGGCTGGTTCACGTTCCAGGTCATCTCGGCCATGACGATGTCGCCGAACTTCCCCGACCGGATGAACTCGTTGGCGAGCTGGTAGTTCTGGGCGCTACGGCGCTGCGTGCCGACCTGCACGACGCGGTTCGAGTTCTTCACCGCGTCGCGGATGGCGACGGCCATCTCCATGGTGTGCGCCAGCGGCTTCTCGATGTAGGCGTCCTGCCCGGCGCGCATCGCCTCGACACCGTGGTAGGCGTGCAGGAAGTCGGGGGTGGAGATCATCACCGCGTCGGTGGCCTTCGCGGCGTACATCTCCTCGTTGTTACGGAACAGCCGCGGCTTGGCGCCCGTCACCTTCTCGATCCCGGCGACGCCCTCGTCGCGCCGCCGGTTCCAGATGTCGGACACCGCGACGATCTCGAAGTTGAGCTCCTTGCCGACTTTGCCGAATGCGGGGAGGAGGGCCTGGCGGAAGCGATCGGAGAAGCCGACGATTCCGATCCGCACACGGTCGTTGGCGCCGAGGATTCTGGCGTAGCGTGCCGCCGGGAGCGCGGCGGCGGCCACCTTCAAGAACTCGCGGCGGCGCATCTGCGTCTGCTTCCTGGACATCTCCCCTCCTCGGGTCAAGAGTGTGGGCGACGGCGGCTGGCGGCGGACAGCCCGGCGAGCGCGCCGCGCATGTAGGCGAACGACTGCTTCATCCCCGGCAGCGGGTCATCAGCGTCGATCTCGTACTCGAGGTTGACGTAGCCCCGGAAGCCGATCGCCTCGAGCTGCTGGAAGATCTCGGCGATCGGGATCACTCCCTCGCCGACAATGCACTGGCTCCCCTTCGCCGTCAAATCGCGCAAGTCCTTGGCGTGCATGTCGAGCAGTCGCGGCCCGGCGTCCGCCACCGCCTGCACGACGTCGGTGGCCGTGCGTACCGTGTGCCCGATGTCGATGCAGAGTCCCATCCGCGGGTCCATGTTCTTGACGTGCTTCAGCGCGTCGTACGGGGACGGGAACCGCTTGTCCTCCGGCCCGTGGTTGTGGATGGCGACCTTGATGTCGTACTGCTTCGCGAAGCGCTCGATGCGAGGCAGCGTCTGCGGGTCCGCGTGGGCGGTGATGAGCGGCATGCCGGCCGCTTTAGCGTACCTGAAGTACTTCTCCACGTCTGCGTCGGTGTCCTGCTCGAAGGTGATCACGCCGCCACCCACGATCACGAGCCCGGCCGCCTCGATCTCCTGCCGTGCCGCTGCAAGCTCGGCGGGGGACAGCTCGAACGGCAGGTGCACCGACTTGAGGTTGATGTAGCGCGCGCCCAGCGTTTTCGCCATGGCGATGGCCCTGTCCCGCGGGAAGTTGCGGAGCGAGTAGCTGGCGACGCCGAGCCTCACCCCCTCTTCCACTCTCCAGTCCTCACCCCCTGACCCCCTCTCCGGTTCGGAGTCCTCACCCCCTGACCCCCTCTCCCTTCGGGAGAGGGGGAATTCGGGGGTGAGGACGGAGGCCGCCGCTATGGTCACAAAGCGACGCCGCGACAGGCGTGGCTCGGACATCAGTACCCCGGGTTCTGCGGGAAGGGCGTAGTCGTTCGGTCGATCTGCGTCTGCGGGATCGGCCGCAGCACATGGAACGGTTGGATGTTGCTCTTCGCGTCCGGGTTGTACGCCTTTACCCGCTCGAGCAGCTTGTGGGTGCGCACCAGGTCGAACCACCGCATCGTCTCGCCCGCCAGCTCCCGAGCTCGCTCGTTCAAGATCTCGTCGAGCGTGAGTTGGTCCACAGTGCGCTCCATCTCGGCTTCGTGCTGCGGGATGGCGGCGCGCCGCCGTACCGCGTTGAGGTAGGGAAGCCCCTCGGCCGGCCGACCGTCCCGCAGCAAGGCCTCGGCCGCGATCAAGTACGTCTCCGCGAGCCGGAAGAGGAGATAATCCCTCGAGCCGCGCGTTTCGTTGACGCTGAGCCGGAAGGGGTCTTCGAACTTGTTCAGCGACGGGAAGATCCGGTTGCTGTACGTCTTTGGCGTGTACACCCGGTACGGCCTGGTCTTCGCCAAGACGGTGTCGGCGTCCGTGGTCGAGACGTACACCGCTGTGTCCCCCAGCCGGAACTTGAGCGCGCCGCTCGCGTCGCGCGGGATCGTCGTTACGTTGTTGGCGTACCACACACGCTTGAACTGGGCGTCATAGCGCGCGTCCTTGGTGCGGTCGTACAGGCCCAGCAGGAACGTGGTGGGCCGGAACCGTTTGAACGGGCGGCCGTTGGCGATGTCGCGGAGCATCCCGGGCAGCACGTCGTACTCCATCAGGAAGTACAGGTGCCCCGTGTTGCCGGGGCCGGTGGTCAGGGGATCCATGGTGTACTGGATCGACCAGATGACCTCCGCGTTCCGCTCGTTGTTGAACGCGAACACGTCGGCGAACCGGGGCAGCAGCTGGTATTGGCCGGAGTTGATGACCCGGAGCGCGTAGTCCGCCGCGTTCGCGAAATCGCCGGCCTGCTGCTTCGCCGCCTCGTCGGCCACGGCGTTCGTATCGCGGAGACGCGTCAGGTAGACCTTGGCCATCAGATGCTGCACCGCCCCTTTGGTCACGCGCCCATAGTCTTTCGTCACGTAACCCAGATTCGCTTCGGCGTAGCGCAGGTCACTCAAGATCTGCTCATAGACCGTATCGACCGGGACGCGCGTGAACTCGGTGCTCGGCGTCGTCGTCTCCGTCAGCTGCAGGGGTAGCGGCCCGTACATCTGGACCAGGACGAAATAATAGAGCGCGCGCAGGAAGCGGACTTCGGCCAGCCGTTGGGCTTTGACGCTCGAATCCATCTGCACGACGGGCGCCTGGCCGATCGCGGCATTGGCGGTGTTGATCGCCCGATAAAAGTCGTTCCAGGTGCCGCTGAAGTAATCCACCGTGGGGTTCAGCTGCGACGTGTAGTCGTTGATGAACTTGTAGCTCCCGTCGGCCCCCTTGGTGTAGATGTCCGTGCCGAATTCGCTCACCGTAAAGCCCCGCTCCTGCGCCCAGAAGCTGCGCAGCGGCTCGTACGTGGCGTTGACCAGCGCCTGAAACGCGGCCTCCGTGCCGTAGGCTCCCGGCGTCAAGCCGGAAATGACGTCTTCATTCAGGTCCATGCAGCCGGCGAGGCCCGCCAGCAGCACCGCGCCGAGCACCACGCCAGTTGGCTTGCTCATGGCTCCTCCCGCCGGTTACAGGCCTACCGTGAGGCCGGTTAAGACCGTCCAGTAGCCCGGCACACCGGCGCTGGTGCGCGACTCCGGGTCGAGGCCCTGAAAGTCGGTGAACAGGAACGGATCGAGCGCCGTCATGTAGACACGCAGCGAGCGGCCGCGGAACGGACCGAGCCGCGCGCCCGGCACGGTATAGCCCAGTGTGATGCTGCGGATGCGGACGAACGACCCATCCTCGAAGCCCATCGCGCTGTTGAACGGCGGGAATTCCTGATCGACGTTGGGCCGGGGATTGGTGTTCGAGGGGTTGGTCGGCGTCCAATAGTCCACGGCCAGGTTGTTGTAGCGGCCCGCCAGCACGTTGTTGTCCTTGACGAACTGGTCGTTCACCATGAAGCCCCAACGGGCGACCGCCATGATCGACAGGTCGAGGCCCTTCCAGTCGAAGTGGCTTGTCAGGCTTCCCGTCCAGTCGGGGAAGCCGGTGCCGAGAATGACCCGGTCGTTTGCGTCGATCTTGCCGTCGCCGTTCTGGTCGACGATGCGAATCTCCCCGGGCTTCCGCCCGTACCGCTTCGCTTCGAGGGAGTCCTGCAGCTGCCAGATACCGGCGAACTTGTAGTCGTAGTAGACCTGGATGGGGTAGCCGATGAACCAGCGGTTCCCCACGTCGTCCTTGTAGCCGCCGTACAAGCTGACGATGCGATTGCGGTTCATCGCCCAGTTGAGCTGCGTGGTCCACCCCAGTCCATGCCAGTTCCGGAGCAGCTCTGTCGACAGCGCCACCTCGGCCCCGTAGTTCCGGGTCGCCCCGACGTTTTGCAGAATGCTCGAGTAGCCGTTCGTGCCGGCGAGCTGCCGCGCCATCAGCAGGTGGTCCGTGGAGGAACGGTAGACATCCACCGATCCGTTGACCCGGCCGCTCAGCAGGCCGAACTCCAGCCCCACGTCCACCTGGCCGGTCCGCTCCCAGGTAAGATCCGGGTTCACCAGGGTGCCGGGGCGGTACCCCACCGCCGGCTGGTCAGCGAACGAGTACATCGTGCGCGTCAGCGATCCTTCCGTCTGATAGGGATCGATCGCGGTGTTGCCGGTTTGTCCATAGCTGACCCGCAGCTTCAGGTCGGAGAACAGATTGGCCCGCCGAACGAACTCTTCGTCGCCGAGCCGCCAGGCTAGCGCGACCGAGGGGAACAGCTGGTACTTGTGTCCCGGAGCCAAACGCGAGGAGCCGTCCAGGCGACTCGTCAAGGTGAGGAGATAGCGATCCTTGAGCGCGTAATTGACCCTTGCCATGTAAGACTGAAGTTTCCAGTCCGTCAGATTGCTGGACACGCCCAGGATGCGGCCGGCCGACCCCAAGTCGTAGAACTGCTGCTGCTCGTACGGCAGCCCGGTCACGCTCGTGACCTGATCCTCGAGCTGCTGCCGCTGGATGCTGTACAGCAGCGTCGCCTCGACACGCTGAGCCGAGCCCAAGCTGTGCCGTAAGGTCAGAATGTTGTCCAGGGTGTAGGCGACGGTCCGATTCTGCTGCAGCGACGCGTTGGCGCCACTGCCCTGCATCGCCTGCGTCTCGGCCCCCCAGAACTGACCGCGGCGGAAAAACGTCAGGTCGGCGCCGAAGTTCACCCGCCAGTTGAGCCACTCGGTCAGGTTGTAGTCGGCGAACAGCGTACCGAACACCCGGGTGCGCGCCCGGTCGTCCTTCTGGTTCTGGATGTCGGAAAGCGGGTTCACGCGCTGCCCGTCGGGCGTGGGCTTGAAGATGAGGTTCCCCGCGCTGTCGAAAGGCATCCCGAGCGGGTCGTTGCCCAGCGCCTCGCTGTAGACCCCGTCGCCTCTGCCGAGCTGCTGGTCGCTGCGAACGGCGTTGGTGGAGGTGCCGACTCGCAGGCGGGGGCTCAGCCGATAGTCGAAATTGAGGCGCGCCGACCACCGCGTGAAGTCCTGGCCCTTCACGATTCCCCGCTGATCGAACTTGCTGCCGCTGAGCGCGAACCGGCTCTTGTCGTCGCCGCCGGCGATGCGCACCTCGTTGTTGACCTGCTGCCCCTCTTGCAGCACGAGATCCTGCCAATCCGTCCACTGGCCGGCCTTGAGCGACGCGATCTCCACCGGCCAGAAGAGCGCGGCGTCGCCGGCGTCGCACACGGCGACGCCGCTGGGGCACTGGTACTTCCCCACCGTCCGGCTTGCCTCTCGCTTGAACTCGGCGAACTGCGGGCCGTTCATCATCTGCATCCGTCGCGACGCCTGTTGCACGCCGAAATACGTATCGTAGGTAATGGTCGTCGCGCCGGCCTTGCCCTGCCGGGTGGTAATGAGCACCACGCCGCTGGCGCCCCGCGAGCCGTAGATCGCCGTGGCCGATGCGTCCTTCAAGACTTCGATCGACTCGATGTCGTTCGGGTTCAGGTCCCCGATCCCCCCGGACATCGGGATCCCGTCGAGCACGTACAGCGGATCGTTGGAGGCCGTCAGCGAGCGCTCTCCCCGGACCCGGATGCTGATGCCGTCCCCCGGCTTGTTACCGGTGGTGATGATATCCACGCCGGCCACGCGGCCTTTGAGGGCGTCGACGGCGTTCGCCTTCGGGACGGCCGTCACGTCTCCGCCCGATACCGAGGTCACGGAGCCCGTCACATCCTTGCGGGCCTGCGTGCCGTAACCGACGACCACGACCTCGGAAAGGGAGATGGCCAGCAGCTGCAGTTGGAAATCCGCGGTGGCCGTCGCTCCGGCGGTCACGACCACGCCGGCGACCTCCACTGGCGTGTGCCCGATCAGTTGGGCACGCAGCCGGTACGTCCCGGGAGGCACGAGGGCGATCGTGTAGCGGCCGTCCGGCCCGGCGGTGGCGCCGAGCGCGGTGCCCGCAATGGTCACGCGCGCCTCCGCCAAGGGGGCCCCAGTCTCTTGGGCTGTGATGACGCCCCCAATCGTGCCGGTTTCGGTGGCGCCGCCGTTCGTCCCCGCCTCTTGAGCGCGGGCGATGTGGAGCGGCAACAGCACGAATAGCGGTAGGAGCAGAGGCGAAAGGCGTTTCGCGGATGCGGCGGGAGAACTGCGACGGGACCAGCGGATTGCGCCTGGCAGCCAGACGGCGGGATGGCTGCGACCTTGCATGGGACCCTCCGAGTCGACGGACGCGCGTTGCAGTGAGCGACCGCAAAGCGTGTGCCCTACGTGTGACGCCGCTCACCCCAAGAGGGAGCGACTGCGACGCGGTGGTCTCGTGGCGGGCGGCGAGCGCAGGTTTGCAGCACGAAGTTTTCGGGCGAGGCTCCTATCCTGCAAGTGTTGCGAGCGCGCAACGGTGGCCTCAAGCCCCCGGTGCGGCGCCCAACGCTACCGCCGCTCCTGCGCGCGCCGAGCGATACAGTGCTTGCACCAGCTCGACGCTGCGGCGCCCCTCGCGGCCGTCACAGAGCGGCCGCGCGCCCGTGCGGATCGCGCACAGGAAGTCCTCGAGCACCCGGCGGTGCCCCCGCACGTCCGACACTACGGGAGACGTGGCGCTGGCATTGGTGCTGCCCGCTTCGGCCGGCGGTGGGTGCTGCGGCGCCCGGAGCTGGACGGAGACGACCCGGTCGTGCTCGACGATGACGGTTCCCTCCGAGCCCGTGAGCTCGACGCGCCGCGGGAATCCCGGGAATGTCGAAGTGGCCGCCTCGAGCGTGCCGATGGCGCCGCCGGCGAACTCGAGACACGCGACCGCCGTGTCTTCCACCTCGATGTCGTGGAGCGCGGTGCGCGTGCTGGCGTAGACACGCGCGACGTCCCCGAGCAGCCACAAGAGCAGGTCGACGGAGTGAATCGCCTGATTCATCAGCGCTCCCCCGCCGTCGAGCGCCCACCTCCCGCGCCACGCGGAGCCGGCGTAGTATTCCGGCGGCCGGTGCCACTTCACGCGCGCCGACACCAGGATCGCGCTGCCGAGCGCGCCTGTCGCGAGGAGATTCTTGAGCCAGACGAGGTGGGGCGCGGTGCGGTCTTGGAAGATCACGCCCAACGTCACGCCGGCGCGGTCGCACTCGTCGATCAGCGCGTCGATGCGTTCGGTGGTGACGTCGAGAGGCTTCTCCACCAGCACGTGCAGCCCCTCTCGTGCGGCGGCCCGCGCGTGCTCGGCGTGAAGGCCCGACGGCGTTCCCACGAGCACGGCGTCCATCGGCCGGTGTCGCACGAAGCCCTCGAGGTCTCGGTAGGCCCGCCCGCCGTAGCGAGTAGCCATGGTTGATGTCTTTTCCGGATCGCGCCCCCAATACGCCACGAGCTCGACGCCGGGCGTCTCCCGCGCCGCGCGCGCGTGCGTGTCGCTGATGTTGCCCCCGCCGAGAATACCGATGTGGACGGTCATACTCGGTACATGGCACGGCTGGCGCATGTTTTGCAAGGTCGGACAGGTGGGCGCCCGATCATGACGCATACCGCGAACGACGCGCGCGACGCGATCGACCGGCGCGAGGCGTTGCGGCGCGCCGCCCTCCTGCTCGGGGGCGCCCTCGCCGCGCCTACGATCGCCGGCGTGCTCGCCGGGTGCGAGGCACGCCGCGTCGCCGACAGCGCCTGGACGCCCCGCGCGCTCACGCCGGCCCAGGCGGAGCTGGTCGCCACCGTCGCCGAGCACATCCTCCCCGAGACCGACACGCCGGGCGCCCGGGCCGTGGGGGTGCACCGCTTCATCGACGCGATGCTCGCGGAGTCCTATCCCACCGAGCAGCGGCAGCGCTTCCTGGCGGGGCTCGGCGACGTCGACGCCCGAGCGCAACGAACATGCGGCCGCCCGTTCCTGCGATGCGGCGCTGCCGAGCAGCGCGCGTTGCTCGAGCAGCTGGATCGCGAGGCGTTCGGCGCGACGGGGGGAACGCCTGACGAGCCCGACGTGCCCTTCATGCGCACGATGAAGGAGTTGACGCTGCTGGGCTATTACACCTCCGAGATCGGCGCCACGCGGGAACTGCACAATGCCCCGGTCCCGGGCCGCTTTGAGGGGTGCGTCCCGCTCGCACAGGTCGGTCGCACGTGGGCCGTGTGAACGAACCGTACGACGCCATCGTCGTCGGCTCCGGCATCACCGGCGGCTGGGCCGCGAAGGAGTTGTGCGAACACGGACTGCGGACGCTGGTGCTGGAGCGCGGCCGCCACGTGGAGCACGGCAAGGACTACATCACCGAGTGGCTGCAGCCCTGGCAGTTCCCCTTGCGCGGCCGCGGCGACCAGGAGCTGTACGAGCGCGACTACCCGATCCAAAGCAAGAACTACGCGTTCGGCGAGGCGACCCGACACTTCTTCGTGAACGATCGGGAGCACGCCTACGTCACTCCCGACGACAAGCCGTTTCGCTGGATCCGCGGCTACCAGCTGGGCGGGCGCAGCCTCATCTGGGGTCGGCTGTGCTGGCGTTGGAGCGACCTCGACTTCGCCGCCAACCTGCGCGACGGCCACGGGGTCGATTGGCCGATCCGCTACCACGACCTGGCGCCCTGGTACGGTCACGTCGAGCGGTTCATCGGCGTGAGCGGGGAGCGGCTCGGCCTCGCGCATCTGCCGGACGGCCAGTTCCTGCCGCCGTGGGAAATGAACTGTGCCGAGGGGCTCGTGCGGCAGGGCATCGAGCGTGCGTTCCGCGGGCGGCGCATGACAGTGGCGCGGGTTGCCAACCTGCCCCGGGCGCACAACGGCCGCGGCCCCTGCCAGGCGCGCAACCAGTGTGCGCGCGGCTGCAGCTACGGAGGCTACTTCTCGAGCTTGAGCGCTACGTTGCCGGCCGCGCGTCAGACCGGCAAGCTCACCGTCGTCACCGACGCGATCGTGCACAGCGTCAGCTACGACGAGCGGAGCAACCGCGCCGTGGGCGTGCGCGTGATCGACGCGCACACCAAGGCGACGCGCGAATACGCCGGGCAGCTGATTTTCCTGTGCGCCTCGACCCTCGCCACCGCGCAGATCCTCCTGAATTCGAAGACGGCGCGCTTCCCGACCGGTCTGGCCAACTCGAGCGGCGAGCTGGGCCACAACCTGATGGACCACATCTCCAAGGCCGGGGCGCGCGGCGTCGTGCCCGGTCTACTGGACAAGTACGTCTACGGCCGGCGGCCCACCGGGACGTACATCCCGCGCTTCCGGAATCTCGGTGTGCAGGGGGAGGCGCACGTCGGGTTCCTGCGCGGCTACGGAATCCAGGCGGCGGCGGGTCGGGAGGGCTGGGCGCGCGGCGCGGCGGAGCCGGGACTGGGAGCGGACTTGAAGCAGCGGCTGCGCGAGCCGGGACCGTGGAGAATCACGCTGCAGGGCTACGGCGAGTGCCTGCCGCGTCACGAGAACTATGTGGATCTCGACCCGGAACGGAAGGACCAGTGGGGGATCCCGCTGCTGCGCGTGCACTGCGCCTGGAGCGAGAACGAGCGGGCGATCCGTGCGGACGTGAAGACTCAGGCCGCCGAGATGCTGGAGGCTGCCGGGTGCACGAACGTCGAGACGTACGACGACGACGGGCCACCCGGCTTCAGCGTGCACGAGATGGGGACCGCCCGCATGGGCAGGGACCCGAGGACGTCGGTGCTCAACGCGCACAACCAGGCGCACGACGTGCCGAACCTCTTCGTCACCGACGGTGCCTGCATGGCCAGCTCATCGTGCGTCAATCCGTCGCTCACCTACATGGCCCTCACCGCGCGCGCCGTGGACTACGCTGTGAACGAACTGAAGCGCCGTAACCTGTGACTCAGCCCCAGCCCCCGCGTGCCGCACAGGTACGGGTCGCCGCGACGTCGTTCCTGGCGCTGTTCTCGATCGTCGGGATCGCGCTCTACGGCCTGCCGTTCTTCTACGACTTCATGGTGCGCGAGTTCGGCTGGTCGCGGGCCCAGGTCACGTCCGGGAATGCGCTCAGTAAGCTCGTCGTCGGCCCGTTGTTCGGCTTCCTGGCCGGCTGGCTGGTGGACCGGTTCGGCCCGCGCCGCCTCATGGTGGCGGGGATCCTCATGGCGGGGATCGCCCTGGTGGGGCTGGGATCGATCCACTCGCTGACCGGCTTTTACGTTTTCTATCTCTTCAATGCCCTGGGCTACGTGTGCGGCGGCCCGCTCCCGAATCAGGTGCTGTTGTCGCGCTGGTTCACGCGGGCGCGCGGGCGCGCTATGGGGTTCGCGTACTTGGGGATCGGCATCGGCGGTGCCGTCGTGCCGTTCCTGGCGGTGTGGCTGACGCGGGCCGTCGACTGGCACGGCGCGCTGCAGGCGCTGGGCGTGCTGATCGTTCTCGCCGCGCTGCCCATGGCACTCTTCGTCCGCGAGGCGCCGCCGGCGGCAGTGAGCACCTCGAGCCCCGACCCCCGAGTTCCGGGCCCCGCTGCCATCGGCCCGGTATTCCGCTCCCCCGCCTTCTACCTACTCCTGGCCGGGAGCATGTGCTCGATCGCCGCGGTCGGCGGGACGAACCAGCACCTGAAGCTCTTCCTGAGCCTCGATCACGGGTACTCGCAGGCCGCGGCGGCACAGGTCGCGTCGCTGGTGCTGGTGTCGAGCCTGGCCGGCCGCCTGGGCATGGGGTGGCTGGCGGACCGGCTCCCCAAGAAGTACGTGATGCTGTTGATCTACGCGCTCGTCGCGTCGGCGATCCCCGTGCTCTTCCTGACGGGCACGCCCGGAGCGGTCTACCTGTTCGCCCTCGTCTTCGGGATCGGGCTGGGCGGCGAGTACATGGTCATCCCGCTCATGGCCGCCGAACTGTTCGGGGTGCGTGTGCTGGGGCGCGCGATGGGCGTCGTTCTGACGGCCGACGGCGTCGCCGAGGCGCTCGCGCCCGTGCTCGTGGGGCGGATGCGCGACGTGACGGGGAGCTACGCCACCGGATTTGCGGCAGTGATCGGCTTTGCGCTCGCGGGCGCGATCGCCGTCGCGTTCCTGCCGCGTACCCCATCCCCTGTCCCCCGTCATGTAGGGGCGCAGCATGCTGCGCCCCTACATGCGCCCCCAGGGAGGGGCTGATGGCGAGGCGACGCATCGGCATCATAATGAACGGCGTCACCGGCCGCATGGGATTGAACCAGCATCTGGTTCGTTCCATCGTCGCCATCCGGCAGCAGGGCGGGGTAGCGTTGCCGGGCGGTGAGCGGCTGCTCCCCGACCCGATCCTCGTCGGGCGGAACGAGGCCAAGCTCCGGGCAGTCGCCGACGCGCATGGTATCGAGCGCGTGTCGACCGACCTGGATGCCTGCCTCGCGAATCCAGCGGACCCGATCTACTTCGACGCAACGCTGACGTCCGTCCGCGCCGACCACGTGCGGCGGGCCATCGCCCTGGGCAAACACGTCTACTGCGAGAAGCCGCTGGCGACCACGACGGCCGAAGCGCTCGAGCTGCTGCGTCTCGCCCAGCGCCGCGGGGTGAAGCACGGCATCGTACAGGACAAGCTTTTCCTCCCCGGCATCCGCAAGCTCAAGCGTTTGGTCGACGCAGGCTTCTTCGGCCGCATCCTGAGCGTGCGCGGCGAGTTCGGCTATTGGGTGTTCGAGGGCGACGACCCCCCGGCGCAGCGCCCGTCGTGGAACTACAAGAAGGAAGAGGGCGGCGGGATCATTCTCGACATGTTTGCGCACTGGCGCTACCTGCTCGACCACACGTTCGGAACGCTCAAGGCGGTGCAGTGCACCGGCACGACCCACATCCCCGAGCGCGTGGACGAGCGCGGCCGGCGCTACGCCGCATCGGCAGACGACGCCGCGTACGCCACGTTCGTGCTGGCCGGCCCTGCCGGCGATATCGTCGCGCAATTCAACTCCTCGTGGGCGGTGCGCGTGTACCGCGACGACTTGCTGCAGATCCAGGTCGACGGCACGCTCGGCAGCGCCGTCGCCGGCCTGCGGAGCTGCAAGACGCAGACTCGCACCGCCACACCGCGGGCGGTGTGGAACCCCGACGTGCCGAACCCATTCGACTTCTATGCCGAGTGGCAAGAGATCTCCGACGACGGGCCATCCGACAACGCCTTCAAAGTGCAGTGGGAGATGTTCCTGCGTCACGTCGCGGCGGACGCGCCATTCCCGCACGATTTCTGCGAGGGCGCGAAGGGCGTGCAGCTCGCAGAGCTGGCGCTCCAGTCGTGGGCCGAGCGTCGGTGGATCGACGTGTCGCCGCTGGAGGCTCCGCCCGCGCAGGGTGTAGGGGCGCAGCATGCTGCGCCGCTACACCGGGGGTGACGCGATGCTACCCACTCTCCGGCTGCCGCGCCCCGACGGCACGCTCGAACCGTACGTCATGCGGGAGCCCGTCGTCTGGACTGCTCCCACGGGACCGATCCAGAGCCGGGTCGCGTACGCCGCGGCGCACGTCGTGTGCGACCCGCTCGCCGACTGCGATCCGCTCTCGCAACCGCGGCTCGACTGGGAGGCCACGCTTTCCTACCGTCGTTACTTGTGGTCCTTCGGACTGGCCGTCGCCGAGGCGATGGACACAGCACAGCGCGGCATGGGGCTGGGCTGGCCGGCGGCGCGCGAGCTCATCCGCCGCTCGTCGGGCGAGGCACGGGCGACCGGCGGAATGATCGCGTTCGGTGCCGGCACCGACCATTTGCTGCCGGGTGAGCGAGTGACGCTCGACGACGTCGCGCGCGCCTACGAGGAGCAGGTCGGCTACGTCGAACGGCACGGGGGACGGGTGATCCTGATGGCGAGCCAGGCGCTGGCGCGGGCGGCGCGCGGGCCGGACGACTACCGCCGGGTGTACGGAACGATTCTCCGGCAGGCGAGCCGGCCCGTCATTCTCCACTGGCTGGGGGACATGTTCGACTCGGAACTCGCCGGCTACTGGGGGACGCGAGACGTGCGGGCGGCCATGCACGTCTGCCTCGACGTGATCCGCGAGCACCACACCAAGGTCGACGGCATCAAGATCTCGCTGCTCGACGCGGAGCGCGAGATCGAGATGCGCGCGCTCCTCCCTGACGGGGTGCGCATGTACACGGGCGACGACTTGAACTACGACCGGTTGATACTCGGCGAGGGGGGGGCGGGGGGGGCGGGAGACGGTCATCGGCACAGCGACGCGCTGCTGGGGATCTTCGACGCGATCGCGCCCGCTGCGTCGGCCGCGCTGCAGGCCTTGGACCGGGGCGACGTGGCCGGGTACCGCCGGGCGCTCGCGCCCAGCGTCGCGCTGTCGCGCCACATCTTCCAGCCCCCCACGTACGCGTACAAGACGGGCGTCGTGTTCCTGGCGTATCTGAACGGCCACCAGACGCACTTTCGGATGCTCGGGGGGGCCGAGAGCTGGCGCTCCGTGCCGCATCTGGCCGAGCTGTTTCGGCGCGCGGACTGTGCCGGGCTGCTCGGCGATCCGGAGCGCGCCGCGGAGCGGATGCGGCGACTGCTGGCGCTCGCGGGGGTGGAGTGAGGCCTTCACTCCCTGAGCCGATTAGGTCCTCACCCCCTGACCCCCTCTCGTTCGGGAGAGGGGGAACTCACGGCGTCCCCCCTCTCCGGAACGAGAGGGGGACAGGGGGTGAGGACAGCGAACAGAGAAGGGGCCAGGGGGTGAGGACGCCCAAAGGAAACGGGGGCCAGTGAGGACGGCGCCGACTGCAAACCCGGGTGCAAGCCTAGGGTCCCCCGCGATCGACCGGCTCAGCCTGAACCAGATCACCGCCGAGCGGGCGAGCCTCAAGGACGCCGTCGAAGCGTGTGCACGTCACAGCGTACCGTACATCGCCGTGTGGCGCCACAAGCTGGCCGAGACGGGACTCGACCGGGCCGTGCGCATGGTCCGCGATGCCGGCCTCTCCGTGTCGAGCGTGTGTCGAGGGGGGATGTTCCCGGCATCCACGCGCGCGGAGCGGGAGGCGCGCATCGAGGACAACCGCCGGGCGGTCGACGAAGCCGCAGCGCTCGGCGCGGAAGTGCTCGTGCTCGTGTGCGGGGCGGCGCCCGACAAGGACATCGCCGCCGCGCGCCGCATGGTCGCGGACGGCATCGCGGCGCTCGCGCCCTATGCCGGGGACCGCGGCGTGCGACTCGGCGTCGAGCCGATGCACCCCGCGTTCGCGGCCGAGCGTTCCTGCATCACGACGCTGCGCGAGGCGCGCTGCCTGGCAGAGCGGTTCGATTCCGCGACCGTCGGCCTCGTGGCTGACGTCTATCACATCTGGTGGGACCCCGACCTCGACGACGAGATCGCGCACGCGGCGGGACGGATCGTGGGCTTCCACGTCTCCGATTGGCTGGTGCCCATGCAGGCCGTCCTGATGAACCGGGGCATGATGGGCGACGGCGTCATTGAGGTGCGGCGCATCCGTGAGGCGGTCGAGCGCGCCGGTTACGTGGGCCCGATCGAGGTTGAGATCTTCAACGAGGCGGTGTGGAGTATGCCACTCGATGTGTTGTTGCCGCTGGTGAAGGAGAGGTATCGCGCGTGCGTGTAGCGCCGGTCTGATGGCTGAGAGACGGGACTTCCTCCGAAGCTTGGCCGCGTTCGCGGCGACCCCGGGATCGCGGCGAAGTGTAGGGGCGCAGCATGCTGCGCCCCTACCGACACCGGGTGTGACCGGGGGGCCAACCGATCGCGAGTATTGGCTCGACGTGCTGACACGCCTGGCGCAGCCCGTGCTGACGAACCTCGCGCAGGGACGGCTGCGCCAGCGGATGCCCGTGGAGACCGCGCCGGCCGGGAACCCGGAGCGCCGCGACTACACGCATCTCGAGGCCGTCGGGCGATTGTTCACCGGGATCGCGCCGTGGTTGGAGCTGGGCGGCGAGGCGTCGCCTGAGGGCGAGCTGCGGCAGCGCTACGCCGACCTGGCCCGGCGAGGTCTCCGCGCCGCAACGGACCCGCGCTCGCCCGACGTTCTGAACTTCGCTCGCGGCCGACAGCCGCTCGTTGACGCGGCGTTCCTCGCGCACGCGATCGTGCGCGCGCCGCGCGAGCTGTGGCAACAGCTCGATGGTGAGACGAAGCACAACGTGGTCACCGCGCTCAAGTCCACGCGGGGCATCCGGCCGTCGCTGTCCAACTGGCTGATGTTCAGCGCGATAATCGAAACCGCGCTGAGCATGATGGGGGAGGAGTGGGACCGCACGCGCGTGGACTATGCCCTCACCCAGCACGAGCAGTGGTACAAGGGGGACGGGGTGTACGGGGACGGGCCATCGTTTCATTGGGACTACTACAACAGTTTCGTCATCCACCCGATGCTGCTGGACGTGCTCCGCCTGGTGGGGACGACCGCACCGGAGTGGCAGAGACTCATCGACCCGGTGCTGCAGCGCGCACGTCGCTATGCCGCGATTCAGGAGCGCATGATCTCGCCCGAAGGCACCTTCCCTCCGATCGGGCGTTCGCTCGCGTATCGCTTCGGCGCGTTTCAGCTGCTTGCGCAGATGGCGTTGCGGCGCCAGTTGCCCGAGGGCGTGACTCCGGCGCAGGTGCGCTGCGGCTTGACGGCGGTGATTCGCCGGATGATCGAGGCGCCCGGCACGTTCGACGCCCAGGGGTGGCTCACCATCGGGTTCTGCGGACACCAGCCGAGCATCGGCGAAGGCTACATCTCGACGGGGAGCGCGTACCTCTGCGCGGCCGGCCTGCTCCCGCTCGGCCTGCCTGCGACGGACGAGTTCTGGTCGGCTGCCCCCGCGGACTGGACGGCCCGGAAGGCGTGGGGTGGAGAGAATGTGACCCCCGACCACGCGATCTGACGCCATGATCCTGTGTCTCACGCTGCTCGCGCTACAGACGCCAGCGGCACCCGCGGCACGGGTCGATTGGGCCGCGTTTCTCGCGCGCCACGATCTCGTGTGGGACCGTCTCCCCACGCGATGGGGCGAGAGCGCGTTCATCGGCAACGGGCGTCTCGGTGCCACGATCGACGCGCAAGGAGGGGTGCTCGGCTGGACCATCAACCGCACCGACTTCGTCCATGATCAGTCGCGCTACCCCATCGGACGCGTCGTGCTGAAGACCGCCGGAACAGTGCAGGGAGGCACCGTCCGATTGACGCTGTGGGACGCCGAGGCGAGCGGCACGGTGACCACCGATCGGGGAGAGGTACGCTGGCGCAGCCTCACCGCCGCTCAGCCGTCGGTGATCGTCATCGTGCTCGAGGGACGGGGCGGCGAGCGGGAGGGCGCCGTGGATCTTGACTGGGCGCCGGCCGAGGCTCGGCCGCCGCGTAAAGTGGCTCGGAAGGAGGCGTTCGCACCCGAGGACCTGCATCCGCCGCCGACCGTCTCGCGCTCGCGAGCGGAGATCACGAGCGTGCAGACGTTCATCGGGGGCGGGGCCCACGCCGAGTCGATTGTGTCCTCACCCCCTATCCCCCTCTCCGTTCCGGAGAGGGGGAACGCGGGGGATGGCCTTAGTTCCCCCTCTCCCGAGGGGAGAGGGGGTCAGGGGGTGAGGACCAAAGGGGCTCAGGTGAGGACATTCTACGTCAGCATCGGCCAGGGCCCCACCGACCGCGAAGCTCTCGCCGAGGCTCGTGCGGCGACCAGCGAGGCGGCCCGGCTGGGGGTCGCGAGACTGACTGCGGCGCACCGCAAATGGTGGCACGCATACTATCCGGCGAGCTTCCTCACTTTCCCGTACGCCCGCCTCGAGGCGTACTACTGGATTCAGATTTACAAGCTCGGCTCCGCGATGCGCCCGGACGGACCGATCCTGGACTTGAACGGTCCCTGGTTCAGCGCGACGCCCTGGCCTGCGATCTGGTGGAATCTGAACATCCAGCTCACCTACTCTCCGCTGTTCCGCGCGAACCGCCTCGATCTCGCCGAATCATTGTTCCGCAATCTCGACCGCAATCGGCAGGCACTGATCGACAACGTCCCCGAGCGACTCCGCGGCGAGGCCGCGGCGATCGGTCGCAGCTCGGGCCCCGACCTCGTGCGGCCCGTCGATCTGGCCACGGCCCAGAGCGACGCCGCCCACGAGCTGGGGGACCTGCCGTGGACGATGTACTACTACTGGCTTGACTACCGCTACCAGATGGACGACCGGATCCTGCGCGAGCGCGTGTATCCACTGCTCAAGCTGGCGATCGGGAATTACCTCGCGTACCTGGAACGCGGAGATGATGGACGCTGGCACCTTCCGCCGACGCACTCGCCCGAGCTTGCCACGGTGCCGGATGCGAACTACGACCTCGCCCTCCTGAAGTGGGGTCTCGAGACGCTGATCGCCGGCGCCGAGCGCCTGCGGCTCGACGAGCCGTTGCTACCCCGCTGGCGCGATGTGCTGGCCAACCTCGCACCGCTTCCCACCGACTCCGCGGGGCTGATGGTGGGCCGCGGGCGGCCGTGGCAGCAGTCGCACCGGCACTACTCGCACCTGCTGGCGATCTACCCGCTGCGGTTGATCACGCCCGATCGTCCCGATCAGCGAGCACTGATTGAGACCTCGCTCGCAACGTGGGAGCGCGACATCTCGTTGTTCCGCGGGTACTCGTTCACGGGCGGCGCGGCGATGCACGCCATGCTCGGCCACGGCGACGTCGCCTTGACGCGTTTGAACCAGTATCTCGACGCGCCCCGCTACATGGAGCCGAACACGTTCTACGCCGAGGCTGGCCCCGTCATCGAAACGCCGCTCTCGGCGGCCGCGTCGATTCAGGAGCTCTTTCTGCAGGATTGGGGCGGCGCGCTGCGGGTATTCCCCGCCGTTCCGGGTCAGTGGAGCGAGGCCGCATTCGACCGCCTGCGAGCCGACGGGGCCTTCTTAGTCAGTGCGGTGCGTCGCAACGGGCGCACTTCCTGGGTACGCATCGAGAGCCTCGCCGGTGAGCCGTGCCGGCTCGTCGTCGCGGATTGGGATACGGCGGTCGTCCGCGCGCACACGGGTCCGGCGCCGCGCGTGAAGCGCGACAGCGCCGGGGCCTTCGTGATTGACCTGCGGCGCGACGCCTCGGTGGTGCTGGCGCCGGACGTCGCGAGCCCGCTCCCCGACGTACGCCCCATTGCGCTCCCACCGGCCGCTCGGAACCCGTTCCCCATCCTGAAGGATGGGCTCGGCGCCGCACAACCCTGAAGGGTGAGTGTGCTTCAGCACAGTAATCCCGCGGCGGGTTGGGGCCGCTGATGCGACGCCGGGAGTTCGTCGCCGCAGCGCTCGCCGTCCCCGTCGCCCCCGCGCTGGCGCGCGACGTCGCCCGGCTCGTGCCGGCGCCGAGGGACGCCATCCGAATCGCCAGCCCGAACGGCTCCGTCGAGTTCGAGCTACGCCACGCTGTCGGCCCCCGCTTGAGCTACGGAGTCACCTTCCGGAACCAGCGGGTGATCGAGCCTTCACCCCTGGGCATCGTCGTCGACGGCGTCGACCTGGGGCAAGGGGTGGAGGCGGGCACGGTCGAGTCCTATTACGGGAACGAGCGCTACCCGTGGCGTGGCGTGCACGCGGAGGCGATCAACCGGTTCAAGGGTGCGAGAATCGCGGTCCGGCACACCGCCAGCGCTACCGACTATCTGGTCGAGGTACGCGTCTTCGATGACGGGATCGGGTTCCGCTGCGTCGTGCCAGGCGAGGGGAGCAGGGTGCCCGACGAGGCAACAGCATTCGTGCTCCCTGCCCGCGCCACGGTGTGGTATCACGATCTGCGAGGACACTACGAAGGGACGCATACTAAGAAGGACATCACCGAGGCTGCGGCGGGCGATTGGGCTGCGCCGCCGCTGACCGTCAAGCTTCCCGACGCAGCCGGATACGCCGCGATCACCGAAGCAGCCGTCATCAACTACAGTGGCATGGTGCTGCAGGCGGACGGGCAGGGTGGATTTCGCGCGCGCTTGGGACACGCTCCCCCCGCCAGCTATCCCTTCACGCTGCGCTACGGCGAAGCCGAGGCCGCCCGTCTGGCGCAGCCGGCGGCGATCGCGGGAACGATCACCACTCCGTGGCGCGTGGTGATGATCGGCCCCGATCTGAATGCACTCGTGAACTGCGACATCGTGCCCAACCTCTCGCCGCCGCCGGAGCCGCGTCTCTTCCCCAAGGGGCTTCATACCGACTGGATCAAGCCCGGCCGAGCGGTCTGGAAGTACCTGGACGGCGGCGGCGAAAACACGCTCGAGACCATGAAAGAGTTCTCGCGGCTCGCGGGAGAACTGGGTTTCGAATACAACCTGGTGGAAGGCTTCTGGCAGCGCTGGAGCGAGAGCGAGCTGCGGGAGCTGGTCGACTACTCCAGGCGGCACAACGTCGGGATCTGGCTGTGGAAGCACAGCCGCGACATCCGGGACCCGGAGGCCCGCGCAGCGTTCTTCGCACACGTTCAGGACGTTGGCGCCGTGGGCGTGAAGCTGGACTTCTTCGATCACGAAGCCAAGGAGATCATGGATCTGTACCGGGCGGCGCTCGAGGGAGCGGCGGAGCACCGGCTGATGGTCAACTTTCACGGCGCCAATAAACCGACCGGCGAATCACGCACCTGGCCGAACGAGCTGAACCGCGAGGCGGTCTCTGGGATGGAGCGGAAGAGCATGGTGGCGTGGTCACAGCACGACACGACGATCCCGTTCACCCGGATGCTGGCCGGGCACCTGGACTTTACGCCGATGCTGTTCGGCGAGCGCCGCCGCGAGACCTCCTGGGCGCACCAGATCGCCACGGCGGCGCTGTTCACGGCTCCGCTGCTGGTCTATGGTGCGCACCCCAAGACCATCCTCGAGCACCCGGCGGCCGAGCTGATCAGGTCGATCCCCTCGGTTTGGGATGAGACGCGCGTGCTGCCGTTCAGCGAGATCGGTGAGGTGGCGGCGTTCGCGCGGCGGCACGGCAAGCGATGGTTCGTGGTGATCGCGAACGGCCCGACCGCGCGGTCCGTCGAGGTGCCGCTCTCTTTCCTCGGGGGAGGGTCTCGTGAGGCGTTGCTGGTCCGCGACGCGATAGACGACCCGGCGGCGGTGCGGGTCGAGCATGCGACGCTGCGCTGGGAGGACGACCTCACAATCGACCTCCGCAGTGGCGGAGGGTTCGTCGCGAGGCTCTAAGGCTTGGACACGAACATGACCGTCGGATCGAGCGGATAGCGGCCGAAGCGCCGGCCGTAAATAGCGAGCCCGCCGGGCAAGGCGGGGTCCACCTCCAACCGGATGATCAGCTGCCCGAGTGCGGCTGCCCGCTCGAGCGCGGCGCGCGGCACCGGCACCCGCAACAACGTGCCGTATGAGCCGGCCTCGCGCAGGCGCCGGTCACGCTTCTGGAAATGCCAGGACAGGATGCCGCGGTGATCGGCGGGGTCGTCCTGGAGCATTGCGCGTCCGGCGACCACATCGTTGATGCGAACGGTCACCGCGCTAGGGAATAGTCGCCCGTCGGTCATGGGGTAGGCGTTCGGGTTCAGGCTCGGGTCGTACGTGCCGCCGCCTCGCATGTAGTCACCCGCCATCCGGCCGGCGTCGTCGCGATCCTTGCCGAAGAGCTGCTTGGAGGAGACTTCCGCCAGGAAAAGGACGCTCTCGAGCTCGGCGGGGCGAAGTCCTTGGGGCCAGGCGGCCCGGTACTCGAAGAACCCCGAGCCGGCGCCGTTCACCTTCAGCCCGTCCATCACGTTCCACTGCTTGAGCGACCAGGATGCCGCGTGGAAGCTGGCCGGGTCGATCGAGAGCAGCCGAGCGCGGCGACCGTTGACCAGCCGAATCTGCTGCGGCGGTTCGCCCTCTACCACGAAGCTGCAGAAGTTGCGGTGCAGCACGGTGCCCGTGCCGTCTGCGAGCCGCACGGCCAGTACGAGGACTGCGGGCTCGTCCGGCATCGGAACGACCAGCGGCTCCAGCGGCCCGGTCATCCAAGGGCGATAGGGCACGCGCCGAGTCGTCTCGAAGTACGCCCGCTTTTCGCCGAGTGCGTTCCAGCCGTACAACTGTGCGTGCAGCGTGAGGCTGTCGCCGAGCGCCGTGGTCGGCGTGAGAAAGGAAGCGTAAAGCGGCACTTGCACCTTGGTTCCGGGCGCGACGCTCTGGCTGAGCTGCTCGCCCACGACGACGTAGAGCGGCGTATGGAGGTCCCGGAGTGACATCCCCTCCACCAGTTCACCCAGCCCTGTCTCCTTCTCGGAGCGGTCGTAGCGCCAGTAGCCGTTCCATTCGTTGATCACGTCGTGGAGCTCGGTATAGAGCCAGCCGGCGATGCTGGGATGGCGGCGGAACGCGTTCACGGCACGGTGGTAGTCCCAGCTCCAGTCAACGTCCCCAGTGCTCCCCTCGTAGCCCCAGACGTTGCCGAACTCGCTGTTGATGTTCGGCTGACGCGCCTGGCGGTACCCGGCCTCGAAGTTCCACGCGGAGCCCAGGTGAGTGCTGTCGCTCACCAGCCGGTCGTGGTCGTCCCACGCCCACCCCGGCAGGTAAGAGTGCCACGAGTTGATGTCGGTCTCGGTGTGACCGCGGCCGCAACACGGCGAGTTGTCCTCCACCAGCCGGGTCGGGTCCATCCCTTTCGCCTCGCGATAGACGGACGCTACCCAGCGCTGCGTCTCGGGGCGGTAGACCTCCTTCTCCCCCTCCTTCGTGAGCAGGCCCCATGTCTCGTTGAACAGCACCCAGGCGAAGATGGCCGGGTGGTTGTAATCGCGTGTCACCATCCCTCGAAGCGTCGACTCGACCTCTCCATGCATCGCCGAATCGGGCTCGCCCCATGAGTTGGGGATGTCCGCCATGATCAGCAGCCCCAGCCGATCCGCCCAGTACAGCTTGCGTGGCGACTCCACCTTGACGTGCTCGCGCAGCCCGTTCAGGCCGATCTGCTTGGCGCGCAGGATCTCGTTGCGTACGAAGGAGTCGCTCGGGAAGGTGTAGAACCCCTCCGGATGGAACGCCTGGTCGAGCGTGAGCTGCAGGTAGATCGGCTCGTCGTTGAGCGCGACGTAGCGGTAATCGGTCCCGGGCAGGTCCACGACCGAGATCTTGCGCATTCCGAAATAGCTCTGTACGCGATCGTCGCCCAGAACGGCGTCGACCTCGTACAGGAATGGGTCCTCGAGCGACCACAGGTGGATGTTCGGGATCGGCACCTCGAACGTTACCTGGTCCGACCCCTTCGGTACGCGCCGGATCACCGGGGGCAGCAGCGCATTCTTGAACCGGAGTGTCAGCGGGAGCTCTCGCGGTGCTTTCTCGAGGAGCCCGACGGCCACCACGACCCGCTTCCGGTCGATGTCCGGCGAGAAGTGCAGCACGCGGAGAGGCACGGTGCCACGCGCTTCGAGGTACGACGTCTGCCAGATGCCGCGGGCGTTGCCGTAGCCTTGCTTGCCTTCCAGCTTGAACGCACGCGGCGCGTCATCGACCCGGAGCGCGAGCCGCTGCGTCTGCCCAGCCTTCACGTACGGCGTCAGCTCGAACTCGAACGGGATGTAGCCGCCGTCGTGAGTGCCGAGCTTCTGGCCGTCGAGCCAGGCCGTCGTGCGCCAGTCGGCGGCGCCGATGACGAGGAAGACGCGCCGTCTTCCTGTCGTCCAGCCGGCCGGCACCTCGATCGTCCGCGCGTACCAAGCGATGGAGGCGCTGTCAGGGACGCCTGAGAGTGGGCTCCCCCAGGGGAACGGCACGACGATCGCCCGAGGCGCGGGGAGCTCGTTGCGCGACCATCCCTGGGCCTCACCCACGTCCTGTCCGTCGAACTGGAACTGCCACGACCCGTTCAGGTTCTGCCACTCTTCCCGCTGGAAGTCGGGCCGGGGGTGCTCGGCAAGGGGGATCCTCACCCCCTGACCCCCTCTGCCTTCGGGGGAGGGGGAACTCATCACGTCCCCCCTCTCCGGAACGGAGAGGGGGACAGGGGGTGAGGACCATAAGGGGAGAGGGGGAACCAGAGCCGCGACGACAACTGCGATCAGCGCGGACGTTGGTGTCTTACGAAATGCCGTCATCTGCACTGCCCCGACGGCACCCGAATAGGCGAGCCCGTCGGAGCGGGCGTGCCGAAGTCGGGAGCGCCGTCGGGACGCCATCCAAATTGCTGCATCCGGATCACGCGGTTCCAGCCCGGCAGCGTGTCGACCTTGGAGTGATAGACGATCCAGTCCTCCGTGCCGTCCGGCGAGGTGGTGAAGCTGGCGTGTCCCACGCCGGACACCAGCTCCGTACCTGTGAACACCGGCCCGCTCTTGATCCAGTTGCCCGGATCCATCGGGTCAGCGCCCGTGCTCTTGAGCTTGAGCTGCCCCAGCCGGTAGTCCTTCAGCCAGGACTCGCGTGTGGAGTAGATGATGAACACGTCGGCTCCATGCTGGAGAAATTCCGGTCCCTCGTTCAGGTCCAGCTCCGTCCCCCGCTCCCAGCTCTCGGTTGGGGAGGAGATCCGGACCCGGTTGCTGCTGATCGTCCACGGATCCGACATGCGGGCGATGTACAGATGCTGCGGGGTTCGGTCGGTCGCGGCGTTCGCTTCCCAGCCGGACCATACCGCGTATAGCTGGCTCCCGAGGCGCGTCACGGTGAGGTCGATAGCCCAGATCTTCTCCGCACCCGAGCGGACGTCATTGCCGGTGTAGAGCATCCCTTTGTCGATGTAACGGCCCTGGGGGTCGTCGCCGGCGGACTGCAGCACGCCGCTCCGCTGATACAGGAACGGCGGGCCGGATTTACCGGCGGCGTAATAGATGTACCACTGACCATCGAGGTAATGGAGCTCGGGTGCCCACACGTTGCTCCGGTTCCATCCGTTATGCGGCGCCGCCCACACTTGGACGCCGTGCTTGGTCGGCTGCGTCAGCTCGTCGGACTTGTAAACCCAGATCGCGTCATCCTTCGACTGGACGAAATAGTACCAGCCGTCGTGCCGCGCGACCCAGGGATCCGCGCCCGACGCGACTGGATTGGCGAAGCGACAGTCTTGAGCAGAGCCCGCCGCGCGCGCGGCGCCGGTAGAGTAGTTGGTGCACGCAGCCAGCAACGGCAGCACCACCCGCAGATGAGGTCTCACCAGCCCGGATTCTGCCGGACGTTGGGGTTCAGGTCGCGCTCCGACTGTGGAATCGGCAGTAGCTCCGACTTGCCGGCGACGAAGAATTGGAACTCGGCGTCGTCCGCTTGGAGCGCGGGCGTGACCAGGTTGTGGCGCGCGAGATCGGCCCACCGCTGTCCCTCGAGCCCGAGCTCGAACATGCGCTCACGCAGGATCCGGTCTCGCATCGCGACCTGGCTCAGCCCGGCCGGGAGCGGCGGGAGCGTAACACGGGCGCGCACCTGGTCGACCAGCGGATACGCCTCGGCCGTGCGCGCCAGCTCGTTCAGCGCCTCGGCCTCGAGCAGCAGCACGTCGGCGTAGCGGATGACCCGGAAGTTGATGGCGGCGTCCCAGTCCTGATCCGGTAGGCCGAGGTAGTACTCGCCGTATTTCTTGAAGAACAGCACGCTGGTATCCGCGCTGTACCGGGTGGCGAACGGCGTGCCGTAGACGTCCATGCCGCCAGGCTTGTTGTAGTAGATGGTCAGGTCGAGACGGGGGTCCACCTGGCCGCCGACCGTCGAGTCCCGCAGGAACTGCTCGACGTACCAGCGCGTCGGCCGGCCGTCGCAGAAGCTCGGGCCGCACGGTCCCACCATGCGCGAGATATTGAGCCCGCGCACCCCGGAGCTCAGGAACGAGCGGTCGCCGAACTGCACTTCGAACAGCGACTCCTTGTTGTTCTCGAATCGGTCGGTGAAGTTATCGGCGTAGTTCGGCACGAGGTCGTACAGTCCCGAGGCGATCACCTCCTGGAGCGTCGCCGCTGCCGCGCTCCACTTGCCCTGCTGCATCTGCGTCTTACCGAGCAACGCCGTCGCCGCGCCCCAGGTGGCGCGACCCACGTCGGCGCCGCTGTACGATTGCGGCAGGGCCGCGCGCGCGTCGGTCAGATCCCGCTCGATCTGCCCCCATACCTCGGCGGGGCTGGCCGTGGCCGGACGATCGGTGGGCGTCGGGGGCGTGGTGGTGAGCGGGACGTTGCCGTACAGCGTGACCAGGTTGAAGTACATCAGCGCCCGGATGAACTTCGCCTCCCCGACGATCCGGTCCCGCACGGTCGCATCCATCGCGATCCCGGGAACCCGCGCGATGACCTGGTTGGCCCGGAAAATGGCCTCGTAGTGGTGCTGCCAGATCTCCCGATTCACCTCGAAATCGTAGCTCGTGAACGTGAACTTGGTGAAGTTGGAGAGATCGGTCCAGGGACTTTGGATCATGCCGATGTCCGAGCGCAGGTCGGTGGCGAACACGAGCCAGCGGCCGTAGGTGCCGTTGTTCTCCAAAGCGTTATAGACGGCGTTCACCCCCGCGACGGCTTGGGCCGGCGTTTGCCAGAACGTGTCGGTGCTCGGCTCGTTCGGGTCGGTCAGGTCCAGATTCACGCACCCCACCAACGCTGCGCTTAACGACAGCGACGCAAGGAGTCTCCCGAGTCTCATGGCTCAGCTCCCGTGAGGGTCACAGCCGCAGATCGAGCCCGAAGGTGATCGTCCGCGGATTGGGATAGATGGCGCCGTCGTCGATGCCACGCGCCAGCGGATCGTTAAACCCGAGCGTCTCGGGATCCCAGTTCGAGAAACCGGTGAACGTGTACAGGTTTTGCACCGCGACGTAGAGGCGCGGCTCCGCGGAGGCCAAGTGCAGCCAGCCCACCACGTCACCAGGCACCCGATAGCCGAGCGAGACGGTCTGGATCCGCAAGAAGGAGCCGCTCTCGATCCACCGATCGGACAGCGGGTTGGCGTTGCTCGCACCCTGCGGGCCGATTACGGCACGCGGCGTGGTGGTGCTCGGGTTGGTCGGCGACCACGGCGCGAGCCCTGCACGGAAGTTGGAGATGTCGTCCATGCGGTCGGTCCAGTAGCGGGCCACGTTGAAGATCTTACCGCCGGCGGAACCGTGCAGGTTGAGCGCGAAGTCGAACCGCCGGTAGTGGCCGTCCAGGAAGACACCGCCTGTCACGTCGGGAATGGCGCTGCCGGCGGCGTAGCGGTCGGCGTCGCTGATGCGGCCGTCGCCGTTCCGGTCCACGTAGCGCACGTCGCCGGGCTTCGCGTCGGGCTGCGCACTGGCCTGGACCTCCGCCACGCTCTGGAAGATCCCATCCGTCTGGAGCACCCAGAACGTCCCGACGGCGGACCCGGTGTCGGTGCGGGCCACGCCGAACGGCCCGGCGAAGATCGGCTGGCCACCGTTCCCGAGCGCGACCACCCGGTTCCTCGTGGTCATCAGGGTGAGGCTCGTGTTGAGCTGAAGATCGCCCCGCTCGAAACGGTGCGTTGCGCTGAGCTCGAAGCCGGTGTTGCGGATCGTCCCGGCGTTCACGACGGGGATCCCGGCCGGGCGCCCCGGAGCGCCTACGCCCAGGCTCCACGGAATCGGCGCGGCGACGAGCAGCCCCTCCGACGTGGAGACGTAATAGTCCCCCGTGACGGTGAGCCGGTCATCGAACAGGCCCAGGTCGACGCCGACGTTCGTCTCGCGGTTGCTCTGCCAGCGGATGTTAGGGTTGGCCAATGTGATCTGCGTGGCGCCGCTCGAAACGACGTTGGACCCGAACAGGTAGTTCAGATTCTGCTCGATCGGTGCGGAGAAGCCGTAGTCGCCGATGTCCTCGTTTCCCAGGACGCCGCGGCTCGCCCGCAGCTTGAAGTAATCGACGCTGCGGCCGAGCACGGGGATCGACGGATAAAAGGCCTCCTGGCTCATCACCCAGCCGACTGAAGCCGCGCCGAAGGTGCCGTAGCGATTCGTCGGGGCGAAGCGCGAAGAGCCGTCGCGCCGCAGGCTCCCCGTGAGCAGGTAGCGACCCTTGTAGGCATAGTTGGCGCGCACCAGCAGCGCGCGCAACGCGTTCTCGAACCGGGAACCCGAGTTGTCCAGGTTGCTGCGCTGGCCGGCATCGATGACCTGCAGGTCCTGGTCCGTGAAGCCCTCGCGGTAGGCCAGCAAGCGGTCGAGGGTCTGCCGCTGCTCCGTGAAGCCCGCGACGGCGTTGACCATGTGTGTCCCCGCGCCGAAGCTTCGATCCAACGTGAGCAGGTGCTCAAACAGCAGTGACGTGCGATCGGCCTGCGTGCTCCACAATTGGGCGGGGAGGAGGGGATTCCGGAAACGCAGCTGCCCCTGCCGGATGAAGTCTCGCTGGGTGTAATGCTCGTAGTTGGCGCCGATGTTGAAGCGGTACCGCAAACCGGAGAACAGATCGAGTTCGGCGAACGCCGTGCCGATCGCCTGATTGGAGCGTCCCCAGTTGTCCTGCATGCGCAGCTCGCCCACCGGGTTGGTGCCGAACGTGGGGACCGCGTCGCTGCCGAAGCCGAAGCCGCTGCTCGTCGTGCTGTCGTACACGGGGATGGCCGGGGGGAAGCGGACGACGTCGATGAGCGGGAAGCCGCTCAGAAACTGGCGTCGGGTGCTGGAGAGCGCCAGGTTCTCGCCGAGTGTCAGGCGGGCGCGCTGTAGCTGGGAGTTGACGCGAAAGTTATAGCGCTGGAAGCCGGTCTGAATGATCGCGCCGTCTTGCTGGACATAGCCGCCCGAGATCAGGTACGCGGCGTTGGCCGTGCCGCCCGACACGGACACACCGTGGTCCTGGATGGCGCCGGTCGTGAACACCGCGTCCTGCCAGTCGGTCGCGATCGGCGGCGGATTCACCACGGCGGAGGGCACCGAGTCGTCCGCCCAGCCCGCGTTGGCGTATGCTTGATGGGCCAGTGCCGCCCACTGTGTCGTGTTCATCATCGGGACCTGCTTGGGGACCTTCTGGAACCCGTAATAGGAGTGCAGCTCGACGCGCGTGTCGCCACGGCCGCGCCGCGTCCGGATGACGATAACGCCGTTCGCCGCCTGGGCGCCGTACTGCGCAGCCGCAGACGCGTCTTTTAGCACCTCGATGGATTCGACGTCGGCGGGATCGAGGTTGGGGTTCTGGCCCATGTACATCCCGTCCACTACGTAGAGCGGCGCGGGATTGCCGAGGAAATTCTGGCCACGGATCACGACCGCCGCTGGTCGCCCTGGCTCGCCCGAGGCGGAGACCTGCACCCCCGCGACGCGCCCGCGCAGCGCCTCCTCGAGCGTGGCCGTCTGCTGCCCGCGGATCTGCTCGCCCGTGACACTGGCGGTCGCGTCCGACACGTCCTTGCGACGTTGGTTCGTGTAACCCATTACCAACACCTCGTCCAACGTCAGGGCCGCGGGCTCGAGCGCCACGTCGATGACCGAGCGCCCCTCGATCGCGACTTCGAGCGTCCTGTGCCCGATGGACCGGAACACCAAAGTGCGCGCTCCCACAGGCAGCGTGAGGCTGTACTGGCCCCGGTCGTCGGTCAGCGTTTCCTGGTTTGTGCCGCCCACTACGACCCGCACGGTGGGCAGCGGGGATCCGTCGCTGGCGCTGACCACGCGCCCACGCACGCTGTCCTGCGCGAGAGCGGAACGGTACCCCGCGGCGACCAGCGCCAGAAGCGGAAGGCTTGCTCGGACCATCTGCAACACGCGTCTAGGGGAAGGAAGTCGTTGGCACTGCCGCAGCGGCTGGAGCATCGTGAGCCCCTCCGATGGATATGCTGGAGCGCCATGGACCGGCCGCGCGGTCACGCTACCCTGGCTTCTGCGACGGACCGTGGGCTTCTTGAACCGGTTCTTGGCGCTCCGATTGGTTCGGTAATTTTCACCATATACGCGTCGTGGGACTCGGCCGCAAGGGGGGCAAATCCGCGCCGGGGATCAGCCGGCGACGGGTCAGGATCCACCCTGAGGAGCTGGCGGCGCTGGCGCTGGCGAACGTCCTTGCTGCTGCGAAACCGGGAAAGTAGTTTGGAGCGGTTTAGGGAGGCCCATGCGAAAGCCGGCGCTGAAGCACTCGACGATCTCCGACGTGGCGGCGCTCGCGGGCGTCTCCAAATCCACAGTCTCGGCCGTGCTCAACAACAAGAAGATCCGCGAGAGCACGCGGCGGGCGGTGCTCCGGGTGATCGAGGAACTAAACTACCGGCCCAGCCCTTCGGCGCGCCGTGGGTTCCGGCCAGCGACGGGCAAGAGCATTACGTTCATCGTCAAAGAGGCCCCGAACCCGTACTACGCCGAGATCCTGCTCGGCATCCAGGAGGTGGCGGGCGACCATGGGTATCTGATCTCGGTGAGCAGCTCCGAGGGAAGCTACGAGGTAGAGCGTCGGATCGTGGAGCAGTGCACGGAGCGCGAGGTGGACGGGTTGATCATCACACCGATCCTGAGCGACGACGTAGACCTCTCGCACCTCTTCGAGCTCAAGCGCCATGGCGCGCCGTTCGTGCTCCTGGAGGAAGTGCGGGGCATCCGGGCGCATCTGGTGGATGTAGACAATGTGAAGGCCTCCGGCGAGGCGGTGAAATTTCTGATCGACCAGGGCCATTCCCTCATCGTGCACTTCGCCGGCCCGAAGTATTCCGAGCACACCCAGGAGCGGGCCGACGGCGTCCGCCGCGCCTTCAGCGAGTCTCACCTGCGCTTCGACGAGGCCATGATCGTCCACGCCGGCGCATCACCGGAAGACGGCTACCGAGTGGGGCTGGAGTACTTCGGCGCGCGCAGGGAGGACCGCCCGACGGCGGTCACTTGCTATAACGACCTAGTGGCGCTGGGCCTGCTGAGGGCGCTGAGGGAGCTCGGGATCCGCGTTCCGGAGGAGGTCTCTGTGGTCGGCTTCGATGGCTTGGATCTCCTGGACTATTTCCCCCTGCCGCTGACGACCGTGCGCGTGCCCAAGTACGAGATGGGGAAGCGAGCGGCGGAGATCCTGATTCGACAGATCGAGTCCAGGACGTCTGCTCCCGCGGAACCGGAAAAGGTCGCCCTGAAGGCCGAACTGGTGATCCGCGCGTCCACGCGACGGCTCACGGCGTGAGACGCCCTTTCGCCTTCCCCGTTTCTGGCTGGTCCCTCATGCTGGCATGGAGTACCGCGTGTGCACGCGGCGCACCGCGGCCCGTCGCCTCCGTGACACGGGCACCGTTCGGTACCACCGACCGAGGGGAATCCGTGAGTGCCTACACGCTGAAGAGCGCCAACGGGATGGAGGCCAGGGTTCTCGACTACGGCGGCATCGTCGTCTCAGTACGGGTCCCTGATCGCCACGGCCGCTTCGACGACGTCGTCCTGGGCTACGACTCCCTGGCGGACTACCTGCGGTCGTCGCCGTACTTCGGCGCCATCATCGGCCGATATGGCAACCGCATCGCCGGAGGCCGATTCACGCTGGACGGCAAGACCTACACGCTGGCGAAGAACAACGGTCCCAATCACCTCCACGGCGGTCTCAAGGGCTTCGACAAGGTGGTCTGGGACGCGGCACCGTTCCAAGGTGCGGACTCGGTCGGTCTCGTGTTTCGGTATACCAGCCCCGACGGCGAGGAGGGCTACCCGGGCACTGTGCGGGCCACGGTCACCTACACGCTCACGGACCGAAACGAGCTGATTTTCGATTACCACGCCACCACCGACCGCGCTACGCTGGTCAACCTTACACAGCACAGCTACTTCAACCTGGCGGGAGACGGCAAGGGTGACATCCTGGGCCACGTGGTCACGCTGAACGCCGACCGGTTCACGCCCGTGGACTCCACGCTGATCCCGACGGGCGAGATCCGAAGCGTCTCGGGTACGCCGTTCGACTTTCGCACGCCCACGGCGATCGGCGCCCGCATCGACCAGGACGACGAGCAGCTCCGGTACGGGCGAGGCTACGACCACAACTTTGTGCTGAACAAGGGTGCCGACGGCGGCCCGACGCTTGCAGCGCGGGTGTACGAGCCCTCGAGCGGCCGGCTAATGGAGATCTACACGACGGAGCCGGGGCTCCAGTTCTATTCCGGCAACTTCCTGGATGGCACGCTGCGGGGGAAGCATGGCGTCGTATACCGGCACCGCTACGGCTTCGCGATGGAGACACAGCACTTTCCCGACTCGCCGAACAAGCCGAGCTTCCCGTCGACCACGCTGCGTCCCGGAGAGCAGTACCGCTCGCGGACCATCTACAAGTTCGCCGTCCAGCCCTGAGATCGCGAAGCTCCTGGTCCTGCTGGTGCTCGGCGGTCTGGCCGCGCCCGCCGAGGCGCAGCTCGCGCGCAGTGAGCTGGTGCGACTCGAGCGCGAGCGTGTCCTCTCCGCTGCACTGCAGTACCTGCGTGAGGCGCCCGTGACGGTCACCGCATTCTCCGCGCCGCGCAGTGCGGGGGGGCCGCACGACTTCTCCTCGGAAGGCGACTACTGGTGGCCCGATCCGCGGAGCCCCGACAGCCCGTACGTCCGCCGCGATGGCGAGACGAACCCGGCCAATTTCGTCGCCCACCGCGATGCGATGCGCCGTCTGAGTCAGGTCGTCCCCGCGCTCGTGGCCGCTTACCAGATCACGGGCGACACCGCCTACGCCCGCCACGCCGTCGCCCATCTCGCAGCGTGGTTCGTGGATGGGCGCACCCGTATGAATCCGAACCTCTTGTACGGGCAGGCGATCAAGGGACGGGCGACGGGGCGCGGCACCGGCATCATCGACACGGTTCACCTGGTGGAGGTCGCACGGGCTGCCTGGGTGCTCGAGCAGATGGGGTACCTGAAGGGCGAGACGCTCGCCGGGATCAAGCGGTGGTTCCGACAGTATCTCGGGTGGATCACCACTCACCCCTACGGGATCGACGAGCGGAACAGCGGCAACAACCACAGCGCGGCGTGGGCGCTCCAGGTCACCGCGTTTGCGCAACTGGTCGGTGATGAGCCGCGGCTCGCGTCCATGCGCCGCTTCTTCCGGGAGACGCTTGTCCCCGAGCAGATGGCTGCGGACGGGAGCTTCCCCCGGGAGCTCGCGCGCACCAAGCCCTACGGCTACTCCCTCTTCCAGCTCGACGTGATGGGAACCCTGGCCTGGGCCCTCTCCACTCCGGGCTCGGACCTGTGGACGTACACGACTTCCGATGGGCGAGGGATGCGCAAGGCGGTCGCATTCATGTATCCCTTCATCCAGGACAAGCGTACCTGGCCGAAGCCGCCGGACGTGATGTACTACGATGCGTGGCCGGTCCGCCATCCGGCTCTCTTATTCGGCGGCCTTGCCTTGCGCGAGCCACGTTACCTGGACCTGTGGAAGACCCTTCCGGCCGATCCGACGGTGGACGAGGTCGTCCGCAACTATCCGATCCGCCAGCCGCTGCTATGGATGAGACAAGGAGCCGACCGATGACGACCCGCCGAGAGTTCGTCGAAACATCCGCGGCGATCCTCGCGCTGTCCTCACCCCCTGGTCCCCTCTCCCTTCGGGAGAGGGGGTACGCCCAAAGTCCCCCCTCTCCTGAAAGGAGAGGGGGTCAGGGGGTGAGGCTGCCGCTCGGTTTCTCGACGCTGGGTTGCCCGGCGTGGCCGTTGGTCCAGATCCTGGACTTCGCCGCCGCGCACGGCTACAGCGCCGTCGAGCTGCGCGGGCTTCAGGCGACGATGGACTTGAGCGAGGCAGCCGAGCTCGCGCCGGCGCGTCTCGGCGACGTCAAGCGGCAGCTCGCCGAGCGCAGGCTCTCCGTCTCCTGCCTCGGCGCCTCGGCCCAGATGCACGAGATGGACCCCGCGCAGCGCGCCGCGCAGCTCGCCGAGGCGCGCCGTTTCATCGACTTGGCGCAGGCGCTCGGCGCGCCGTACGTGCGCGTGTTCGGCAACAATTACGTGAAAGACGTGCCGCGCGTGGAGATGCTCGCGCACATCGCGGCGGGCTTGCGCGAGCTCGGGGACTACGCGCAGCCGAAGGGCGTCACTGTCCTGATCGAATCCCACGGCGACTTCACCGACTCGCCCTCTCTCCTCGAGCTCCTCCGACAGGCCGACTCGCCCGCCGTCCAGCTGCTATGGGACGCGCATCATACGTTCGTTTCGGGAAAGGAGCAGCCGGAGGACACCGTACGCCAGCTCGGGCGCTACATCCGGCACACGCACTTGAAGGACTCGGTACCGGCGGCCACTGCAGGAGGGCGGCGCTACGTGCTGACCGGCACGGGCGAGGTCCCGGTACGGCGCCAGATCGAGGCCCTCGTAAAAATCGGGTATCGCGGGTACTACAGCTTCGAGTGGGAGAAACGCTGGCACCCCGATATCGCGGAGCCGGAGGTCGCGATCGCGCAGTTCGCCACTGTGGCGGCCGAGTATCTGCGCGCCGCGGGGGTACACTAGGTGTTGCTGCGCCTCACTGCTCTACCCGGATCCCGACACGACGCGTAGCGATCACTTCGCCTCACGGAGCATCACTCGGTAGCTGCCGCGCAGCGCCGTTCCCTGCGTGGTGAGCACGAGCCGCTCCACACGATCGCCCCAGACAGAGCGGAGGTGCTCGTCGGTGATGGGGATCGCCTCCGCAGCCGCGTGCAGCTCGTGTGCGTCAAAGGTAAGGACGTAGCGACCGCCGAGGTGAACCGCTCCGGGCTTGGAGGTGTCCACGCTGAGGGGCGTCATCAGGTTCAGACGCACCGGCTCCTTCCACTGCTTCAGCTCGTACTTGTCCTCCAACTCCAACGCCGGCGCCTTGCGGTCCAGGGTGACGCGACGCTGCCAGCGCTGGACCGCCGCCGCGGCCGGATAGGCGGAGGCGATGTCGGCCGAGAAGGTGACCCGGTTCGCGGTCTCGTTGAAGGACAAGTTCTTCGCCTGGAACTCCCGTCCCGCTGCCTGCAGGACGCCGTTGATGGTCGGCAGGTTGTGATAGGCGGACTGCATCGTCCAGATCTCGTACCGCTGGGAGCTGAACGTCTTGGCGGAGTAGGTCTCCACGCCGAGGTCGATCAGCACCGGCTTGCCATCCCCATAGACGATGAAGTTGCCGACATCGTTGTGGTTGTGGCTCTGCGCGTTGTGGCCGCCCCACGCGGCGACGTACAGGCCCACGCCCGAGTTGGGAGTGGACCGGGCCGCCATGAGCTGGAGATCCGCCAGCCAGACGGAGCCGAGCAGCGGCTCGGCGGCCTGCGCTGTGGCGATCTCCCGCGCGACGAACAGCGCCGGCAGGATGCGCCCGGGTGATGAGGAGCCGGGCCGGTACGGGCCGCGGCGCTGCGCCAGCAGCGCGCCGAATCCCTGCATGACCGGATCGCCGATCCGCTTCCCGTACTGATATACGAGCTCGGCATCGGGCGTGAGCTTCGCCGAGGCGTCCCCCATTGGGATGAAGTACTGATCTTTGATGTAAACCCGGTAGATGTACTGCCCCATGCTCCGCACCAGCGGTGCACGGTAGATGTCGATCGTGCCGTTGGTCGCGCTACGCAGCAGCTCCAGGTTGTCGAACAGCGACGCCCCGGCCCGTCCCCAGTACCCCGGTCCTTCGTCTGACGCACCGTCGTCCGGGTAGATGTTGATGAAGTTGTCGAGGCTGCGCATGATTTTGTAAACGGAGCCGGTGCGGCGCGGCGGGTCGGCCTCGAGCAGCAGCACGGCAGCGAGCCAGTTGGAGTTGATCCACGGGTTCCAGTTGTTGATGTTCTTGCGCTCCCCGAACCCCATCCACCAGAAGTCGTCACGCTGCAACGCCGGCGTAAGAACGCGGCGGTCCACCTCCGCGCGCATCCGCTTGCGGATGAGTGGCGACACCTCGTCGAGCCGGTCCCCGAGCAGGTAGTCGGTCCACGCGAGCAGGGCGCCCGTTTCCGCGGCGAACAAATCCACGATCGGCTCCGTGACGTCGGGGAGTCCGGTTCCCGCTCGTTGCATGCCGAGGTGCGCCGTCGATCCCCAGTAGGTTTGCTCGCAGATCGCCCAGATCCCGTCCGCGATCTCGTCGAGGAAGCGCCCCTGGTTCTCGAATACCTCGGCGAAGACCAGCGTCGCCAGCTTCTCACGCTGCCGCGTGTTCAGCGCGTCGTAGTTCGACCGGTTTCCGCTGCGGATGTACTGCAGCGTGACCGTGGCCGGGATGCGCTCCCAGGTTGTGCCGAGGTACTGCTGCGCTTCCCGGATGAACCCGGCCCGAATCTCCTGGGGAACCCCCTGCCACTCTGCACGATCCTGGATCGTGGGATACGGGTGCCATTGAGCTACGGGGATCAAGGCGGCGGCCAAGCTCTGCTCGCTCAAACCACCGGTCAGCAAGTTTCTCGGACCCTGACTCGCGACGACGAGGAATGCCGCGAGGATCTTCATCGGTCTTGGGACGCGAGCGGCTCGAGGCGCACGGGACCCAACAGGCCGGACGGTTTGAGCGGCCAGCCTGACGCGTCGAACGGCTTGTAGTCGATGCCCACGAAGTTGATATCCGCGAACACCTTCCACGGCACGCGCCGTACATCCAAATCGCGGATACGGTTCGCGGAGAGGTTCGTCACCTCGATCTCCAGCTCGTTGCCGGTCCGCCGCAGCGGACCAGTCTCCACACGGAACGGTCGGGCGAACAGGATGCCCAACTCCTGCCCATTGAGCCGCACGCGCGCGCTCTCGGCGACTCGACCCAGGTCGAGCAGGTACGAGCTCGCTTCCCCGGGCGCGTCGAAGCGAATCGAGTAGCGTGCGGTGCCGGCGAACCGCCTGGCCTCCTCATCGCCGCGCTCCGTCCAGGAGACGAGGGTATCCGTGCGGAACGAGGCTGGGAGCACCGGTCCGCCCGCGGGAAAGGTCACCGACCAGTTCCCCCGCAACTCCACCGGTGCTCCGAGCGGCCGCAGGTAGGGCCAGGGAGCGCCGCTCACCGAGCGGTCGAATGCGCGCAGGATGAGGGACGCGCCGGGCTCGAGCTGCAGGTACACCTCTGCCTGCCCGTCCGTCCCCGTGCGCCGCTGCGCGATGCCGGTCCGCTCGCTCATGGGGTCCATGATCGCCACTGCGGCGGCGGATACGGCCAACGGTATCCAGCCATCCAGCGTAGTCGCCCCGGCGTGGCTGATGAAGTACTGATGGCCTCCCTCTTGTCTTCGGCGAATGAACCGCACTCCCGCGTGATCCACCATACGCTCGCGACGGACGCCTGCGGCGTCGAGCAGCGGCTCCACGTCATGTCCCACCAGCACGCGTCCCTTTCCGACCACGCTCCGGCGCACCCCGTTCCCGTCCGCCACGCTCAGCACGAGTCGTCGCTTCGCGTCCTCGAGCCGGCGCCGTCGTTCAGCCAGCCGGCTCAGACCCGGCACATCGGAAGGGGGCTGGTCAACGAAGATGACGGTGGCGCCGGTCCGCGCGAGATCGACCAGCCGCCCGAAGGTCTCGTCCGGCATGTGGTCGGTGGGCGGTACGACGATGGCGCGGTAGTCGAGCGGCGACAAGTTGGCCCTGAGCAGCCGATCCGATACGTAGTCGAAGCCATAGCCTCGCTGCCACAGCACCCGGGCGACCGCTCCGACGGGTTTCCCGTGCAACCAAGCCGGTTGCTGCACCTCGAAGTCCGACCGCAGACCGGTCGTGTCGTGCCAATTGTCGTAGATCGGCCAGTACAGCAGGACGTCGTTGTCGGGCCGGCCCGACTGCAGGATGGATTGCACGCGTGCGACGTATCGGTTCAACGCCGGCAGGTCCCGCCAGATGGCGTTGCGCGGATTCAGCTCGGTCGAGGCGTAGAACTGCCAGCCCGGCCAGGCGGCATCCCGCGGCGAATAGGCCGTGCCGTGATAAATCACGTGATTCACGCCGCTCACGAACAGCTGGTCGACCTCCTGCTTGAGCTGGTCCAAGGTGACCGTGAAGTGCTCGCCGAGCCACGTGCCGGTCTCGGCGGACGTGAGTCGTCTCCCGGTGACATGCGCGGCGGACGAGGCGAATTTGCTGATGACGGGATCGCTGCCGGAGTCGCCCAGCGGTCCGAAGAGTTCCGTTTCCGGAATGTCGCTGGCGGCGTAGAGGTCGAGCAGGTTGCCGGGCGAGCCGTGCGCCTGGTTGCGGTTGAGGCTGCCTCGCTCGTGCGCCCACGCGGTCAACGGGCGGAGCAGATGCTCGAGCAGCATCTCGTCCATCGTCTCCCGGTAGTCCGACTTCACGCGCGCCACGACGTCCCGGTCGCCCTCCCCGCGCAGGGCAGGGAGGTAGCCCTTCAGGTCGTAACCGCGCCGCCGCCGGAATTCCTCGAACAATTCGGCCGAGCCGTTGCCGGTGTACTCGAACGAGTCGTGGAAGAACGCGCGGACGGTGCCACGGGGCACGGTCTTGATGCGATCGCTATAGGCGTCCAGATAGCGCTGCACCGCGACGCGCGAGAAGGGATCGAGGGCGTTCCCCTCGCCACCCGGTGCCGCTCGCTTCACCTTGTCGCCGGCGGGACGGACGTTCGCTGCGTATGTGCCGCGCACGGTGTCGACGTCGATGCGTAACGACGCGACGGCGTCTTCCAAGCGCACACCGGGTCCGCCGAGGCGCCATCCCGAGCCGGGCGGCATGTCGAGGCCGAGCCCCAAGCGCCGGGCCTCGGCGGCGGCATGGAGCAGCAGCTCGATCCACGGGTCGGACAGGTAGGGGACGAACGCGCGCTCATATCCGTGCACACCGTAGATGCTCGTCACCTCCACACCGCCGATGCCGGCCGCGGCCAGGGTCTTGAGCTCAGCAGTGAGATTCTCGCTGTCGACCGCACTGCCCATCCACCACCAGCGCGTCCAAGGCTTGGCCTCGGAGGTTGTCTCGGGCCACCTCAAGTCGGCCGACTGCCCCAGCGCGACGCGGGCGAGGAGCAGCAGTGGGAGGAGAGCCAACCTGAGGAGGGCCACCCTGTTGATTACCTCTCCCATTCGGTCCTCACCCTTGAGACTCGACACAACCTTCGTTCCCCCTCTCCCGTGTCGTCCTCACCCCTTGATCCCCTCTCCCTTCGGGAGAGGGGAGACTCGACACGACCTTTCGTTCCCCCTCTCCCGAAGGGAGAGGGGGACAGGGGGTGAGGACCTCACGGCGCGGGAGAGGCCGTCGGACGAGAACCGTCGCCGAGCATCCAAAACGGCGCGCTCGCAAACCACAGCACCGTACCCACGAGCATCAGCGTGGCGTGGGTCCCCCAGGCGATGCTTCCAGCGAACACCAGAAAGGAGGGGATCACCGTGAGCCCGAGGCCGGCGAAGGAAATCAGCTTGAGCAGGGTGCGCATGGCGGCTACGCCTCGGCCCGCGCCGTTTGGAGGCGGGCCGGCTGTTGGATGGCACTCAGGCCCACATAGAGAACAGTGGCGATGAACCAGCCGGGCAGGCCGAGGAAGAAGATCTCCAGGCCCCACACGGCGTTGATCGCCCAGCACGCGCCGAGGGTGATGCCCCAGGTCAATCCGGCCGGCCAACTGAACAGCAGGCTCTTCCACTCGGCATAGCGCTGCCGCAGGCCGAGCCTCGGCAGGAGCCAGAAGTCCGCGAAGATCACCGCGCCCATCGGCATGAGGATCAGCCCGTACAGCGCCACGAAGTCGAGCAGCCGCATCATCAGGGCGGGGAAGATCGCCGCGGCCGTGGTCACCGCGCCGGCCGCGAGCGTCACCTTCCAGCGCTTCCAGTTGGGCGAGATCGTCTGGAGCGCCAGGCCGGCGCGGTACAAGGTTGGGTTCGCCGTGGTCCACGACGCGATCACCACGGTGGCGGCCCCGGTTACGCCAGCCCCCAGGTAGGCGATGGGGCCGGGCGCCACGTCACCCAGCGCGGCGGCGCACAGGATGCCGGACGCGATCCAGGCCACGAAATGCCCCAGATACATACCGCACGCGCTCAAGAAGCCGTATTGCCACCGCTTCGCGTAGCGGAGCACGGTCATGTCCGCCATCCCGATGTGCATGGCCATATTGCAAAACCACGCGAAAAACATGATGTGCCAGAAGCTGAACTTGGCGACGCCCTGCGCCGGCACGCCGGTCCAAATGCGCTCGCTAGCGACCCGCCAGAAGTCCCCCACGGACGTGACGCCGAGCTTCGGCAGTACGGCCACGGCCGCCGCCACGAACACCATGAACATCCACGGGGACGCGACCTGCCCAGCGGCCGCGATCTTCTCGAACCCGAGAATCGCCAGCGCGGTGACCGCGGTCCCGACGAGTACCACCACCAGCACCCAGCCCACCGAGTTGGGATACACGTCGTTCAGCTTCGGCATGGCCATCCCGAGCGGGAGGCCCACCGCCGTAGCGGCAACCGAGATCATGCTTCCTGCCAGAAAGCAGAACATCAGAGCGTTGACGATGTTGTAGACGAACAGCAGGTTCGGGCCGGTGATCTTCCGCAGGTGCCAGTAGAGGTTGAGCCGTGTCCTCGTGGCGATGGGCGCTGTGATGAAGGCCCAGCTCAGCACCGCGAGCAGGTTGCCGACGAGCAGTCCCAGCACCAGGTCTCGAGCTGCTACACCGTGCGCCACGAACAGCGGCCCGATCACAAACTCCGTCCCGGCCAAGTGCTCGCCGGCATACAACCCGATGAAGCTGCCGGGCCCCTGCAGCCGGTCCGGCGTCACGGGCTCGCGGTCGAACTCGTTGATGGCGTCGAGGCGGTCCGCCAGCGACTGCGGGGAGACCGGGGCTGCGGCCGCGCGCGGTTGGATGGTGCTCATCGCAGAAACGCAGCCGCGAGGCCTCCGTCGATGTTCACGATCTGGCCCGTCGTCTTACGGAAGTCGTCGGTGAGGAACGCCGCGATCGCCTTGACCTGGTCGGCGAGAGTGATCGGCCGGCCGGTGAGCGTGCGCTGGGCGTAGAACGCCGCCAGCCGGTCGCGCAGCACCTCGGTGCTCTCCGCGGCGTCGTGCGGCAACCCGTACTTGGCGAGCGACGCGCTGACGCGCTCGCGCGGGAACATCGACGACCCCTCGAGCATGGTCGCCGGCGCGACGCCGTTGACCCGCACGAGTGGCGCGAACGCCACCGCGAGCTCTCGCACGAGGTGGTTCGCCGCCGCCTTGCTCGTGTCGTAGGCGAATGACCCCGCTTTCGGCACCACCGCGTTGACGCTCGTCGTGATCACCAGGCTGCCTTCGAGCCCCGCTCCTTGCGCCTGCCACACCCGCCAGGCTTCGTCGGCGACGAGGAACGGGCCCATGACGTTGATCGCGAACGTCTTCGCCCATTCCGGATCGGCGACGCTCCCCTGTTCGTCGGGGCTCGGGTAGTGGCCGGCGGTGACGACGACGTGGTCCAGACCCCCGTAGGCGAGGACGACCTCTTCGAGCGCGCGCCGCACGGCTGCGCGATCGGTGATGTCGGCGCCCAGGCCGACCACCTGACCCGCGCCGGAGATGCCAGTCCCGGCCACACCGATGCCCATCCCCACCTTCTGTTGTGCCTCCGCGGCGGCCGCCTCCGCGTGTTTGCCGTGCAGATCGACCGCCGCCACGGCGGCGCCCTGGCCGACGAGCTCGCGAACCAGCGCCCGCCCGATTCCACTGCCCGCGCCGACGACCACCGCGACCGTGCGGTCGAGGGGCTGCTCTGCTGGCAGCCGTTTGAGCTTCGCGTCCTCGAGCAGCCAGTACTCAATGTCGAACGCCTCCTGGCGGTCGAGCGCCGTGTAGTGGCTCACGCGCTCCGCGCCGCGCATGACGCCGATCGCGGCGCCGTAGAACTCGGCCGTCACTCGGGCTTCGGACTTCGACTGGCCCCACGCGACGAGGCCGATGCCGGGAATCAGGATGACGCTCGGGGACGACCGGCGCATCGCCGGCGAGTCTGCCCGCTTGTGCTTCGCGTAGTACTGGGCGTAATCCCGGCGGTACTGCGCCAGGCCGGCCTCGAGCTTGATCTTGAGAGCGCCCGCGTCCTCCGCCTGCGGATCCCAGTCGACGCAGAGCGGCTTGATCTTGGTGCGGAGGAAGTGGTCGGGGCAGCTCGTCCCGAGCTCTGCCAGTCGCTGCGCGTCGCGCGAGTTCACGAACTCGAGGACCTCGTCGCGCATCTCGACCGTCGCGATCTGCCGGAGGGCGCCGCCGGGCACGTTGGTAGCCTCGCGACTCACGCGCCCGCGCAGCCACGGCAGCACTTCTACGAGCACCCGCCGGCGCTCCGCCTCGGGCAGCGGTTGCGCGCACGGACCGCCGAACGCCGGCTTGCCGTCATCACGCGCGTTCAGGAAGTCCTGCGCGCGACGGATCAGCGTGAGCGTCCGCTCGTAGCATTCTCGGTCAGCGTCGGCCCAGCTGATCAGGCCGTGGCCTCCCAGGATCACGCCCTGCGCGTTCGCGTGCTCGCGACAGAGCCGCTCGAGCTTCAGGCCGAGGTCGAAGCCAGGGCGCTGCCAGTCGGTCCAGATCACGTCGTCGCCGTACACTTCACGCGTGAGCGCCGGACCACGGGCGGCGGTCGCGATCGCCATCACCGCGACGGGGTGCAGGTGATCGACGTGCGCGTGCGGGATGAAGGCATGCAGCGGGGTGTCGATGCTCGCGGGGGTCGGGTTCCGGTCGAACGTGGTGTGCGGGTACATCCCCACCATCGCGTCCTCCGCCGGGGTCTTGGGCCCGCGCTCGGGGAAGCGCCCGTACATGTCGCGGAGACTCAATACCTGGTCCAGGTAGAGCGACGCGAAGTTCGCGCGCGTGGCCGTCCGCAGGTCGCCGCCCGACCCCTTCACCCAGAGCACGCGCACCGTGTTGCCGGTGAGCGGGTCTGTCGCGGCGACCTTCGACGAAGTGTTGCCGCCGCCGGTATTCGTGATGCGCGCGTCGGCACCGAGCAGGTTCGATCGGTAAACCAGCCGTGCGACCGGGTCGAGCGCAGCGGCGACCGCTTCGTCCCACCGGCTGCGCAGGTAGTCGGCGGACGCGCCGCGGGCGACGGCGCGGGGCGGGGGCGGGGTCGTCGTCATCGCGTCGGCACAGCCATGGGCAGGAATTCGCTCAATGTGGAGCTGGCACGGGCCACGTCGCGGATCGCCACGCCGCGCGGCAGGTCGCCGAGCGCGCGCGCCTGCACGAGGAGGTTCCCCAGGGCGCTGGCTTCCTCGGGACCGGCCACCACCCGGCGGCCGCACGCGTCGGCCGTGAGCTGGTTGAGGAGCCAGTTCCGCGCGCCGCCCCCCACGATGTGCACGACCCGGGTGCGGGCGCCGGTGAGCGCCTCGAGCTCGTCGAGCGTGCGGCGATAGCCGTCGGCCAGGCTCTCGAGCACGAGGCGGCACATCCCGCCGCGCGTGACCGGCGCGGAAGCGCCGCCGTCGCGGCATGCGGCCGCCAACTTGGCTACCATGCCGCCGCGCTCGCCGAACTGAGGTGCGTCGAGATCGATCACGTGGCCCGAGGAGGAGGCCGTGGCTTCGGCGAACAGCGTTTCCCACGCAAGCCGGGAATCATCCACCGCCCACTCGCGGAGACATTCCTCGAGCACCCACATACCGGTGCGGTTCTTCAGGAAGCGGATCGTTCCATCGAGTCCGACCTCGTTCGTAAACCCCGCGCGGCGCGCCGCCGCAGTCAACACCGGGGCTCGCAATTCCGCGCCCACGAGCGACCACGTGCCGGAACTGATGTACGCCCACGGCTCGTCGCCCGACGCCGGCACGGCGGCGACTGCGGCCGCGGTATCGTGCGAACACGATGCGACCACGAGGGGGCGGCGCCCCGTACCGCGGAGCGCGGCAGGCAGCACATCCGGCAGCACCGGACCGAGGACGGTACCCGAGTTCACGATCGTCGGCCAACGCGCGGGATCGTCCCCGGCCGCCCGGATCACTTCCCGCGACCACAAGCCGGCACGCACGTCGAACAGCTGCGTCGTGCTCGCCATCGTCCGTTCGGCGACGGGGCGGCCGCTCAGGCGGTAGAGGAAGTAGTCGGCGATCAGCAGTCGCGTCTCGGTCCGCGCCACGACGTCAGGCTCGTCGATCAGGTCGGACACGATCTGGGGAAGCGTATTGAAGTCCAGGAATTGGATCCCGGTCACCGCATATAGCCGATCGGCGGCGATGCGACGGAACACCTCGGCCAACCGTCCCCGGGTGCGCGGGTCGCGGTACGCGTAGGGGAGGCGGAGCGGCGCGCCGTCCGCACCGAGGGGGACGTAGTCGACCGCCCAGCTGTCGACGGACACAGACTGCAGCGTTGGAGCCATGTCGAGCGCGGTGGCGAGCGCGGTGCGCAGGTCAGCCCACAACGCGTCCACCTGCCAGTACAGGTGCCCCGCCTCCTCGATCATCGGGACGCGGAAGCGGTGCACCTCACGGGTCGCGACCCGCCATCCCTGCGGCAGTCGCTCGAGTGTCCCGAGCACCGCGCGGCCGGTCGACGCGCCGAGGTCGATCGCCAGATAGGTGGGGAGCGGCGGCGCCACGGCCTACAGGCTCCGCGGCGGGACGTAGCCGCTGCCGATCCGCTCTGCCGTCACGCGCGCCCGATAGCCCGACGCGCGGAACGCGAGCACGGGGTCGAGCGCCGCGCCAGCGCGCCGACGCGCTTCCGCCACCAGCGGGCGCGCGTCCGTCTCGAACGCGTCCTTGAGGGCGCGCTCCGCCAGCAGCACATCGCCGGACTCCTGGTGCGCCGCGAGCGCCGCGTGATCGACGAGCTGCGCTTTGGCGTACGCGAGCTGGAGCTGGTCGACCGTCTGGAGCAGGTCCTCGATCGGGTCCTTGATGTTGTGGCTCTGATCGATCATGTAGGCCGGCCGAAACCCTGCTAACCGCTCGCGCTCGGCGAGCACCAGCTCGTGAAAGATGAGGAACAGCCCGTATGGCTTGATCGAGCCTGCCGTAAGGTCGTCGTCACCGTACTTCGAGTCGTTGAAGTGGAAGCCTCCGAGCTTCCCCGCGCCCAGCAGCCGCGCCACCACCAGCTCGATGTTGGTGTTGGGCAGATGGTGGCCGAGGTCGACGAGGCACTGCGCCCGCTCGCCGAGCGCCTGCGCCAGGAGGAGCGACGAGCCCCAGTCCTGTACGACGGTGGCGTAGAACGCCGGCTCGTAGGGCTTGTGCTCCGTGAACAGGCGCCACCCGGCGGGCAGCGCGGCATAGACGTCTCGGAGGCCGTCCAGCACGCGCTCGAAGCTCTTGCGCAGCGACATTTGCCCCGGGTAGTTCGACCCGTCGGCGAGCCACACGGTGATCGCCTCGGCGCCGAGTGCTTGCCCCACCTCGATCACGTGCAGATGGTGCTCCACCGCCTGGCGTCTCACAGCCGGGTCGACGTGGCTGAACGAGCCGAGCTTATAGCTCAGCCGCTGGCCCGGCTGGTCCTGGAATGTGTTCGAGTTTACCGTGTCGAAGCCGAGGCCGATCTCGGCGGCGAAGGCGCGCAGCGCGGGGACGTCATCGGGCTCGTCCCAGGGGATATGGAGCGAGACGCGCGGCGCGGCGCCGGTTAGTCGGTGGACGACCGCGGCGTCCGCCAGCTTCTCCGCGAGCGTGCGCGGTTCGCCGGGGCCGGGGAATCGGCCGAACCGGGTCCCGCCGGTGCCGAGCGCCCAGGACGGCACGGCGACTGCGAAGCGACCGACGGCCTCTAGCACCGTCTCGGCGCGCCGCCCGCGGCGGGCGAGCCGCTCGGCGAGCGCGTCGTAGTCGCGCTCGTGATTGCGGAGTGCGTCGGCGCCCGGAGACAGCGCGAACTGGTCAGGGGTGTGGGTCTTCAGTATGTCCATCCTCCTTCGCAACCTCTGGAACACCTCATCGCGGCACGTACACGAACCGGTACCGTCCGGACCCGATTTCGACAACCACCGTGTCCCCCGCCTGTCTCGCGCTGCGGATCCCGGCGGCTTTGCCGAGTGGTGTTCCACTCTCCGTCACGCCCTCCAGGGTGGCGTGGGGCAAACTCGCCGTGGCGGAGGCGTTCGGTGGTATGGTCACCTCGAGGGTGAACTGCCTATCCCCGAGCTCCCACGCGGAGGCGACCGTCCCGTACATCGTGTTCAGGCCGGCGCGAACCTGTGTGAGACCGCCGCCCGGCTGCGGCCGGATGAGCACGTGCTTGTATCCGGGTCGCTCCGGGTCGATCTCGATTCCCGCGACCGTGTTGTACAGCCATGCGCCCACGGCGCCGTACGCGTAATGGTTGAACGAGTTCATGTCTGGATCCTGAAAGCTCGAGTCCGGCTTCTCGCCGTCCCAGCGCTCCCAGATCGTCGTCGCGCCTTGCTTGATCGGGTAGAGCCAGGACGGGTACTGCTCGCGCAGCAGCAGGGCGTAGGCGTCGTCGAGATGCCCGCTCGCGCTCAGAACGGGATTCAAATAGGGCGTTCCCAGAAAGCCCGTGGTCAGGTGCTTGAAGCGACGCACGTCCTCCACCAGGCGCCGCGCCGCCTCCTGGCGCGACTGCTCCGGCACGAGGTCGAACGCGAGAGCCAGCGCGTAGGCGGTCTGCGTGTTCGAAGACAGGCGTCCGCCGGCCGTGAGGTACTCCCGGTCGAACGCCGCTTTGATCCGCTCGAACAGGGCGCCGTATTGCCGGGCGTGCTCCGTCTTGCCCAGTACCTGGGCGGTGCGGGCGAGCAGACTGGTCGAGTGGGCGAAGAACGCGGTCGCGATCAAGTCCTTGTCGGTGGTCGCTCCAGGATAGTCGGCGCGCGTCGAGTGGAACGCGAGCCAGTCGCCGAAGTGGAAGCCCGAGTCCAGGATCAGGTCGTCCCCCGCCAGCCGTCGCATGTACTCCACCCACGCCCGCATGCTCTCGTACTGCGACTCCAGGATGCGGGTGTCGCCGTACGCCAGGTACACCGTCCACGGGATGATCACGCTGGCATCGGCCCAGCCAGTTGAGCCGCCGCCCTCGGCCTGGCCCCGCGACAGCACGTCGGGGATCACGTGGGGAACGCTGCCGCTCGCCTTCTGGTCGGCGGCCAGATCGGCCAGCCATTTCGTGAAGAAACCGGCCACATCGAAGTTGTAGGACGCGGTGCGCGCGAACGCCTGGGCATCTCCCGTCCAGCCGAGCCGCTCGTCGCGCTGCGGGCAGTCGGTCGGCACGTCGAGGAAGTTGCCCTTTTGGCCCCACACGATGTTGTGCTGCAGCTGATTGAGCAACGGATTCGAGGTCTCGAACGTGCCGATGGGCGTCATATCCGAGTGGATCACGATGCCCGTGATGTCGTCCAGCGTGGGCGTGCCGGGATATCCCTGCACGGCCACGTAGCGAAAGCCCTGAAAGGTGAAGTGCGGCTCGTATACCTCTTCACCGCCTCCTTTCAGAGTGTATTCGACTGTCTGACGGGCGGAGCGCAAGTTGTCGGTGTAGAAATTGCCCTTCCGATCCAGCACCTCGGCGTGCCGCAGGCGGACCGCGGTACCGCGCGGCCCGCGCACCTTGAGGCGCACCCAGCCCACCATGTTCTGCCCCAGGTCGAACACCGTGTCGCCGGATGGCGTGACCAGCCGCTGGACGGGCTTCAGTTCCTGGATCCGGCGCACCGGCGGGCCGGGAGGCGCGACGAGGATCTGCTTGGAGTGATCCAGGACGCGAACGGCGGCCCAGCCCGAGTCGTCATAGCCCGGCCGGCTCCAACCCTGCTTCTCTAGCCGCGCGTCGTACGACTCGCCGTCGTAGATGTCCGACCAGCGGATCGGGCCGGTCGCGGCCTTCCATCCCTTGCCGGTGCCGATCACCTGCTGGTGCCCATCCGCGTATCGCAACACGATCTGTGCGAGCAGCGCCAGTTGCTTTCCATAAGTGTTCCGCTTGTTCCCCCACGCGAGCCGGCCGCGGTACCAGCCATCCCCGAGCGTCACACCGACGGCGTTCGCGCCGGGCACGAGCAGCGCGGTGACGTCGTAGGTCTGGTATTGGAGGCGCTTATCGTAGGCCGTCCACCCCGGCCTGAAGAGCTGATCGCCTACGCGACGGCCGTTCAGCTCCATCTCGTAGAGGCCCAGGCTGGTGACGTAGGCGCGGGCCGAGGCGACGTTGCCCTCTACCCGGAATTCCGAACGCAGCATAGGGCTCGGATTCGACTCGGACGTGTCTTCCCGGAGGTCGGGCGTGATCCAATCCGCGGACCAATCGGAGGGGCGCAGCAAGCCCATCTCCCAATACTCGGGTGCGCTCCAGGCGGAGGAGCGGCCCGCGTCATCCCACACGCGGACCTGCCAGTAGTACCGCTGCCCCGACTCGAGCGCCGGACCTCCGTAGACCCGGTGAATCGAGGCATCGGAGGCCACTTTCCCGGAATCCCACAGGGGATGCCGCTCGAGGGCGCTCGGCAGCTGCGCGACGCGGATCTGGTAGGCCGTTTGGACCGTCCCGCGTCGTGACGATTCGATCTTCCAGCTGAGCCGCGGAGCCCGCACGTCGATGCCCACGGGGTTGAGCTGGTACTCCGTCCGGAGCTCGGTGACCTGTAGGGGCGTCTGCGCACTCGCGGAGTGCGTCAGTAGTGCCCAGACGCTCAGCCAGCGCGGGCCCTGTATGCGAAGCGCTTTGGAGGTCATAAGCCTGCCTCCCCGATCGCGGTCGCCAGGACGTCCTCCGGCGTCCACTCCTCGATCGGGCGCGCCGGAGAGAGCCGCCCCCGGCTCATGACCGCCAATCGGTCGCACAGTCCGAACAGCTCGGGCAGGTACGAGCTCACGAGCAGCACGGCCTTCCCCGCGGCCGCGGAGCGGACGATGGTGTCGTAGATCTGCGCCTTGCTCCCGATGTCGATCCCCCGGGTGGGCTCGTCCAGGAGAAGCACCTCCGCGTCCTGATACAAGAGCCGCCCGATCGCCACCTTCTGCTGATTCCCCCCCGATAAGGCGCGCACCGGCTGCGCGGGAGTAGCCGCCCGAATGCGCAGTGCCCCGATCTGCTGGCGCGCCGCCGCGAGCTGCCGCTCGAGGTTCAGCCACCCCCACCGCGACGAGCAGGCGGACAGCCGCGTGGCGGTTAGGTTGTCGGCGATCGAGAGCGGCAATGCCAGCCCCTCCCGCGTGCGGTCCTCACTGAGATAGCCGAACCCCTGGCGGAGGCGCCGCGCGGGACTCGCCCCATGCACGCCGAGCGGCTGGTCCCGCAGCGCCATCCGACCGGAGGCCCGAGGCTCGAGTCCGAACAGCGTGCGCACCAGCTCGGTCCGCCCCGAGCCCATCAGCCCGGCGATCCCGAGGATCTCGCCGCGCCGGAGCTCGAAGCTGGCATGTTTCAGGGCCGGCGGCGCGGCGACGTCCTGCACGGCGAGGATCACCTCCGCGGCACGCGCGTGGGCGCGTGCGGGGAAGAGCCCCGCCATGGGGCGGCCCACCATTTGCGCGATCAGGTGGTCGTTGCTCACCCCCGCGATGAGCCCCGCATCGACGCTGCGGCCGTCGCGGAGGACGGTATATCGGTCGGCGATGTCCCGGACCTCCTCGAGGAAATGGCTGATGTAGATCACCGCGATCCCGCCTGCCGCCAGGCGCCGGATCAGTGCGAAGAGGCGCTCCACCTCCTCGCGCTGAAAGCTGCTGGTCGGCTCGTCCATCAGGAGGATGCGCGCGTCCCCCGCCAGGGCGCGGCAGATCTCCACCACTTGCCGCGCGGCGAGGGGCAGCTCCGCCACGCGGCGGTCGGGATCCAGCTCCGGGCGGCCGAAGTGGCTCAGGAGAGCGAGCGCGCGCCGCCGGGCCGCGCGCCGATCGACCCAGCCCCAGCGTGCCGGCTCGATCCCGAGCAGGATGTTCTCCGCCACGGACAGGTGCGGGCAGAGGGAGAGCTCCTGGTGGATGAGGGCGATGCCGCACCGCCGCGCCTCGAGCGGGGAGGGCGGAGCGTACGGCCGGCCGTCGAGATGCATCGCGCCGCGATCGGGACGCACGGCGCCGGCTACGATGTTCATGAGGGTGCTCTTGCCGGCGCCGTTTTCCCCGATCAGGGCGTGCACCTCGCCCGCGCCGAGCGTGAGGTCGACCCCGTCGAGCGCCAGCGTCGCCGCGAACCGTTTGGCGACGTCGCGGATCCGCAGCACGCTCATTGCTCGATGAGGTAGCGCGCGATCGGCGGCTTGATGAGCTGCTGCGTCGCGGCGGAGTCGAGGTTCGCCGGCGTGACGAGCGTGACACCCGTGTCGATGCGGCGCTCGACGGGCCTCCCACGCAGATGATCGGCCATCGTCTTCACGCCGAGGTATCCCATCCGCATCGGGTTCTGGACGACGACGCCGTCGAGCTGGCGAGCGCGGATGGCGTCGATCAGAATCGCGCTGGCATCGAAGCCGACGAACCTGACTCTGCCGGCCAGGCCGATATCTTGTAATGCAAGCAGCATCCCGATCGTCGAGGACTCGTTGGGCGTGAAGATTCCCTGCAGCTCGCCGCCGTAGCGGTTGAGGAGGTTTTCCGAGGCTCGCTTGGCCGTCTCGCGCGTCGGTCCTGCGTACTGATCGGACGACGCCACCTGGACGCCGGGGTACTTCGCGCGGAGCTGCTCCAGAAAGCCGCGCTCCCGGTCGGTCGTGCTGGCCGACCCTTCGGCATACCGCAACAGCAGCACCTTGCCTCGCCCGCCGAGGATCTCGCCCAGCCGGTCGGCGCCCAGCTGCCCGCCCTTCCGGTTGTCGGTCGCCACGAAGCTGACGATGGCATCTGACTCGAGGTCTGAATCGATGATCACCGTGGGGACGCCGGCGTGCCGGGCTTCTTCCACCGGCCGCACCAGGGCGCGGCTGTCGAGTGGCGCGAGTACGATTCCCTGGATGCCTTGGCTCGCGAAGCCCTCGACCACCTGAATCTGCTGCTCCCGGTCGTCTTCGCGCAGCGGCCCCTTCCAGATGATGTTGATCGGAGCGCCCTGGGCCGAGAGTTCGCGCGAGGCCTGAATGGCCCCGGCGTGGATGCTCTTCCAAAACTCGTGGGTGGTGCCTTTGGGGATCACCGCGATCGTCAGAGCTTTGCCGGCGCCGGATTGCGAGCCGGGCTGGCGCGACCCGGACCCGCCGCAGCCGTGAGCGAGCAGAGCGGCGAGCAGCATGACCGGCGCCTGCTTCATGGTTCCTCCTCCAGCAGCAGCACGTGGACCACCTGAGGGCCGTGCACGCCCACGACCAGGGTCAGCTCGATGTCGGAGGTGCGTGAGGGTCCGGTGATGAGCGTGATCGCGTGGCTGGCGCGGCTCATGCGGGCGAGCGCGTCGCCCAGCGAGTCGCAGAGGCACGTGCTGGAAAGCAGCGCCACGTGGATCGGTGGGACGAGCGACAGCAGCCGGTTCTTCTCCCGCGCGGACTCGAGCACGAGCGTGCCGGTCTCGGCGATCCCCCACTGCGCGGTGGTGACGCCGGCGTCGCACGCGAACAGGCCGTCGCGCGAGAGGCCCTCGAGGCGCTCCCGCACGAAGCCGTCTCCCAACGCTGACAGGAGTCGCTGGACCAGCGGGGCGTCCGACCCGACCACGCGCCGGGCGGCTGCGTCCGTCAGGATGTCGGCCAGGGCGTGGGCGGCTGCCGCCTCGCCGCGCACGACGGTGCACTGGGCGCCGACGGCGGCGAGGCGCTCGGTGAAGGAGCTCACGACGTCTTTGGAAGCCCCGGCCGCCGGCCCTGTGGAACCCCGGGGCTTCGCCCCGGGGTCAGCCGAACCGGTCGAGCCCACGGCTGACCCCGGGCCGGCGGCCCGGGGTTCGACGGGGCCCTCCCGTGCTGCTCCGCCCCCTGCCGCACTCTCGGCTAGGCTCTCCCGGATCGCGCGCAGGATCTCGCGGCGCGCGTCAGCGGTGCGTATCACCGTGCCACCTCGTGCCGCAGGCGCGTCCGCCACTCTTCACGAAAGCTCCGCGGTGCGAGCGGGCGGAGATCGCGCCACTTGGTCCAGGCGCCCAGCGGCAGCATGACTCTCAGCATCCGAGCAAGCCGGACCACCGACTCGAACAGGCGCGGCCGCGCCATCACGGCCGCGTAGGCCGAGAACGCGAGGCGTTCGAGCAGGCGCGGCTTGCCGGCGCGGGTGGCGACGACCTCAGCGCGCAGGTGGAGCAGCAGCGCCGGGATATCGATCTTGACGGGACAGACGTCGCGGCAGGCGCCACACAAGCTGGAGGCGTACGGCAGCTCGGACGATCTCCCCAACCCGAACAGCTGGGGGGTCAACACCGCGCCGATCGGGCCCGGATACACCGACCCGTACGCGTGGCCGCCGATCTGCCGGTATACCGGGCAGGCGTTGAGGCACGCGCCGCAGCGAATACACGCGAGTGACTGACGGGTCACCGGGGCGGCTAGCATGCCGGAGCGGCCGTTGTCGAGCAGCACGATGTGCAGCTCCGCCGGCCCCTCGTCCTCGGGGCGCCGCTTCGCGCCCGTGAGCAGCGATTGATACGCCGTGAGGACCTGGCCGGTACCGGATCGCGGGAGCAACTGCAGAAACACTTCCAGATCGGCAAAGCGCGGGATCACCTTCTCGATCCCCATGAGCGCGATGTGAGTGCGCGGGAGGCTGGTGGTCAACCGCGCATTCCCCTCGTTCTCCAGGATCAGGATCGTTCCGGTCTCGGCGACCGCGAAGTTGACGCCCGACACCCCGAGATCCGCCTCGGCGAAGCGGCGGCGTAACGCTCGCCGGGCTGCGGCCGCCAGCTTAGCGACGTCGTCCGAAGGCTCGATGCCAAGCTTGTCCGCGAACAACGCCCCGATTTGCCGGCGCGTCTTGTGAATCGCTGGAGCCACGATGTGCGAGGGCGCCTCGCCGGCGAGCTGGACGATGTACTCGCCGAGATCGGTTTCCACCGGCTCGATGCCGCGCGCGGCGAGCGCAGCGTTCAGGTGGATCTCTTCCGACGTCATGCTCTTGCTCTTCACGACCGTGCGGGCCCCCCGCTGCTCCGCGATCCGGCCGATGACCTCGCATGCCTCCGCGGCGTCGCGCGCCCAATGCACGCGGGCGCCGGCGCGCTCGGCATTGGCGCTGAACTCCTCCAGGTAACGGTCGAGATGCAGCAGCGTTTCATCCTTGATCGCGCGGGCCCGGTTTCGGGCACCCTCCCAATCCGGCGCGGTGGCCAGCGCCTCCCGCCGCCGCTCGCCGAACAGTGTTGTGGCCTGGCGCAAGGCGCTGCGCAGTTGTCCATCGGCCAGCGCCGCGCGCGCGTTGCGGTCGAACGTCATGGCGTGGATGCCAGGACTTCCGCCAGGTGCAGGGCGCGGACGGACGACCCTCGGCGTGACAGCCGACCGCCGATCTGCATCAGGCAGCTGGCGTCGCCCGACACCACGGCGTCCACGCCGGCCCGCTCGATGGCGTCCACCTTCTCGTCGAGTATCGCCACCGAGATCTCGGGATACTTCACCGCAAAGGTGCCCCCGAAGCCGCAGCACGTCTCGGCGCCCGGGGGGGGCAGCTCGACCAGCTCCGCGCCCCGTACGCGGCGCAGCAGGCGTCGTGGCTCCTCCTTGATCCCCAGGTCTCGCAGGCCGTGACAGGCGTCGTGCCAGGTGAGCCGGCCCGGGAAGCTCGCACCCACGTCCTCCACGCCCAGGCGGTTGACGAGGAAGGCGCTCAGCTCATGCGTCCGCTCCGCCACCGCGTGGGCCCGCGCGCGCCAGCCCGCATCCTCGAACAGCGGCTCGTAGTGGTGCAGCATGGCGGTGCACGATCCCGATGGGCTGACGATCGCGTCGGCGCTGCTGGACTCGAAGATCTCGATGAGCCGCCGGGCGAGCGAGCATGCCTCGGGACGGTACCCGGTGTTGAACGCCGGCTGTCCGCAGCATGTCTGGCGCTCATCGAACTCCACCGCGCAGCCCACCCGCCGGAGCACTGCTACTGCGCCGACCGCCGCCGCTGGCCAGAGCTGATCTGCCAGACAGGTCACGAACAGCGAGACACGCATCGCAGGCCTCAGCTCAGAGAGTGACGACGCCCTTCACGTACGCCGGCGCCTTGTGGCCTCCCGTGAAAACCCGGGCGACCGAGTCGAGCGACGGGTAGCGATGGGTGATCAACGACGCGACGTCCACTGTCCCGCGCTCGATCAGCCGCAGCGCCCGCACGTAGGTGGACGGCCGGCCATCCTGCTCGAAGCCACCGGAAGCGCCGACCGGAGACAAGACGGTTGGCTCGAGGAACTGGAGCTGGTTCAGCACGCTCAGATCGACGCCAGCGTGGCCGTGCCCGTACAGCAGCACCGTCGCCTGCTTCCGAACGAGACCAGGGATGGACGCGAACACCTGCCCGGATCCCGTCGCCTCGATGAGCAACTCGGCGCGGCGGCCGCGCGTTCGCTCGTGCACGACCTCCACCGGGTCCTGGGCGGCCGAGTCGATCGTTTCCGCGCCGCAGCACTCGGCGTGCGCTCGCTTGGTGGCGTTGGGCTCGCTCACCAGCAGGAGCCCGTCGAAGCCGAGGACGTTGCGGAGGTATTGCACCCACAGGAGCCCCGCGGGACCGGCCCCGCAAATCACGGCACAGCGGACGCGCCGGTCTGACGGGCCGCGCACGGTGTAGCGCGCCGCGGTGCGCGTGAGCACATCCGCCGAGTGCGCGACGCAACCCAGCGGCTCGGTCAGCGCCGCGGCGCCGTCGTCCAGCTCGGCGTCGATGCGCACCGCGTTCACGGCCGGGATCGTCACGTACTCGGCGAATCCCCCGGGGAGGCCGGTGATGCCATGCTCGCGGTAGAGCTCGCACTGGTGTGAGTCGCCGCTGGCGCAGTACTCGCACAGCGGCGAGCGCGCCTCGCTCACGCAGCTCCTCCCCTGGTCGACGACGACCCGGTCGCCAGGACGCAGATCGCGCACCTCCTTCCCGGCCGCCTCCACGACCCCCGCGATCTCGTGTCCCAGGATTTGCGGTTCGTCGCAGAGCGGGATGGGCCGCCCGCGCGCGTCGCGGTTGTAGTTCGCGTGCCCGGCGAAGATGTGCAGGTCGGTGCCGCACACCCCCACCGCCGCCACGCGCACGAGGACGTCCCGGGGGCCGGGCTCCGGGCACCGGACATCCCGTAGCTCCATCCGGCCGACGTCGACGAGAACGGCCGCTCTCACGGGAGGATAGTGGAGGACGGTGGAGGTTGGGGAAGGTTGTGGAGGTTTGATCCTCCAGAACCTCCAGAACCTACAGAACCTCCACCAACCTCCAGTACCACCACCGACGCGATGGCGCTGGGTGGTACAGTGGGGAGCCGTACGGCGAGGCCCGAGTCGGTCTCGATTGTGAGCGGCTTGGCGTCGCCAAGGACGCGGGCGGTGAGCGGCTTCTGCTTCATCCCGGCGAGCGTCAGCTTGCCGTTCTTGGGCCAGTCGAAGACGAGGGCATACACCTTTCCCGGTTTGGCGGTGTAGCGGCCCCACGCCGGCATCCCGTATGGGCTCGCCGTCGTGCCGTAGATGGCCTCGCCGTTGCGCCTCATCCACTCACCCATCTCGCTCAGCCGTGATACGATCGGCGCGGGAATCAGCCCGTCGGCCGTCGGCCCGACGTTGAGGAGGAAGTTGCCACCCTTGGAGGCCACGTCGATCAGCGTGCGAACCAGCGTCCGCGTGTCCTTCCAGTCGTCGTCATAGGACTTGAACCCCCAGGTGTCATTCATCGTCATGCACGTTTCCCAATCGACGCCGGGGAGCCCCTCGGGCGGAACCCGCTGCTCGGGCGTGCCGAAGTCGCCCAGGCCGACCCGTCCGTCCTGGTTGAGGCCGCTCAGCCCCTGGCGGGTGTGTCCCACGCGGTTGTTGACGATGAGGCCGGGACGGATCGCGCGCACGTAGTTGTACAGATCCCGGCCCCGCGCGTCGCTCCAGTCCGCGATCCACTCGCCGTCGAACCACAGGACGTCGATGTCGGGGTATTGGGTGAGCAGCTCCTTGAGCTGGGGCTTCATATACGTTTCGACATAGCGGCCGAAATTCGGATTGCTCCAGGTGCGCGAGTTGTAGTCGGGATAGTTGGGCCCCTGCGCGTCCGGGTGATGCCAATCCATGATCGAGTAGTAGACCCCGAACTTGAGGCTGGCCCGATGCGCCGCCTCGGCAAGCGCCTTGACGGCGTCTCGCTGGTACGGCGTGGCGTCCATGATATCGTAGCTCGAGACCTTCGAGTCGAAGATGGCGAACCCGTCGTGGTGCTTGGAGGTGATGATGATGTACTTCATCCCCGCGTCCCTGGCCACGCGCACCCATTCGTCGGGGTCGAACCGGACGGGGTTGAAGCGGTGGACGTACTCCTCGTACTCAGGGATGGGGATGTGCGCCCGGCTCATGATCCACTCGCCGATGCCCGCGACGCGCTCTCCCTGGTGCGTGCCGGCTGGCACTGCGTAGGCCCCCCAGTGGATGAACATCCCGAACCGCGCCTCGCGCCACCACGCCATGCGCGCGTCGCGCTGGGCGGGGGATTCGGGCGCGGGGGCCTGCATCATCGCGGCGAGCAGAACCAGATGGCTAACGGACATGGTTCCTCTGGAGGGTTGTGGTCCTCACCCCTTTCATCCCCTCTCCCTTCGGGAGAGGGGAAACGCAGCACGAGCGTCGTGCCCCCTCTCCCGAAGGGAGAGGGGGACAGGGGGTGAGGACCGAACTGACAGGAATCAAGGGGGTGAGGACCACGCGGTTCCGTCCGGATGCGCGTACGCCGCCAGACTCTCCGGTCGCATCGTGATGCTGTAGCCCGCCGCCGTGGGTGCCATGTAGCGACCGTCGCGAATCACCACGGGATCGACGAAGTGCTCGTGCAGGTGATCCACGTACTCGACGATGCGGTCTTCGAGCGATGCGCTGACGGCGATGTAATCGAAGATCGCGAGATGCTGCACGTACTCGCATAAGCCCACGCCCCCGGCGTGCGGACAGACGGGCACCCCAAATTTCGCGGCAAGGAGCAGCACGGCCAGCACTTCGTTGACGCCCCCCAGCCGACAGCTATCGATCTGGCAGAACCGGATCGCGCCGGCTTGCATGAGCTGCTTGAACATGACCCGGTTCTGGCACTGCTCGCCGGTAGCGACGCCGATCGGCGCGATGGCCCGCGCGATCGCGGCGTGGCCCAGCACGTCGTCGGGGCTCGTGGGCTCCTCGATCCACCAGGGATCGAACCGCGCCAGCTGGCGCATCCAGGCGATCGCTTGGCCCACGTCCCACACCTGGTTGGCGTCGAGCATGAGTTTGCGGTCCGGGCCGATCTCCCGTCGCACTACGCCCAAGCGTCGCAGGTCGTCCTGCAAGTCGCGGCCCACTTTGATCTTGAAATGCGACCATCCCTGCGCCATGCCGTCGCGGCACAGCCGGCGGATCTTGTCGTCGGGATAGCCGAGCCAGCCCGCCGATGTCGTGTACGCCGGGTAGCCGGTGCGGCGCATCTTCGCCTCACGCTCGGCGCGAGTCGGCGCGTGTTTCCCGAGCATGGCGAGCGCCTCCGCGGGAGTGAGCGCGTCGGTGACGTACCGGAAGTCGATGCAGCGCACCAGCTCCTCGGGGCTCATGTCCGCGAGCAGCTTCCAGAGCGGCTTGCCCTCGACTTTGGCATAGAGGTCCCAGACGGCGTTCACGACCGCAGCCGTCGCGAGGTGCAGTACGCCTTTTTCCGGTCCCACCCAGCGCATCTGAGAGTCGCTCGTGAGGCGTCGCCAGAAGCGTGCCATGTCCGCTTTGATCTCCTCCAGCGTGAGACCCCGCACCAGCGGCGCGAGCGATCGGATCGCCGCGACGCACAGCTCGTTTCCTCGTCCGGCAGTGAAGGTGAGGCCGTGTCCTTCCAAGCCGTCCGCGCGATCGGTGCGCAACACAGCGTAGGCCGCTGAGTAGTCCGGGTCCGGGCTCATGGCGTCGGAGCCGTCTCGCTCCCGCGAGGTCGGGAAGCGGATGTCGAGCGCGTCGACGCGCGTGATGGTGATGGCCACGGGGCTCACATCGCGGTAAAGCCCCCGTCGACCGGGAGCGCGACGCCGGTGACGAAGGAGGCTTCCGGGGAGACGAGCCACACTGCGGCGGCGGCGCACTCCTCCGGCGTGCCCAGGCGCCCCAGCGGCTGCGCCGCGGCGTATGTCGCCCAGGCGGCTGCGGGGTCGGGCATGGCGTCGGCAAAGCGGTGGAGCATCGGCGTGTCGATGATCCCCGGGCAGAGGGCGTTCACGCGGATGCCGCGCGGGGCGTAGTCGAGCGCCAGCGCTTTGGCCAGCATCACGACGGCGCCCTTCGAGGCACAGTACACCGGCGAATCGGTCTGCGCCACGAGCCCCGTCTTGCTCGCGGTGAAGAGAATCACGCCGCCCTCGGCCTGCTGGAGCATGATGGGAATCGCGCGCCGCGCCGCGTACAGCGGGCCCTTCACGTTCACGTCCAGCACCCGGTCGATTTCGTCGTCGGCGCTCTGCGGGAGGAGCTTGGGCAGCGTGATACCCGCGTTGCAGAACAGGATGTCGAGGCGGCCGTACCGCTCGACGCACGCGTCGATCATGCGCTCGCTGTCGGCGCGCCGGCCGACGTCGGCGCGTACGAAGCACGCCGTCCCGCCCGTCTCGGCGATGGCGTGCACCAGCGACTCCCCATCGGCCTGCTGAATGTCCGCCAGGACGAGGTGTGCGCCCTCTTGTGCGAACCGGAGGGCGCTCGCCCGCCCGATGCCCGTGCTGGCGCCGGTGATCACCGCCGCCTTTCCTCTCAGGCGCACGTCAGTGATACGCACGCACGCGCTGGCGTGCGGATCCGAGCCCGTCGATGCCGAGCTCCACTTCGTCTCCGTCGGCGAGGTAGCGCGGCGGGCTCTGGCCCAGTCCCACGCCGGGGGGGGTGCCGGTGGAGATGATATCGCCGGGCAGGAGCGTCATGTACTGGCTGATATAACTGACGAGCGCCGGAACGTCGAAGATGAGCTCGCGGGTCGAGCTGCACTGCTTGGTCGCGCCGTTCACCTTGAGCCACAGACGCAGGTCGTGTACGTCGCGGATCTCGTCCGGCGTAGCGAGGAAGGGCCCGAGCGGGGCGAAGGTGTCGCAGCTCTTGCCCTTCACCCATTGGCCGCCACGCTCGAGCTGGAAGGCCCGTTCGGAGTAATCGTTGTGGAGCACGTAGCCCGCGACGTAGCGCAGCGCCTCGTCTCGCTCGACGTACGCCGCCCGGCGCCCGATCACGACCGCCAGCTCGACCTCCCAGTCCAGCTTGGTGCCGTTTCTCGGGATGAGGACGTCGTCGTTGGGACCGGTGATCGCGCTGGTCGCCTTGCAGAAGAGGACCGGCTCGTCCGGGATCGCCATGCCCGATTCGCGGGCGTGGTCGCGGTAGTTGAGGCCCACGCACACGAGCTTGCTCGGTCGACACAGCGGCGGCCCCAGCCGCACACCGTCCGGCACCACGGGCGCAGCCGCGCCCTCCCGTTCGAGCCAGTGCGCCAGCCGCTCGAGGCCCCCGGATCCGAAGAACGCTTCGTCGTAATCGCTGCCGCAGCCAGAGGCGTCGATGCGCCGCCCGTCGGGCAGGAGCAGCCCCGGCCGTTCCCGGTTCGGTTCGCCGAAGCGGATGAGCTTCATGCGTCACATCTTCAGGGTCACGAAGCCGCCGTCGATCGCGTAGTTGCTGCCCGTAATGAAAGCCGCGGCGTCGGAGCAGAGGAACAAGGCGAGCTCGGCGACCTCTTCCGGCCGGCCCATGCGGCCGATCGGCTGGGTCCGGGACAGTTCCTCGAACATCTCCCGCTCCCTGCCCGGATAGTTCTTGGCGAGGAATCCGTCGACGAACGGCGTGTGCACACGTGCCGGGGCGATCGCGTTGCAGCGGATCCCGTGCGCCACATAGTCGCGCGCCACCGAGTACGTCATCGTCAGCACCGCCCCCTTGCTCATCGAGTAGGCAAACCGATCCGCGAGGCCGACGCTGGACGCGACCGAGGCGATGTTGAGGATCACCCCGCCGCGGCTCTTCATTTCCGGGACCGCCGCCCGCATGCAGTTGTAGACGCCTTTCACGTTCACGGCGTAGAGCCGGTCGAGGTCTGCTTCGGACGTCTGCTCCACGTTACCGACGTGTGCGATCCCGGCGCTGTTGACGAGGATGTCCACGGGGGCGAACCGCTGCGCGACCGCCCGGAAGGCGTGTTCCACGTCGGCCTGCCGGCTCACATCGCACAGGACCGCGGTGGCTGCCCCGCCGCAGGCCTCGATTTCGCGTGCCACGTCGCGGGCCGCCGGCTCCGCGACGTCCAACACGGCGACGCGCCCGCCTGCGCGCGCGAAGCGGAGCGCGATCGCCCGGCCGATCCCCGAGCCGCCACCGGTCACGATCGCGATCTTCCGCTCGATCTCCCTCATAACCCGTAGACTCGCGCGGCGTTATCGCCGTAAAACCGGCTCCGGTCCGTCGCGCTCCATCCGTGGGTGACGCGCTCGGTGAAACCGTACCAATCGCGGTAGTCACCCGCGAGGGTCAGGACCGGCCAGTCGCTGGCGTACAGCACCCGCTCGGGCCCGAAGCACTCCACCACCCGCGTGGCGTACGGGAGCAGGTCCTCCGGGCGCCATCGCTCCCCGGCCTCCGTCAAGAGTCCCGACAGCTTGCAGCACACGTTCTTGTGGGCCGCGAGCCGCGCTAGTGCTGCGCTCCACGGCTCGAAGCAGCGATCCCGGATGGCCGGCTTGCCGCAATGATCGAGGACAAAGCGCGTGTCCGGGCAGTCGCGGACCAAGTCGGCGACCTCGCCCAACTGGTCGTGCGTCGCGCACAGATCGAAGACGAGCTCCCGCCGTCCGACCTTCCAGACCCCCTCCACGAATGCGTGCCGTCGGCAGAAACCTGCAGGTTGCCCCTGGATGTTCTGGCGGATGCCTTTGACGCTATGGCAGGCGGAGAGCGCGGCGAGCTGACGATCGATCGTCTCCGAGTCGGCGAGGTTGGCGAACGCCACGATGCCGGTGAGACGCGGCTCCCCCTGTGCGAGGCGTTCCACGAATGCCACCTCGCGGCCGGCCTCTTCGGGCGGGCAGTTGCATTCCACGAACACGACGCGGGCGATGGGGATCTCCCCCGTCGCCGCCCCGTAGTCGGACGGGAGGAAAGGCCGGCCGAGCGACGGTACGCCTTCCAGCCAGGGATAGTGCAGCTCGGCCGGATCCCAGAAATGCACGTGGGCGTCGATAATTGAACGCGGAACGCGGAACTCGGAACGCGGAACATCAATGCGAGCGTCGTGGCGACCGACCTCGCCCGGCTGTTCCGCGTTCCGCGTTCCGCGTTCCCCGTTTCGTTCGTTCCGCGTTCCACGTTCCGCGTTCACGACACCGCCCATCCCGCCCGCACCCGATCGAGCGCGACCGCCAGCACGATGATGGCGCCGATGATGATTTCCTGAATGTAGTTGGGCCACCCCATCTGCTGGCAGCCGTTGCGCAGGAACGCCATGATGAGCGCACCCACCACCGAGCCGAATACGCTTCCTTCGCCACCCAACAGACTCCCGCCGCCGATCACCACCGCCGCAATCACATCCAGCTCGGTGCCGATCGCCACTGTCGGATCGCCCTGCCGGAGACGGGAGAGCTGCATCACGCCGGCCAGCCCGAAGTACACTCCCGCCGACGCGTAGATCACGAGCTTGAGCCGGTCCGTCGCGATACCGCAGGCCCGCGCGGCCAGTTCGTTCGAGCCGAGCGCGAACACGCGCCGCCCGAACACGGTCCGCCGCAGCACAATTGCCGTGAGGACCGCCAGCGCGAGGGTGATCCACACGCCCGGCGGGAGCACCATCCATGCCTGGCGTGGGAACGTGACGAGCAGCTCGTTCACCCACGTCGGCGGTATGTTGACCGTCTGCTCGTGCGCCAGCCACTTCGCGACGCCGCGTGCGATGCCGAGCATCCCCAGCGTCGCGATGAACGGTACGACGCGCAGGCCCGTGATGAGCAGCCCGTTCGCGAGCCCTACGAGCCCGCCGGCGAGCAGGGCGGCCACCGTCGCTGCGCTGGCCGGCCAGCCGGCGCCGATCGCCAGCGCGGCCACCACACCGGTCAGCGCGATCGTCGCGCCCACCGAGAGATCGATTCCGCCGCTCACGATGATGATCGTCATCCCAATCGCCCCGAGGGCGACGATCACGGTCTGCGAGAGCACGATACGCAGGTTGAAGGCCGAGAGATAGCGCGCCGGTGCCTCCGTGAGCAGCGCAAAGACGAGGACCACCAGCACGAGCACGAGTGCGGGGCCGATGCGGGCGAGGGAGCGGCGCACGGCATCGGGCGGCGCCGGCACCCGTCCCGCGATCGCGGTCGCCCAGCTCGCGACGGTCGCGAACGGGTATCTGCGCGGCGCCGGGGTGGGCGAGGTGTCGGGCCTCACACGCGGACGGGCTCGGCGACCGTCGCGGGCTCGAGCCGCGGCGCGAGCAAGTGCAGGATGCCCCAAGCAGTGATGTAGGCGAGGCCGCACACCGCAAAGATGGGGGTGTAGCTCCCTGTGGCCTGAAGGATGCGGCCGGTGACGCGCTGAAACAGCACGCCGCCCATGGCGCCGGCGAACGCGCCGATCCCGACCACCGACCCCACCGCCGCCCGTGGAAACATGTCGCTCGCCAGCGTATACACGTTGGCGGACCAGGCCTGGTGTGCCGCCGCCGCGACGCTCACGATCGCCACCGCCGCCCACATGCTCCCCGCCAGCGGCGCGAACGCCGTCGGCACGATCAAGAGCGCCATCGCGAGCAGCGCCGTCTTCCGCGCCCGGTTCACGGTCCAGCCGTGCTTGATCAGGGCGCTCGAGAGCCAACCGCCCCCGACCGATCCGACGTCCGCCACCAGATATACGACGATCAGCGGAGCGGCCAATTGTGCCAGCCGGATGCCGTATTGCGCGTCGAGAAACTTCGGGAGCCAGTACAGATAGAACCACCAGATCGGATCGGCGAGGAGTTTCCCGACCGCGAACGCCCAGGTCTGCCGATACGAGAGCAGCCGAATCCAGGGGACGACGCTCTCCGCCTCCTCACCCGAATCGCTGCGGATGTGCGCCAACTCGTCCGGCGTCAGGCGCGGCTGCGCCTCCGGGCTGCGATACAGGGCGAGCCACAGCACCAGCCACAGGAAGCCGAGCGAGCCGGTAGCGATGAATGCCCACGGCCAGCCCCACGTCAGGACGATCCACGGGACGACGAGCGGGGTCACGATGGCGCCGGTGTTGGTGCCGGCGTTGAAGATCCCGGTCGCGAGCGCCCGTTCGCGTTTGGGGAACCACTCCGCCACCGTCTTGATCGCGCCCGGGAAATTGGCCGACTCGCCGAGTCCGAGCAGCGCGCGGGCAGCGGAAAATCCTGCGGCGGTGCGGGCGAAGGCGTGACCGATCGCCGCGATGCTCCAGGCCACGACCGCGACGGCGAAGCCGCGTCGCACCCCGACGCGGTCCAGCGCGCGCCCGGCGGCGAGGAATCCGAAGGCGTAGACGAGGCTGAACCAGGAGACGATGTCGCCGTACTGCGATTCCGACCAATGCAGCTCGCGCTGCAGGGTGGGGGCGAGAATGCCGAGCACCTGACGGTCGATGTAGTTGATCGTGGTGACCACGAACAACAGGGCGCACACCGTCCAGCGATACCCCAGGGGCGGCCGGCTCATCGCGTCAGGCCCTCCCACAGGCCCTGCAGGTACATCGCGCCGAGCGCTCGATCGTACAGCCCGTACCCCGGGCGTCCTGTCTCCCCCCAGATCATGCGGCCGTGATCGGGGCGCATCGGCCCCGTGAAGCCGATATCGCGCAGCGCGCTCAGGACCGCGTGCAGGTCCACGCTGCCAAAGGCCGAAGGGTGGGCCGTCTCATGGAAACGGCGCTCGCCCGTGACCAGCACGTTGCGGCAGTGTGCGAAGTGGATGCGCGCGCCGAGGCGGCGCACCATGGCCGGCAGATCGTTCTCGGGGTTTGCGCCGAGCGAGCCGGTGCAGAACGTCACCCCGTTCGCGGGGCTGTCCACGAGCCCCACCACGCGCTCGAGGGCGGCGGCGTCGGTGATGATGCGCGGCAGCCCGAAGATGGGCCAGGGCGGATCGTCGGGGTGAATCGCCAGGCGGACGCCCGCCTGCTCGGCGACCGGGGCGACGCGCTCGAGGAAATAGGCGAGATTGTCCCACAGCCGCTCCGCGTCCACGTCGCGATAGGCGGCGAGCAGCGCGGCCAGTGCCGGGCCCGCGTACGCCGTGGCCCAACCAGGCAGGTCGCCCGTTCCGCGCGACAGATCGATCGCGGCCAGCGCGGCGTCGTCGTAGGCGAGTGCCGTCGAGCCGTCGGGAAGCCGCATGGCGAGGTCGGTGCGCATCCAGTCGAACACCGGCATGAAGTTGTAGCACAGCACCGGAATGCCGAGCTCCCCCATGCTGCAGATACTCTGGCTGTAGTTCTCGATCAGCCGGTCGCGGCCGCGGCGCCGGAGCTTGATGTCGTCGTGCACGGGGATGCTCTCGACCACGGCGAACTGCAGTCCGGCCGATTCGATCTGCTCCTGGAGTCGCGCCAGCCGGGCCCGCGGCCAGGGCTCGCCCACGGGCACGTCGTACAGCGCGCTTACGACGCCGGTGATGCCGGGGATCTGTCGGACGGAGGCGAGCGGGATCGGGTCCGTCGGGCCGAACCAGCGAAAGCTGGGGATCACGTGCGAAGCAGCTCCTCGACTTCCCCCACGCTCGCTCGGCAGAAGTCGCCGGGCACGGTGAGCTTGAGCGCGCTCGCCGCCACCGCGAATTCGAGCGCTTGCGCCGGCCGGTCGCCGCCGAGCAGTCGCGCGATGAGCGCCGCGGCGAAGCTGTCGCCCCCGCCCACCCGGTCCACGACCTGCACGCAGTGCCGACGGCTCTGCGCGAACGCACGGGTCTCCGCGTCGTACAGCACGGCGCTCCAGCCGTGTTCCCGGGGCCCGAGGATCTCGCGCCGCGTGAGCGCGACGCGCTTCGCCTCGAAACGCGCCGCGAGCTGCTCGGCGAGACCGCGCGCCCGCTCGGGAGTCGCGAGCGAGGCGTCGTCGGCCGGGAGGCCGAGCATCGCGCTCACAGCCGCCGGATTGCCGATCAGCACACCCGCCCGCCGGGCGAGCGGCTCGATGAGCGGCCGCGGGTTCCGGTCGCGCCACAGGGCCTCGCGGTAGTTCAGGTCGAGGCTCACCGGGGTGCCCCGGGCGCGCGCGCAGGCGATGGCGCCCGCGAGCGCCGCCACCGGGCCTTCACCCAGGGCAGGAGTGATCCCCGAGACGTGGAACCAGTCGGCCCCGGCGAGCACCGCGGGCCAGTCGATGCTGTGCGGGTCGAGTCGCGCGAACGCCGAGCCCGCGCGGTCGTACACCACGCGCATGGCGCGCAGATCCGCGCCCGGCTCCACGAAATAGAGCCCCAAGCGCTCGCCGCCCCCCCCCCCCCCCCCCCCCCCCCCCCCCCCCCGCACGATCCACCGGGTGCCCACGCCTTCCTTCTTCAGTGTCTCGACGCCGGCATCTCCGATGGGGTTGTCGGGAATGCAGGTGACGTAGTCGCACCGGACGCCGAGATGGCTCAGGGCGACCGCGACGTTCGCCTCCGCCCCGCCGAAGCAGACGTGCAGCTCCGGCGACTCGAGCAGTCGTTCTTCACCCGGCGGGCTCAGCCGCAGCAGCAGCTCGCCGAACGTGACCACGCGTGGGGCGGCCGCACCCTTCACAGCGCGTCTCCCGCGAGCTGCGCCCTCGCTTGCGCGACACGCTCGACGAACGCCCGCGCGCGCTTGGTGAGCTCGCCCCCCCCGGCGCCCCCCGCTGCCTCGTTCCGGACCAGCGCCGCCGGCAGCAGCGCGCTGCCGACGGACACCGCGGCGGCCCCCGCGCGGATCCAATCGCCCGCGTTCTCCAGCGACACGCCGCCCGACGGCACGAGCCGCAGGAACGGCAGGGGCGCGAGCAGGTCGCGGACGTAGTCGGGACCGACCGCCGCCGCCGGGAACAGCTTCACGAGCGGGGCGCCCGCGCGCCATGCCTCGACGATCTCCGTCGGCGTGAACGCGCCCGGCATGCAGGGGATGTCGCGGTCGCGGCACACGCGAATCACAGCCGGGGTGAGCGTGGGGCTCACCACAAAGCGCGCGCCGGCGTCGATGACTTCGCGTGCGGCCGATTCGTCGAGCACGGTCCCCGCGCCGATGAGGCAGGCCGCGAGGTCGCGGTCCGACGCGAGGTCGCCGAGTGCCTCGATCGCGCCTGGCGTCGTCAGCGTGATTTCCAGGGCGCCCACGCCTCCCGCGACGAGCGCCCGCGCGGCGGCGCGCAGCCCGGCCGCCGCGGGCAGCCGAGCGACCGCGATGACGCCGCTCTCGAGCAGCGGATCGAGCCCACCCCTTTCCCCGCCGAGCGTCGTCGTCGTGTGGGTCATGGTCACGTGCGGCCGGTGGCCGCGTAGTCCGGCATGCCGTGCAGCGCCTCGAGCGCCGCATCCACTCCGTCACGCTCCAGCGCCAGCAGCCACCGCGTCGTGGCCTCGAGCAGCCCGGGCAGCTCGGTGAGATTCGCCCCCCACAGGCCCGCATCGGCCAGGGCGCGGGCGGCGAGTCGCTCCAGCGCGGTTGCAAGTACGGGGCCAGGAGCGGCGTCCGGGTCCACCGCCCGCCAATGCCGCTCGATCAGCGGGAGATCGACATCCTCCCCCGCGGGGTGGGCCAGGCGGGAGCGGACCCACCGCAGGTAGGCCGCGCAGCCGAGTGCCAACCCTTGCGGCGCGCGCCCCTGTTTCCGGGCGAATCCGACGATCGCCGGCACGACGCGGAGCCGCAGTTTGGCGGTCTGGTTCGTGGCGATCACCCGCCACTCGTGCTCGAGCCACGGGTTACGAAACCGGTCGATCACCGTCCGGGCAAACGCGGCAGCCGCATCGGCCGGCAGATCGATCCCGGGCACGATTTCCTCGAACAAGATGTGCCGCAGGAAGGCTCCCAGCCGGGGATGCTCGGTGGCCTCCCGCACCGTCCGGACGCCTGCCAGGAGCGCGAGCGGCGCCATCGCTGTGTGCGCGCCGTTCAACAGGCGCAGCTTGCGCTTCCGGTAAAAGCTGATGTCGGGGGCGAATATCACCCCACCGGGGAGCGCGTCGATCGCGAACGCCGCCCGCAGCGCAGGAGGGTCGGCTTCGATCGCCCAGAAGCAATGCGGCTCGGTCACGGTGAGCAGGGCGTCGGCGTATCCCAGACGCCGCTCCAACGTGGCGTGCACGTCTGCGGCGGGAGTGCCCGTTGTGATCCGGTCCACGAGCGAGGAGCAGAAGCGCACGCGCCGCGCCAACCACTCGCGGAATTCGGGTCCCCGCGCGAGTCCCTCCGCCAGGCGATCGACCATCGCGGCGAGGCGCGGCCCGTTGTCGTCCACCAGCTCGGTCGGGATCACGAAGAGCGATGGCCCATCCGGTAGGCGCTCGAAGCGGGTGTACAGCAGGTCGGTCAGCCTGGGCGGAAAGGCCGCGTCCAGGCGGAACGCTCCCTCTGTCACGTTGCTGACGATCACCTGCAGCTCGGGCCGCGCGACCACGTTCCGCACCGCGTGCCACTCCGCGTCCGCCAGGAGCGCGCGGGAGATCGAGCCGATGAGACGCGTGCGTTCGAGCGGCTGCCCGCGTTCCAGGCCCCGTTCCACGAGCGTGAACAGGCCGTCCTGTGCGTTCATGGTGCTCGCTTGACCATGCGGCGTGCTCTGCACTACGACGATTCGTCCGCGGAAGGCGCCGGCCGCATTGGCCGCGTCCACCGCCGCCGCGCACACGGCGCGCAGCAGCATGCCCGTGCCGAACTGCAGCACCCGCTCGGGGAGCTCCGAGCGGCGATAGGCGCTCTCAGGCCAGTGCCGGCCGCTCAGACGTGGGAGGTGAGGCATGGCGATAAGCTGCCGGCGCCGCGCGGCGGGCGCAACGCGTGGCGTCCACTACCATCGCGCAAGCGGCACGCTAGTTTCCTGTACGATGACCACCAGCGCGACGTCCCCCGCGCGCGAATCGCGCGATTCCGTCGTGATCCGGTTCGCCGGCGACTCGGGCGACGGGATGCAGGTGACAGGCGGCCGCTTCACCGTCGAGACGGCCCTCGCCGGCAACGACCTCACGACGTTCCCCGACTACCCGGCCGAGATCCGCGCACCCGCGGGTACGACGTACGGCGTCTCAGCGTTCCAGATCCATTTCGGCGCCGTGGACGTCATGACGCCCGGCGACCAGGTGGACGTGCTCGTCGCGATGAACCCTGCGGCACTCAAGGTCGATCTGAAGGACTTGCGGATCGGCGGCACGGTCGTGGTCGACACGGGCGCCTTCACCGAGCGGAACCTCGCCAAGGCGGGGTTCACGTCCCACCCGCTCGAGGACGGGTCACTCGCGCCCTACCAGGTGCTGAAACTCGACATTACCAAGCGCACACTCGACGCCGTCAAGGATTTCGGGCTGCACACGCGGGAAGCACACCGCTGTCGCAACATGTGGGCGTTGGGGCTGATGCTCTGGATGTACGGGCGCGATCGCGACGTCACAGTCGCATGGCTCAAGCAGAAATTCGCCGGGAAGCCGGAGATCGCGCAGGCGAACGTGGCGGCGCTGAACGCCGGGCACGCGTTCGGCGAGACGGCCGAGATGTCAGAGTATGGGGTCGGCTACACGGTGCGCCGGGCCCCGGTCACGCCGGGCGTCTATCGCACGGTGAGCGGGACGGAGGCGATCGCCTGGGGGCTTGTCGCCGGCATGCGCGCCGCGGGGCTCGAGAAGATGATTTTTGCAGGCTACCCCATCACCCCCGCGTCGCTGTTGCTGCACACGCTCGCCAACCTCAAACGGTACGGCGTGATCACCTTCCAGGCCGAGGACGAGATCGCGGCCATCGGCGCGTGCGTCGGAGCGGCGTACGCGGGTGCGCTCGGCGTGACCTCGACCTCCGGCCCCGGCATGGCGCTCAAGACCGAGATGCTCGGCCTCGCGATCGCGACCGAGCTCCCGCTTGTCGTGGTGAACTCGCAGCGCGCCGGCCCCTCGACGGGGATGCCGACCAAAGCGGAGCAATCGGATCTGTTCCAGGCAGTGCATGGCCGCAACGCGGACGCGCCGCTCGCCGTGCTCGCCGCGGCCACTGCGACCGACTGCTTCGATGTCGCCATGGAGGCGGTCCGCCTCGCGACCACCTACATGACGCCCGTGGTCCTGCTCTCGGACGCTTTTCTGGCCCACGCCGCCGAGCCGTGGCGCATCCCCGACTTGGACCGGCTGCCGCGCTTCCCGGTCCGGTTCCGCACGGACCCCGCGGGGTTCCATCCCTTCCTGCGGGACCTGAAGACCCTCTCGCGGCCGTGGGCGCGGCCCGGGACGCCCGGGCTCGAGCACCGGATCGGCGGGCTCGAGAAGGACTACGACACGGGTCACATCTCGTACGACCCCGAGAACCACGCGCGCATGACGCGCACCCGGGCGGCGAAGATCGCCGGGATCGCGAACGGCATCCCGCTCCAGACCGTGGCGCTGGGGGCGGACCACGGTGCCATCGCCGTCGTGGGATGGGGCTCGACCTACGGCGCCATCCACCAGGCGGTGCGCCGGGCGCGGCAGGGCGGAATCGACGCGTCGCACGTCCATCTCCGCTACCTGAATCCCTTCCCCCGTAACCTGGGCGAGCTGCTCAGGCGGTTTCACCGGATCGTCGTGCCGGAGCTGAACAACGGTCAGCTGGTGCAGCTGCTGCGCGCGGCGTATCTGGTGCCGGCGGAAGGGCTGAACAAGGTTCAGGGGAAACCCTTCAAGGTTTCAGAGATCTCAGAGGCAATTGAGGCTACGCTGGGGAGAGCCCGCGATGTGGTTTGACGGGCTGAAGCCCGTTCTCGGCGCGAGTGCGTCCTTAAGGACGCACCTTGGAGCCGAGCCGGCTCTTCAGAGCCGGAACACGACGGGCGCGACGGGAGAGACCCCATGACCGTCACCACGATCACCGACGCCGAGCTCCAGCCCAAGGACTACGCGTCCGACCAGGAGGTGCGCTGGTGCCCCGGGTGCGGGGACTACGCCATCCTCAAGGCCGTCCACAAAGCCATGGCCGAGGTGGGCGCGCGGCGGGAGCGCACCGTGGTCGTGTCCGGCATCGGCTGCGCGGCCCGGTTCCCCTATTACATGTCCACCTACGGCTTTCACACGATCCACGGGCGCGCGCCGGCGATCGCCACCGGGATCAAGCTCGCGAACCCGGATCTCGACGTGTGGGTGATGACGGGAGACGGCGACGGGCTGTCGATCGGCGGCAACCACATGCTCCACGTGTTGCGGCGCAACGTCGATCTCCAGATCGTCCTGTTCAACAACGAGATCTACGGCCTCACCAAGGGCCAGTATTCCCCCACGTCGCGACGCGGCACGAAGTCTCCATCCACCCCGCAGGGCTCGGTCGATTATCCGGTGTCGGCCTGCGCCTTCGCGCTGGGCGCCGGCGCGCGGTTCGTGGCGCGCGCGGTGGACACGCAGCAGGCTCAGCTGGTGGGCGTGCTGCGGCGAGCTCACGCGCACCGCGGCGCCTCGTTCGTTGAGGTGTTCCAGAACTGCGTGGTTTTCAACGACGGGGCGTTCGACGGCTTTACCGCGAAAGACGGTGCGGCAGACACCCAGCTCCACGTCGAGCATGGTAAGCCGTTGATGTTCGGTGCCCGGAAGGACCGCGGGTTGCGCCTGAAGCCCGGAAAGCTCGAGCTCGAAGTGATCACCCTGTCCGAGAGCAGCGTGATTCCGGACGACGTCCTGGTCCACGACGAGACCAACCGCGCGCTCGCGCAGCTACTCGTCGCCCTCGAGCCACCCGCCTTCCCGGTGGCGCTGGGCGTGATCTACTGCAACCCCGCGCCCTCGTTCGAGGCGGAGGTGTACGCGCAGGCCGCTGCCGCACGCGCCACACCGGGAGTGCCGGACCTCGCGGAACTGCTCATGAACAAGGAGGGGACCTGGGTGGTGAGGTGACGACACAACAGGTGTGGCTTTCGGGCCCCACCGACATAGTTCCTGCCGAAGTGAAATAAGCGGAATGACTTGATCGCTTGCGAACGGTGAGGCTGCGTGATCGGCCTTACCGCAGGGCATGTGGCTTGCGCGCTTGGGGGCTGACCGTCAGGCGGCTCACCGCCTTCATACGCGCGCCACCATGTCCCAGCCCGTGCCGTCGGACATCCGCGTTCAGGCACCACCGCTCATCAGCGAGGAGCGGGACTGGGCTGCGCGGGTGCGCGCCGGCGACGCGGCGGCGTTCGAGCGCGCCTTCCGTACCTACCACGCGGCGTTGTGCAAGTTCGCTTGCCGCTACGTGCATTCGCCCGAAATCGCCCAGGAGCTCGTGCACGATGTCTTCGCCAGGTTGTGGGAAGAGCGGGCGCGGCTCAGCGTGGGCAGGCTCAAGAGTTACCTGTACACTGCCGTGCGCAACCTCGCGGTCAGCCACCTTCGCCACCAGCTCGTGGAGCGACGCTGGCGCGAACCGACAGCCGCCGTCGACGTAAACGAGGGCGAGCGGCGCCTCGAATCAGCTGAGCTTGAGGCAGCGGTCGAGCGGCTGCTGCACCGTCTCCCGGAGCGGTGTCGCCTGGCGCTCACGCTGCGGTGGCGGCGGCAGATGAGCTACGCCGAAGTCGCCCGCGCGATGGGCATCTCGGTGAAGACGGTCGAGATCTACGTGGGCCGCGGGCTCGCGGTCCTGAGAGAGAGCTACCAGAGCCTCGCGCCGCATCGCTGAGCGGTCCCGCTCCGTCCCGCAGGACTCCTCATACACGTCGCTGTTCCGCCGCTAGGGGATTCGGTCCCTCGTCCGCGTCCTATAAGTGTGACCGATGAACAGTACTGGAGGCTGCTCGACCGGTTTCTTGCCGGCGAATGCAGTCCTCCCGAGCGGACCCTGGTCCTCGAATGGCTCGAGACCCATCCGCTTGCGGCCGAGTGCATCGAGGCGCTCGAACGTGCCCTCGATAAGGAGGAGGCCAAGCCAATGCCTCGGCGTCGGCGCG